>Ga0209273_10000348_pt1 | contig 63940 bp, 65 predicted proteins | sample tdAd471_FD_187126 | JGI IMG/M metagenome (GOLD analysis project Ga0209273, IMG submission 187126) | Marine sediment microbial communities from the Atlantic coast under amendment with organic carbon and nitrate - tdAd47.1 (SPAdes)... | ecosystem: Environmental > Aquatic > Marine > Coastal >...
AGGGCGGCGACTAAGTCTCCCTATCTTTGGGTGAAGAATTGCTGGCGGGGCCCAAAAGGCCCCGCCAGTTTCTTATGGGGACCCCTTAACCCGAAAGCAGCGCCCGCGCCGATCCCGCGACGTCGCCCAGGGACCGGTCGGTGGAAAGGCGATGCCAGGCGATGGGACCCGTTTCGCCCAAGAGCTGCCGATCCAGAACGGACACCGTCGCGTCCGATGCATCCCCCACCCGCGTATCGACGCGTTCGCGCATGGTTTCCGGAGCCGCCTCGAGCCAGATGCCGAAGAAAGCCGCGCCGCATGCCCTTGCAAGGCCTTCGAAGGCATCGCGCTCCTCCGGGCGGGCCGAGACGGCATCGAGGATGACGGAATGACCGGCGGCGAGGGCGCTTTTCCCGCGCCGCTCAAGGGCGTCATAGACCTTGGCGTTCACGTCCATGCGGTAAGCCGATGGCGGCAAAGTTTCGGTTTCCGCCACGCCGAAAAGTTCTTTTCGCACCACGTCGCTTCGCAAATGAAGGGCGCCGGGGGCAGCGCCGATCTCCGGCGCCAATTCGCGCGCAAGGCTTGTCTTGCCGCTACCGGAAAGCCCGCCAATGCAAACGAGCCGGGCCGGAGGCGGCGCCAAGTAATCAAGGGCGGCCGCGAAATAAGCGACGGCTTCCGCGCGAAGAAGTGCCTTTGCCTTGGGCGTTTGCTGATTTGCCGCCGCGATGATGCCGACCTTCGCCCGCACGGCCGCCCGGGAGGAAAGGAAAAGCGGCAACGCCCTCAGCCCGGAAAAATCGGCTTCGCCGGAGAAATAGCGGTTGAAAACCTGGGCAGCAAAGGGCCGCAATCCCCGGTGGTCCAAATCCATCAGCAGAAAGGCGAGATCGTCGAGCACGTCGATGGCCGCAAAGGCCTCGTTGAATTCGATTGCGTCGAACAGAACCGGCCGTCCTTCGATCAGGCAAAGGTTCCGAAGGTGCAAATCGCCATGGCAATGGCGAGTAAAACCGGCAACGACGCGTGCGTCGAGCAAATCCCGAACCCCATCGAAGGCCGCCCCCATCGCTTCGCGGAGGCGCCGAAGCCCGGACGATGGAAAAACGTCCGGGTGGGCCGCGAAGGCATCGAGGTTTTCCTCGATCGCCCGGCCGACGGCCTTGGCCCCGCCGCCGACCGCATCCGCACCGAAAAGCCGTTCGGCCCTTTCATGAAAGGCACGGATGGCGTCCGCCGTTGCCGCCATCAATCCAGGCGCCAGCCGGCCCTCTTGCGCCATCCGGTCAAACAGGGCCGCCTGATCGAAGCGGCGCATATGCACGGCCCACTCGACGGCTTCGCCCTCACCGCCGAGGGCAAGGGTGCCGTTGGGGGCGCGCGCAATCGCAACGGTGCCGAGATAAAGTTCGGGTGCCGTGCGCCGGTTGATGACGACTTCGCGCTCGCAAAAATGCCGGCGCCGCGCCAGCGTTGTGAAATCGAGAAAGGGAAAACGCACAGCACGTTTGATCTTGTAGGCCGCGTCTCCGGCCAGAAAGACCACAGCGGCGTGGGTGTCGATGCGCTCGACCCTGACAACCGCCGACCCATAGGCATCGGGCGAAGAAAGAAAGGCCATCACCTCTTCCTGATTGGCCTCGTGATTTTTGCGCGGCGTTTCGCTCATCGCCCCATCACACAATTGTGTAGCCAGGAAAGATAGCAACAGTGGAAAGTTTCATGGCACCTTCGCGCCACCGGAAACCCTTGAAGAAAGGAAAGGCGCACCGGCGGGGACGAACCTTTGAATGAGGAGACGCTACGCATGAATTTTCAGAAATACGAACCCTATCGCGCTATGATTTTACGCCTCTTTCTTGGGCTGACGGTCCTTTTCTGGGGGTACGAAAAGCTCACCCTGGAAAAGCTCGCCACTTCCTACAAGATGGATTACGGCAGCCTGATGATGATCGATGTCGATCACTTCCTTATGCTGGCCGGTGGGACCCAAATCCTGATGGGCGTGCTGCTGATCCTCGGCCTTTTTACCCGCCTCAACGCCGCCATTGCCGCCCTCATGGGGATCGTTACCATTCTCATTCCGGGCTTCGTCATCATGCAGGACGTGCCCCATTTCGCCTATGCCTTCACCCTCACCGGCGCGGCCCTGGCATTGTTGATCGAAGGCGGCGGCGCGCAAAGCCTCGACCAAAAAATCTTTCGAAAGGCGTAACGCTGGAACTTACGGCAAGCCGGTTATTTGGAAGGATGCATTTCTTCCAGATGCCGGCGCCACCGTTCCTCGTAAATCGCGCGGCCCTTCTCTCCACGGGGCCCCTGCATCCACCCATGCGCGCCCCCATGATGGCCGCGCATCATGCCCACGCCCGGATGGCCGGAGATGGCCATATAGACGCCGCCCAGCAATGGAAAAGCGGCAAGCACGAAAAACCAGATGGCCAGGCACCGGCCGAATTTCTGCAAGCGTCCTTCCGCCTTCCCGGCGGCAAAAAGAACGAAATAGCCGATGGTAACGGCCAGGGTGGCGAAGATCAGGCTGCATATGAGAAACATGGCGTCCTCCACTTTCATCGTTTTGCCAGCGCCCTAGCGCTTTCGCAAATAAACGAACCAGGAAACCAAGCCTACCAGCAAGCCGCCGCCAAGGACATTGCCAATGGTCACCGGCACCAGATTGGCGATGGCGGGCAGCACGGCAAGACCATCGGCTTTGCCTTTGGGCTGCTGGGGCTTTTCCGCATCCCCTATTTCATGCCGGAAGCGAATTGGCTTTTCCGCATCGGCATCTTGCTTTGGTACATGACCCTGGGCGCGATCATCGGCTATGCCGCCACCCGCTATGGCGGCGAAGGCAAGGAAACGGTTGGGAAATAGGCGGCGCCTTAAAAGTGGTATCCCCTAGGGGAATCGAACCCCTGTTTTCGCCGTGAGAGGGCGATGTCCTGGACCGCTAGACGAAGGGGACCCAGATCGAGAGCGGCAGTCTTGCCCGATCCGGCCGCTGCAATCAAGGGACTTGTCCCATCCGTCCTTAACCATGCGCCGCCAGGGGAATTTCCAGAAAGGCTTTCGCGGCTCCATCCCGCACGCCCTCCAGCACATGGGCCGTTACCGCCCCCGCCTTCCCCTTCGGAACGGCGACGATGACCCAGACGAAGTCCGCGTCCCACGCCATGGAAAAATCCGTCTTGGAGGGGGCCGCCGGATGGTCCGGATGGGAGTGGTAATGCCCGATGATGGCCTCGCCGGAGCCTTCGCAGGCACGCATAACGTCGAAACGAAGCTTGGGGTCGATCTCGAAGCGGTCCTTCCGCCCCGTCTGTTCGGCGGCCAAATTGCGGCTGGGGACAATCCGCGCAACGTCGTAAACGCCGTCTTCCGTGAGGCTGCCGACGAGCAGCCCGCAGGCTTCCATGGGATAGGCGTCTTCCGCCGCCGCCTTGATCGCCCGCAAATCCCCGCATGTCAGGCGGATCATGGCGAGGGTTCAAGCGCGATCGTGCCCAGCCGCGATCCGTCCTTTACACTTAGGACCAGGATTTGGGCGGCACCGTTCTCAAGGGTAAGGCGCAGGAAAAGCCGATCGCCCTCGACCTGGGTTTCCTCAATTCGGGAGCCTTTCGGCAAGGCAATGGGCGACGCATCGAAGGCGGCGGGTGCCGCCGCATTTGGATCGCCGGTTAATTTCGAAGAGGCGCGCTTGGCGATTGTGACCCCAAGCACGACAAACCCGGCCAGAAGGACCACGCCAAGAAAGATGACCAGGAACTTGAGCCCTCGCATGGTTTCGGCCAGTCTCCTTTCATGACAGCAAACCGCAAGGCAGATGAGGCGCCGGTGCGCCAATTTCAGGTTACCAGCGGCAGCCAGGACAAGGGCGTTCGCCTCGACCGGTTCCTGGCGGATGGGCTGCCGGAACTGTCGCGAAGCCATTTAAAGCGCCTCATCGAAACGGGGCACCTCGTCGCAGGCGGCCGCACGATAACGGACCCCAGCATGCGGGTCAAACCGGGGCTATGCTTCACCTTAAGCGTGCCGGCGGCAAAACCGGCCGAGCCCGAAGCCCAGGCCATCCCTCTTACCATTCCTTACGAGGACAACGATCTTCTCGTCATCGACAAACCGGCCGGCCTGGTCGTGCATCCGGCACCCGGCAATCCGGACCGCACCCTTGTCAACGCGCTGATCGAGCATTGCGGCGAAAGCCTGTCGGGGATTGGCGGCGTCGCCCGGCCCGGCATCGTCCATCGGCTGGACAAGGACACCTCCGGCCTTCTCATCGTCGCCAAGAACGATCTTGCGCACCGCTCCTTGGCAAACCAGCTGCAAAGCCGCCGCTTGAAACGCATCTACCTTGCCCTTGTCTGGGGCGCGCCGGCCCCCGCCGCCGGACGGATCGAAGGCAACATCGGGCGCAATCCGAAAAACCGCAAGAAGATGGCGGTGCTGCCCCATGGCGGCCGGCCGGCGGCCACCCATTACGCCTTGCGTAGCCATTTTGCCGCGGTGGCAAGCCTGGTGGAATGCCGGCTCGAGACCGGCCGGACCCATCAGATTCGCGTCCACCTCGCGCATCGGGGCCATCCCCTTCTGGGCGATCCGGTCTATGGGCGCAAACGCCCCCCCGCCGGCCTTGCGCCAGCCGTGGCGGACGCCATCGGAGCCTTTCGCCGCCAGGCCCTACACGCCCATGCGATCGAATTTGAGCACCCGCGCGACGGCCGGACGCTATGCTTCAAAAGTGATTTGCCAAAAGATTTTAGGGACTTAGTAAAAATTCTGGAAAAAATTTAACCTCCTCGATACACCCCTGAAACAGAGTGTTTTCCTTGACAAATCGGGGGACAACCCCGTATTCTGGCACTCAGCATACAAGAGTGCTAATGCGCTCGATCAGGGGGCGAAAGCCCGGGAGGACCAGCCATGTCGACCCTTCCAGTTGCGCTGCCATTTTCGCCGGAAAACAACCTCACCCGCTATCTCCAGGAGATCCGGAAATTCCCGATGCTGGAGCGGGACGAGGAATACATGCTCGCCCGGCGATTTGCGGAGCATGGCGACAGCAAGGCGGCCCACCGCCTGGTGACGAGCCATCTGCGCCTTGTCGCAAAAATCGCCAAGGGATACCGCGGCTATGGCCTGCCACTGGCGGATCTGATTTCGGAAGGCAATGTCGGAATCATGCAGGCGGTGAAGCGCTTCGATCCCGAACGCGGCTTCCGCTTGTCGACCTATGCGATGTGGTGGATCCGGGCCTCGATCCAGGAATACATCCTCCATTCCTGGTCGCTGGTAAAAATGGGCACGACGGCGGCGCAAAAGAAACTGTTCTTCAATTTGCGGCGCCTGAAAGGCCAGCTACAAGCCATCGACGCCGGCGATCTTGCACCGCAAACCGTGACGGAAATTGCTGAGCGTCTCGACGTCAGCGAAAAGGACGTGATCGAAATGAACGGCCGGATGTCCGGCCGGGACCATTCCCTGAACGCGCCCCTGCGCATCGACAGCGAGGGCGAAGGCGAATGGTTGGACTGGCTTGAGGACGACAGCCCCAACCAGGAAACCCTGACTGCCGAGAACGAGGAATTGACGAACCGCCGGCAATTGCTTCGCGAGGCGATGACCGGTTTGAACGATCGCGAGCGCCATATCCTGAACGAACGTCAATTGCGCGACGACCCGCGAACGCTTGAAGATTTAAGCCAGGAATACGGCATCTCGCGCGAACGCGTCCGACAGATCGAAGTGCGGGCCTTTACGAAACTCCAAAAGGCGATAAAGAACGCCGCCACCGAACAGCGGATCGGCCACTAGCCCCCTGGCCGGCCGCTTCTTCGGGTGGCGCCTATTTTTTTCGCTGCGGTAGAACGCCTGCAATTTCTTCGCCCCACTCGACGACGATGGCTTTCCGCAATTTGGCAAGCTGTCCTTTGCGGCCCTCGGCACGCATCTCGACGATCGCGCCCACCAGATAGGGCATGCCGAAATAGATCAACCAGCCAAGCGTGGCAGAGCCGTACATGACCAGCCACGCGGAAGGATCCGTAAGGATGATAAAGGCATTGTCCATTTGCCCGCCCCCTCCCGCCGTCCACAAATTGACAAGGTAGGGTGCGGCGCCCGCGACGTTTAGAGACATAACGCATTTGCCCGCCGCCTTGGCCGGGCCGCGGTCCACGATAAAAGCAACCCAGGCCGGCAGCAGGCCAAGCATCAGAAGAATAACGGTCGGCAGCGCAAAGGCCGAGGCCACCACCAGCACCAGCAGCGCGATGATCCACCAAAGGCCGAGGCCCGATCTTTGTTTCGGTCTTTTTATGCCTGCTTTTCGCCCTGCCATGCCGCCCCCCTAGATATATTGTGAAATCATGAGGCTGACGGCGACCAGCGCGATAAGAATGCAAAGCCGGACCGCGAACATCTGACCAAGCACGAGCGACGTTAAAGGCAACCCTTTCAGCTTGCGGTCAAGCCTGGCCGTTTCTGCAAGCGAGCGGGTGAATTGGCTGCGGGCAATTGCGTAGGCGCGCTGGTCCGCACGGCGTTGCGACGGATTGCCAACCAAATTGTAGATTGCGACAAGGCTGCCTTGCCCGGCGATTTTCTCCCCTTCTTCTTCCAGCCGACGGCGGAGCGCCTGGTTGTGATAGCTGCCGATCACCGGCGGCAGAAGCTTCCACACCCAGCCAGCGAGCCTGGTCAGGCGGGCGGGCCCATGACGGTCCTGCAAACTGGCCAGCATGCCCAGGATGCCCAACGCGCGCTCGGCCGAGCCCGCGGACGAAGCGAGCGAGACGAGAAAGCTATCCACCTTGCCGGGAAAACGGCTCGCGACAAAAGCCGCAATGTGGCTATCGATTGGTTCCACCAGCTTTTCAAGCTCGCCGGCAGCAGCTTCCAGCGCAGGCAACAATTCGGAAATATCCGCGCAATATTTCGGCAGGATAAGCGAGCTTTGACAGCGCAGGCCCGGCGTGAGCTCGTACAAACACCGCTCGAGCCCAAAGCCAAGCCCGCGGCGGTTGAGAAAATGCTGAAGCCGATGCAAGCGTTGCAAAATCTTGCGATTCTTCGCCACCCCCGGCTCCTGAGCCGAAAGCCAAAGCTGTGGAAGCTGATAGCGAATAATTTCGGAGAAATTGCGCCGGGTGCTGTCGTCGGAAAACCGGCTTGCAAGCAAACTGCCAAAGCCGTCGATCGACGCTGAAAAATCCTTATAGCGAATGGGCGCCTCTGGATCGAGCAAGATGGCAATCCGTGCCACCAAGCGTTCCGCCGAAGCCAAAGCGGCGCGATCTTTGAGGATTTCCTCTGCAACGGCCCGCGCATGGTCCGGACTGGTGATGCTGCGTGCCGCCCAGGATTCGAACCGGCTTTCCCGAATGGCCTTTGCACCTTCCTGGGGGTGCTGCAGAAAAGCACAGGCCAGAGAGCGCCCGGTTATGTGCTGCTCTTTCCGAAAGGTAAAAACATGCGGCGCTATATCTGGAACGCCTGGCAATTCATGGGTCCGGCGCTCGTCGAGCCAGTCTTCGATCTGGTCCAGCCCCCAACGCTTTTGGCTGTCGTCGTGAAGGGTCCCTTTCAAGAACTCCATCACCCGAAGCGGCAAAGTCGGCGGCCGCTTGCCCATTAAAAAGTTATAAGACCCTTTCAGCATTTTTCTTTTCAGGATGGCTTCCTTGTCCACGTCCTTCGCCGGAAGGTCGCCTAAAAGAAGCGCCAGCACCGTGACGCCAAGCGCATAGACATCGTCGGCAATTTTTCCCCGGCCACGCCCCGCCGGATCGGCCAGCGCGCTTTCAATCGGTTCGAAAAGTACGGGCTGGTTATAAGCGGACGGTGCCGAAACGCAGTCACCAAGCAAAACGCCGGCGCCTTCCTTGTTTTCGACCATAAACAAATTGTCCGGCCGAATGCCCCGATGGGTTAAGTCCAGAGCTTCCAGTTGCCGCAGCGCCTCGACCGCAGGCGCAATGACGGTTGCCTCAATCGCCTTTACCGTCATCGGACCTGCAGGGAAGGAACAAAGCGGCTCCCCCGGCTGCATATAAATAAAAACCGGGCACATGCCCTGCTCGGAAGGCCATTCGATGACTTCTTCTTCGACAAGCTGAAGGACGCCGCGCATGTTTTGCTGACGTTGCTGTTCGAGAAATGGCCAGCGCAGGGGCAACCCGGAATCGCAGACATGGGCGAACAGCGGACGCTCTGGGTGCAAATTGTCTTTGACGGCGTAGGCTTTCGCCGTGGGCGAATCGTAAGCGGGCAATGGCGCCTCCCGAAGAAGGCGGTATCGCCCTTTCAACAAAATTTCGCCGCCGGATAAAGGCGCCACCGTTGCTTTTTCGGTGCCTGGCTCCGTGGCCGTTGGTTTTTCAACCGCCGTCATTTCCGCTTCCACCGTCTCGACAGAATCCGCCTTGCGAATCTTGCGATGGTAAGGAAAAGAAAGCGTTAACGTTTTTTCCGAAAATTGGCCGTTTTTTCCCGGATTTTGGCGGTTTTTATGGTCAATCCGCGAAGGGGTCGTGGACGAGGATGGCATCCTCGCGCTCGGGGCTGGTGGAAAGCAGGGCCACCGGCGCGCCGATCAGCTCTTCGATACGGCGGATATATTTGACGGCCGTTGCCGGCAGCTCCGCCCAGGAACGCGCGCCATAGGTGCTCTCCTGCCACCCCTGAAGGGTTTCGTAGATGGGCTCGACGGCGCCCTGAATGGCGGAGAGGGCCGGCAGATGATCGTAGCTTTTGCCCCCATGACGATAACCGGTACAGACCTTGAGTTCGGGTAGGCCATCGAGCACGTCGAGCTTGGTAAGGGCAATACCATCGATGCCGCCTACCTGAATGGCCTGGCGGACGAGAACGGCATCGAACCAGCCACAACGGCGCCTCCGCCCCGTGACCGTGCCAAACTCCTTGCCCCGTTCGCCCAGAAGATCGCCCGTTTTGTCTTCAAGCTCGGTCGGAAACGGGCCGCTGCCGACGCGGGTCGTATAGGCCTTCGTAATACCAAGCACGTAGCCCGTAGCGCCGGCGCCGGAACCGGCCGCAGCCTGGGCCGCGACGGTGTTCGAGGACGTCACGTAAGGATAGGTGCCGTGATCGATATCCAGCATGGCGCCCTGGGCGCCTTCGAAGAGAATGCGCTTGCCCGCCCGCCTTGCCGCGTGGAGTTCTTTCCAGACGGTGCCGGCAAAAGGCAGAAGCCTTGGCGCAATATCGAGAAGTTCCTTGCAAAGGGCGTCGCCATCGATTTCTTCAAAACCCAAGCCGCGCTGCAGGGCATTGTGATGGACAAGAAGCGCCTCGACGCGCGCCGTCAGGGTTTCCGGATCGGCAAGGTCGCAGACGCGAATGGCCCGACGCGCGATTTTATCTTCATAAGCGGGTCCGATACCCCGTTTCGTCGTTCCAATTTTTGACGTGCCGCTTGCCTCCTCTCTCGCAAGATCGAGACGGCGATGCAGCGGAAGAATAAGTGGGGCGTTTTCGGCGATGCGCAAATTTTTGGGCGTCACTTCGACACCCTGTTTGGCAATCCCGTCAATTTCTTCAAGCAGCGCCCAAGGGTCGATGACGACCCCATTGCCGATGATCGAAAGCTTGCCCTTGCGCACAATGCCGGAGGGAAGCAAGCTTAGCCGGTAAATTTCGCCATTGATAACAAGGGTATGACCGGCGTTGTGCCCGCCCTGGAAACGCACGACCACCTCCGCACGCTCGGAAAGCCAGTCGACAATCTTTCCTTTTCCCTCGTCCCCCCATTGGGAGCCGACAACGACAACGTTCGCCATGCGATCCTCTACTTCTTTTTCACCGGCTGCGTATTGCCGGAACGGAAAATATGCGTGCAGCCAAGACGCGCCGCTTCCGTCTGGTCGTCCTTCCCGCCCTCAAGCGCGGCAACGGTAACCCACCCTTCCTGACGCAGCCGTGCCGCATCCGCCGCCGGCGTATCGAAGGGAAGGTAAAGCCGGCGCGACGGCTCTGCATCGGGCAAAGCCCGCGCCAAGCTATCGAGGAAAAGCGTAAAGCCGGTTGCCGGCTCCTCTCCGCCCGCCGAATAGCGCCCGCCACGGCCCAACGAACCGCGCGTGTCGAGGGCAAAAAGCGTGAAGCTAAGGCCGGTATGATATTCGAAGCCGCGGTTTTCAACCGGGTCCACCGTAAGCCCAAGGCCCGGCGCCGCCTTTTGCAATTGCGCGACAACGTTCGCCAGGCATGTTCGCTCGACCGCCGTTGATTTCGGCAAATCGATCTTCTTCAAGAGATCAAGGGCACGATCCGCCGGACCCGCCGCCTGCAAAAGTGCGCCCAAAAGGTCTGCCGCCTTGCCGCCAAGGGCGCTGACGGCGGTTGCGTCCTTGTGGTCCAGCATGCCGCGCAGAGGCGAACCGGGGCCGAAATCAAGCCCGAGATTTTCGCACAATGCCGGCACCAGGGTCGGCAAGGTAAGGTCAACCGAAAGGCCGGGAACCCCGATCGCCTGCAAGGCCTCAACGGCAAGCAGAAGAACTTCCAGATCGGCGCTTTCCGATGCCGAGCCGATCAGCTCCACGCCCGCCTGGCCAAACTCCCGCTCGGGACGAAGCTGGCTTCCCACTACGCGAAGCACCTGGCCGCCATAGCAAAGCCTGAGCGGCCGCGGCGCATCCAAAAGGCGCGTCCGCGCGATGCGCGCCACCTGCAGCGTCATGTCCGGGCGAACCGCCATCATGCGCTGGGAAACCGGATCCATGATCCGGAAGGCCTTGCCCGCCATCGCGGCCCCTGCCCCCTCCAGGAGGCTTTCCTCAAACTCGACAAGGGGCGGGGCGACGCGTTCGTACCCGCGCGCCGTAAAGGCGGCGAGCAGCGTTTCCATCAACTGCGTTTCGGCGGCGGCCTCGGGCGGCAAAACGTCGCGCAGCCCCGCCGGCAGCAATGCCCTTTTCGATTGATCCGTCATGGGCTTCCCCATCCCAAGGGGGTTCCCCCTCTCAAGGGGATATCCCGGCTATGGTCCGTTCGGGACGGCTTCCTACTAGCCGTTTTCCGGGCAAACGGCAAACGGAAATCCCGGCGCCACGTCCCGGAAGCCAAGGGAAATCGCCCAATTTTCCTAGAAAGAAAGCGAATAGGCCTGCAAAACTTCGGGGATCGCGTGCAATTCCTGGAGGGTCTTGCCGCTCACCTCTTCGTCCACCTGAATCAGCGCAAGCGCGCTTCCGTTCGCCGCCTCCCGGCCCAGATGGAAGGTCGCGATGTTCACCCCATTGTCGCCAAGCACGCTGCCCAGCTTGCCGATAAAACCGGCCTTGTCCTGGTTTGTCACGAAAAGCATACGCGGGCCAAGCTCGGCCTCAATGGCGATGTCGTTGACCTGAACGACGCGCGGCTTGTCCCCCCCGAAAAGGGTTCCGGAAATGCTTCGCGTTTGTTTCTCTGTCTTGACGACAAGCCGGATCAAGGTTTGATAGTCCGCCTCGCGCTCATGCTTCACTTCCGTGACATCGATATCGCGATCGCGCGCAATCGTCGGCGCGTTCACCATGTTCACCGATTCCATTAGCGGTGCCAGCAATCCCTGAAGCGCCAGCGCGGTCAACGGACGCGTATTCAATTCCGTTACCTGGCCGGCATATTCAATGGTGACCGCCTCGATCCCCGTCTCGGTTATCTGGCCCGCGAAGCTGCCCAATTGCTGCGCCAGCGTCATGTATGGGCGCAGCCGCACGGCTTCTTCCGCCGTGACGGACGGCATGTTGATTGCATTCGTCACCGCGCCGGTAAGCAGGTAATCGGCGATCTGTTCGGCAACCTGAATGGCGACGTTCTCTTGGGCCTCGGCGGTGGAAGCGCCGAGATGGGGCGTTGCAATGACCTTCTCCATCCCGAAGAGAGCGTTCTCGCGGGCCGGCTCTTCCGAAAAGACATCGATGGCCGCGCCTGCGACTTTTCCGTCCTCGATCGCCTTCTTTAAATCCGCCTCATTCACCAGGCCGCCTCTGGCACAATTGATGATCCGTACGCCGTCGCGCATCTTCGCAATCGCCTCGGCATTGATCAGGTCCCGGGTTGCATCGCTAAGCGGCGTGTGCAGGGTGATAAAATCCGAACGTTCCAACAGCGCGTCGAGTTCGACTTTTTCGATGCAAAGGTCCGCCGCCCGATCCGGCCCCAGATAGGGGTCGTAGGCCAGCACTTTCATCTTCAGCCCCAGCGCCCGATCGGCCACGATCGAGCCGATGTTCCCGCAGCCGATAATGCCGAGGGTCTTACTGGTAAGCTCGACCCCCATAAACCGCGATTTTTCCCACTTGCCATCCTGGGTGGAGGCGTTCGCCTCCGGAATTTGACGCGCCAGCGCGAACATCATCGCAATCGCATGTTCAGCCGTCGTAATCGCATTGCCAAAGGGCGTGTTCATCACCACGACGCCGCGGGCGGTCGCCGCGGGCAAATCGACATTGTCCACGCCGATCCCGGCGCGCCCAACAACTTTCAGATTTTTTGCCGCTTCAAGAATTTCCGGCGTGACCTTCGTCGCCGAACGAATCGCGAGCCCGTCATAGTCGCCGATACACGCTTTCAGCTCGTCCGGCTTCATGCCGGGCTTGAAATCGACCTCAACGCCGCGCTCGCGGAAAATTTCCTCGGCACGCGGGCTCATCTTGTCGGAAATCAGAACTTTTGGCATAGCAAATCCGTTCACGCGTTCGCTTTGGTTTCGGAAAAGGCCCAATCCAGCCAGGGAAGAAGCGCTTCAAGATCGGCCGTTTCGATGGTGCTTCCCGCCCAGATCCGAAGACCTGGCGGTGCGTCCCGGTAGCCTCCGATGTCGTAAGCGACCCCCTCTTTTTCGAGGGCCCCGGTCAGTTTTTTCAGAGCAGCGGCTTGCGCCTCGGCATCGAGCGCGGCAAACCACGGGTCTTCAATCTTGAGGCAAACCGACGTCGAAGAGCGGCTTGCGGCGTCTTCGGCCAGAAACGCCGCCCATGGCGTCTTTTCGACCCAGGCGGCAAGGCAGGCAAGATTTGCCCGGCTGCGCGCGACGACCCCTTCTCGGCCGCCGACGCTCGCCATCCATTTCAACCCATCGATCGCATCCTCGACGCACAGCATCGACGGCGTGTTGATGGTGGCCCCTTTGAAGATGCCTTCGATCAATTTGCCGCCCTTCGTCATCCGAAATATTTTCGGCAACGGCCAAGGCGGCGTGTAGCTTTCCAAACGCGCCACGGCGCGCGGGCTAAGGACAAGGATGCCGTGAGCCGCCTCGCCGCCCATGACTTTCTGCCAGGAATAGGTTGCAACGTCGATTTTTTCCCAGGGGATCGTCATTGCGAAGACGGCCGAGGTCGCGTCGCAAAAGGTAAGCCCTTCGCGGTTGGACGCAATCCAGTCGCCGTTCGGCACGCAAACGCCGGAGGTCGTTCCATTCCAGGTAAAAACGACGTCGCGATCCGTGTCCACCTGGGCAAGGTCCGGAAGCGCCCCATAATCCGCTTCAAACGTGCGAACGTCTTCCAGCTTTAGCTGCTTCACGATGTCCGTGAGCCAGCCTTTGCCAAAGCTCTCCCAGGCCAGCACGTCAACGCCGCGTGCGCCCAGCATCGACCACATAGCCATTTCAAAGGCGCCCGTATCCGAAGCCGGTACGATGCCGATCCGGTAATCTTTTGGGAGACCAAGCAATTCCCGGCTAAGCGCAAGCACCTCTTCGATTTTTGCTTTGCCCGGTTTTGAACGGTGCGAACGCCCAAGGGTCGCATCGTTGAGAGCGTCCAGCGACCAGCCGGGACGCTTTGCACAGGGACCGGATGAAAAACAGGTATTTTGTGGCCGTATCGTTGGCTTCGTCATCGTTTTCTCTTTTTGAAACGGCCTAGCCGAAGGGCAAATTTGCGCGGAGTTTAGTGGGGAGTCGTGCGGTGCGTCAACGCCGGATCGGGGCCATATTCGCGATTTGCTGGAAAGGCGAACGGCGGGTACTCTTCCCCCGGATCAAGGGCCCAAGAACCCAGAGGGCCTGGCCAGGAGGAAGCTTCGATGACGGTGGACCAAGGCGCCCTGTTTGCCATTTTGTTGGCGGCGCTGGGATTTTTCATTTGGGGAAGATGGCGATACGACGCCGTGGCCATCGGCGCGTTGCTTGTGGCCGTCCTTGCCGGAGTCGTGCCCGCCGAAAACGCCTTTGCCGGCTTTGGCCATCCGGCCGTCATCACCGTCGCCGCCGTGCTGGTGATTACCCGCGCGCTGCACCATTCGGCCATCCCCGACCTGCTGGCGAGCGGCATGCAGCCCTTCACCGGTCATACGACGCTGCAGGTGGCGGCGCTGACGATCGTGGTCGCCATTTTTTCTTCCTTCATGAACAACGTTGGCGCACTGGCGTTGATGATGCCGGTCGCCCTTCAGCTTGCCAACAAAACCGGCCGCCCGACGTCGGTGGTGTTGATGCCGCTTTCCTTCGGCTCGCTTCTCGGCGGCCTGATGACCATGATCGGCACGCCGCCAAACATCATCATTGCCAATTACCGCACCGAATATAGCGGTGCGCCCTTTGCCATGTTTGATTTCTCTTACGTCGGTATTGGCGTTGCCATCGTCGGCGTCTGTTTCATTGTGATCGTCGGCTGGCGGTTGCTGCCGCAACGAAAGGGAAACGTGCAGTCGGAAACCGTCTTCGAACAGATCGAGGACTACATCACGGAAGTCCGTTTGGGGGCCGATTCGGAATTCGTCGGCGCCACGCTGCAGGAACTGGAAGCGATCGGCCAGGAAGACGTCGCCGTTGTTGGCCTTATCCGGGGCGAACGAAAGTTTCTCGCCCCTTCCAGCTTCATCCGGCTGCAAGAGGGCGACATTTTAATTCTGGAATCCGATCCAGAGGCGCTTCGCACCCTTGTCGATCAGGCCAATCTCGAACTCATCGGAAGCGAGGGGTTAAGCACGGAAACCATCCGCTCGGATGACGTGCGCCTGATCGAAGCCGTCGTGCCCCCCGGCTCGGCCATGGAAAGCCAGACCTCGCGCAGCCTGAGGCTGCATGCGCGTTTCGGGATCAACATGCTGGGCGTCGCCCGGCATGGCGTCCCGGTGAAAGAACGGCTCGGGCGCATCCGCTTTCAGGCCGGCGATGTCTTGCTGCTTCAGGGCGATCAGATCGCCCTTTCCGAGGCCATGGCCGAGCTTGGCTGCCTGCCGCTTGCCCGGCGCGATTTGCGGCTTGGCAAAAAGCAGCGGACGCTTTTGCCGGTCGGCATCTTTGCCGTGGCTATCGCGTTGACTTCCTTCGGTGTCCTGCCTGCCGCCATTTCCTTCACCGGCGCGGTGCTTGCCATCGTGCTATTCGATCTTTTGTCGCTCCGCGAAGCCTATGAAAGCATCGAATGGCCGATCATTGTCCTGCTCGGCGCCATGATCCCGGTGGGCATGGCGCTCAGAGAGACCGGCGGCACCGATCTTATCGGCGGTCTTTTTGTCCACGCTTCCGATTATCTGGACCCGCCTTTAATTTTGGCATTGGTCATGATCGTCACGATGCTGCTTTCGGACGTCATGAACAACGCCGCGACGGCCGTGTTGATGGCGCCGATTGCAGCCAGCGTCGCCATGGGCCTTGGCGTAAACACGGACCCCTTCCTGATGGCGGTGGCGGTGGGGGCGTCCTCGACCTTCCTGACACCGATCGGCCATCAGTCGAACACCCTGGTCATGGGACCGGGCGGCTACAAATTTGGCGATTATTGGCGCATGGGGCTACCGCTCGACGTCTTGATTATCGCCGTCAGCATGCCGCTTATCCTACATTTCTGGCCGCTATAGCTTCAGCGTGTGGGCGTGGTTGAGCGGCCCATGCCCCCGGCCATAGCCTGGGGCGGTGCGGATCGCCTCGAAGACGTAGGCGCGGGCCTGTTGAACCGCGTCACGAAGAGAGAGGCCCTGGGCCAGACCGGTCGCGAGCGCCGAAGCCAGGGTGCAGCCCGTCCCATGAGTGTGACGGGTTTCAATGCGGGGCCCCTCGAAAATTTCGATGCCGTTGGGCGTTGCCAGCACGTCCCGTACCGTTTCCTCCATAAGGTGCCCACCGGTTAACAACACCGCCTTCGCCCCCAAGGTCAGCAAAATTTCTGCCGCGTGGGTACAATCGTCAGGCGAAACAATCGTCAGGCCGGTCAGAGCCTCCGCTTCCGGCAGGTTCGGCGTCATCACCGTCGCCAGCAAAAGCAGCCGATCCTTTATCGCCTTGATCGCCGTATCCTCAAGCAGCCGCGCGCCGCCCTTCGCCACCATGACCGGGTCGACGACAAGCGGAATGTCCGGCGCTTTTGCTTCGAGCACGTTTGAAACGGCCTCGACCGTCCCGGTGTCGTACAACATGCCGGTCTTGATCGCATCCGCGCCAAGATCGGCGAGCACGGTTTCCATCTGCAGACGGACGAAATCCGGCGGCAGCGCAAAAACGCCAGCAACGCCTTCGGTGTTTTGGGCCGTCGCTGCTGTCAGCGCCGTCTCGGCATAGCCGCCAAGCGCCGTAACCGTTTTGATATCCGCCTGAATACCGGCGCCGCCCCCCGAATCGGAACCCGCCACGACCAAAACCCGCCCGCGCATATCGTTTAGCGCGCTTTGCGTTCGATGGTGGTGACGATGTTATCGACGACGCGGTCGATCAACGCTTCGTCGCTGCCCTCGGCCATGATCCGGATGAGGGGTTCGGTGCCGGATTTGCGAATCAAGAGGCGTCCCTCCTCGCCGAGGCTTGATTCACCCTGTTGGATCGCACGCAAAACGTCCGAATCCTCCAGCGGCGCGGTTTCACCAAAGCGAATGCTGCGAAGAAGCTGCGGCAGCGGATTGAAACAGCGGACAACCTCGCTTGTCGGCCGTTGCGCGCGCACGATCTCCGCCAACACCTGAAGGGCGGCGATTAAACCGTCCCCGGTGGTGCCAAAATCCCCAAAGATGATATGGCCGGACTGTTCGCCGCCGACATTGTAGCCATGCTTGTGCATATATTCGACGACGTAACGATCGCCCACCTGCACCCGGGCAAGTTCGAGCCCGTGTTTCTTGAGGTAGCGTTCAAGCCCCAGATTGGACATCACCGTGGCAACGATGCCGCCGCTCTGAAGCCGGCCCCTTTCCTGCCAGGACCGTGCAATCAGCGCCATGATCTGGTCGCCATCCACCAGCGCGCCGGTTTCATCCGCAAGCACCATGCGATCGGCGTCGCCATCCAGCGCGATGCCAAGATGGGCCTTATGGGTACGGATCGCTTCGCACATCGCCTCCGGCGCCGTAGAACCGCAATCCCGATTGATGTTGAGCCCATCCGGCGTTACGCCGATCTGCACCACTTCGGCGCCCAATTCCCAAAGAACGGTGGGCGCCACCTTGTAGGCCGCGCCATGGGCGCAATCGATGACGATGCGCAAGCCGTCCAGGGTCAAGCCGCGCGGGAACGTCGTCTTGACGTGTTCCATATAGCGCCCGAGCGCGTCGTCGAGACGCATCGCACGGCCCAACCGATCCGACGGCACGAGATCCTTCTCGATGCCGTTGCCGATCCGGTGTTCGATCTCGGCCTCAATCCCGTCGGAAAGCTTGCAGCCATCCGGGCCGAAAAGTTTGATGCCGTTGTCCTGATAAGGGTTGTGCGAAGCGGAAATCATGACGCCGATGTCGGCGCGCAAGGACCGCGTCAACATGGCGATGGCCGGCGTCGGCATCGGGCCGACGAGGATAACGTCCATGCCCATGGCGATGAAGCCAGCCGTCAGCGCCGGCTCCAGCAGATAGCCGGAAAGCCGCGTGTCCTTGCCGATAACGGCCCGGTGACGGTGATCCCCACGAAGGAACTGGCGGCCAGCGGCCATGCCGATTTTCAACGCAGTTTCCGCGGTCATCGGTTCTTGATTGGCTGTGCCGCGTATCCCGTCCGTCCCGAAAAGTTTTCGCATCCTCAGCCCTTCTGGAAATCCAAGAAAAGGATTGTAACAGAAGCCCCTATTCGAAAAAGGGAATTTAACCGTTTCCGGCGACCCGCAAGCCTTCCCAGACATCCAATGCGAATTTGGTTTCGGGAACGTCGTGGACGCGAAGAAACTGCACGCCTTGATTCAAGGCCTGCATCCCGGCGGCAAGGGAGGCGCCAAGCCGGGCCTTTGGCGGCATATCCGCCCGCCCCCTGGCAAGGAAGCTTTTGCGCGACACGCCAACGAGGATCGCCGTGCCCAACCCATGAAAAAGCGACAGTTTTTCCAGAATTTCCAAATTATGGGCGAAAGTTTTGCCAAAGCCGATCCCCGGATCGACGCAAAGATCGCCGTGCCCCATACCGGCATCTGCACATGCGGCCACGCGCGCCTCGAGATAATCAAAAATGTCGAGGACGACATCCCCATAGGCGGGCGCCTTTTGCATGGTCCGTGGGTCGCCTTGCATGTGCATCAAAACCGCAGGCGCATGGCTTCGCGCGGCAAGGGCCAGCGAGCCCGGCTCGTGGGTCAGCGCGCTTACGTCGTTCAACACTCGCGCACCGGCTTCCAAAGCCGCCGCCATCACATCGGCATGGCGGCTATCGATGGAAAGCAGCGCGCCATGGGACGCCATGCCTCGGACAACCGGAAGCACACGTTCGCATTCTTCCGCAGGCGTTACGGGTTTCGCTCCCGGCCGGGTCGATTCGCCGCCGATGTCGACGATGGCGGCGCCGGCCTCCATAAGAAAACGGCCCCGGGCGATAGCGGCATCCGGCGCAGCATGGTCGCCACCATCCGAAAAACTATCCGGCGTCACGTTGAGCACGCCGAAAAGATGCGGACGACCCAGCGGAAGGCCGGCAAAGTCAGGTCGCGCCATTGTCAGCTTCGCCGCCAGGGCCTCGATGCGCGCCGCCACAGGCCCGCCAAGGCCATCGGCCCACGCCCGGATTTCGGCCAACGGCGCGCGCCAGCAGCGCGTTCCGGCCGCGGCCCGGATCACCAGTTCGCACCTACGAAACGCTAGCGGGCCGCCGGCTAGAGGAAAGGCCGCCCCTGCCGCCATGGCCGCACGGGCGGCGGCGCCGGCAAACGGGTCATACGGCCGAAGGTAAAGCTTTGCCGCCTCGACCGTCTTTGACGCGGGGGGCTTTGCAACGCCTTGCCAATCCGGCATCGAACGAAATATCGATCAGCTGCCCGGTTGGGGCGTCGGCTCCATGCCGCCTTCCTGGCCGCCTTCGTCACGCGAGGGCTTCGCCTCGCCGCTGGATGGCACGGAGGATTGCGGCGCATCGCCGCCCGGGGCTTCGGGCTCGTCGCTGGGACGGTAGATGGACTCGCCCCGCAAAAGCGCGGCAATCTCATCCCCGCTGAGCGTTTCATATTCGAGCAGGCCCTGAGCAAGAATTTCCAGCTTATCGCGCTTCTCGGTGAGGATTTCCGTCGCCTTCGCCAACGCCGTTTCGACGATCCGGCGGACCTCCGAATCGATCAATTCCGAGGTCGCGTCGGAAATGTTCTGGGTTTGCGTCACCGAATGGCCCAGGAAGACTTCCTGCTCGTTCGACTTATAGGTAAGGGGGCCGAGCTTGTCGCTCATCCCCCATTCCGTCACCATGCGGCTCGCGATCTGCGTCGCCATGGCGATGTCCTGGGAAGCGCCCGTCGTGACGTGGTCGCGGCCAAAGACAAGTTCTTCCGCCACCCGGCCACCCATTGCCACGGCCAAATCCGCTTCCAGCTTCGCCCGCGATTCGGAAATCCGATCGCCTTCCGGCAGCCGCATGACCAGGCCAAGGGCGCGGCCGCGTGGAATGATCGTCGCCTTGTGAACGGGGTCCGATTCTTTCATGTTGACCGCGACAAGCGCATGGCCGGATTCGTGATAGGCGGTCAGCTTCTTTTCCTTCTCGGTCATGACCATGGAGCGGCGCTCGGCCCCCATCATGACCTTGTCCTTGGCCTCTTCCATTTCCTGCATCGTGACGAGACGTTTCATCTTGCGCGCCGCCAGAAGGGCCGCTTCGTTCACGAGGTTGGCCAGATCCGCGCCCGAAAAGCCCGGCGTGCCGCGCGCGATCGTCCTGGCGTTGACGTCCGGCGAGATCGCCACTTTTTTCATGTGCACCTTGAGGATCTTCTCCCGGCCCACGACGTCGGGCACCGGCACGACCACCTGACGATCGAAGCGGCCCGGGCGCAACAGCGCCGGGTCCAACACGTCGGGACGGTTCGTCGCCGCAATGATAATGACGCCCTCGCTCGATTCGAAGCCGTCCATTTCAACCAGCAATTGGTTCAGGGTCTGCTCACGCTCGTCATTGCCGCCGCCGAGGCCGGCGCCGCGATGGCGGCCAACGGCGTCGATTTCATCGATAAAGATCAGGCAAGGCGCGTTTTTCTTCCCCTGCTCGAACATATCGCGCACACGGCTGGCGCCAACGCCAACGAACATTTCGACGAAGTCCGAGCCGGAAATCGAAAAGAAGGGCACGTTTGCTTCGCCGGCAATGGCACGGGCCAACAGCGTCTTACCGGTACCGGGCGGGCCCATTAGCAACACGCCCTTCGGAATTTTTCCGCCGAGGCGCTGGAAGCGCTGCGGATCTTTTAGAAAATCGACGACCTCTTCAAGCTCCTGCTTCGCCTCATCAATCCCGGCAACGTTGTCGAAGGTCGCACGCTCGCGGTTTTCCGTGAGCAGCCGCGCACGCGATTTGCCAAAGCCCATCGCCTTGCCGCTGCCGCCCTGCATCTGTCGCATAATGAAGATCCACACCCCGATCAAAAGCAGCATCGGGAACCAGGAAATCAGAATGCTGAAGAGAGACGGCATGCCCTCGTCGTCCGGCGCCGCGGTAATCCGCACGCCGTGCTCCGTTAGCCGATTGACAAGCGTCGGGTCGTTCGGCGCATAGGTTGCGAAGGCCCGGCCATCTTGGATATGGCCCTTGATCTGATGCCCCTGGATTGTGACATCGCGGACCTGCCCGCTCTGGACCTCGGCAAGGAAGTCCGAGAACGCCATCTCCTGAACGTCTTCGCGCGAATTGGGGGACTGGAACAGATTAAAAAGGGCGACCACCAACAACACGATGACGGCCCAAAGCGCTAAATTCTTACCGAAATTGCTCACCGTTTTCTCTCTTCTCCGTTGTTCCCGTCCGGCAGGCGCAAGGCGACGCCCCCAAAGAAGGAAATTCTAACATGCGGGCCCATCCCCCCGCCTTATAAAGATAGTATCTCAAACGGCGTAAACAACTGCCTAAACCACAGCAAATGCCGGGCCGGCCAAAGGCTGAAGCGGTCGGAAATCCAGGCGTTTTAGAAGCGCGGCGGCGGGTCGGCCGCCGTCCGCACGGCAAAAGCCGAGATGGGGCACCAGAACCACGCCCTGGCGATCCCAAAGCGCCGGCAGGGTCGGCCGGACGGCGGCGGGCAGCCGCGTTTCGCGCAATTTTGGCGCGGCGGCGGCAATCTCCGCCCACCCCTTCGGGCCTAGCCGGCAAAGGCGCAAAGCGCTTGCCTGCTTTGCCCTGGCGCTTCCGGCCTTTGCGCCTGCGACCTCGACGGCAAAGCGCCCGTCCCAATGAAACGCCGTACCGGGCAGGATCGGCTGTGCTGCCGCCTTCCGCATTTCCCGGCAAAAGAGAAAATGCTCCCCATCGGCCAGCACCCGGCAACCGCCAAGGGTGCGCGACCGAAAGCGCGTCTGCCCAAGGGCGGCGGCCAGACGTTCGAGGCGCTCGCGCCTGGGCCCGTGAACGCCGCCGCCGACGACGCGCAGCAGCTGGGCCAAGGCCGCGTGAGCCCATGCCGGCGACGCGGCAAGAAACCCTTTCTTGCCAAGACGGGCATAGCCTTCCGGGTAAAGAATTGCCTGTTCCGCAAGCAGCGCCGCCGTCCCCGCCTCAAGATCGGCGCGCAGCCCCGCCATGCGCCCCGTCGTTTCTTGAAGCCGTTCCGCCGTTAGCCCTTCTTGCGCAAGCGTCGGCAGCAAGGCGCGAAGGCGCACGCGCGCAAAGGCACGGTCTTCGTTGGATGGGTCTTCGATCCAGGCTTGGCCGCGCGCATCCAGGACGCCGCGAAGTTCGGCCCGCGGCACCTCCAGCAACGGCCGAAGCAGGCGCAGATCCGCCCTCTCGCTAAGCGGCGCCATGCCTGCGAGGCCATGGAGGCCGCTGCCGCGGGCAAGACGAAAGAGAAACGTCTCGGCCTGATCTTCCCTGTGATGGGCCAATAAAAGATGAAGGATGCCTTCCTTGCGGCAGCGTTCCGTCAACAAGGCATAGCGCGCATCGCGGGCCGCCTCCTGAATGCCGGTTTTGGGCTTTGCCCCCTGCCAGCGCAAAATCCGGTGGGCAATCCCACGGGCGCGGAGCCACGCACCCACTTGCCGCGCTTCCGACGCCGCCTCTGGGCGAAGCCCATGATCCACCGTCAGCGCCAACACGGCACCACCCCGCGCCGCGGCCCATTCCTGCGCAAGCAGCGCCAACGCCATGCTGTCCGCGCCGCCGGAAACGGCGACACCAAGCCTGGGCTCGGCCTCGAAAGGCCCCAAGGGGGCCATCCGGCCCGCAAAATCTTTTGTGTGCATGGGCATCCGTCCACCGGATCCCGAAAAATCAAACTTACGTGCAGCCGTTCCGTTTGCGCTCATCGGTGGCGCGCTGGCGTAGGCCTGCGGGCAGATTCGGGAATTCTTTCTTGAGCCGGTCCAAGGTGGCACAAGCCTGCTTCTTTTCACGCAGATTGCCCAGGGATTTTGCCAATTTAAGTAAATTGTCCGGCGCCTTGGAACCCTTTGGGTCCTTCTGATAGCCCTGAAGGAACGTCACCGATGCCTGGCGAAAATCGTTTCGCACGTAATAGGTTTCGCCCAGCCAATAGGTCGCGTTCGGCACCAGCGCGTCGTCCGGATGGGCCTCGAGGAAGGCTTTCAGCTCGCGTTCCGCCTCCGCATATTCGCGGCTGCTTAGCAGCGAGAAGGCGTGGTTGTAGGCTTCCCTCGGCGATAGATTGGCAACATTTGCCGTCGCCTCCACCGGCTCGGACGTCGGCACCGCGGCCGGTGGCGTCTCCGGCGTTTGCATGGCCGCCACTCCCGGCTGGGGCACGTTCAAAAGGCCGGCCTGCCCCGTACCGCCTTGCTCAAGAGCGCCGAGCCGAAGCTCGAGATCGCCGGTCAGGCGGTCGAGGCGGTCGCCAATTTCGGTGAATTTGAATCGCATTTCCTCCATTTGGCCGGTCAGGCTGCGGATTTGCGCTTCCATTTCGGCGAAGCGAAGTTCGGCCCGGGCCGCCGCCGATGGCGCATCTAGGGAAGAAGGCGCCGCGGCCGTCCCGGATGTTGGTGAAGCGGGTGACGGTGAAGCGGGTGACGGCGAAGCAGACGTCGACGAAGTGGCCGACGCGCCATCGCGGTAAAATTCGCGCTGCAAGGTTTGCAAGTCCCGCTCCAGGCGTTCCAGACGGTCGACCAGGCTGCCGACGCTTTGACCTTGCGCCAAAGCCGGCGCGGCTTGCACAAGGGCTGCCATCAAAAACAACCCGGCGAACCGCGCCGCCATGGGGGCTCGAACAAGAAAGCGTTTTTCTGCCCGGCCGCGCAATCGCTGCGACATTCCCTTCTCCATATTTTTCGAAACTACGTTTTCATGGCTTAAATACACAACGTCCGCCCGCCTCGAAAGGTTCTTGCAAACCCTGGAGACGGACGGACGATGAATGCATAACAGCGCGCCGGTTGCGCACGGAGGCTTAGTTGACTTTCGTCACTCCGCGGCGATTCTGTGCCCATGCCGATTCGTTGTGGCCAAGGGCCGCCGGCCGTTCTTCGCCGTAACTAATCGTCGTAATCCGGCTCGCAGGCACGCCAAGCGCAACAAGGTAATCCTTCACCGCGTTTGCACGACGCTCGCCAAGAGCCAGGTTGTATTCCCGCGTGCCCCGCTCATCGCAATGGCCTTCAATCGTGATGCTGAGACTGGACCGTTGTTTCAGCCAGTTGGCCTGCGCTTGCAACGTCTTTTGGGAATCCGCGCGGATGGCATGCTTGTTGAAATCGAAAAAGACCCGGTCACCAACTTTGGCGACAAGTTCTTGCTGGGAGCTCATCCCACCGGCACCACCGGCGCCTCCGGCACCTCTCGCGCCTCCAGAACCACCCGTTTGCGTTTCACAGGCGGTTAAAAGGGCTAGGGCCGCAATCGTGACGAAAAACCGACGCATTGATTTAGTCTCCTGATCGAGAATTGGACGGTTAAACCACGTAAGTGGTTTACAAAATCTAAAGAATTCCCGCCGATCTGCCTTTGGATCGAGGGCATTCCCGCCCCCGGAAAGCCCGGCGCCCAGCAATCGCCCCCCGCAATTTCCTAGGTTGGTTAACATACTGGCCCGGAATCGGAGAATCAATCAAGGAATCAGGGGCGACCAGGCCGGATCCGAGGCATGGAGGGGGGTGACGACCTCGCGCTCGTTGTAGCCCGTGAGGTCGATCGAATAGAGCCGGATGCGGTCGCTGCGCCCATCCATGTCCCCTGGAATCTGCCGGAAAAACATCAAAACCCGGCCGTTCGGCGCCCAAGTGGGCCCTTCATCGCGAAAACTTTCCGTCAGCAGCCGCTCGCCGCTGCCATCCGGCTTCATAACGCCAATGAAAAAGCGGTTTTGGTAGATTTTCGTAAACGCAATCAAATCGCCGCGCGGCGACCAAACCGGCGTGCCGTACCGGCCCTTGCCAAAACTTATCCGGCGAATGTTTCGCCCGCGCTTGTTCATCACGTAAAGCTGCGGCGATCCGCCCCGGTCGGAGTTGAAGACGATCCGATCGCCATCGGGCGAGAAAGAAGGCGACGTATCGATCGCAGAATTCGACGTTAGGCGTTTCGCGTCTCGCGTGTCGAGATTCATGACATAGATGTCCGAATTCCCATCCTGCGCATAACTCATCACCACTTCCGAATCATCCGGCGAGAAGCGCGGCGCAAACGTCATGCCCGGAAAATCGCCCAAGCGTTCTTGGGCGCCCGTTTCTATGTCGAAAAGATAAACACGCGGAATGTCCTGATAGTAGGAAAGAAAAACGATTCGCTGCGCCGTCTTTGAAAAACGCGGCGTTAAGACAAGCGTTCGCTCGTCGGTAAGAAAGCGATGGTTTTCGCCATCCTGATCCATGATCGCCAGCCGCTTGATCCGGTGCGTCGCCAGCCCGCTTTCGGCAACGTAAACGATCCGTGTATCGAAATAGCCTTTTTCCCCGGTAATACGTTCGTAAATGGCGTCCGAAATCTTATGCGCAACGCGGCGCCAGTTTTCCGGTTGCGTGTGATAGGCCAACCCTTGCATCTGCTGTTCGGCGACAACGTCCCAGAGGCGAAATTCGACCCGCAAACGTCCGTCGCGCAGCAGTTTTACCCCGCCATTGATCAGGGCCTGGGTTCCAACCAGGCGCCAATCGGCAAACCGCGGCTGGATGTTGAGCGGAACGTTTTTATCGATAAACGCTTTCGGGTCGACCCCTAGAAAAAGGCCGGAACGTTCCAAATTGGCAAGGATGACAAACGCAATCTTTTGGCCAACCTCGTTCTCATGGCCGGTCCTTCCCAGAAAATCCGGAATGGCGACCGGCAATGGCTCGACCACGCCGCGCGTGATATCGATTCGAAGCTCCGCATGCGCAGGGGTCAGAAAGAAAACGGAAAGAAGCGCCGACAACCCAAAAAGCCAAATGCACCTTCCGTTTTCTGTCCTTTTTTTCTGGCGATCGATCATGTTCCAAGCATTTCCTTCGGGTTGAAGCTAAGGGTAAAGGTCTTCCATTGTTCGTATTTTCCCGGCGGCAGCCGAAGCGGGCTGCAGCGCGGGTTGATCACGGCACGATAGGCGCTTTCCGCCGCCGTCCGAAAGAAAGGGTCGCGTTGCATACGTTCCGCATTCAAGATTCGCGCCTTGCGGATGGTGCCGTCCGGGTTGACGTGGACCTTGATTTCGACAATCAGATTCTCGGCGTCCTTCGCCCCCACCGGCACGTTCCAACAGCGGCTGATCTGGCTGCGAATGGCATCCAATTCGCTTAGGGTCAACGTGCTTGCCGGATCGAACCGCTTTGGCGCCTGCACCACCTCCGGCGCCGGCTTGAGGGCGACGTCCTCTTTCTTGGTTTCGCGGAATTTTTCCACGGTCTTCAGTACAGAAGCAAACGGGTCCGGCTCGCTTTTCGGTTTTGGCTTTGGTTTTTGCTTCGGCGGGCTTGGCCTGGGCTTTGGTTTCGGTGCCGGAATTTGCGTTTTCACCACCTCCGCCGTTTTCTTTTTCGCAGGCGTTGGTGCGGTTGGCGGCGGGGCTGCCTCGCTGGGCGTGCTTGCAACTTCTTTTTCAACGGAAGGTTTGCGTTGCCGCTTCAAGGGCGGCGGCGAAGGTTTCGGCAAGTTCGTCTTATGCGCAATCGTCACAAGATCGACGACGATTGGATGGTCCTCCGCCGGAGTCGGATCAAACAATGCCGGCACCCCGAAATAGGCGATGAAAACCACCGCCACATGAAGAACAACCGAGCCAAGGAGGCCATTGCGCATGCAAGCCTACTTCTTCCGGGCCGGGCTTTGTCCCTGGCCAGGCGTGCGGGCGACGAGACCGACGCGGCTGAACCCGGCCGCGCTGATCGTGCTCATCACTTCCATGATCCGCCCATAGTTGATCGCCTGATCGCCACGAATGAAAATTCGTGCTTCCGGGTTGTTGCCGCTGATGGCGACCAGACGAGGCGCAAGATCGGAAATCTTGATCTCCGTTTCCTGAAGAAAAACGGCGCCTTCCGAATTGATGGAAACGACCAGCGGTTCTTCCTGGCCGCTTAGATTGCCGGCTTCGGTTTTCGGCAGATCGATCGGCACCCCCACCGTCATCAAGGGCGCCGTGACCATAAAGACGATCAGAAGAACGAGCATGACGTCCACCATCGGGGTGACGTTGATCTCGCTCATCGGGCGATGGGAACTGCGCCCCCCGCGGGTGCCGCCTTCTTGGAGATACATGCCCATGGTTTACGCCTGCTTTTCGGAGTCGTGGGTCAAGACGGCGGTGAGCTCGCCCGCGAACCCCTCGATGCGATTGGCATAGCGGTCGAGCTCGTTGGAAATTTTGTTAAAGGCAATCACCGCCGGGATGGCGGCGACCAGCCCCATCGCCGTAGCAAAAAGGGCCTCGGCAATGCCCGGCGCCACCACCGCCAAAGACGTGTTTTTCGAAATCGCAATGGATTGAAAGCTGTTCATAATGCCCCAAACGGTGCCGAAAAGACCGATAAATGGCGCCGTCGAACCGACGGAGGCAAGAAAGGTCAGGTGGCGCTCCAGCGCCGCCATCTCGCGGCTTAAGGCAAGGCGCATGGCGCGGTCAATCCGCTGCAGAACGCTTCCCGTTCGCGCTTCCGACGCGCCCCCACCGCCTTCGGTGGCCTTCTTCCATTCCCGCATGCCCGCGCCGAACACCGCCGACATCGGGTCCTGGGGGTTGACGCCAACGCGCTCGTAGAGATGCACAAGCGACCCGCCCGACCAAAACGCCTCCTCAAAGCTATCCGCGATCGCGCGCAGGCGATGCAATTTCAACAATTTGTCGAAGATGATCGCCCAACTCCAGAAGGACGCAGCCAGCAAAAGCAGCATAACCAGTTTGACAATGGAGTCGGCCTGCATAAACAGACTCCACACCGACATATCCGTCGCCGCAATTGACTGACCTACGGCAATGGACTCGATAACCTCGTTTTCCATTAGGCACTCCGTCTCATCTTGGATGGGGATTGGGATGCAACCGTCTTCAGGGCATCCCGCAATTCTGCCGGCATTCGGGCGACATTGCCGTCCGCGTCCATACAGGCCATACGCACCGTAAGCCGGACCAGCTCTTTTCCTTCCCGCCGGATCGTCTGGGCAACCGTGAGGCTAGCCCCCTGCAGGTTCATCAATTGCGTCTCGACATCGAGAAGATCGTCAAGACGGGCCGGCGCAAGGTAGTCAATGGTACAGTTGCGGACGGCAAAAGCGACGCCATGGGCAATATCCGTCCGTTCAAAACCGTAGCTTCGCAGAAATTCCGTGCGCCCGCGTTCGGCAAAGCGCAGATAATTCGCATAATAGACAATGCCGGCGGCGTCCGTGTCTTCGTAATAGACCCGAACCGCGATGTGCTGCCCGCCTTCCCGAGCCGTCTTTGGCGTTTGCGTCATCCGCCCTCTCCATCGCTGCCCGCTTCGAGAAGGTCGAACTGGGCAATGGCTTTTGGCGCTTCCATACCAAGATGGCGATAAGCGATCGCGGTCAGCATCCGCCCGCGTGGCGTGCGCTGAATCAACCCCTGCTGAATGAGAAAGGGCTCGATCACTTCCTCAATGGTGTCGCGCTGTTCGGAGAGGCCGGCGGCAAGCGTATCGACACCGACCGGACCGCCGGCGTAATGCTCGGCGATGCGGGAAAGGTAGCGCCGGTCCATCGCATCCAGGCCGAACACGTCCACGTCAAGCTGGCGCAGCGCATTGTCCGCGGCTTTCGCATCGATCGAACGTACGTTTCCAACCGCGGCAAAATCGCGCACGCGGCGTAAAAGGCGCGCGGCCACCCGCGGCGTGCCGCGCGAACGCCGTGCGATTTCGGCGGCGCCGTCCTTCGTTAACGCCACCCCCAAAAGGCCGGCGCCCCGGCGAACGATCGTTTCAAGTTCGGGCGGCTCATAAAACGTCAACCGCATGGGAATGCCAAACCGTTCGCGAAGCGGCGTCGTAATCAACCCCGACCGCGTCGTCGCGCCAACCAGGGTGAAAGGCGGCAGATCGATGCGGACGGAACGCGCCGCCGGACCTTCGCCAATGACCAAATCCAGTTGAAAATCTTCCATCGCAGGATAGAGCACTTCCTCGACGGCCGGGTTCAACCGGTGGATTTCGTCGATGAAGAGCACGTCTCTCGGCTCCAGATTCGAAAGGATGGCCGCCAAATCGCCGGCCCGCACGATGACGGGGCCCGACGTCGCACGAAACCCGACCCCAAGCTCCCGCGCGACGATCTGGGCAAGGGTCGTCTTGCCAAGGCCGGGCGGCCCATGAAAAAGGACATGGTCGAGCGCTTCTTCCCGCCCGCGCGCCGCCTCGATGAAGACCCCGAGATTTTCGCGCAAGCCTTCCTGCCCGATAAATTCATCCAGCTTTTGCGGACGCAGCGCCGCTTCCGGCACGTCCGCCCCCGCCATGTCGCCTTGCACGATGCGCTCCGCCATTAAGACGCCAGCTCCTTCAGGCCTGCCTGGATCAGCGCCTCAACCGGCGCCTTCGGGCCCAAATCCTGACGCGCCCGGACGATGGCGCCAAACGCCTCGTCCCGGCGGTAGTTCAAATTGACCAATGCGGAAACGGCGTCCGCCGTCTCTGCGTCCGCGCTGCCCGCTTTCGCCGCAACGGCGCCGAGGTGGATATCCCCCACCTTGTCCTTCAACTCGCTGACGATGCGCCCCGCAAGTTTTGCGCCGACGCCCTGGGCCTGGGCAATTGCCTGGGCATCCTTGGCCGCAATCGCCTGGGCAATCGCGTCCGGGCCCAGCGCCGAAAGGATCGCCAGCCCCACCTTCGCGCCAACGCCCTGCACGGTGAGCAAAAGCCGGAACCATTCCCGTTCGGCCACGTCGATAAAGCCATAGAGATGGATATGGTCTTCCCGCACATGGGTATCGATCAAGAGCGAAACCTGCACGCCTTCGCCCGGCAAGGCGCGCAGCGTGCGGGCGGAAGCAAAAACGAGATAGCCGACGCCTCCGACGTCAAGGACGACCTGATCGCCATCGACGCTATCGAGAACGCCGCTGAGCCGCGCAATCATGGGCGCGCCTCCTCTTTGGCGGTGTCCGTCCAGCGCGCCTGGGTTGCCCGATGATGGGCGTGGCAGATGGCGACGGCCAGCGCGTCGGCAGCATCCGCCGTTTCAAGCGTGGCGCCCGGAAGCAGGGTGCGAACCATGGTGCCGACTTGTTCCTTCGTTGCATGGCCAGTGCCGACGACGGATTTCTTGATTAAATTCGCCGAATATTCCGCAACGTCGAGACCGGCTTTTGCCGGCGCAAACAAAACGACGCCACGGGCAAGCCCCAGTTTCAGCGTCGTCGCCGGGTTGCGGTTGACGAAGGTCTCTTCGACCGCCGCCGCCTCGGGCTGATAGGCCGAAATCACTTCGAAAAGACCATCGTAAAGCTGGACCAGGCGTTCCGCCGTTGAGGCGTTTTCATCGGGACGCACGGCGCCATCGCCCACGTGGCGCAACCGGTTTCCCGTAACGTCGATCACGCCCCACCCTGTTATTCGGATGCCCGGATCGAGACCGAGGAGTCGCATGCATCCATCCCTGGCCATCGCGATCGCCTAAGCGCTCAGCTTCGCGATTGCCTCGTCGGAAATTTCATAATTCGCCGAAACCGTCTGCACATCGTCGTTGTCTTCCAGCACCTCGATCAGACGAAAGAGCGTTTCCGCGTCGCCCTCGTCTACCGACGTCGTCGTTTTCGGCTTCCAAACCAGGCCCGCACTATCCGGCGGACCGAACGCGTTTTCCAACGCCTCGCAAACGGTGTTGAAATCTTCCGTCGCGCACGTTACCTCGTGAAGCGCCGCGTCCGTCTCGACATTTTCCGCGCCGGCATCCAAGGCCGCTTCAAAAATTTTTGCCTCTGCCACTTTGTCGACGGCATATTGAACGAGGCCGACACGCTCAAACTGAAAACTTACGCTGTTCGTTTCGCCAAGACTGCCGCCATGCTTGTTGAAGGCGGTGCGAATTTCGGCTGCCGAACGGTTGCGGTTGTCGGTCAGCGCCTCGACGATGAGGGCAACCCCGCTGGGCCCGTAGCCTTCGTAGCGGATCTCCTCGTAATTGGCGCCGTCGTCATTGCCGGCGCCGCGCCGGATGGCGCGCTCCAATGTGTCCTTCGGCAAATTCGCCGCGCGGGCCGCCGAAATCGCCGTGCGCAGCCTTGGGTTGCCGGCCGGGTCGCCGCCGCCGGCGCGGGCCGCCACCGTCAGCTCACGAATAAGCTTCGTGAACAATTTGGCGCGCTTCGCGTCCTGCGCGCCCTTGCGGTACATGATGTTCTTAAATTTCGAGTGGCCTGCCATTTGAACTGCGCCAGCCTTAAGGGATTCGGTGGGTTCTCTATACCAGATGATGGGGGTCAATGCACGAAAGCCGCAGGCCCTGCCGTTTTTCCGCCCTTGCCCGGATCGGGTCCCTGGGCACCCCGCCTCAATCCATGGCCGGCCAGGCCGGCGCGAGACGGCCGCCCATGCGAAGCGGTGCCACGCGCTTTGCGAGGCCCGTTTTCGGGTCCGTCTCGACGAAAACGGCGCACAGGCTCGCCTCGCCCTCAGCCGGGCTGAAGGGCTCCGTTCGGAGCGGGCGGAGAAAGCGCTTGATCGAGATTTCCTTTTTCATGCCGATCACCGAATCGTAATCGCCGCACATGCCCACATCGGAGATATAGGCGGTGCCGCCCGCCAACACCTGTGCGTCCGCCGTCGGAATGTGGGTGTGCGTTCCGGCAACCAGCGTCACCCTGCCGTCCAGATAATGGCCAACGGCCATCTTCTCACTTGTCGCTTCGGCGTGCACGTCCACAAGGATGGCGGCGACGCTGCCGCCCAGGCGATGGTTGGCAAGGGTTCTTTCCGCCGCCGCAAAAGGGTCGTCGACGGGCTCCATGAAAAGACGGCCCAGGACCTGCAGGACAAGAACGCGCTCCCCCTTCGCCGTCGTATAGAGGCCGCTTCCAACTCCGGGCGTCCCGTCCGGGTAGTTCAACGGCCGCAGCAATTTCGGATCCTGGTCGATGTAGCCGACGATTTCGCGCTGGGCCCAGGCGTGGTTGCCAAGGGTAAGGACGTCAACGCCGGCCGCATAAAATTCCTGGCAGAGACGTTCCGTGATGCCAAATCCGCCGGCGGCGTTTTCGGCATTCACGACCACCAGGTCGAGCCCCAGCTTTTCGCGAATCTCCGGAATGTGCGCAAGAATTGCCTCGCGCCCGGAACGTCCCACCACATCGCCGCAAAAAAGAATTCGCATCGCTTCTTTCTACACCAAATCGCTTCGGATGGCGCCGCGTTCCGTGACCACCCAATCCAGCGCCTCGTCCGCCGCTGCTTTGGGAACGCCGCCAAGCTGCTGGCCGGCATAGGCAAGCCCGACCGCCAGCAGCTCGCCCTCGGCGCGCAGGCTTGCGATCGTCCGGTCGTAATAGCCGCCGCCATAGCCAAGCCGGTGGCCCGACCGGTCGAAAGCAAGCAGCGGTACCAGCAAAAGCGCGGGCCGGACGACGGGCGCCGTCTCCGCGGGCGTTGGGATGCCATATGGCCCGGGCAGCAAGGCGTCCCCCGGCAGCCAGGTCCGAAAACAAAGGGGCGCTTGCGGCGCGACGACGGCCGGCAGGGCATTTTGACACCCCGCCTCGGCCAGCGCCGCCAGCAACGGACGCGGATCGATCTCGTCCCGGATCGGCCAATAGCCGCCAACCGGCATGGGGGTTTCTTCGCAAACGCGCCAGGGCACCTGGTCCAGAAAATGCGCCGCCAGGGCCTCGCCCGCGCGATCCCCAGCCGCCACGGCCAGTTGCTCGCGAAGGGCCCTCGCTTGTTCCCGAACGGTCTGTTTATCGGTGGCCGGATTCAAGGCAGGCATGTCCGCCGCAAAGAGTGGGTAAAGCCGCATCGGCCGTCGACGTTCGATATCCTCTGCGACCTGCAAGTGCAGGTGGGCGCCATATACCGAGACCAGGGTCCCGACAGGGACAGCTCCCTAGAGGTAGATATTGGTCCCAGGGATTTCCATCGCCTAACGCACCGCGAAGCCCTACCCGATTTCCAATCTAGGCAGAAACCAACCGGTCAGCAATGCTCTCGATCCGCGCGGCCAAGGTATCGAGCTTTGCCGCGAAACGATCTTCGCCGTCCTCTTCCGATTGCAGCCCTTCGTTTTTCCGTTTCGCCAAATCCGCATAAGCATCGGCCAGTTCGTCGGCAATCAGAAGCGACACCATGACCAACAAACGCGCATCCCCAACCTGGCCGACCGACGCGACCAGTTCTTCGATCCGCTTGTCGACAAAAGAGGCGAGCCGCTCGAGATGTTCTTCCTGGCCGTTGTCGCACGCAATGTCATAGCCGCGGCCGTTGATCGAAACGCTTACCTGGCCCATCTCACTCCTCCAGCGCGCGGCGAAGGCGGTGGATCGCCGTATCGAGACGCATTGTTACGTCGCGGACCGTTGCCGCGGTCTCTGTCTCAGCGGTCTCTGTCTCAAAGGTGGGATTGGCGGCAGGGACAGGGGCCTCGGCGGTCGAAATCCGGGCGCGGGATTCGAGCGCCGTTTCGAGCCGGGCCACAGCCTGCTCCAGCCGCTTCTCAGCTGCCCTCACATCAGACATCGCCAACCCCCTGAATTCCATGACTTTGCGCGTCGGCGCAAACGAGGCAGGATACGCCCTGGCTCCTTTTCACGTCAACCGCGCCCGACCCTGCCCGTCACGGTTGACGCGCAAGGTAGAGGACGGCATTTTCCAGGCCTGCGCCGATCGGGGAGCCTTTTCAAGGAAACGCCCGAAAGCCGCCAAGAAGACCTAAAATGCCCATGGAGGAGAAGAAGCAAGCATGACGATTCGGATTGGAATCAACGGATTTGGCCGCATCGGCCGGCTCGCCTTGCGGGCGATCGCCGAAAGCGCGCGGGACGACCTTCTCGTGGTTGGCATCAACGATCTGGGCCCCGTCGAGACGAACGCGCATCTCCTGCGGCATGATTCCATCCATGGGCCCTTCCCTAGCGAAGTAACGGCAAAGGGCGATGCGATCGATATCGGTCGAGGACCGATCCGCGTCACGGCCGAGCGCGAACCGAAAAATCTTGCCTGGGATGCGTTGAACGTTGACGTCGTCATGGAATGCACCGGGCGCTTTCTCAAGCGCGAGCTTGCGGCACAGCATCTGGAAGCCGGCGCCAAGAAAGTCTTGATCTCGGCCCCGGCGAACGATCCGGATTTAACGGTCGTCTATGGCGTCAATCACGCCCAGCTCAAAAGCAACATGACGGTGGTCTCGAACGCATCGTGCACGACAAACTGCCTGGCCCCCGTTGCCGACGTGCTGCACAAGACGGTCGGAATCGAAAAAGGATTTATGACAACCGTCCATTCCTACACGGCGGACCAGCACGTCGTGGATGGCCTGCACAAGGATTTGCGCCGCGCCCGGGCAGCCGCCGTTTCGATGATTCCGACCTCGACGGGGGCGGCGCGCGCCGTCGGCCTGGTCTTGCCGGAATTGAAAGGGAAGCTTGATGGCACTGCGGTTCGCGTGCCGACTGCGAACGTCTCGATGATCGACCTCACCTTCCTTGCTGCCAAAGATACGTCCGCGGAAGAAATCAACGCGGCGATGCAGGCTGCGGCAGACGGGCGGCTGAAAGGCGTTCTTGCCGTCACCGACGAGCCCCTCGTCTCGACGGATTTCAATCACACGACCGTCAGCGCCACCCTCGATTCGCTGGAAACCCAGGTGATCGAGGACCGGCTCGTACGCATCCTTGCCTGGTATGACAACGAATGGGGATTTTCGAACCGGATGTTGGACACGGCAGCCCATATGGGAGGCCTCGCCTAGCATGGGAGGGGCGGTCATCGTCCATGACCTTCCCCAAGCCCTTGCCGCCCTTGCCGCTGCGAAAAAATTGCAGCAGCCGATCCGCCTTCGCACCCCTCATGACGCGGCAAGCTGCGCGGGCGCCGGGTATTTTCAAAAACTCGCCGAACTTGCCCACCGCCAATACCCGGAAGTCGATGCGGTCTTCGTGCTGGATTGCGGCGCATCCCCCGGCCATGCCCTTGGCGCCATTCGCACCGGCTGGAAATGGATCCGCCTCGAAGGCCCGCCCGCGACCCTTGCCAAAGTCGCCGACATCGCCGGAAAGGCGGGCGCCGAACTCGACGAAACGAAGACACCGGCGCTTGATCTGCTGGAAACGCCGGACCCTGAAAAGGCCGCCATTGAATGGCTGAAACGGCGCAGCTAGGGTATAGCGGAAGACACCCCATGCAACCGATCCCTGCCCGCTTTTAGGAGGCGAATATCCCGTCATGAAGCTTAGCGACCGCGTCCAAGAAATTCTCGCTTCTTACGAAGGCGAAAGCCGCGACACGAAAGAGAACCTGGCCCGCATCCTGATGCATGGGCGGCTTGGCGGCACCGGCAAACTCGTCATTCTGCCGGTCGACCAAGGGTTTGAACATGGGCCCGCGCGTTCCTTCGCGCCGAACCCGGATGCCTACGACCCCCATTACCATTACCAATTGGCGATCGATGCCGGCCTTTCGGCCTATGCCGCGCCGCTGGGGATGCTCGAAGCCGGCGCGGACAGCTTCGGCGACCGGATTCCGACCATCCTGAAAATGAACAGCGCCAACAGCTTAAGCCGCGCCAAGGTGGACGCCGACCAGGCGGTGACGGCTTCCGTCGAGGACGCGCTTCGCCTGGGCTGTTCGGCCGTGGGCTTTACCATCTATCCGGGTTCGGACACGGCCTACCCCATGTTCGAAGAACTTCGCGACATCGCCCGCGAGGCCAAGAAAATGGGCCTCGCCGTCGTCGTTTGGTCTTACCCGCGTGGCGGCAATCTTTCCACGGCCGGCGAGACGGCCATCGATATCATCGCTTATGCCGCGCACATGGCCTGCCTTTTGGGAGCCCATCTCGTAAAAGTAAAACTGCCCACCGATCATCTGGAACTCGACGCCGCCAAAAAGGTTTACGAAAAAGAGGGCATCGACATTTCGACCCAGACGGCGCGGGTCCGCCACATCGTCCAGTCCTGTTTTCAAGGAAGGCGATTGGTTGTCTTTTCCGGCGGCTCGGCGAAAGGGCTCGACAGCCTTTACGAAGATGCGCGCGCCATCCGCGATGGCGGCGGCAATGGCTCGATCATCGGGCGCAACACGTTTCAACGGCCGCGCGGCGATGCCTTAAAGATGCTGGACCGCATCGTCGGAATCTACCAGGGGAACGACTGATTCAAATTCACCGAACCCGTCTTTACCTTATAACCCCGCCACAGATCGACCCGAAGGCGTTCGCCGAAAAACTAGCCGAAGCATTGGACGCCGGCGATGTCGCTTGCGTTCAATTGCGCCTGAAAGACGTGCCCGATGCCGCCATCCGCGAAGCGGCGGAAACGCTTCTCCCCATCTGCCACGCCCGCGACGTGCCCCTGCTTATCAACGATCACCCAGGCCTTGCCAAGGACGTCGGCGCCGATGGCGTGCATGTCGGCCAGCACGACACCCCTTGCGCCGAAGCCCGCAGCCTGCTCGGCGCGGACGCCATCCTTGGCGTGACCTGTCACGATTCGCGCCACCTGGCGATCGAAGCCGCCGAGGCCGGTGCCGATTACGTCGCCTTTGGTGCCTTTTACCCAACGCTGACAAAAGAGACGGCCCATCGCCCGCGACCGGAAATTCTTGAACGGTGGAGCAAGGCAACGAACGTACCCTGCGTCGCCATCGGCGGCATCACGCCGGAAAACTGCGCCCCCCTTGTGGCGGCGGGGGCGGATTTTCTTGCCGTGCTGCGCGGCATTTGGAACGCCGAAGATGGCCCCGGCGAAGCGGTGCGCGCCTTCAACCGCGCCATTCGCGATGCCGCCGAGGCGCCGCCGCCGCCGGAGGCCGCCTGAGGCGCTTGCGCGCGGGTGCCGTTGCTTGCGGCCGGGCGACCTGATAGGTTCCGCAGCCATTTCCCGAACTAAGGTGATGTCCAATGAAGATCAGCGGGAACGCTATCCGCCCCGGCATGGTGATCGAACACAAGGGCCGGCTTTGGGCCGCGGTGAAGACCCAGCACACCCAACCCGGCAAGGGCGGCGCCTATCTGCAGGTGGAGCTTCGCGACCTTCGGGACGGCACGAAACTGAACGAGCGTTTTCGCTCCAGCGAGGACGTGGAACGGGCCCGCCTGGATCAGCGCCAATATCAATATCTTTACCAGGAAGACGAAAACCTTACCTTCATGGACACGGAAACGTTCGACCAGGTGACGGTCCATCAAAGCCTTGTTGGCGAAGCCGTTGCCTTTCTTCAAGACAACATGATCGTCACGATCGAATCCTATGAGGGCGAGCCCGTAGGCGTCACGCTTCCCGACACGGCCATTTGCACGGTGACGGAAACCGAAGCCGTCGTAAAAGGGCAAACGGCGGCTGCCTCGTTCAAGCCGGCGCTTCTCGACAATGGCGTTCGCATTTCCGTGCCACCCCATGTTGCGACCGGCGACAAGCTCGTCGTCAACATTGCCGAACGCACATATGCCGAACGGGCAAAAGACTGATGAGCGTCCGTTCCGCACTCATCAATGTGATGGAGGGCGCCGCCCGCAAGGCGGCGCGCTCGCTCATACGGGATTTCGGCGAAGTTGAGCAGCTCCAGGTTTCAAAAAAAGGGCCCGGCGATTTCGTCTCGAACGCCGACCATAAATCCGAATCCATTCTGCGCTGGGAATTGAACCGCGCACGGCCCGATTACGGCCTTCTGCTCGAGGAAAGCGGCGCACATGCAGGCGCCGATCCAAGCCGCACCTGGCTGGTGGATCCCCTCGACGGCACATCGAATTTTCTGCACGGCATTCCGCATTTCAGCATCACGATCGCCTTGCAGCAGGACGACAAAATTGTCGCCGGGGTTATCCTCGACCCGATCAAGGATGAATTTTTCTGGGCCGAGCGTGGCAGCGGCGCGTTCCTGAACGATCGCCGGTTGCGCGTATCGGCCCGGCGCAAGCTTGAAGACTCCCTTTTGGCCTATGGCGAGCCGTTTGGCGGACGGCCGGGGAAAGACGCGTTTGCCAAGGCCCTCCCCATCCTGATGGAACGCACGGCCGGCATTCGCCGTTCGGGCGCCGCCGCTCAGGATTTGGCCTATGTCGCGGCAGGCCGTTTCGATGGCTATTGGGAAGAAGGGCTCAAGCCCTGGGACATGGCCGCCGGCATTTTGCTCGTGCAGGAAGCGGGCGGCTACGTAACGGAAATTCACGGCGGCAAAGAGATGCTGCAATCCGGCAGCGTGCTTGCCACGAACGATCACCTGTATCCCAGCGTCTCCGCCCTTCTGCGCGAGGCATATGGACGCGCAAAAACGTGATAACGGTTTGATTCGCGGCAGGAAACTTCGGGACCCCATTGTCTGACGGAAGCCGCTAGGCTAAGGTTTCGCCCATGTTTCAGCTTGCCCCCCTTCAACGCCCACTTCGGACCGGCCTGTTGCTTGCCGGCGCCCTTGTCTTTTTCGCCACCGAGCTCCGCGCCCAAGAGCCCGTGATCGTTGGCGGCAGCGGCAAGCCGAGCGTCACCGTCGACCTAAGCGTACTGGAAGGGCTCGGCGCGCCGACCGCCATACCGGGGCTTCTCATGCCCGGACGCGGCCCCGCTCTCAATGGCGGCGTTACGTTGCGCCGGCCGGGCACCGCGCCCCAAACGGCACCGGCGCCGGTTGCCCAGCCATTGGCGCCACCGCCTGCCCCAAAGATCGCGCTGACGCCACCGGAACCGAAGGCCGCGCCTGTGAAGGCAGCTGAGCCAATGGCCGCGCCGAAGGCACCACCTGTGAAGGCGCCGCCCGCCGTCGCCATGCCAGAAGCCATGCCAGAAGCCATGCCCGAGGCAAAGCCCGAATCGAAAATTGTGCTGACGCCGCCCGCGCCCGCGCCGGTTGCGGAAACGCCGAAGACCCCCCCGGCGGCCGACATCAAAATGCCGGATGCACCGCCCCCGCCGGTGACGCTGACCGAGCCGAAGGCGCCGCCGCCGCGGACACCGCCCAGCGTCGAAACGCCAGCGAAGGCCGTCGCGGCGCCAAAGAAACAACCGGCGCCCGAAGAAACGGCAAGGCTTACGCCGACGGCGCCGCTGGCGCCGGGCGAACCCATTCACGTTGCCTTCGGTAGCGAGAGCGCGCTGCTTTCGGATAAAGCGAAGGCGAAGCTGGTCGAATTCTCGCAACGCCTGAAGGACAATCCAGGCCTTCGCATTCAACTCCTCGCCTATGCCAGCGGCACCCAGGAAACCGCCAGCCAGGCACGGCGCCTATCCCTATCGCGGGCATTGGTCGTGCGTTCCTTTTTGATCGATCAGGGCCTCTCCAGCATTCGGATCGACGTCCGCGCGCTTGGCAACAAGGTGAAGGGCGAACCGGCCGATCGCGTCGATCTCGTCTTCGCCGAGGGCGAATAACAAAAATTTTGCCGGCGCTTTAAGAACCCGCGGCCAAGGATGTGCGGAGAAGTTCCGGCTCGAACTGGAGCTCGGCTAGCCGCGCATAAAGCGGCGAGCTTTCGAGAAGTTCCTCATGCGTGCCCACCGCGACGATCCTGCCCTCATCCAGAACGACAATCCGGTCCGCCTTTAAGACCGTTGCCAGACGGTGCGCGATCACAAGGGTGGTGCGTTCGGCCATCAGCTTTTCCAGCGCCGTCTGCACGACGCGCTCGCTTTCCGAATCCAGCGCGCTGGTCGCCTCGTCCAGCAGCAAAACCGCCGGATTGCGCAAAATCGCCCGCGCGATTGCCATCCGCTGCTTTTGCCCGCCCGAAAGGCGCACGCCGCGCTCGCCTAAAAAGCTGTTGAAGCCGTCCGGCAACCGGTCGAGGAATTCGGCCGCGTTTGCCGCCTCCGCTGCCCCACGTATCTCGGCATCCGTCGCCTTCGGACGGCTGTAACGAATGTTCTCCCAGGCATCCGCCGAAAAAATCACCGGATCTTGCGGAACGAGACCGAGGCGGGCGCGCAATTCCGCCGGTGCCGCGTCCCGCAAATCGACGCCATCCAGCGTAACCCGTCCTTGTTGGGGGTCGTAAAAACGCAGCAAAAGCTGAAAGACCGTCGATTTTCCGGCACCGGAAGGGCCGACAAGGGCCACCTTCTCTCCCGGTTGCACGGTCAGGTCAAAATCGCGAAGCGCCGGGCGCTTGGGTTGCGACGGATAGGCAAAGCCAAGCCCCTCGAACGTCACCGCCCCCAGCGCCGGCACCGGCAACGGCTTGGGGTTTTCCGGTGCAACGATCTCCGGCTCGGTGGCGAGAAGGTCCATCAGGCGTTCGGCCGCCCCGGCAGCGCGCTGCAGATCGCCGATCACTTCGCTAACGGCGCCAGCCGCTGCCGCCACGATCACCGCATAGAAAACGAACGCCGACAGATCGCCAGCGCTAAGTTCCCCGGTCAGCACGTCGTGCCCGCCTATCCAAAGAATGCAACCGATGGCGCTGAAGGCAAGCACGATCACGATAACCGTCAGCACGGCGCGCATGCGCACGCGCCGCATGCCGATGCGGAACGCATTTTCAACGCGCGTCGCAAACCGCGCCTGGTCGATTTTTTCATGGCCAAAGGCCTGAACGGTGCGGACGGCATTGATGCTTTCTTCGACATAGGCGCCGACATCGGCCACGCGGTCCTGGCTTTCCCGCGAAAGCCGCCGCACGCGCCGTCCAATCACCAGGATCGGAACGACAACCAAAGGAATCACGAGCACAACCAGCAGCGTCAGCTTTGGACTGGTAATGGCAAGAAGGGCGATGCCGCCGATAAGCATCAAGATATTGCGCAGCGCCATCGACAGCGACGACCCGACGACGGTTTGCAAAAGCGTCGTATCCGTTGTCAAACGCGAAAGCAGTTCCCCGGTTTTCGTGACCTCGAAAAAGCTGGGGCTAAGCCGCAGGATGTGGTTGAAAACGTCCCGGCGAATGTCGGCAACGACGCGCTCCCCCACCCAGGAAACCAGGTAAAACCGCCCATAGGTGGCGACGGCCAGCAGCAAGATGACGCCCAGCAGCACCATCAGCGCCTGGTCGAGCAGGGCCGCCTCCCCGGCGCTGAAGCCTTCGTCAACGAGGGTGCGGAGCCCAAGCCCAAGGGCCAGCACCGTGCCGGCGGCAAGGATCAACGCCAGCAGCGCGCCCGCAATGCTGAGGCCATAGGGCCGCAGATAGGGCAAAATCCGGCGGAGTTGCTGAAAATTCGGCCGGCGGGCCCCTTCCGGGGCGGGCAAAACGTCTGGGTTCTGTGGGGTCAAAGCGAGGGGCCCTCAAGGCTGGTTGCCGGGCGAAAATATCAACTGCGCCTGCCACCAACAAGTGGAGCTTAGCCCCTTGTTTCGTCCCGCCGCCTTCGCTATAACGGCCCCCCAGCGCCAGGAGCGGAAGATGAAGAAAGAAGGCCACCCCGATTACCATATGATCACCGTCGTTCAGACCGACGGCAGTTCGTTCACGACTCGCTCCACCTGGGGCAAGGAAGGGGACACGCTGAAGCTGGACATCGACCCGCTTTCCCACCCGGCATGGACGGGCGTGCATCGCCTGGTCGACAGTGGCGGCCAGCTCGCGAAATTCAAAAAGCGCTTTCAGAATTTCGAAGTGAAAACTTAAAAACCCGCCTATTTTCGAACGCCGCTATTTTCGGAAAAGACCCTCGACGCTGCTGCCATGGGCTTGCTTTGCGGCAATCGTCTTGTTTGCCCGCGCGATCTCTTCTTCCAATTCGGCGATATATTCTTTCAGCTCTTCCACCCCCAGACGGCTGAGATCCTTCGGCTGAGGCTTTGGCGCCAATGCTTCGTCGTCGAAGTCCATCTCCCCCTCCATGGACTAGGCCTTGCCTGTAGACGGCGATCATATTACACCCGCCTCGGCATCTCCCCGAAACGAAAACCCGGTGCATGCAATGGCGAACATCCCCGCGACGATGGCTGCGATTGAAATTACCGAGCCCGGCGGCCCGGAAAAGATGACCCTTGCCACGCGCCCCGTCCCCACCCCCGGCGAAGGCGAAGTCCTGATCAAAATTGCCGCCGCCGGGGTCAATCGGCCCGACATCATGCAGCGCGAAGGAAAATATCCGCCGCCGCCCGGCGCATCGGACATTCTTGGCCTTGAAGCCGCCGGCCGCGTGGTTGCCCTGGGGCCGGGCGTGACGGGCCTTGAAATCGGCGCAGACGTCACCGCCTTGCTGAGCGGCGGCGGCTATGCGGAATATTGCACCGCGCCGGCCGCCCTCGCCCTGCCCGTTCCCGCCGGCCTCACCCTGCCCGAGGCCGCGGCCCTACCGGAAAGTTTTGCGACGGTTTGGACCAATGTCTTCGAGCGCGCCGCCCTGAAGGCGGGAGAGGCGTTTCTCGTCCATGGCGGAACCAGCGGCATCGGCACGACCGCCATTCAGCTTGCCAAACAGTTCGGCGCCACCGTGCTCACGACGGCTGGAAGCCCGGAGAAATGCAAATTCTGCGAAGAACTTGGCGCGGCGCTTGCGGTGCCGTACCGGGAAAAAGATTTCGTCGCCGCCGTGAAGGCCTTCACCGACGGCCGCGGCGTCAATGTCCTTCTCGACATGGTTGGCGGCGACTACATTGCGCGGAATCTCGAATGCCTTGGAACGGAAGGCCGCCTGATTCAGATTGCCTTCCTGAAAGGCCCCAAGGTCGAATTGAACCTGACCCGCCTCTTGTTGAAACGGCTGACGCTTTCCGGCTCTGTGCTGCGTTCGCGCAAGGTGGCGGAAAAAGCCGCCATCCTGGCCGCCCTTCGCGAACAGGTTTGGCCGCTGCTGGAAGCGAAGCAGGTGCGCCCGGTCCTCGACCAAGCCTACCCCCTTGGCGAGGCGGCGGATGCGCATCGGCGCATGGAAGCCAGCCAGCACATCGGAAAAATCGTCCTAATCCCCTAAAATCTGGGGAAAAGCCCGTCGAAGGGGTCTTTGATTTCCCGCCTTGGCCGGGATATAGTCCCAGGAAGTCATCTCCTGACAATGAATTTTCGAACCTGCGGCCGCGGCGCCTACGCCAGCCGGGCCGGCTTTGGAGGCACGATGTCGGCACCGCTAATGCCCAAGGCCACCGCCGTGTGGCTGATTGACAACACGACGCTCACCTTCGAGCAAATCGCCGATTTTTGCGGCCTGCACCACCTTGAAGTGCAGGGGGTCGCGGACGAGGAAGTGGCGGTCGGCATCGTCGGCATCAGCCCGATCGAATCGGGCGAGTTGACCATGGACGAGATCGAGCGCTGCCAGAAAGACCCGGCCGATCGGTTGAAAATGTCGAAGCCGGAATTGCCGGTGCCCGTCGCCCGGACGAAGGGGCCGCGCTACACGCCCGTTTCAAAACGTCAGGACCGCCCCGACGCCATCGCTTGGCTGCTTGCTCATCATCCGGAACTTAGCGACGCCCAAATTTCCCGCCTTGTCGGCACGACGAAACCGACGATCGGCGCCATTCGCGATCGCACCCACTGGAACATGCCGAATGTGAAGCCGCAAAATCCGGTGAAACTTGGCCTCTGCACCCAGACGGAATTGATGAACGACGTCGAGAAGGCAAACCGCGCCGCGGCGCGCCGGGAAAAACGTGCCGCCGCCGAGAAAAGAAAAGCCGCCGCCCTGGGTGGTGGCGTTGAAGCCCTGGAAAGCGCCGACACGCCGGCCGCCGAGCCAGAGGAAACGCCGCCCGCGCTTCCGAACGATTGGGCCTCGCGGCCAGGGGCAAGCGAGCCCGCTGGCGAGCCGGCCGAACGCGTTGAAGAAAACGAGCGAACGGAAGAGAACGGCTAACGCTGCTACGCCTTCACGCACATTTTTTAACCGATCCTCGCAAAGGGCCGTTTCGTCTAAACGGCTTCAAGCTGGATAAGCTCGTCCTTGATACGAAGTTTTTCGCGTTTTAATTCGTGGATGTAAGCGTCGTCGGGAAGGGGTCGTCGATTTTCTTTGGTGATGATGGTTTCCAGTTCGGCGTGTCGGGCCTCAAGTTGTTTGCGTTGAACTGCTTCCGCCATATTGAACCTCCCACCTGGATCAAGATGCTATTCCAACACAAAAAAGCCTACCCTCTTCAACCCGGCTTGACCAGACACCTGCGCAAGCGCCTCAATCGCCAAAGGAAATTCCAAGACCGCGCGCCGTTTTCGCAAGCGTGCCTTGCGGGTCCACACCATAGTAGTGCCCTAGAACGTCCGAGATCGGAACGTCAACGACGCGGCGGTTCTGCCACGCGACCATATGTCCGAACTTGCCCTCTTTGATCATGTCAACCGCATGCACGCCGAAGGCCGACCCCATCAGACGGTCCCTGGGCGTCGGCACGCCGCCCCGCTGCAAATGCCCAAGCACGGTCACCCGCGTCTCCAGCCCGGTAAGCTCGGTGATCTGCTCTTTTAAATAATTGCCGATCCCGCCATAGCGAACGCTTCCCGATTCGCTGCGGACGCCTACCGTTTCCCCGCTTTCCGTCTTGACCGCCTCGGCAACGACAATCAGTGCGTGGGTGTGGCCCTTTTCACGAAGCTGCGAAATTTTGGACGTGACGTTTTCCAGCCGATAGGGAATTTCGGGAATTAGAATGATGTCGGCGCCGCCGGCAATCCCCGAGGCAAGCGCAATGTGCCCGGCATCCCTTCCCATTACTTCCAGAATGACCACCCGGCTATGGCTGGCGGCCGTCGGCTGCAGGCGATCCAGCGCCTCGGTCGCCACGTAAACGGCGGTGTTGTATCCGATGCAGGTTTCCGTAAGACCGATGTCGTTGTCGATCGTCTTCGGAACCGCGACGATGTTTAAATTTCCTCTTTCGGCAAGCGCCTGCATGATCCGCAAGCTACCGTCGCCGCCAATGACAATCAGCCCATCCAGGCCAAGCTCGCGATAGCCTTCGATGATTTCGTCGGAACGGTCCTTCACGCTGCCATCCGGCATCGGGAATGCGAAGGGATCCCCCTTGCTCGACGCGCCAAGGATCGTGCCGCCCATGCGCAGCACATTGCCCGTAAACACCTTCAGGGTAAGCTCTTCGTAATCAAGGGGGCGTCGAAGCAGCCCCATCGTGCCATCGTGAATGCCAAAAAGCCGCCAGCCATATCCGCCGATCGCGCGACGCGCAATGGCCCGAATGACGGCATTTAAGCCGGAACAATCGCCGCCGCTGGTTAGAACGCCGATTCGCTTTTCACTGTTCATGCCTTCTATCCTTTCCCCCGACCTTAAGCGGAGAACGGCGGATGGAAAAGCGTTGTATGAACGGGACGAAAGAAGACAGGCCTAACCGCCGTCCGCTTCCGAAGTTTTTACCGAAGCTTTCGCCGCAGCCTTGCGCTCGCGTTTCTGCTCGTACATCTTTTTATCGGCGGCTTCGATAGCGGTGTCGATGTCTTCCGAACCCTCAAAAAGATGAACGCCGTAGGAAACCGAAAGCGACATGGGTTTCCCCTTCCACTGGAGGGGGCTGGATTCAATCTGCTTGGCAAGCGAGGCGGCCTTCTCCTTGCCGGCCTTAAGCCCCGTCTGGGCAAGCAAAATGCCGAACTCGTCGCCGCCAAGCCTTCCCAAAATATCGGATTCGCGAATGTTGCTTAAGAAGAGTTGCGCCACGTGACGAAGCGCCGCATCGCCCGCGGCGTGCCCTTCCACATCGTTTAACCGTTTCAGGCCATCGAGATCGAAATAAAGGATGCAGCCGCTTGTCCCATAGCGCTCTGCATAGGACATCATCCGCACGAGGTGGCGAACAAAGGAGCGGCGGTTGCCGATGGAAAGCAGAGGATCGTGATCCGCCTCATGTTCGAGAAGCGCCACGCGCTCCTTGAAAACCGAAAGTTCCTGGCGTAGCCGATCGACCTCCGCCATGAGGTCCAGCAGCGCCGTACGGACTTTTGGCGTCAGCTCGGCTTCCGGAACGCCCATCACGGAAGTGACGTCCTCGACCCCCTGGGGCACCGCGGCCGCCTGGTCCGTCGCGCGTTTGCCGGCAGGGGCAACGCGCGACACGTCCCGAAGTGGGTTCGATTTTTCGACTTTCATCGGGCCTTTCCCTGCCCGTCGGGCAAAGCTGACAACGCCAGCCCCTTGAGCCTGACGAATTTTTCCTCGTCCATCCCTACCATAAAACCACCCCCCAAATCCTTAACGAAGCCGCCTCCCTTGCCTCCGGGGGGGGCCTCCCTTACATTGGCGCCCTTTCCGGCGAAAAGAAGCGCCAGGGAGCGCCTAAATGGGGTCAAGCAAGCCGATTGTCGGCATCCTTATGGGAAGCCAATCCGACTGGGAGACGATGCGCCACGCGGCGGAGATTCTGGACGCGCTTGGCGTCGCCTATGAGAAGAAGATCGTCTCCGCCCACCGCACCCCGGACCGGCTTTATGCCTATGCGGGCGAAGCGCGCGAGCGGGGCCTGCAGGTGCTGATTGCCGGCGCTGGCGGCGCCGCCCATCTGCCCGGCATGGTCGCCGCCTTGACGCCCCTGCCGGTCCTTGGTGTGCCGGTCGAATCGAAAACGTTAAAGGGCCTCGACAGCCTGCTTTCCATTGCCCAGATGCCCGGCGGCGTGCCGGTCGGAACCCTGGCCGTCGGCAAGGCCGGCGCAAAAAACGCCGGCCTTCTTGCCACGGCCGTGATTGCCCTGAACGATCCGAAGGTGGCGGCGGCCCTTGACGCCTGGCGCGCAAAGCAAACGGCAAGCGTCGCCGAAACACCCAGCGATTAATGCGAGCGGCATGACGACGACGCCTCTGCCACCGGGTTCGACCATCGGTATTTTCGGCGGCGGTCAGCTTGGCCGCATGACGGCGCTGGCCGCGGCAAAACTTGGCTACCGCGTGTACGTCTTCGATCCGGAGGCCGACCCACCCGCCGCGCAAATCGCCAATTTTCATTGCGCCGCCGCCTATGACGACGAAAAGGCGGTGACGGAATTTGCCGCCGCCATCGACGTCGCAACCTTCGAATTCGAAAACGTCCCAAGCCCGACGATTGCCCGGCTGGAAGGCATGGTGCCCGTACGCCCCCGCGGCGAAGTCCTGCATATCATCCAGGATCGCCTGCGGGAAAAGGACTTCCTGCGGGGAATTGGCGTCGCGACGACGGCTTACGGGCGGGTCGATGGGCCGGCCGATCTTCGTGCCCTGGCGCCAAAGATCGGCGTGCCGGCGGTCTTGAAGGCGGTGCGCCTTGGCTATGACGGCAAGGGCCAGCGGCGCCTCGACGCCGACACGGATTTGGAAGCCGTCTGGCAGGATTTGGGCGCAAGCCAAGCCATTCTCGAAGCCTGGGTGGATTTTGCCTGCGAAATTTCCGTTATCGTTGCCCGCGGCATCGACGGCAAAATGGCGGCGTACGCCCCGTCCGAGAACCATCATGCCAATCACATTTTGCGGCAAGCCACCGTCCCGGCTGCCATCGATGCGAAGATTGCTTGCGACGCCCAGGCCTGCGCGGAAAAAATCGCCGCCGCGCTGGACCTTGTCGGTCTGCTTGCGGTCGAATTTTTCGTCACCCGCGATGGCGGCCTATTGGTGAACGAATTGGCCCCGCGCCCGCATAATTCCGGCCATTGGACCATGGATGCCTGCACGACCAGCCAATTCGAACAATTCGTCCGCGCGGTCGTCGGCCTGCCCCTCGGCACACCGGCGCGCCATTCGGACGCGGTGATGACAAACCTGCTTGGCGAGGAATGGCTGGCCTGGCCGGAGCTTGCCGCCGAACCGGGCGCAAGCCTGCATCTCTATGGCAAGAAAGAAACGCGCAAGGGCCGCAAGATGGGCCATGTGACACGGCTGGCCCCGAAAACCGGATTTTAAGCGCCGGGCGGCCGGGAAGCCCCGGAAGAGCCTCGATCGACAAACCGGCGCAAGGGCGCCGCCAGGGTGGCAAGCCGCTTCGCCACGGCGCCGCGCAGTTTCGGAACTTGCATGACATTGCCGATCCGCCGGTCAAGAAACGCCCAGCTGTCGGCCAAGCCTTCCGACTCGTCGTTCAACCAATAAAAAAATGTCGCGACATACACCCCGGCCAAAAGGGCGCGCTTCGAATAAAAGTTGAAATCCGCCGACCGGTCGCCGATGGCGTACCAAATGGCATCGACCGTCCGCCAGGTAGCAGCGGCGGCAAGGCCCGCGTTTTGGGGCAGCGCGAGATAGGCCGCCGCGCGCCTCGAGGCCTCGCGATGCCGGACGTTCTGCTCAAGACGCGTGCGCACGGCAAAAGCGACGCGATCGCGAATGCGAAGTTTTGTCAGGTCCTCCGCTTCCAATGCCGCCAGCATGCGCCGGTCCGCGTCGGCGGCGAAATAAGAGAAGAGACCCGCCATCCCCCTCGGAAAGGCGCGCGCCGCCTCGGCGGCGGAAAGGCCGGCTTCCTTCGCACCGGCCGCCATGGCCTGGTCCGTCCAGCCATCGAAGGGCACGTGGCGCAAGGTCGCCTCAAGAAGGGCGGCGCGCAATTCTTCAATTTTCTTCTCTGCGTCCATGAGGGCTTATAAAACTCGCTTCTTTAAATTTCGGGAAGGGATTTTTCCATTTCGTCCACATAGCCAAAGGTCGAAAGGTCCTGCATGCGCATCGGATAAAGAATGCCATCCAGATGATCGGTTTCGTGCTGCACGATGCGGGCATGAAAGCCGCGCACGTCGCGCACAATCGTTTCGCCTTCCGGGGTGACGCCCCGATAGCGCAAATGCACATAGCGGGGCACCATGCCGGCCATGCCGGGAAGCGAGAGGCACCCCTCCCACCCCAATTCCATTTCCTCGCCGAGGGGTTCAAGCACCGGGTTGATAAGCGTGGTCAGGCCGACCGGCAAGGCGCCATCCGCCTCGCTTTCGGCCGAGGCGCGCGCGGCCGCCACTTCGAAAACAAGGACGCGCCTCGAAACCAGGATTTGCGGGGCGGCCAGGCCAACCCCTTCCGATGCCCGCATGGTTTCGATCATATCGGCAACAAGGGCGGCAATCTCCGGCGTCATCGGATCCGCCACCTCTTCCGCCACTTTTCGCAAGACCGGATGCCCTATGCGGGCGATTTCACGCAACGCCATGGGCGTATAATGGGGCCTGTTTTTCACGAGTTCCAGTGGCGATTTTCGCGAAAATGGCGGAAAACCACTGCTTTCCGCCATGGCCCCCTTTCCAAAGGCCGGCCTATGTGCTATGAAGCGCCCCTCTTTAAGACCATTTTCGCTTTGGAGACCGGATTGGCCGTTTCCCAGAGGGTACGGAGGAGAGAAGCTTGCAAGTCACCGTTCGCGACAACAACGTCGACCAGGCGCTTCGGGCGCTGAAGAAAAAGATGCAGCGCGAGGGCATTTTCCGCGAGATGAAAATGCGCCGGGCCTATGAAAAGCCGTCCGAGAAACGCGCCCGCGAACGCGCCGAAGCGATCCGCCGCGCCCGCAAGCTGGAACGCAAGCGGTTGGAACGCGAGCTTTAAGAAAACCCAATCCGGTTTTTGGAAAAACCCCTCAAATTTGCGAGGGGTTTTTTATTGGCGGAATGCTCTGCCGTTCGGCTAGAACGCCTTGACGATGTCCTCAACCACTTTCTTGGCGTCGCCAAACAACATCATCGTATTGTCCCGGTAGAAAAGCTCGTTGCCAACCCCTGCATAACCCGACGCGAGAGAGCGTTTGATGAACAGAATCGTTTTCGCGTTCTCGACGTCCAAAATCGGCATGCCATAGATCGGGCTTGACGGATCTTTCTTCGCTATCGGGTTCGTAACGTCGTTTGCGCCGATGACGAAGGCCACATCCGTCGAGGAAAAATCGCGGTTGATCTCTTCCAGCTCGAACACTTCGTCATAGGGCACGTTCGCTTCTGCCAGCAGCACGTTCATATGCCCCGGCATGCGTCCGGCAACCGGATGAATGGCGTAGCTGACTTTCACCCCCTCCGCCTTCAGCAAATCTCCCATCTCGCGAAGCGCGTGCTGCGCCTGGGCGACGGCCATCCCATATCCGGGAACGATGATCACGGACGCCGCGTTTTTGAGAATAAAGGCGGCGTCTTCGCCGCTTCCCGATTTTACGGTCTGGTCCCCGGCCGCCGCCGTTGGCGCCGCCTGGCCCTCGCCGCCAAAGCCGCCGAGCACGACGTTGAAGATCGACCGGTTCATCCCCTTGCACATGATGTAGCTGAGGATGGCGCCGGAAGAACCGACAAGCGCACCGGTTATGATCAAAAGGTGGTTGTCGAGAGTGAAGCCAATGCCGCAGGCCGCCCACCCCGAATAGGAGTTCAACATCGAGATGACGACCGGCATATCGGCGCCGCCGATCGGCACGATGAGCAGGAAGCCAACCAGAAAGGCAAGGGCGGCCATGGTCCAAAAGACCGGGACCGATTCATTCGTAGCGAAATAGCCGATCAAGCCGACGATGGCGATTCCCAACGCCGCGTTTAACAGATGCTGGCCGGGAAACACCACGGGCGATCCCGAAACCAGTCCCTGCAGCTTTGCAAACGCCACGACGGAGCCCGAAAACGTGATCGCGCCAACGACCATGCCGATGCCCATCTCGATCCGGTTTGCCATTGGGATGGATCCGATGTCGCCGATCCCATAGGCCGACGGCGCATAAAGGGCGGCGCCAGCCACAAAAACGGCGGCCATGCCCACCAGGCTGTGAAACGCCGCCACAAGCTGCGGCAACGCCGTCATCTGGATACGAAGCGCCGTCACGGTGCCGATTGCGCCGCCGATCAAGATGCCGAGAATAATCAGCACATAGCTTGAAACTTGCGGGGAAAGCAGCGTCGTCGCGACGGCGATCGTCATGCCGGCGATGCCATAAAGATTGCCGGCGCGCGCCGTCACCGGCGAACTCAAGCCCCGCAATGCCATGATAAAGCAAACGGAAGCGACGAGATAGGCGAGTGCCGTTGTGGTTGCGGTCACGTGCTTCTCCTCCCGTTAGCTTTTTTTCTTGAACATCTGCAACATGCGCTGGGTAACGATGAACCCACCGAAGATGTTGATGCTTGCCAGGATCACGGCGGCGAAACCGATCAGCTTTGAAAACGTCGTTTCCGGCGGCCCTGCGGCGATCAACGCCCCAACGATGATGACGCTGGAAACGGCGTTCGTAACCGCCATCAGCGGCGAATGCAGTGCCGGGGTTACGCTCCAAACGACGTAATAGCCGACAAAAACCGCCAGCACGAAGATCGTCAGCGCGAAAACGAATGGATCCACATGCGCCGCGCCGCCAACCGCCGTGGTGGCGTTTCCGATCATTATTTGTATTTCTTCCATGATCTAGTCTCCACTCCCGGAGAAGTTGGGATGAACGACGGCACCGTCCCGTGTCAGCTGGGTGCCTTGAATGATTTCATCTTCCGGATCGAGCTTTAGCGACTTCGTTTCCTCGTCAACCAAAGGCGTCAGGAAATTGAGAAGGTTCTTCGCATAAAGCGCGCTGGCGTCCTCGGCGATGCGGCTCGGCAGATTTGGGTGGGCAACGATGCTGACGCCACCCGTTTCGACGATCCCCTCCTCGCTCAACTCGCAATTGCCGCCGGCTTCGATCGCCATGTCGACGATCACGGAACCGGGCTTCATGTCCCGCACCATTGCCTCCGTGATCAGGGTCGGCGCCGGCTTCCCGGGAATAAGGGCCGTGGTAATGGCAATGTCTTGTTTTTTAAGCGTTTCGTGGACGAGCTCGGACTGCTTGCGTTTGTAATCCTCGCTCATTTCCTTTGCATAGCCGCCCGCCGTCTCGGCGCTTTCGGTTTCTTCCGATTCCACCTCGATGAAGATGGCGCCCAGGCTTTCCACCTGTTCTTTCACCGCCGGACGCACGTCGAAGGCCGAGACAATGGCCCCCAAACGCTTGGCCGTGGCGATCGCCTGCAGGCCGGCAACGCCGGCGCCCATCACCACGACGCGGCCCGGCGGCACGGTGCCGGCCGCCGTCATCATCATCGGCAAGGCCCGGCCAAAAACGTTGCACGCCTCCAGCACGGCGCGGTAACCCGCAAGATTGCTTTGAGAAGAAAGGACATCCATGCTCTGCGCCCGGGTAATCCTGGGCAGCAATTCCATCGCGAACGCATCGACCTTGGCGTTTGCGTACGCCGTTACCTGTTGCAGGTCCGCATGGGGCGCCAGAAAGCCGATTAATTTTGCGCCTGGCTTGAAATAAGAAAGCTCGTCCGGGCCGCCTTCCGCCTGGGTAAGCGGGCGCTGCACTTTCAGCACGATGTCCGCGTCCTGAAGGGCGGCTTCCGCGTCGTTGACGACGTTCGCCCCCGCCGCCTGATAGTGCTGATCCGGAAAAGCGGCCGCGGTGCCCGCGTCTTTTTCGACAAAAACCTCAAAACCAAAACCAACGAACTTCTTTACCGTATCCGGCGTTGCCGCGACGCGCCGTTCATGTTCGCGCAACTCTTTCGGAATACCAATTTTCATTGCCTGCTCCGCTTACCCGTTCCAGATGCCGTGATCTGGCCAAAAAGGTCCGCAAGTCTGCCGCGTTCGGCCCGGTTTGCCAAGGAAGAACCGCCGAGTTTGCAGCCCCATCCGTTACGAAAAGGTTTCCAATTCGTCGATCAGGCGCGCAATGACCCCAAGGCCGCGCTCCCAAAAGGCCGGGTCCGACGCATCCAGCCCGAAGGGGGCCAGCAACTCCCCATGCCAATGTGTGCCGCCAGCCCGCAACAGGTCGAGATATTTCTCCGCGAACCCGGCTTCGGCGCCCTCATAGACAGCGTAGAGGGAGTTCACCAGGCAATCCCCGAAGGCGTAGGCATAGACATAGAAAGGGGAATGGATGAAATGCGGAATGTAGGCCCAGTAACAGCGGTAATCGTCATCGAAACGCAGCGCCGGGCCAAGGCTTTCCGATTGCACATCCATCCAGATATCCGAAAGGCGCGCCACGGAAAGCTCGCCCTTCCGCCTTTCGGCATGCACGCGTTCCTCGAAACGGTGAAAGGCGATCTGGCGAACGACGGTGTTCAGCATGTCCTCGACCTTCATGGCGATGAGGTTGCGCCGGCTTAATGGGTCCTGTTCTTTCGCCAGCAGGCGCCGAAAGGTCAGCATCTCGCCGAAGACGGACGCCGTCTCGGCCAGGGTCAGGGGCGTGTCCGCCAGCAACAGACCTTGCGGGCCGGCCAGCACCTGATGCACCCCATGACCAAGCTCGTGGGCCAGCGTCATGACGTCGCGCGGCTTTTCCTGATAATTCAAAAGCAGATAGGGGTGATGGGAAGGCACCGTCGGATGGGCAAAGGCGCCGGACGCCTTGCCGGGCCTGGGCGGCGCGTCGATCCAGCCGGAATCGAAGAAGCGCGCGCCCACCTCTGCCATCTCCGGCGAAAAGGCGGCGTAAGCCTCAAGCACCGTCGCTTTTGCCTCCTTCCAGGGGATCGGCTGCGCCGCCTGATCCGGCAGAGGCGCGTTGCGGTCCCAATAATCGAGCGTCGTTTGCCCAAACAATTGCGCCTTCCACGCGTAATAGCGGTGCGAAAGCGTTGGATAGGCGTTGCGCACGGCGGTAACGAGCGCCGCCACCACGTCATCCGCGACGTGGTTTTCCAAATTGCGCGCCGAGACGGGTTCCGGGAATTTCCGCCACGCATCCTCGATCGCCTTGTCCTTTGCAAGGGTGTTGGTGATCAGCGCGAAGAGGCGCGCATTTTCGGAAAAGACCTTGCCCAACGCCTTCGCGGCTTTTTTCCGCATCCCCCCGTCGGGGCTGGTCAGCAGATCAAGGGCCTCCGTCTCCGTTAACAGTTTATCGTCCACGGGAAAGCGCAGGCCCGCCATCGTCTCGTCGAAAAGGCGCGTCCAGGCAGCATGGCCGGAAAGCTGTTTTTCGTAAAAAACCTTTTCAAGATCGTCGGACAGTTGGTGGTCGCGGAAAACGCGAACGTCGCGCAGCCAGGGCCCATATTTGGCAAGCGCCGGCGCGGCCAGCTTCTCGGCAAGCGCATCGTCGGAAAGCCGGTTAATTTCGAGGGTGAAAAAAAGAAGGTCCTTGCCGATCGCGTTCGTCTTCTCCTGCATGTCCTGCAGAAACCCGCCGCGCGCGGCATCGCTCACATCGGCAGCATAGCGAAGATAGGCAAAAGCCAAAATACGGCCGAGGTTTTCCTGGATTTGTTCATAGGCCGCGACCGCCTCGCCAAGGGCCTCGCCCGTCCTTTCGGCCACGCAGCCAAGATGGGCGCCTTGAAAAGCCGCGGCCGCCTTCGCGGCGGTATCGAGATCGGCCTGCAATTCCGGCGCGTCGGCGCCAGCATAAAGGCCGCTTAAATCCCATTCCGGCAAATCGCCCGGGTGGCGGTCGGGGGTGGCGTCCATCCATGTATTCCTTTCCGGATTCCTGCGGTTTTGGTTCAAGGCATTTGCCCGGATGCCCTCTTCGCATTAAACAATAAGCAGGAAAACAACAACCGGCCAGACGGCGCATGCCATCCGATTACGAAACCTGGCAGAACCTGCCGCAGATGTTCTTCGAAAAAGCCGAGGAACAGGGCGACAAGCCGTTTCTCTGGGCGAAACGGTCGGGCACGTACCAATCGCTAAGCTGGCGCGAAGCCGCCCGAACCGTCCGGGCGCTGGCCAATGGGTTGCGCGGCCTTGGCATCCGTCCGGGCGACCGGGTCGTCCTCGTTTCCGAAAGCCGCCCGGAATGGCTGATCGCGGACGTCGCCATCATGGCGGCCGGTGCCGTGTCGGTCCCGGCCTATGTCACGAACACGCCCGCCGACCATCGCCACATTCTGACAAATTCCGGCGCCAAGGCGGTCATCGTCTCGACCGCCAAGCTTGCCGACGGCCTCTTTCGGGCGGCCCTCGACGCGCCCTTGGTCGAAACCGTCATCACCATGGAACCGGCCGAGCCGGAAAAAACGGCAAACTTCAAGATTCTGCTTTGGGAAGAAGCGCTGGCGGCCGGACGCGGCGAGCCGGACCTGGCGGCCGAGACGGCGGCCAAGACGCCGCGTGGCGAGCTTGCCTGTTTGATCTACACCTCCGGCACCGGCGGCGCGCCGAAAGGCGTCATGCTGAGCCACGGCGCCATCCTTCACAATTGCCGCGGCGCCCACGACCTTCTTATGGAGCTTGGCTTCAAGCAGGAACGTTTTCTTTCCTTCCTCCCCCTTTCCCACTCCTACGAACACACGGCGGGTCAATTTTTTCCAATCTCGCTCGGCGCCGAAATCTATTACGCGGAATCGATCGACAAGCTTTCGACGAATCTGGCGGAGGTGCGGCCCACCCTGATGACGGCCGTGCCGCGCCTTTACGAAGTGCTGTACGAGCGCATCCGCAAAGGCGTGACGAAAGCCGGCGGGTTGAAAGCAAAACTGTTCGCACGCGCGCTTGTGCTTGGGCGCAAGCGTTACGAGGCGCCCGATAGCTTAAGCCTTGCCGAACGCGTTCAGAATTGCCTGCTCGACCTTCTCGTCCGGCGCAAAGTCGCCAAGCGTTTCGGCGGCCAGTTGAAGGCGCTGATTTCGGGCGGCGCCCCTTTGAATTACGAAGTCGGCATGTTCTTCACGGCGTTGGGGTTGCGGCTTTTGCAAGGCTATGGCCTGACGGAAAGCGCGCCGGTAATCAGTTGCAACCGCCCCTCCCACAACAAGATCGACACCGTCGGCCCGCCCCTGAGCGCGACGGAGGTCCGGATTGCCGAGGACGGCGAAATCCTCGCCCGCGGCGAATTGCTGATGCTGGGCTATTGGGGAGATCCGGCGGCCACGGACGCCGCCATTCGCGACGGATGGCTTCACACCGGCGACGTAGGAAGGATCGATGGGGACGGCTTCATCCACATCACGGACCGCAAGAAAGACATCATCGTCAATTCCGGCGGCGACAACATATCGCCCCAGCGCGTCGAAGGAATCATCGAGCTCGAACCCGAAATCGCGCAAGCGATGGTCTATGGCGACCAGAAACCGCATCTCGTTGCCCTGATCGTGCCAAACGCGGAATTCGCCCATGAATGGGCCCAGAAGCGGAAAAAGCCCCATGCCCTCGACCAATTGATCAAGGACGAGGCCTTTCAAAAGGCAATTGGGGCCGCGCTTGACCGGGTGAACGCGAAACTCTCGCTGATCGAAAAGGTAAAACGCTTCCTCCTGACGGAAGAAGCCTTCACCATCGAAAACCATCTGATGACGCCGACCATGAAAGTGCGGCGTCACAAGATACGTGAACGCCATGGCGAGGCGTTGGAAGCACTCTACCCCGCGAAGAAAGCCACTTAACGCGCGTGATATTCGCGGAACCAGTCGACGAAAAGGGGAATGCCCTCGTCGATCGTGGTGCGGGGATGAAAATCGAGATCACGGACGGATTCCGAGATGTCGGCATAGGTCTCCGGCACGTCGCCGGGCTGCATTGGCTGCAAATCCATTTCCGCCTTCTTGCCCAGCGCCGTTTCGATCAGGCCGATGAACCGCATCAACGGTTCGCTTTTGTGATTGCCCAGATTGTATACGCGATGGGGTGCCTCGCCTTCGCCCGAAGCCGGCGGACGGTCCAGGGTCGCCAGCACGCCTGAAACGATGTCGTCGATATAGGTGAAGTCGCGGCGCATGTCGCCCCGGTTGAACACCCGGATCGGCGTGCCTTCGAAAATCGCCTTCGTAAAAAGATAGGCCGACATGTCCGGCCGGCCCCAGGGACCATAGACCGTGAAGAAGCGAAGGCCGGTTGCGGGCACCCGATATAAATGGCTGTAGGTGTAGGACATCAATTCGTCCGCCCGTTTCGTCGCCGCGTAAAGCGACATCGGCGTTTCGACCGGGTCCGCAATGGAAAAGGGAAGTTTCGTATTGCCACCGTAAACCGACGATGAGCTTGCATAGACAAAATGCTTGAGGCCGCTTAAATGCCGCGCCAGCTCCAACATATGAAGATGTCCGCTGACATTCGTATCCACATAGGCTTGCGGGTTCTCGAGCGAATAGCGCACCCCGGCTTGCGCGGCAAGATGGACGATGCGATCGACGCCTTGCAGCGTGCCTGCGAAGGCTTCCATCGCCGGCTTGTCGGCAATGTCAATTTTGTGAAATGCAAAGCCCTTCTTCTCCACAAGTTGCTGCAGGCGGGCTTCCTTCAGTTTTACGTCGTAATAGGGGTTGAGATCGTCAATGCCGACGACTTCTTCGCCGCGCGCCAAAAGCGCACTTGCGACGTGAAACCCGATAAAACCGGCGGCGCCGGTGAGAAGAACGGCCATGCAACCTCCTAAAGCAAGGCTTCCTATAGCGCGGCTGGCCCAAGAAATCACCTGTTCCGGGATGCAAAGCCTGGACGCCGAGGCCTCGATTGCAATGGGAACGCCGCGAAACTACCCTATCCAAGGGGAAAGGAGGAAGCATGGCGCTTGCCGCCGTCGCGCTTGATGACAAATACGCCCAGGAAAATGGCCGGGTCTACCTCTCCGGCATCCAGGCGCTCGTGCGCCTGCCCCTCATGCAGCGCCGCCGCGACCTCGCCCGGGGGCTGAACACGGCGGGCTTCATTTCCGGCTATCGCGGCTCGCCCCTTGGCGGCTTCGATACCGAACTTTGGAAGGCGGAAAAATTCCTGGAGGCGAACGCCATCCATTTCCGCCCGGCCGTAAACGAGGATTTAGGCGCGACCGCCGTCTGGGGCAGCCAGCAGGTCAACCTGTTCGAGGGCGCGCGTTACGACGGCGTCTTTTCCATCTGGTACGGCAAAGGCCCCGGCGTCGACCGTTCCGGCGACGTGTTCAAGCATGGAAATGCGGCGGGAAGCGCCACCCATGGCGGCGTGCTGGTGCTGGCTGGCGACGACCATGCGTGCAAATCTTCGACGATCCCCCAGCAGAGCGAGCTTGCCTGTATCGATGCGGGCATGCCGGTCCTAAACCCCGCCGACGTGCAGGACGTGCTGGATTTCGGGCTGCTTGGATGGGCAATGTCGCGTTATTCCGGCTGTTGGGTCGCCATGAAGGCCATCTCGGAAACCATGGACAGCACGGCGGCCTGTGTCGTCGCGCCCGACCGCGTGAAAATTGTCCTGCCAGAGAATTTCGAGCTTCCGGAAGAAGGCCTCAACATCCGCTGGCCGGACCATCCTTTGGAGCAGGAACGGCGCCTTCACCGCCACAAGCTTTACGCCGCACGCGCCTTCGCGCGCGCCAACGGCCTCGACCGCCTCGTCATCGACAGCCCCCGCCCCCGCTTCGGCATTTTCACGACCGGAAAGGCCAGCCTCGACGTGATGCAGGCGCTAAGCGACCTCGGCATCGACGCCGCCCATGCCGCCGAAATCGGCCTGCGCGTCTGCAAGGTGGGTTTGAGCTGGCCGCTGGACCCCGCCAGCACGCGGCATTTCGCCGAGGGGCTGGAAGAAATTCTCGTCGTCGAGGAAAAGCGCGCCGTGCTGGAAAACCAGTTGAAGGAGCAGCTTTACAATTGGCGCGCCGACACGCGCCCGCGCGTCGTCGGCAAACGGGACGAAGCCGGCGCATGGCTTTTGCCTTCGGATGGCGAATTGACCCCGGCAATGGTGGCGCGCGCGATTGCCGGGCGTATCGAACGCTTCTATACGAACCCGACCATCCAGGAACGGCTGGCCTTTCTGGAGGCGAAGGAGAAAGCGCTGCAACAACCGGCAAGCGGCGTCGAACGCGTGCCTTATTTCTGTTCGGGCTGTCCCCACAACACGTCAACCCATGTGCCGGAAGGAAGCCGGGCACTGGCGGGGATCGGCTGCCATTACATGGCGCAGTGGATGGACCGGGCGACGGACACCTTCACCCATATGGGCGGCGAAGGCGCAAACTGGATTGGCCAGGCCCCCTTTACGGAAACGCCGCATGTTTTTCAGAACATCGGCGACGGCACCTATTTCCATTCCGGCCTGCTGGCCATTCGCGCAGCCATCGCCGCCAACGTCAACATCACCTACAAAATTTTGTACAACGACGCCGTCGCCATGACCGGCGGCCAGGCGGTGGACGGGCCGCTTTCGGTGGCACAGATCACCCACCAGCTTTACGGCGAGGGCGCGCGCCACATTGCCGTTGTCACCGATGCGCCGGAAAAATACGGCAAACACCCGGATTTTGCGGCCGGCGTTACCGTTTATGGCCGCGAAGCGCTGGACCGGGTGCAACGCCAGCTCCGCGACGTAAAAGGGGTCTCCATCCTTATCTACGATCAGACCTGCGCCGCCGAAAAACGCCGCCGGCGCAAGCGCGGCCTTCTTGAAGACCCGCCGCTTCGCGTCTTTATCAACCCGGAAATCTGCGAGGGCTGCGGCGATTGCGGCGTGCAGTCCAACTGCCTTTCCGTCATCCCCCTGGAAACGGAACTTGGCCGCAAGCGGGCGATCGACCAATCGTCCTGCAACAAGGATTATTCCTGCCTGAACGGCTTTTGCCCAAGCTTCGTTACCGTCGAAGGCGGGCGTTTGCGCAAACGCAGCCCGCAAAGCCTGCAAGGCCTGGCGGCAGTGGCGGAACCGGCCCGGCCCGCCACCGCCACCCCTTACAGCATCGTCCTTGCCGGCGTTGGCGGCACCGGCATCGTCACGCTCAGCAATCTGTTGGGCATGGCGGCCCATCTCGAAGGAAAAGGCATCACCGTGCTGGACCAGGCCGGCCTTGCCCAAAAGGGCGGCGCTGTCTGGAGTCATGTGCGCATCGCCGACCGCGCAAGCGATTTGCACGCCGTCCGCATCCCGGCGGGCAGCGCGGACCTCCTGCTCGGCTGCGATCTGATCGTGGCGGCGGGGACCGAATCCCTTGCCAAGACGTCGCCCGAAACGGCCGCCATCGTCAATTGCCACGAAACGATGACCGGCGAATTTACCCATGCGCCCGATGCCCTCTTTCCCGAAGACGCCATGCGGGCCGCCATCGATCAGGCAACGGCCGGCAACGCAACCTTCCTGGACGCGAGCCAATTGGCGACGCGGCTGATGGGCGATTCGATCGCGACCAATCTGTTTCTTTTGGGCTATGCCTATCAGCAGGGCCGCATCCCTCTTTCGGCGGAGGCCATCCATCGGGCGATCGAATTGAACGGCGTCGCCATCCAGCAAAACCGGGACAGCTTTCAATGGGGGCGGCTTGCCGTCACCCATCCCGAGCGCGTCCGCGAGATGGCCGGCATCGAAGACGAAGCGCCTCGCACACCGACGCTGGAAGACGTGCTGGCCCATCGGAGCACCTTTTTAACGGCCTATCAGGGCCCGGCCCTTGCAACGCGCTATGCCGCTCTCGTCCGCCGTGCGAAAAAAGCGGAAGCCGCCCTTCACCAACACGGCCTGGCCGAGGCCGTTGCCAAGGCCTATTTCAAGCTGCTCGCCTACAAGGACGAATACGAAGTCGCCCGGCTTTATACGAACGGCGATTTTGAACGCCGCCTGCACGATCAGTTCGAAGGCAATTTTAAACTGACCTTTCATTTGGCGCCGCCGCTTTTGGCGCGCGCCGATCGGGAAACCGGAAAGCCGCGGAAAAGCCGCTTCGGCCCCTGGATGATGGGGGCGTTTCGCGGGCTGGCGGCCTTGCGTTTTCTTCGCGGTACGCCCTTCGATCCTTTTGGCTATGGGGCGGAGCGCAAGCGCGAGCGCCAGCTGATTGCGGATTATGAGAAGGCCATCGGCGAAGTGATCGAAGGCCTGCGGCCGGAGAACCATGCGCTTGCCGTTGAAATTGCCGGCCTTGCGGAGCGAATTCGCGGCTTCGGTCACGTGAAAGAAGCCGCTATGATGGAAACCAAGCAAAAAGAGGCGGCCTTGCTGGCGAATTTCCGTAACGCGGACCTATACCCGGCGGCGGAGTAAGTCACGTTTTTGCACAGAACGAACGGGGGCGTTCGGATACGGAAAAGAAGAAAGGGAAACCTATGCGCCGGATCGGCCCCATCTTTATCCTTCTGCTGGCCTTTGGCCTTGCTGGCTGCGAAGAAAAGAGCCTGAGCTTCGACGACCTGCTCGGCGCGGCGAACACGGGCAACAAAGAAAGCCAATACGCTCTTGCCCTTGCCTATCAGGAAGGGCGCGGCACGGAGAAAAATTTGGACCAGGCGCGCGTCTGGTACGAGAAGGCCGCCGGACAGGGCGAGCCGAACGCCCTTTATACCCTTGGCCATATGGGCCATCACGGCCTTGGCATGAAGCAGGATTTCGACCGCGCCGCGAAATGGTACCGCGCGGCGAGCGATCAGGGCCATCCAAAAGCCATGTACAATCTGGCGCGGCTTTACATGCGCGGCATTGGCGTGGAACGCAGCTTTGCAACCGCCGTCGCATGGATCGAGAAAGCCGCCAATCAGGGCATGTTCGAGGCCCAATGGCGGATGGGCGAGATTTACACGACCGGCGGCATCGGCGTCAAAGCCGACATCAAGAAGGCGAAGATGTGGTACGGCCGCGCGGAAAAGTCGGGCGACCTTACTTCCGATTACGATCCGGACTATCGCTTTAAGCCGTAAGCCCGTGCTGGGTTTCCAGGATAAGAGCGTCGACAACGGCGCGAAGCCCCTCCATGGGATCGTCGCTTTCCGACATTGCCTCGCGATAGACCGCCAATTGCCGATGCGCGCTGGTGCCGCGCTTTAGGATGTCGCGCGCGGCCTGCACCTCGGTGCTGCAGCCGAGAATTTCGGCGTCCTCCGCCAGCAAATCGAGAAGCTCGTCCAGAAGTTCCGCCGTCGGCACGACCGCCCCTTTGCCGAAATCGACAAGCCCTTCGTCCAGGCCATAGCGCTGGGCGCGCCAGCGGTTTTCGCTGATAAGCGCGCGGGAATAAAGGCGCCAACGCTGATTCGAACCGCGCAGCCGGTAAAGCATGTGCAGAATGGAAAGATAAAGGGCCGCAATCGTCACCGCGTCGTCCAACCGCGTGCAAACATCCGTGATCCGCATTTCCAGGGTCGGGAAACGGGCGGAAGGGCGAATGTCCCACCACAGTTTCGTGCCGTCCTCGATCAACCCGGCGTTCACCATGGCGGCGAGAAGGCGTTGAAATTCGCTGTCGCTTTCAAAATATTCCGGCAGGCCCGTTCGCGGCACTTCGTCGAAGATGCTGAGGCGGTAGGATTTAAGGCCGGTGTCCTCGCCCTGCCAGAACGGCGATGACGTGCTGAACGCCAGCAGATGCGGCAGAAAATAGCTGGCCTGGTTCATCAGATCGATCCGCAAATCCGGATCGGAGATGCCGACATGGACGTGCATCCCGCAAATCAAAAGCCGGCGCGCCACGCCTTGCAGGTCGCGGGCAAGCACGTTGTAGCGTTCCTTGTCCGTGTGTTTTTGCGCGCCCCAACTGGCGAAGGGATGGGTCGAGGCGGCGATCGGCGCAAGCCCGTGGGCCGCCGCCACGCGGCTGACCGTTTGACGCAAGCGCACCAAATCGGCGCGGATTTCCTGAACGTTGGAACAGACGCGCGTTTCCACCTCGATTTGCGAACGTAGAAATTCCGGCGCCACCTGTCCTTTCAGAAGCTCGCCGCATTCCCGGATCATCGCATCCGACGGATCGCTCACCAGGTCCCGCGTCTTGCGATCGACGAGCAGATACTCCTCCTCGACCCCGATCGTAAATTCCGGCTTCTTCCCGATCATGCAAACCACGCTTGGCGATAGAGTTGCGGATTGCCGAGAATTTCCTCAAAGGCGGGTGCCAGGATATCGAGCCAGGCTTCGACGCCGTGATGAGTGTCGATCAAATCCTGGCGAATCTCGATCAAAACCTGCGGCAGCCCTTCTTTGACCACATGGTGTTCCATCGTGTAGCCGTAATTGTCGCGCCCCGCATAGGGTTCGTTGTCGCCGACGCTTACGCCGTGATCTTCGCGCAGAATTTCCATCAAAGGGCCGGCCATGCGCAAATCCTTCTCCCAAAGTACGCCGATTTCCCAAGGGCGCTCGAAGCCCTCGAAGACCGGCGTAAAGCTGTGAATGGACAGAACGGCCGGAACGATGCCGCGCGTCCGAAAGGCCTGGATTTTTGCCGCGATCGCCTGGTGATACGGCCAATAGAACGCATCCGCCCGCGCCTTTTTCTCGGCCGCGGTCAAATTCGCGTTCCCCGGCACAAAAACGCCATCCGCTTCGGCGACGATGGCCGTAGGCGAATCCAAAGACCGGTTGCAATCGATGAGAAGCCGGGAATAACCGGAAAGAACGGCCGGTGCGTCGAGCCGATGGGCAAGCGCGCGCACCATTTCACCGGCGCCAATGTCCCAGGCGATGTGGCGAAGCAGCGCACTTTCATCCAGGCCAAGGCCGCTCATCGCCTCCGGGATCGCAAGGCTTGCATGATCGCACGTGATCAGCAGAGGCGCCTTGCCCTCCCCATTGACGGTTTCAAAGGGCGGCGGATCCTTCGTCCCGATCAACGAAGATGTGGACATTTCCGCTTTTTCCGAAGGCTGCGGCATACCGGCAGCATAGCGGAAAGCGCCATTTTCGTGGTGGCGGAATTTTCGCCCGCGCCGGGACCCCTTCTACGGCACCACGGCGCGTTCGGCGTTGCTGCCCAACCGCGCCTTTGGGCGCAACGGCAAAACCGGCGAGAAGAAAAAACCCGCCGAGGCCAAAGCCGAGGCCAGCAAGCTCAGATGCGCCCTCGCGGCACGCGATTGCCCGAATGGAAAAAGCCAACGAAAGAGAGCCGCGATCCAAGTCGCATGCTGTGCCTGAGAGGCTGCCACGAGATCCAGGACAAGCTGCTCGCCCACGCCAAGGCACGAAGCCGTTGGCCGAAAGGAAACGGGCCGCCGCGCAGAAAAGCGAAGCGTATGGAGCAGCCCTTCGAGGGCATAGCCTGCCGCGGCCCCTGCGCGCTCGCCGCATGCTTCGTAGAGAACCTTGCGTGGGTCCCCCGTGGGGACAAGGGTGGCGCGAACGGCTTGCACCAAAAGCCGCTCCTCCGGCCCGAGGCCGACCGGCGGCAAGCTCGTCTCAAACGCCTTGTTTTCCTTGACTCTCCAGTCGATCATGGGCCTGCGTCTGAATTGCGAATAATTCTCAATCGCAATACTTATAGGCCTTTGTTTGCATCGACGCAAGACCAGGCATCCAAAATTTTCCGGCCAAGCGGCCGCCCCTTTTCGGAAGGGCGAAGATTCG
>Ga0209273_10000349_pt1 | contig 63785 bp, 59 predicted proteins | sample tdAd471_FD_187126 | JGI IMG/M metagenome (GOLD analysis project Ga0209273, IMG submission 187126) | Marine sediment microbial communities from the Atlantic coast under amendment with organic carbon and nitrate - tdAd47.1 (SPAdes)... | ecosystem: Environmental > Aquatic > Marine > Coastal >...
GTGGGAAATTCACAGCTTGATCGACGGCGTCTCACAAAGCGGTCCGGACACACTGCAGTTCACCGACACAGGTGTTATCGATTCGGCCAGTTTGCCATTCGAACTCAATATCAGCGGCTGGTCGCCACTGGACAGCACTGGCGCAGCCAATGGTGCTGCGACTCAGGATTTTGTTATCGATCTTTCCAAATTCACTCAGTACGGTGACTTCTTCAGTGTCTCTGACATTCAGCAGGATGGTTTTGCCACCGGTCAGCTGACCGGCGTAGAAGTGGGCGATACTGGTATCGTCTTTGCCCGGTTCTCCAATGGCCAGTCTCGTGCGCTGGGCCAGGTCGCCCTGGCCGACTTTTCCAATGCGTCTGGTTTGCAACCCTTGGGTAACAGTGTCTGGTCGGAAACATTCGCTTCAGGCCAGCCAATTCTCGGCAGCCCGGGCGCTGGTGGTCTGGGACTGGTGCAATCCGGTGCACTGGAAGAATCCAATGTTGAAATCACCCAGGAACTGGTGAACATGATTGTGGCGCAGCGGAATTTCCAGGCCAACGCCAAAGTGATTCAGACCCAGGACGCGGTGAATCAGACCGTCATTAACCTGCGCTGATACCGATAGCAGAATAGGAAGATAATATGAGCCAGGTGTATGTAACCGCCATGGAGAACGCCAAGCAGATCATGCTGGCGCAGGCGGTGAATGCTAACAACCTTGCCAACGTAGGCACCGATGGTTTTCGTGCCGAGCTGTCGTACCTGATGGAGACCGAAGAAGGTCGACAGACTTTCAGTTCGCCCGACCTGTCTTCTGGATTCGTCCGCTCTACCGGGCGCAATCTGGACATTGCAGTGAAGGGTGCGGGCTGGATTGCGGTACAGGGATTCGACGGTACAGAAGCTTATTCCCGGCGTGGCGACCTGCAGGTGGATGCTTTCGGTCAGATGACGGATGGTGCTGGTCGTTCGGTGCTCGGTAACAGTGGCCCCATAGCATTGCCACCATTCTCCAATCTCGAAATCGGCGCCGACGGTACTATTTCAATCCAGCCAATGGGACAGACTGCCAATACCCTTGCTGTAGTCGACCGCATCAAGCTGGTGGAGGTCGAGTCGGAGCAACTCTATCGTAGTGAAGACGGGTTGATGCGTATGCCGGAAGGAGGGATAGCGCCTGCCAGTGCCAGTGTGCAGGTTATTGCGGGGAGCCTGGAAGGCAGTAACGTCAACGCGGTTGAGGAAATGGTCAAAATGATAGACCTGGCCCGTCGATTCGAAGCACAGATCCAGGTCATGAGATCTGAGGACCAGAACAATGCAGCTCTTGCCGAGCTGATGAGTTGGAATTAGCAAAGTATTCCGGGATAGCGTCCGGACTATCAGTATCAGGAGACAATAATGACCCAGGCACTATGGATAGCAAAAACCGGCCTTGATGCACAGCAGACCAAGATGTCGGTTATTTCCAATAACCTGGCCAATGCCAGCACTGCAGGCTTCAAGCGCAGCCGGGCAGTGTTTGAAGACCTGCTTTATCAGAATCAGCGTCAGCCAGGTGCCCAGTCATCCCAGGATACCACTTATGCAACCGGCCTGATGCTGGGAACCGGAGTCCGAGTGCTGGCAACCGAAAAGCTATTCACTCAGGGTGCAGCATCGCAAACTCAGAATCCGCTCGATGTCTCCATCGAAGGTAAAGGTTTCCTGCAGGTACTGATGCCGGACGGAACTCTGGCCTATACACGAAACGGATCCATGCAGATCGACAGTCAGGGACAGCTGGTCACTCCTACGGGTTATCAGGTGCAGCCTGCGATCAATATTCCCATCGATGCTCAGTCGGTCACAATTGGAACAGACGGTACAGTGACAGTCAGTCTGCCCGGTACGGCGGCAGTCACTCAAATTGGCACCCTGCAACTTGCGGATTTTGTCAATCCTGCTGGTCTGCAGGCGTCTGGAGGAAACCTGTTTGTGGAAACCACTTCCAGTGGCGCTCCCCAGGTCAGTACGCCCGGATTGAATGGGCTGGGACTGCTCCGGCAGGGTTACATCGAGGGTTCCAATGTCAATGTTGTGGAAGAGTTGGTCAGCATGATTGAAACCCAGCGAGCCTACGAAATGAACAGTCGTGCAGTATCGACCGCTGATCAAATGCTGCAATTTGTCACCAACAACCTGTAGAGCCGAAGTGATGAAGACTTCCCAGACATATAGAGCAATTTGCCTGATGGCGCTGGTTTCTTTGCTGTTGGCTGCTTGTGCCAGCGCTCCTGCCGAACCTGAAGAGGAGTTTATTCCCAGCTATGAGCGTCTTCAGAGTCAGGTGCCGAAACACAATAACGGATCGATCTATGGATCGGGTCTGGGTGTGGCGCTGTTTGAAGACGCAAAGGCGCGTCGAGTGGGCGACATTCTCACCATAATACTGGTGGAGGAAACCTCGGGCCAGAATTCCATGGACAATTCCCTTAATTCATCTACCGAACTCAATCTGGATACTCCTATCTTTGGCGGTCAAAGTGAGCCGGATTTCAACTACGAGGTCGGTGCCGGAAGTACCTTTGAAGGCGGTAGTGGCAGCAGCCAGAGTAACCGCCTCAGTGGCAGTATTTCCGTCACCGTCCACCAGGTCTTGCCAAACGGAAATCTGGTTGTGGAAGGCGAAAAATGGATCCGCATCAACAAAGCTAATGAGTATGTCAAGCTGCAGGGCGTAGTAAGACCAATTGATATCGGCGCATACAATTCTCTGTATTCAACCCAGGTGGCTGATGCCAGGATCACTTACGCAGGCAGGGGCTCAAACAGCCAAAGTAACACTCCTGGCTGGGCTTCAAAAATCATCTTCAGTCCGCTGTGGCCTTTCTAATTGATTGGGAATATACAGATGAATAGAATTATCTTGCGAGTTGCTCTGCTTATCCTTGGTATTGTTGTTTCGGGGAGTGCGATTGCAGATAGAATTAAGGATGTCGCCTCGATACAGGGGGTCAGGTCGAATCAATTGTTTGGGTACGGGCTGGTGGTTGGCTTGCCAGGCACTGGAGACCAGACTACACAGGCTCAGTTTACGGTGCAAAGCCTGAAAACGATGTTGGCGCAGCTGGGAGTCGCTCTACCTGAAAATGTTAACCCGCAGTTGAAAAATGTGGCCGCAGTATTGGTTCAGGCAGACTTGCCGCCGTTTGCTAAAACCGGACAGACCATAGATGTGACCGTTTCCTCAGCAGGGAATGCCAATAGCCTGCGTGGAGGCTCGTTACTGATGACGCCTTTGAAAGGGATTGACGGCCAGGTCTATGCCTTGGCTCAGGGTAACCTGGTGGTTGGTGGTTTTGGGGCAGAGGGCGCCGACGGCTCATCAATTACTGTGAATATTCCCAGCAATGGCCGTATTCCCAATGGTGCCATCGTGGAAAGGGAGGTTGCCAGCCCCTTTGCCAGCAGTCCAACTATCACATTGAATTTGCATCAGTCGGATTTTACCACTGCAATGAACCTGGCTGAAGCGATCAATCAATTCTTCGGGCCCAGTACCGCCTTCGCCATTGATGGCTCATCCGTGAGCGTTCGAGGTCCACTGGACGTGAATCAGAAAGTGGCGTTCGTGTCCGAGCTGGAGAATCTTGAAGTTGAACATGGTTCGTCAGCCGCCAAGGTGATCTTCAACGCGAAGACCGGCACGGTAGTGATCGGCGCCCAGGTCAGGGTTGAAGCAGCCGCAGTGGCTCACGGTAGCCTGACGGTCACCATTGATCAGGATCTGTTCGTCAGCCAGCCAGCACCGTTCAGCGATGGTGACACCGTAGTGGTACCGGATTCCACAATCTACATCGAAGAGGAAGACAACCGCATGTTTGTGTTTGAACCGGGAGTAGCCCTTGACGATCTCGTTAGAGCCATTAACCAGGTAGGTGCTTCACCCAGTGACCTGGTGGCGATTCTGCAAGCCTTGAAACAAGTCGGTGCGTTGCGAGCTCAACTGATAGTAATTTAGGTATTAAGTATTCTGGAATTCTACCGTAGTTAGTCGTAGGAGAAATGGCATGGCAGTAGCAAGCGTTTACACTGATTTTTCCGGGCTCGCCAGCCTCAAGGGTCAGGCAAAGATAGAACCGGAAAATGCGGTTAAGGAAGTCGCAAAGCAATTCGAGTCCCTGTTTGTCGGGATGATGCTGAAAGCCATGCGGGACGCTGTCCCCAAAGATGGATTATTCGGCAGCAATCAAATGGACAGCTATCAGCAAATGTTCGATCAGCAGCTGGCGGTGGACATGGCGCAGGGTGGTGGCATAGGTCTGGTCGAGCTGATAGAGCAGCAACTGTCCTTGAGTGCCACCCTTGTCACAGAAGAAAGACAGGGTCTATGACATGCGGTCATGGTTAAGAGGCAGTTCGCTGAAAATCGGAAACGGCCATGGTTGATGTACTGAAAATGGGTGCAAGCTCGCTGATCAATCTGCAGCGGGCCATTGCTACGACTGGCAACAATATAGCCAACGTCAATACTGAAGGTTATAGCAAGCAGACAGTTCATTTCGGTACTAATCCGGCGCAGGATCTCGGTTTCGGTTTCGTGGGTACCGGGTCTTCCATTCTCAGCATTGAAAGATCCTTTAACGATTTTCTTAATTCCCAGGTGCAGGAATTTACCTCCAGTACCAGCCGTTACCAGGCTTTCGTCGACTATAGCTCTCGACTGGACAATCTACTCGCCAACTCACAAACCAGCCTGAGCACCTCTATTCAACAGTTCTTTGGTGCCTTCTCTGATGTGGCGGCCAATCCGTCATCACTCCCTGAACGTCAGGTTCTGATCGGTCAGGCGAACAATCTGGCGGATCGGGTGCAAAGTTTTTACAGTTCTCTGCAGAATATCAACGATGAACTGAACAATACGATGCGTATTACCGTATCGGAAATCAATAGCCTGGCAGGTAGTATCAGTGCACTCAACAGGCAGATAGTCGGTGCATCCGAAGCCGGTACCGGGGCAGCACCAAACGATCTGCTTGACCAGCGGGATCGCCTCCTCGGGGAGTTGTCGCAACGAATTTCCATTTCAACGGTAGAGCAGGAAAACGGCTCGCTGAATGTCTTTATCGGCAAAGGGCAGTCACTGGTAGTAGGTGAAAATATCACTGAACTGCAGACTGTACCCAATAGCCTGGATGGCAGGTTATTGGAGGTTGGTGTTGTTGGTCAGTCGGGCAGCGGCGATTCCGCCAGGCTGGTAACAGGCGGTGCGTTACGTGGAATACTGGATTTCAGAGACCGTGTGCTGTTACCAGCGGAATCTCAACTTGGCCTGGTTGCGCTGGGACTCACCGAAACAGTCAATGCACAGCACCGGGCGGGTATGGATCTCAACGGAGATCTTGGGGCAGACGTGTTCAGGCCAGTAGCTGTACCTGTGGTAGATAATCCGTTGAATACAGGTACTTCAGTGCCGGCTGTCACACTTACTGATGTGACAGAAGTGCGGGCAAGTAATTACGAGGTAAGCTACGATGGTAGCACCTGGCACCTGACTCGAGTGTCTGACAACACCTCAGTCTCTGGTGCTGGACCCCTGGTGCTTGACGGGATCAGTGTCGATGTCAGCGTGGGCAGCGCTGCGGCAGGCGACAGCTTTGTTTTTAATCCGGCACGAGCGGCAGCTTCCGGCTTCGGACTGGTAGTAACCGACCCCAGGAAGATCGCTGCCGCAGCACCAGTCTCTGCCGAGACAAGCACGACAAACTCCGGATCAGCAACGCTAACCGGATTGTCGATCGACACTTCCGGTCCTACAGGATTGCCTCTTTCTTCCGCTATAACGCTAACGTTCGATCCTGACGCACTGGGCGCCGGAATTCCCGGGTTTACTGTCAGTGGTGGGCCGGGAGGAATTTCCCCGTTAGCTTATGACCCGGTTACCGAGTCCGGGGGCAAGACTTTTACGCTGGGAAGTACCGGCATTACCCTGACCATCGGTGTTGTGCCGCAGGCAGGTGACAGTTTTGTAATAAGCAATAACTCTGGTGGCACCGGCGATAATCGAAACGCGCTTCTGATCGGAGAGTTGCAGGGTAAGCCGCTGTTGAATGGTAAATCTGACAGCTTTCAGGAAACATATGGCGCCATGGTCGCGCAGGTGGGTGTTGCCACCAACCAGGGGATTAACAGCCTGAATCTGGAAACTTCGATTCTACAGCAGGCGGAAAGTTATAAGGACAGTGTGACAGGGGTGAATCTTGACGAGGAAGCGGCCAATTTGCTGCGCTACCAGCAAGCCTACCAGGCCTCGGCACAACTGATACGAATTTCCGATGAAATGTTTCAGACACTGATCAATTCGTTTGGCAGGTAACGGGGCAAAGGCAGTCGACCAGTATGCGAGTTTCAACATTACAGCTTTATCAGCAGGGCATCCAGGCATTGCAGGACCAGCAAGCCAAGTTGCAGCAGACCGAATTGCAGCTGGCAACCGGCTTGCGATTCAACAAGCCTTCGGAAGATCCTGCCGCTGCGGTCAAGGTGCTGGACCTGACAGCCAGAATGGACATGATCGACCAGTACAGCAGGAACGCCACCCTGGCCGAGGCGTCACTTGCGTTTGAAGAGAATGTGGTTGCCAATGTGCAGAACTCCTTGCAGCGGGTCAGGGAGCTGGTGATCCAGGGGAACAATGATTCCAATAGCAGCAGTGATCGGGCCAGCATCGCCCAGGAAATCTACCAGCGACTGGATGAGCTGGTGGCACTGGCCAATACCAGGGATCCGCAAGGCGAGTACATCTTCGGCGGCTTTAAAGTCGAGTCGCCCCCATTTGTAGAGTCCGGTGGTGCGGTGGTCTACCAGGGAGATCAGGGTCAGCGTCTGCTGCAAATAGGTGATGGCAAACAAATTGCCATTCGTGATCATGGCCAGGAGGTGTTTCAGAAAATTCCCGGTGGCGATGGGGTCATCGAAGTATTGGCTGACACTGGAAATGCCGGCACTGCGGTTGTCGGCTCCTTTGGATTGACCGGTTCCTTCAACGGCGATACCTATACCGTTACTTTCGATCAACCGACACCGTCAGATCCAGTGACCTATACGGTGACAGACAGTGCGAGCTCAGTGGTCTCCAGCGGCAACTACGAAGGAGGCGTGTCCATCAGTTTCGCTGGAGTGCAATTTGCCGTTACTGGTACGCCTGCAGACGGCGATGAAATTGTAGTGGCACCGGCGCAGAATCAGGATCTGTTTTCAACGGTCAGGGCTATTGCCGATGCCCTGGCTCAGCCAACTCCGAATGCGAACAGCAGTGCCCGGTTCCACAATGCAATGAATCGCGGCCTGGCAAACCTTGATCAGGGCATGGAGAAAGTAAATTCGATTCGTGCTGGAATTGGGGCCCGGCTTAACAATATAGAAACATTGAACGAGGCGAATGCCGACTTCAAGCTACAACTGGAATCCACGTTGTCGGATACCCAGGATCTGGATTTCACTGAAGCAATCACGCGGTTCAATCTACAGCTGACATCATTGCAGGCTGCCCAACAGGCCTATATTCGTACTACCGGGCTGACTCTTTTCCAATATTTGTAATCTGGTAGCGGGTATCGTTACATGCAGTCGGTTATTTGCGCGTAACAAGAACAAATAGTTAAAAACATTTTCTCGCTATCATCTAGCGTCACCTTGCTTTCAATCTTTACACTCTTCTGTAAATAATCGCCAAAACATGTGATCTGGATCACATCATGGAAGCTGTGTCTGAAACAGCTGCGTGTTCCTCAAAACTACTGCTTTTTCTGGGCTTTTGTAAGACTTTCCCCCGCAAGCTATGCGGAAAATTCGCTTTGTTTTTGGGCAAAAGGGTGTCGGAGTTAACAAATTGCTTGAAATAGGCAATTTTAGGTAAAGGAATTTTGCGGGCTTGTCGTAGAGATCGATGTCAGCAGCGATGCTGGAAACGTTTAACCCAAAGTAAAGATCTCTGCAGTCTGGTGCTCATGCCACTGAAGGGACGGAAAAGGAAACCAAAATGCCACAAGTAATCAATACCAACATTGCGTCTTTGAACGCACAGAGAAATCTGACTCGATCTCAGGGTATGCTAAGTACTTCGTTGCAGCGTCTTTCCTCTGGTCTACGAATCAATAGTGCCAAAGATGATGCAGCTGGTCTTGCGATCTCGGAGCGATTTACCGCCCAGATCCGCGGCCTGAACCAGGCAGCCCGAAACGCCAACGACGGTATCTCACTGGCTCAAACCGGTGAAGGTGCACTCGCGGAAGTAACCAACAACTTGCAGCGGATTCGTGAACTGGCAGTACAGTCTGCCAACGCCACTAACAGTGCGTCTGACCGAGCTGCTCTGCAGCAGGAAGTAGATCAGCTGGTCGCTGAAATCGACCGTGTTGCTACACAGACCAATTTTAACGGTGTGAACCTGCTTGACGGTACGTTTTCTGCTCAGACTTTCCAGGTCGGCGCCAATGTCGGTGAAACGATCGAAGTATCCGGTCTGTCCAGCGCCAGAGCTTCCTCGCTGGGTCAGTACGCGGGTTTTACCTTGACTAACCAATCCATCGGTACTGCCAGCGATACCGCTGCTGCTCAGACCGTGGACGTTGATGGCACAACCTACTCACTTGGCACCATTGCCAACGATGCCAAGGCGCTTGCTGATGCGATTAATGCTTCCGGAATTCAGGGCCTGACAGCCTCCGCTGACGTGAATAGCGTGGCTGGCGCTACCACCACGGTAACTGCAACTGCTGCTGATACCGATACGATCACCATTAATGGTTTGGACATCAGCGTTACCAACTCGCAGAATGCGGCAACTAACAGAACGCTAGCTGTCGAAGCTATCAACGCCCAGTCGGCCGTTACAGGTGTAACAGCCGCTGACGACGGCACCGGTGTTGCTCTGACTGCTGCGGATGGTCGTAACATTACTGTTGGATTTACCGCAGGTGGTTTAGCTACCGTGGCCGACTACGGCATGGCTGCAGCCACGACAGGTGCAACAATTGATGTCAGCTATGTGGCTCCTACTGGTGTAACCGGTGACGTGACTTTCGGCGGTGCATTTGCTCCAGGCGCGGTTACCATCGCCAGCACAGGTACAGCCATGAGCGCAGTAGATATTTCAACAGTCTCCGGCTCAGAATCTGCCATCAGCGCAGTTGACGCTGCACTGACCACCGTTAACAGCTCTCGCGCAACTCTTGGTGCGATTCAGAACCGCTTCGAGTCAGTAGTAACCAGTTTGACTACTACTGCGGAAAATCTGTCAGCTTCACGTTCACGAATCATGGACGCTGACTTCGCGGCTGAAACTGCCAACCTGACCAAGGCGCAGATCCTGCAGCAGGCAGGTGTTGCAATGCTGGCTCAGGCCAACTCACTACCGGGTAACGTATTGGCTCTTCTGGGCTAATCGGTAAGTGACACCTAAACCCTGGCAGGTGCAATCGTCAAGCGACTGCACCTGCCAGCGGTTTTACTACCAAGAGAAACTTACGGAAGAGTTTTCACGAGTACCTCTAATTGGTGATATCGGTACTTTTAGACATGGAGGACCGGAGCCATGACTTCATTAAGCAAGTCCAGTCTATCTAGCAGTTCGTCAGGAAAAATGACCTCATCCGGGTCTTCAAGCAGTGTGGCCGACAGGCATGACCTTGCCGCTGGCGGCAATGCTCTGCCAGATATCAAGGTTACTGAAGTTGATCCAGTATTCGAAGTTCGCAACTCATTGGAGCAGGCTGTCAAAGACGCCGCCAGCTACACGAATAAAGCCGGTCAAAAACTGGAATTTACCATCGAACAGCGGTTAAACCGCAATATTGTTACAGTTCGCGATCGCGAAACGGGCGAAATTGTCAGGCAAATTCCCATGGAGGAGATGCTGGCACTGGCTAATCTGCTCGCAGACGTACAGGGCCCGGGTGACGACACCGTTTTGAAGGGTTTGTTCTTTGATCAAGATACCTGATCAATAGCTGGATCGTTTGTTGGTACAGATGTTGCAATCTTATAGAAAATATTCCCGACAAACATGGGCACAGCAATACGCTATCGAGAGGCAAGCGGTATGATTAGTGCAACCGGGCTCGGGTCTGGTTTAGATATACAAGGGCTGGTTGACAGCCTGGTAGCAGCCGAGAGAGCCGGTTCGGATCTGGCATTGAATCGGCAAAGTGCCAGGTTGCAGACCAAGTTTTCCGCACTTGGAACTCTTAAAAGTGCCTTGTCTACCTTTCAGGGCTCTCTGACAGGGATTACCTCACTTAATGACTTTGCTGCCAATAAGGCTAGCAGTTCGGACACTTCTGCACTCGGCGTCAGTGCGGGCAGCGCTGCCGTAGCAAGTGACTATTTCATAGAAATCAGTCAGCTTGCCCAGTCCCACAGCCTGGCGAGCCAGGCCGTCGCAGATAAAGACGAGACAGCCATAGGCGCCGGCACTATTACCTTCCGTTTTGGTGCGACCGACTATGAAAGCGGTTCCGACAGTTACAACGGTTTTGCCGAAAACGCCGAAATCAGCCCGGTCACTATTCAAATAGACAGCGGCAATAACACGCTGCAAGGGATCATGTCCGCCATCAATGATGCAGAAGCCGGAATCGCTGCTTCCATTGTCAATGACGGGTCAGGTTTTCGACTTTTGCTGACTTCACAGGATACGGGCCTAGAACACAGTTTTCAGGTAAATGTTTCCGATAACGACGGAAACAGTACCGATCTCAATGGCCTGTCGATGTTTGTTTTCGATAGTATCGCCACCAATCTGAAGCAGACTGTTGCCGCCCAGGACGCCAGTTTTACGATTAACGGATTGACAGTAACCAGCGACACTAATTCCGTAAGCTCGGCTGTGGAAGGTCTGAATCTGGAACTCAAGCAGACAACCAGCGGTCCAGTTCAGATTTCGGTAGATCCTGATACTGAGGGTGTGAAAACCTCTGTCAATGAGTTTATCGACGGCTATAATCAGTTCATCCAGGTGGCTAATGCATTGTCTGCGTATAACCCTGATACTCAGCAGGCCTCCGCCCTGGTGGGGGATTTTACTTTGCGATCCATAGAGGGCCAGATCAATGGCATCCTGCGTGGCGCGATTCCCCTGCAGGGTGACGCCTTTTCTACATTGGCAGAAATCGGCGTCACCACTACGGCGGAAGGCACACTGACAATGAACGATGCCAGATTCAGCGCCGCCCTGAGTCAACAGCCAGATAGGGTTATGCAGATCTTCGCTGCCTTTGGCAACGCCAGCGACAGTGGCGTCACATTCCTCGCTAGCAGCAATGCCACCCAAGTTGGAACTTATGATGTAGCCCTGACCAGCCTGGCTGCCGCCGGCTATTACGATGGAACTTCCGTGCTGCCTGATTTTGGCAGCGGTTCGGTTGTTATCGACAGTTCGAACGACGAGCTTTCTCTTATAGTTGATGGCGTAACAGCCTCGGGTATCACACTATCTCAAGGAACATATGCCAGCGGTGATGCGTTGGCTCTCGAATTACAAACCCGAATCAATAACGAATCGACGTTAAGCAATGCCGGTATTTCCGTGACTGTAGCCTACAACGCTGGCACTAATAACCTGACCATAACCTCTGATTCCGAAGGCAGCACATCAAGTGTAGAGATCACGTCGGTAGATACCAATTCACCTGCAAGCCTGGGTTTGATCGTCGGGGCAGGAACCGCTGGTGTAGATATTGCCGGCACTATCGACGGAGTGGCGGTTACTGGCACAGGAAACATACTGGTGGCCGGCAACGGTACAGATGCTGAGGGACTGCGATTACAGATATCTGGAAATACTTTGGGAAGCCGCGGCAATGTAGCATTCACTCGCGGCGTTGCGTCTCAACTCGATAATCTGATGCAGAACCTGCTGGATATAGAGGGCGCTCTGATTGACCGGATCGACTCGTTGCAGGATCGCCTGGAAGATATCGAAGATCGAAGGGCGAACCTGGAGCTGCGTTGGGAAGCGGTTCGAGATCGCTATACGACTCAATTCAATGCCCTGGATTCGTTGTTGGGTCAGTTACAGAACACAAGTGCCTTTCTAGAGCAGCAGCTTAGCGGCCTGATTCAACCAAACACCGGAAATGGTCAGGGCAATTAACAAGCAGGGTTACTGTTAGTAACTAAATGTTCAAGAACCGTGAAAATCAAGCAGGATAAAAGAAAATGTATGATCGATACGGCGTTAACCATTACCAGAAAGTAGGCGTTGAGACTCGCGTTTCATCATCTAACCCACACAATCTAGTAACCATGTTATTTGATGGCTTGTTGGAAAAACTCGCCAAGGCAAGTGGCGCGATAGATCGTGGCAATATCTCTGAGAAGGGAGAGGCACTGGGAGCGGGAATCAAGATAATCGATGGCCTGCGGGCCAGTCTCGATTATGAAAAGGGCGGTGAAATCGCATCCAATCTTGGATCAATGTATGACTATATGGAGCGCCGATTGCTGGAAGCCAACACATACTCTGATGCGGCTATCGTCGCGGAAGTCGTCTCACTGGTCAAACAGGTCAAGGATGGTTGGGATGCCATACCTGCCGAGTTACGGGGCGTCTGATAATGCAGTTGGTACCCACAAATTCATTGGACAAGCAGGGTTGTGAGCAGATGCAGGTATCGCGCAAGCGCTTTCGTCTGGCAAGGCTTCTCAGGAGTACCGAAGAGATTCTGAATTACGCTCAACAGGGTGACTGGGAGTCCGTGGAAAAACTGGAATACCTGCGGCAGATGGAGCTGGCAATCTGCTTTTCAGAGACAGACCACGACGATTCGCCCGAGATCATCCAGGCGCTGGCGGCTTTGGTGCATATGAACAAAGAAATTACTCTCCTGGTAGAGGAAGCCAAAAGCAAGCTGGTGGACCAGCAGCAGGCCAAAGAGATCCGCCAGCAGGCCGCGAGGAACTATGAGTGGGATGACTAGGAATATTTTACGCAGCCGTTGCCTGCCGGAATGCTTGACCAGCAAGGAAACAAAAGGAAGCAGCTGGAAGCAAAAGGAAGCGCAAGGAAACAAGCCATGATAAAGGAAATAAATCTGTGTATTGCATGCCTGGTAATAACGTTCATCGGTGTTGGACCCACCCATGCTGCCGGTCCTGAGGAAGAACTCAGTTCTGGTCCTTACATAACCCATTCAATAGAGTTTGACCGCTATCAAGAACACCAAGTGAGTCTGAGTGTGGGTGAGTTCTCACCGCATCTGCACAAAAAGATTGCCGGCATTACCGACCAGATATACTTTGAATGCTCACCTGCCCGCGGATTGGTTAGCACCGGAGACTATAGTGGATTCTCGGATTACATTCGGAGCGCTTTTATCGAACAGCTTCAGGAGGCTGAACGTTATGTGTCTGAGGCTCCAGTAAAGCTGTTCGGAGAACTGCAAAAGGTGGATCTTCACTTTGATAGTCTCGCGGGTGAGTCTTACAGTCATGGAACCTGGGCAATACAACTGACATTGCGTTCCTCACTCGGCGGCGAAGGATCATTCACCATCAACCATTCCTTCCCTATTCGAAATCGAAACAATTACTGCCATGAAATGGCCAATCACTTCATGACCAGTGTGCAGTTGCTGATGGCGGAGATACTGGGTAGTGAGAAGTTTGGAAAGCTGCTCAAGTCAACTTAAATTACTTTCTTCTAAGATCAGCTCTGCGTGCTTTGCGTAGCATTTCCAGTTCATCCCGAACATTTTTCAGCTCTTTCCTTAATCTCCGGTTTTCGTTACGCAGAATGTTGAGCTCATCGACTTCGACCCGCTCTTTGAGCTTTATGTAGGTTCTTACCCAGCTGTTGAGGCTTTCTTCAGGAATGCCAAGCCGGCTAGATACATTTTCAATTGAATGTTCCAGGACTACGACCTGCTTGACCGCCTCACGCTGGAACTCTTTTGAATACTTTTCTTCCGCCATGAATGCTACCGAATCTGAAAGTTTGTGCTATCAACACATTAAGTAAATAAGGTCGGGCTCTTGTTGCTACTGAATCACAAACCCCGTAAACAACACTGATTCCACACCATCGTCGCGGATCAGGCCACTGATCTTTTCCTGGGCCTGCTGACGCAGTGCCTCTTTTCCTTCTCCAGTTTCAAGCTCGGTAAATTCATAGGATCCAAGCAGCATGATCAGTGAATCCTGCAGTAACGGCGTGTTGTCTTGCAGGAGCTCGAGCGTATCTTCATCCCGCGTCATGACAGACAGCTTTACCTGCAGGTATCGCAAGCGACCTTGATAATTTGCACTGACCACCAGCGAAGGAAGATTGTAGTAAAGGGCTGGAGGCAGTTCTTCCTGTGGAATTTCCGCGGTTATTTCACCGTCAGCGGCGAAATCAGCATTGACAGGGGAATCGTCTTTAAGAACAAAGAAGTAGGCACTGGTACCGCCACCGCCAAGGACTATTAAGCCAATCACTGAAAATAGAACGATTTTTTTCAATTTCATATCTCCTGCATTCGATCAATTCGATTTTGAACCAGCGGTTCGCCAACCGAGCTACGCAGAGCGGTTTTGCTACTGTTGCTGGTGGATTTATACGACCTCACATAGCTTTCCTAAAGGGAAAGTGAGGAAAACGTTCCAAAAGTATGAATTACTTCAAACTTATTGAATTAATACATCAATGATCACAGCGTATGTGCCGTAGAGCGGTTTGTAGGAAATCTATCGGGTTTGTTTAGGGTTGAGGCTGCACAAGCATTCGAGCGAACGTTGAATAAATTGAAGTAGGAGTTAATAACAAATGGATCTAGCTACACTAGTCGGCTTGTTTGGAGCTTTCGCTGTCGTTGTGGCGGCGATCTTTCTGGGTGGATCCGCCAACATGTTCATTAACGCACCCTCCCTGTTCATCGTAATGGGTGGCACGGGTATGGTGGTGCTGGTGAAGTTTACTCTGGGCCAATACTTCGGTGCATTCAAGGTCGCCATTAACTGTTTCAAATCCTCACTGCAACAGCCAGAAGAAATCATCCCGCAGATTGTCGAAATGTCATCAGTGGCACGCAAGGAAGGACTGCTTGCCCTGGAGAGTGTTGAAATTTCCAATTCTTTCCTGCAAAACGGCATCGGCATGTTGATCGACGGCAGCTCACCTGAAGATACCAGGAAGTTGCTGATGAAAGACAAACAGGAAATCAGCGATCGTCACAGGCTTGGAGCCCAGGTGTTTGAGGCCAGTGGCGACGTGGCTCCCGCCATGGGAATGATCGGTACACTGATTGGTCTGGTACAGATGTTGTCTAACATGGATGACCCAAAATCCATCGGTCCCGCCATGGCAGTTGCTCTATTGACTACTCTCTACGGAGCAATTCTGGCCAACATGGTTTTTCTTCCCATGGCGGACAAACTGAAGCTAAGGCGGACTGAAGAAGAAAAGCTGAACTCCATTTGCCTTGATGGAATCCTTGCCATTCAAGAAGGCCAGAACCCACGTGTTATCGATTCGCTTTTGAAGCTATACGTTAATCCCAAGAATCGAAACCAGGATAAAGGCGGCAAAGAAGAACCTAAAGAGAAAGCGGCTTAAGCAGGTACCTGATGCAACAAGATGAAGTCAAACCAGGATTACCACCATGGATGGCTACATTTGCGGACCTGATGGCTCTGCTTATGTGCTTTTTCGTGCTGTTACTGTCGTTCTCCGAAATGGATGCGCAGAAGTACAAGCTGGTAGCTGGTTCCATGGCTAACGCTTTCGGTGTTCAACGCGAGGTGGTGGCGCAGGCTATCCCGGCTGGCACTTCAGTGATTGCTGATGAATTCAGCTCCGGCCGTCCGCAGCCTACCGATGAAAATGTCGTTCAGCAACAGACCGTTCAGAACATGGAAATGTCCCTGCAATCTGGCCAGGCTGATCTTGGAATGGACCTCGATAGTCCTGCCCGTCAGGAAGAAGAACAGGAAGAGGCTGCCCGTCAGCTGCTGGTGGACAAGCTTGATTCACTGGCGGAAGAAACGCAGCAGGACGTCGCCAAGCTGGAACAGGCCTTTGGCAATGAAATGGACGATGGGCTGCTCGACATTGAGTCAGGTTTTCGTTCAATTACCATACGGATTCGAGAGCAGGGGTCGTTTGATTCAGGCTCCGCAATCCTGAAGAACGATTTTGTTCCAGTATTAGTACAGCTGCGGAACATTCTGGGTGAGGTGGATGGCAGGATTGCCATCGAAGGCCATACCGATGATCGTCCGATTGCAACGGCCGAATATCCATCCAATTGGCACCTGTCGGCTCAAAGAGCTCTATCGGTCACCCAGGAGCTATTACGGGATGAACTGGTTAATAACGATCGCCTGCTAGTGATCGGTTATGGGGACACCAGGCCCTTTGAGACAAATGACACCGAAGAAGGCCGCTCCCGAAACCGTCGGGTTGAGATAGTAATTCACCAGGAACTGGACGAAGCAACGTCACAGGAGTTACGGCAACTGGAAGGATTCGATGATGACCTTCTGGATACACTACAAATAGACGAGGCTGAGCTGCCTTCAGTAAACTAGGGACGGTTATGATACAAGAGAAACGACGCTATTTCCGTATTGACGACACGATCGATTTATCGTTTCGTGTTCTTAAGCCGCAGGTACCTGAACTCAAGCTGTCTTCAGATATCCTGGACGACGTTGACATGCTGGAGGTAGTGGATACTGAACTGGATACGTTGATTAATTCCCTATGGGACAGCGATCCCAAATTCGGCAAGGCAATTGGCCTTTTGAACCAGAAGATCAATCTATTAACCAAGCATAATCGACCCAGTATGGAAGAGTTGATGGCTCAGTTCGACCATCAGTTTCTTGATAAGGATGTTAACCTGAGTGCATCGGGAATGGCATTTGATTGCGACGTCGAACTCGAGGTAGGGGGTCGGCTAGAGATGTTGCTCATTCTGAAACCTTCAGGAGCCGGAATTAAATTGAAGGGTGTTGTGGTGGCTTCAGAAGACCGGCAGTCAGCAGGTGATAATTCTTACTTCACTTGCGTTCAATTCGATGTAGAGGCCAAGGAAAAGGAGCAGTTAATTCAGCACATTGTCAGACGGCAGGTTGAGACCATTGGCCAGAGAGAACAAGCGGTCTGAATTTACCTTTACCGGTTTGAAACGCTGAGTTCGCGCCGATTCCTTGGTTACCAAGGAGCCAGCTTCATTTCAATAAGTAAGGTAGTTAGGGGTGTTTACTGCTTCCTATATGCCAGATTTGAATGCCATCTATCGGTGTTTCAGTTCTGCCGTCAATCTTCAGGCCTGCCATTTTAGCCAATTGTGGAAGTCCACCAATTTTCCGGTAGTGTCTGAATCTACTATAGTGGCCAGAAATAAACTCATCAAACTCAATTGATATTTTGGTCCAACGAGTTTGAGGCATCCCGAAATCTGCAATAATCACTCTCGAGGAATGTTTAGCCAATAACTCTAGCGTACTAATAGCATCTTCCTCGCGCATCTCATGTATACACAAGGTGCTTGTGGATAGATCAAACCGTCTCTCTCCAAAATTGTTCAGTGAGCGAATATCTTCGCTGACAAAATCAAGATTTTCACACTTTTCTTTTTGCTTTCTTTCATTGGCGAAGTCGATCATATGCTGGTCAAGGTCAACACCCAGCCCAAACCTTATTTTACTTGCGGCTCTAAACAGCAAGTCACCAGTACCACAGCCAACTTCCAGGACGTTACTGTTTTCATCCATAAAGTCGATGATCAATTCCCTCAACGGGGATAAAACCCTGTCTGCAGTATTACTTTTAAACCAAGCCTTAAGATTCACCTTGCGAGCGTATTTCCATTGTTAGTTAGAGATTCCCTAAGAAAGCTTATTCGTTTTCCTTCGCCAGATCGTCAATCAAATTGAGAAATTCTAACCAACGTGTAGCCGCGCCTATGGACTTTCTTAAATACTGAAAGTGGTCGATAGAGAGAGTCTTGCTCAATGTTTCCCGACTTCCTTCCCATGAATTTATATCCAGATAGCCAACCTGAAACTGATGGAATCGGTTTTCCAGGTTGGTCATTATTAAATTGAAAAGAATTACTGCTCTTCTAAATTTTAATTCATCCTCTATTGGGGGTTTTGAATTTACTTTTTGCCATGTATTCTAATATTTTGCTAGCCTTATAGTCCGAAGTCTTTCCGATCTATATTGTAATCAGGAGAACACATATAGAATACAGTGCAAACAGTACTGACCATACCTTGAATCGCGCGGGTAAGAGAATCACAAGGGCCATTAACAAGATGCCAAATGAGGGGACGGCAATCGAAGGAAAGATCGCATTTTGGTACATGACGATATTGACGTAAGGCCCCACCAGGAAATACAAAAGCATGGAAAGCGCTGAAAGACGGCCCAAATCCTGACTTGTCTCGAGCATGTCAAGGACGCCGTCTTCCGGGGCAGATAGTGCCATCTCTGCCGCTCCGTAAAGTGACGCGGAACCTATAACCAACACTATGAAATCCAGAAAAGTCCATTCTTCGATCGTGCGTAATCCCCAGCCTACCCACCAGAGCTGCAGGATGTATAGCATTATGCTGAACGCCCAGATTATTGAGGACCAATGAAATGTGACTCGATTATGGGCGCGGGTAATCATTGCCATCGTATGCAACAGACGAGTGATTGCCAGTCCGAGAATTATGGATACAGCGATGAAGATGTATTCGTGTTGTGTCATTTTATTTCTTTGATAGAGCCACCGCCGCAAGTATTGCGGTTGTAAACTCATAAACCATCGCTCCATAGGTATACATGGAGACGGGATCCACTGCCATGAGCAAGGAGATCGCTCGTGCCAATGCCAGGGCGCCTATACTCACGACAAGAAGCAAAAGACCAGCCCGATAGTACTCTGCTTTCAACAAAGCCATTAGACAGAAAACGCCAAGACCAGTCTGCAGCCCGCCGTACATTGCGCTAATTTCCGCAATGGCATCACCATTGTTCATCTCCAGGCCAGCAAGCCCGGAGGGGATAGCCGGTGATGCCAGGCTGATAAGACCATAGGCTATAAAAACAAAGGCTGAGACTCCCAGGACTGTCTTTCCAAATAGCACGAGGCTCTCCTGTGATGGCTCTAACTGCTGCGATTGTTTCCCAATGCACTGTTACGCTATATCTTTAACGCTCACGAACGGCCAGGAGCCGGCGTTCTTTTATTTTTTATACATTTCACAACTTCCTGTTGTACCCTTTGAAGATGTAACTAGGCACCATTCTGCAATATCCCTTATATGGATAAGTTTGACGTTTAGCGCTGGGCGGAAGTCTGACTTATAGTATTCGGCGGCAATTCCGGCATTTGAATCCTTAACACCTGGCGGTTGTTCCTTAGAATCGCCCATAACTCCCGATCTGTGGCAGTTCTATCCCAGGCGATACCCTGACCATCCAATCCCGGTACAGCTACAGTAGCCACCCAATCCAGGGTAGATCCAGTTTCGGGGACTCGCATCACATAGATCTCAGGGTAGTTGTGGCCGGTCAGGTAGAGATAACCATCGGTGCCCCAGGAGCCCCCGGAATTGCTCATCGGCGACATTCTCGCCAGAATCTCGTCGGGCAAAGCCCATTGCTGTAATACAGAAAAATCCTGGTCCAGCTTGACGATCACAGTATTACTGGTTTCACCATAGGGATGATCAGCGCCCGGTTGAACTCTATCGTAGTTGGCAAAGGCACCCCACCAACTATCGTCATAACGGTCAATCCAAGTCATGGAGCCAAGTAACACACCGTAATTGTGACTATCGATGTGACCCATAGTCTCTGCGTCCCAAACTTCGATCGAGCTTTCCATTGGCCATAGAGGATAGTTGGAGTGGGCAGCATAGAGTTTCCCATCCGCTACCATGCCGCTGTCCAAATGCATTAAGCCAGCAGCGACGCCTGACACACCACCCCAACTGCTTTTGACGTCCCCGGATTGTTTGTCGTGTTTAGTAATTCTTACATTGCTAATTGCATAGAAATGCTCAGCATCGACTGCGATGGCCTGATAGGCGTCAGCGCTTGTATATTGAGTAATGATCTTCCCCTCAAAAACCGGTGGCGCAGCAAATAGCGGATACGACAGCGCCGCCGCTAAAGCAACGCAGCTTAGTTTCAGGTTCGAAGAGTCACACATAATCATCAACTGATTCCATCAATACGCTAACTGCACCGGTTGCGTCATAAGTCATTATTAATATATCTATATCCGCCAGCAGCGGACATAATGTGTTACTTCTACTGGCTCGATTTATTCGGCCAGTAGTAGAATCCAATACTCGCTAGTAAGAAGAACTAAAGCCACGCTTCCTGTGAGGTAAAAAGAAAGCCTTTGTTGCCAGCCTAACTTTTTGACTGTACAGTTGCCTCCTTCTTTGTATTCTGTTGTAGAATCAAAAAGTTTCCAACCGGCAAAGGTGAACAATGACACCGTCAGTACGACCAATATGGGTTGGAAAGGTTCAAAGATCATCAATCGAGTCATCCAGGCTCCACTAATGCCCGTCGCCAATAAGGCGAATGGGCCAATACAACAAATGCTAGCCGACACAGACGCCAACAAACCAGCAGCTATATATCGATAGGTGCTTACAGTTGCTCTACGGGTTGCTTGCATCTTCCAATCGTTTCCATCTGACAATGATAATTTTTTGCTAAGTTGCCTGTATGTTACTTTTCTGGTGGCTTAATTGATGAAGGAAATCCGATGTCTGAAGTCGCCTTTATCATTGATGAAGGTTCTACTATGGCCGACTCGTAAACGACAATCGCAATTTTTTCTTCCAAGTCCACTTCTATGTCGCGAATACCTTCCAAAGCTCTTAATGAGTTGCGCACGGCAACAACACATCCCGCTCAGGTCATTTTCTCAACATTCAGTACGACCAGGCTCTCTCCTTCTTCCAGCTCTTGCGGGGAATCACCATAGACAAGTCCTGGCAGTATGAACAGGAGCGATAGCAAGCATAACTCAGTTACTTTTCTAAGAAGGCGTTTGCTTATATCCATTGGTAATTGTCCTCACTCAATAAACTCTATTTGTTTCAGAATCCTGCCATCAATTTTTCTAAGCAACCCCCGCACAACAAGGACAACCTGTTGCACCGCTAGCTATTACCGATTCAGCAGCTTTTATATTTTGTTCGGCAGTGCGTCTGGTCGCAGCAATGCTGGAGGCGCTGGCGACCGCAGCAGGATCAGGTTTAGTCATGGCCATTTCCTGTCCGTAATAGCCCGTGAATATCTCATACCGGTGATCACCGATATTGGTTGGCACGCGAATGGTGTTTTGATCAATAACCTCCACGTTAGACATGGTTGTGCCGTCACGAATAACTACTGCATCACCAGCATTGGGTAGGTTTGTGATTCTCCAATCGGTTGCCTGTCCACTTCGATTGCGGTCTCCTGTGTACGTACCGATATGCAGTATTCCGTTATCGTTGTCGTTCCATGCTGTATCGACACCTAGGCTCGGGTAATCAACGCCTTCCAGAGTCGGAGCCGTGAACTTGTCCGGATGCTTTATCTTGAACGCATCAATCCAGTTACCTTCTGCAATTTCATTGATCATCTGTTGAGCTGTTCCGGTACCTCGAGGCCACGGATCGCCGTAGTTGAACCAAAAGCCGAATCGGTCGTTATTTTCGCCAAAAAATCTGGGCTCTGAATATTGTTCGGCTGCCGCCTGAAGGCGCTCAACAGCGGTGTAGTCACCGAGTGCCTTGGCCATCACTTGACCAAGGGCATTTGGGCGAACCTCGCGAACGGGGTCATGCCAGCCGCTGGCATTCGCCAGGGCTTCATATATCTGGGTTGCCAGTTCTGGTGATTGCGGTAAAAGGTAAAATGCAGTGCCCGCACCACCACCACCTGCACCCGGAATATTCACTTTAAACTCTTCCAGCGGATCATAATAAAAGGTCATCCACTCGATCTGGTTCTGATCGTTGACGCCCATGTAATTATCTTTCATGAACTCAACCCAGTTTTCAAAAACACCGTGAGCGTTTGTCACGCCCAGTTGATCAGAAAGATAAATACCTAAGCCAGCGGCTGAATTGCAAAAGGGCCATATTTTGGTGTTCTCACAATGAGGGCCTTCCGGGTGCGCGATGTATTGATTTCTTAGGTGTTCAACAATCCTCGGCTGAGTCCATTCGAATTTTTCGTTCTCATAGCCTGCTATTTCCCACGGCCTTTCCCACTTGTCATCGCCGGACACATGTTTATAAATCGACAGAACTAAGTTTAACCAGCCACGAAAGAATAAGTTTCCATCCGCACCTATCGGATCTGGTTGCAATCCCCAGGGTTCAACACCGTTGGCTGTCCACCCAGGTGCATCGTAATTTCCACGTACCCGTTCGGGCCATAACTGCATTCCTGGTGCGTTCAGTGCCGTGTAGTTGGCCCGGTCAGGGCTGGGGCCGATAAAAGTATTCCAGTCAATGGCAGCCCAGTAAGCCGTATGCCGAGTGGCCAGTTCATCCATGATGCGGGTATAGACTTCGCGCCAGGCTGGCGTTTGGTCAGCCATTAGCATGATAGGGTAACTGGAATCAGCAAGATCAAAACGCGGATAACTCAGCATGGGAGGTGCGGAGTATTGGTCCCACCAGGGGTGCGGCCCTACCCCATCATCGGTCCAGTCGATTTCACTGCGGGGGATATTGATTCCCCACGGACGCTCTATGTTTTCGCGATAGCCCCAGTCATCCAGCGTAGTTGCCTTCTGCCAGATGAAACGCATCCAGCCTTTGGTGCGATCATTGTGCTTAGGGTAGAGACTTGGTGCAGGCTCATTGGTGGCGATACTCGATGAAGGCGAACTGGCACAAGCCCCCAGGCCTGCAGCACCGCCTGCTACCGCAGCAGTTTTAAGGAATTTGCGTCTGGATTTTGAAACTGATTGCGACATGAACGATTCTCTTTCTTTTGGTTCAATCGGGGTGGAAATTATGCCTTTTGGCTCTCAAAATTGCACGCACGCATAATGACCGCAATGGGTCGACTGGTTTTGCCCTGATGACCCATTTGTTAAAAAATGTTCAATCGTGTCGATTTCCAATTTGAAATTGGCCGACAGCGGGTCGGAAGCCGACTCTAGTGCCTGATAACTTACACACCCCCATTGGTCCCGCGTTCCAATCGAGAATTGTGAATTCCAGGCTGCAAGCAGATCTAGGCCATATTTACTGTTATTCAACGACCGGGCGAGAAAATACCTTTCTATAACCCGGGATTCTCAGGGACTCGATTGACTTCCACCATTACCTCATTGCGTCGCATAAATGGAGGAACGAAAGGGGCATTGTAGGAAGCGCTCACGAGCTCTCCAGAATTTTGAACTCCAGCTGCCTTGAGAATAGCAAATAGTTGTGCAGATTCCTTACTCAGCTTTTTATCAGTCCATCTCCCTGAGTACCTGTTTACTGCCATGATTCGACCAGGTATTTCCTTGATGTAGACATCAGGGCTTGTCGGAGTTGGCACATTGTTAAGATTGAACTGGCTGGGAACTACAAATGAAATCGCCCAGCCCTGCGCAATTTCCTGTTGTTGAACCGGTGCAGTCATTTCGATTTTCTGACCCAAAGACTTCTGCTGCACCGGTGCGGTCATTTCGATTGACTGTCTTGCCAGATTACCACCAGATATATAGTCGAACAGTCGCCTAAATCCCAGATTTGCAGCTTTACTGCGAGTGAGCTCTGAGGACACAACTGTTTCGGCTACCAAATAAGAGGAATACTGCCGGTACTCAATTCCATCGATAGTTGCGACTGTTGTAAATTCTGGTTCTTCGAGGGCTATGCTTGATGTCGCTGCAAACATTGAGGTCGCAAAAAGTGCGAGATTTAAGATTGTTTTCTTCATAAACATGTTTATCCAGTCCTGAGTCTAAAGGTTAGATACGCTTTCCCTGACGAACTGGTTCTTAATTGAGAGGCAATTACATCAAAATAGGCAGGAAGGACCGCACAAGGAAATCCTGGTTATCACACATGGACCCTTTTCAGTCATCGACCATCAAGCGAGCGGCACAACCAATATGGAACTGGCTAAACGATCCGCACCTGTTATTCAGGTCCTCAATTGGTTCACTCCTGCGACTCGACGCTCACGGAATAAACCACAGTTAAGCTGATTTCAGGTTGTAAGCTTTTGGATTCCAGGATCCTGTTACCAAGGGTGTGACATCCTGCCTCAGGTCTGATCCCTATCCTTCTTTCTGGCTGCGCTGAACAGAATAAAATTGTTATTGGCTTTCCATTCAAAAATTGTATCGAATCCGGCTGCCTCGATCTTATTGGCCAGTTGTTCCTTACGATAGAACTTTACGTAGGGAATAAACCCCAGCAGAGTGACCAGTGGAAGAATGGGCTTCAGGAACCAAAGCTTTGAGTCGGACAGGATGGCGGTGCTGTGAATTAGCAATCCGCCGGGTTTCAGCATCTGGTGAATCCTGGCCAGACTGCCGTCGATGTCGCGTATAAGGTGCAAGATATTGAGCCCGATGATGACATCAAATGACTCGGGCTGGTAAGTCATGGAATCCAGGGTGGCTTTTTCAAAAGTCAGATTCTGTATTCCCGCTTCCTCAGCTTTTCTCCTGCCGATTTCTATCATGTTGGTCGATATGTCTGTCGCCAGGTAGCTGTTCACGTGCGGCGCATGATGGATTGCTGTGGTGCCAGTTCCGCAACCGAACTCCATCACATCCATTTCCGGCGTGAGATACTCCTGGGTTTTTAACAGTTTCTGTTGGTAAGTCTCCTCGTCACGTATCGGCGAAGCAGCATACTTTTCAGCGGTTTTATCCCAAAATTTCTCGTTTTTACTCATAGGAATCTCTTCAGGTGTTAGTTTACTCGCGACAAGAAATTCACCAGCCGCTATTCAAGCCAGACCAATAATACGCTGCTGCTTCGTCAACAGCCAGGCTCCCAAGCCCTGATTTCTGGACAATGCTTGCTGACCGGGATACCTTTGACACGCTCAGAAATTGAAGCGCTGAATATTTCTAGAGAGTTCATTATTTTCGGCGATTGTGGTCAGTAGCCGGATTAGAGATTACCGTGGCAGATTTCTTTATAAGTTATGCAAGCGAGGATCGTGAAAGAGTTGCTCCTATCGCTGATTTCCTTGAATCCAAGGGTTGGTCTGTTTGGTGGGATCGACGGCTCAATGCCGGCACCAGTTTTGATCGGGAGATAGAGCGCGAACTCGATGCTGCCAGTTGCGTACTGGTAGTCTGGTCTAAATTCTCAATTGAGTCTGACTGGGTACGAACTGAAGCCGAAGAAGGTATGACACGTAGTGCTCTGGTACCAATTCTTATAGATCCAGTTCGCCCGCCGCTGGCGTTCCGCAGAATTCAAGCTCAAGATATCAGCAATGGCTTCAATGAAAGCGCGAAGTCTGATCTTGTTGATGCTGTCACTAGGATGCTGGGAAGCCCTACCAACACTGTTAAATCACCAAACTACGATGCGGTTGCCAACCATGAGCAGGAAATAAGGTACACGCGCTCAAGCGATAAAAATCGACTGGCTTGGACCATGACCGGCAATGGACCTGCTTTGGTACGAGTTCTGAACTGGAGCTCAAATCTGGAGCATGAGTGGTCCCAGGAAAGTTCTAGACGATTTATCGACATGCTTTCTTCATGCTTCACGTATATTCGATACAACGGCCGTGGTGGAGGGCTCTCCGAAACGAAGCCTGAGTTTTCCTATAGTTTTGAAGAGCGTTATCGCGATTTCGAAGCTGTTATGGATGCATGCGGAGAAGACAAGGTCATCATTTTTGGTGTTTCTGAAGGTGCGCCAACAGCGGTAACCTGGGCAGCCAATAATCCAGACAGAGTGACGCACCTTGTACTATTGGGTGCCGCTAATTGCATACCGGTCCCTGAAGAAAATACGCATCAAGTTGAGTGGTTCTACAAGACTATAGAAGCGTGCTGGGCAAAGAGTGCGACAATGCCGGTCAGGTTGATGAAATCCATGTTCGGGTTTGATCTGCCAGGCTCGGAAATTGATGACCACGACCTCGTCAAGATGATGAAAGATATGCATTCGGCAGAAGTCGCCGCAAAGATCATGCAACAGGCAATTTTTACCGGCTCACAGGTTGACCTTGAAGAAATTGCACCAAAGATAAAGGTGCCAACCTTGCTTATTCACTCCCGTAATGACGTGCTCGTTCCGCCTGAACAGTCACAGTGGCTGGCGTCTCTGATACCGCAAGCTAAACTGATGCTCATAGATAGCAAAAATCATGCACCTGGATTTATCGGGAGTTACGACGAGTTAGTAACTGAAGAAATCAAGAATTTCGTTGGAATCTGAGAGTAAGGTTGTTCTGGCCCGGTAGAAAACCCAATGTCAGTATTGCGTTTTTGATCGGACCCTGCCAGCTATTGAATCTTACTTTTCCGACTGGCAGTTCCAGCACAATTCGAACTGTCCAAAATTCGCTTCCCCACAGTTTTTACATTGCCATTGGCTTGCTTCGGAGCTGGTAACTTTCTGTTGCTCGGCAATGATTCGCAGGGCAGTTTCTTCGTCGCTGTCATGGACGACCCACACTTCTGGATTGCATTCCGTGACAGGTACTCCACCTTGCGCTGAATGCAAGGTATCGTTGCGGACTTCTGCTTCCACGGTGTTACTTTCCAGAACGTTTTTTATGTGCCAGGCCAACGCTCTATTGTCCGCTGTGTAAACTCTTTTCATAGTTCCCTTCCCCTACCAATAAAGCCCGTCGCGAGAATTGCAGTTGCTGCCAATGAGCATAACCCATATGATCCGGTTCAGGTAAGTAAAACAATAATGAGTCAATCAGGCTTACAGTAGGAGGTGACCCATGAAGTCCCTGATCGTTTTGACAGCTTCAATTCTGCTTTGCTCATCTATCGTGCAGGCTCAAGAGGTGGGAGCACCTCCAGCCATCTATATGGCTGACGAAGACATCATGGCCGAACTCGATCGTGCTGCAGCGGCATCTGCTTCCGCGGGTGGCTGGTCGGTCACTGTAGCGCCCGGTATTTCCGTCAGGCGGCGTAGCAGTTCGGTAGCCAACTACGCTGTCATGCATCCTTACAGTATGGAGATCTATCGAATTCTGGAGGGCAGTGGCACCCTTGTCACTGGCGGTGTGCTTATTCTTCCGCTGGCGGAATCAACCAATCCCAATATTATCAGGACTCAGAACGGCATTCGCGGTGGGCTGGCCAGGGAAGTGAAAGCGGGGGATGTGCTGGTGTTACAACCGGGAACTCCTCACTGGTTCAGCAATATTAATGGTGAGTCGATCACCTACATGGAATCCCGGGTACGTATTACTACCCACCCCGTGCAGTTTCAGTAGCCCCAGTGACTTTAGTGACCTTGCGGGTAATGGCTGCTGCGCCATTAACGATGCCGCGGACGGTTACCCAGAAGGACAGTTTCACCAGGTCACTCGCTGGCAGCGTACGTGCGTGTGCCAGGTGTCTGAATGACTTTCTAATCCAGGAATTACGGTTTGCCAGCGAGGAAAAGCGCCGCGAGATGCGAGTCAGGACGTAAAGGGCGAGCAACAGGAAAAGAATGCCCGGAATAATTGGTAATACCAGGCCAATCAACCCGAGGCCGAGAAACAGCGCAAACAGTATCAGACCCAGCATCTTTGCAAGCAGGCCAATGCTGTGCTTTTTTTCAGCAGAATCAGTCATGCAAAATGGTCCCCCCGAATGTGACTTCCTGAATATAGACTCCTAAATACACTGCATTTTTGGTGCCAATCATTAACTTGCTGAAAATAAAGCATATTTCGTTTTCATTTCTGATCGGTTCAGCTCGAGTTGGCCAGAATCACCATTAGTTGGTTAAAGTCATTGGGACCCGCAGACAGGATTTTCTGAGCAAAGCCGCGCACTATCTAACCGGTTTTCTTATGCATTTCACCAATCAGAGATAGACGCGATCCGTGGCCTGCATTTATAGTCAGCGACATCTGATTTGCCCCGGAGGCACCTGAAGTCAGGAAGACAGTAATCCTTCTCTATAGAGACTTAAGCCCATGAGTTACAAGAATTTACAGTTGGCTGGATTGGTTTGTAGCCTTGTTATCAGTCACAACGCACTGGCTCAGCGGCCGGCACTACAACCGTTGCCTGATGGGCCCGGGAAAATGCTGGTAGAAAATGTATGCACCACCTGCCATTCCACCGCCACTATCAGCCGCGCGGCCGGTTACAGTACTGCTGTTGAATGGCGCCAGGTTTTTTCCACCATGATAGAGTTACCTGATTCACAGGCTAACACCGTTGCTGCCTACCTGGCCGAACACTTTCCGGAGGATACTTCCAGGCGACCTAATCTGATTGCCGGTGATGTCGATATTGAAATTATTGAATGGACGGTTCCGACGCTGGGTCAGCGTTCCAGAGATCCTGCTGAGGCGCCAGATGGATCTATCTGGTGGACCGGGATGTGGGCCAGCCTGGCAGGGCGACTGGATCCGGAGACCGGAGTGATGGAAGAATTTCGTCTGCCACCTTCCGCCCGACCCCATACCATCGTTCCCGATGAAGAAGGCAATATCTGGTACACCGGAAACAGCAATGCCAGTATCGGCAAGCTGGATCCGCAAACCGGGGAGATTACCGAATACCGGACAGAAGCCCGGGATCCCCATTCAGCAGTCTTTCATCCCAATGGCAACCTGTACTTTACTGCACAAGGTGCCGCCATGCTGGGCCGTCTGAATCCCGATACTGGTGAGTTGACTGAAATTAATACCGAGCCTCGACCTTATGGCATCCAGGTTGCTGAAGATGGCACAGTGTGGGTGGCTTACAACGGCACCAATAAAATTGGTGCATTGAATCCTGATTCCATGGAGGTAAAGTATTACGAGGTGCCCAACGAAAGGACCCGTGTTCGGCGTCTCTCCCTGGACAGCGAGGGCATGGTCTGGTTCGTGAATTCCACTATGGGCAAGCTGGGTAGACTCAATCCGGAAAACGGTGAAATCAAACAATGGGATTCCCCCAGCGGGCCAAACTCCCATCCATACGCCATCGCGGTAATAGACGATGTTGTCTGGTACAACGAATCAGGTATGCGCCCCGATGCGCTGGTTCGATTCAATCCACGGAACGAGACATTCCAGAGTTGGGCAATACCTTCCGGTGTTGGCATAATTCGTAATGTATGGGTAACCGAAGCAGGGGATCTATTGATCCATCAGAGCAGCTCCAATCAGATTGGATTGGTGAGGGTAAATTAGAAGCAGAAGCCATAAAAGAACAGAAGAGCTGCAAAGAAAAACGGAAACGGAAAACGGAAAAGATAAACGGGAAAGTAAGACTAGTAAGGAAAGTTAGTAAGAAAAGCTTAAAAAAAATGGGCCTAATCTGTGAGACAAGGCCCATTTCTATTTGCAGCTATCGAGATGGGAAAGGCCTGGCTTCAGTCTTCCAGGCCAAATTCATCGCGCAATTCCACCACGCGCTCGCCACGCAGTGCTCCCACCATGCTGTAATTGCCCTCATGACAGGAGTATTCGTAAATGTGGTTCTGGTCGCTGAGGGTAAATGAAAATTCTCCGCGCCAGGGCTCAGTGTAATAAACCGGATCATCAACCGTGTACTGGTAAAGAAGTTCGGTTTCCGAGACTCGTGTAAAGCGCTCTGTCACGGTGGCGTCATCACTCAGTAACATGGGTCGACCCATGTTGGCACGAGCTGGAAGGTTGCCGTCGTAGTGGGTTGTTTCCACCACCAGGGTATCACCTTCCCAGTGACCTACAGAATGTCCTTCCATAGTTCTCAAAACATCCGGGCGGCTATGTCCGTCCATGTGAATGACGCGAAGTGGCGCGTTTTCCTCACTGATGATGGCGATCTTGTCTGGAGTCTGAACCACTCCGTTATACAGCTGGTACGAAAAAGCGCGCATGGGAGGTGAGGCCCAGGCTTCAATACAGCGTTCGACGCCAGGTCTTTGTTCGGGGTGATCGAACCCGGTGCCTTCGAAATAAGAGTAGGAGGAGGTCTGAATGCCGTGTTCGTTATAGGGCAGTGTGCCATCTTCAGGGTAAACGATGATGGAGGTTCGATATTCGCCCTTGACCTGCGCCAGTACCGGGGCGCCAAAGAGATCGATATCAGGATCGGTATTACCTGCCAGACCTCCTCGTTCATAGACAATCTGCGCAACGCCTGCAGCCTGTTCGGCGGGCATAACGAGTGGCAGACCCTCGGGCCGTTCCAGCATGGTATTGAATCGGGCACCCCAGACGCCCTGGATGTCGGGATCCCCGTATTCGTTTTTGGGAGCCTGGTAAGTTTCAGGTTGTTGAGCAAGGATGCTGGCTGAAAATGATAGTGTGACAACTAGCGATAGCGCAGATCGAACGTACATCTTGGTACCTCCGTAATTGACTTGGATTTGGAACAATGTGCGTCCTTGGATTTGTTCCAGGCAGAAGGCGCGATCAGCACCCCTTGAGGACATAAGCCTAGCTGAGACGTTATAGAAAGTCCATGTTAATAGGGGCACAGTATTGGCGAAGGTTTAAATCAGGAAAGCTCTTCCACCAGCACCTGGCTGTCAGCAGTTCTGACGTTGCTCTGGTGTCGACGTTTGATGAAGCGCATCAGTCGTCGCAGGCTCAGGGCCAGTCCGGTCCATACCATGAAAACGGCAAAAAAAGACACCAGACCTGCTACAGTCTGGCCGGGGATGCCCAGGGCTTCACCGGTATGGAGAAATCGAACCCAGCGTCGTGCCTGCTGACCAGGAGTCTGACTGGTAAAAGGTGCCCATACGGCAACTTCACCACTTTGAGCGTCGAGAGTCAGAGTATGTCGCTTCTGGGGTTGGCCGCCATTGCCTTGGTCGATAGCAAAACTCACTGTTGCAGCACCGGGATCAGGAAGGTTGATAGATATGGAATTCCAGTCTCCGGCTATCTCCGAGTTGGCGGCGACCTGGAACAATAGTTCCAGCGATTGCAGTTGCGTCGGGTCGATGGAAGCCTGCTGTTGTGACTCTGATGTTCCACTCGCCGCTGCACCTCTTTGCGGAGGCTGCTCACCCGCCAGTTGATAAACCAGGTTGTTGGCCCAGGTGTAGTTGAAAACTGTAGCCGTAGCGACAATTACCACAAGTGGAATGGCCGCCCAGATTCCAAACACATGGTGCCAGTTGAAATCCCTGGCTTGCCCGGAGCTGGCGTTCTTATGAAACCAAAGTCGGCCGCGAAGTGTGGCCCAGCGAATAACGGGTGGCAACCACAGATAGATACCGCTTAATACCAGGAACAGGAACATCAAGTTGGCGGTGCCGGTGACTGCCCGAGCCGTGCTTCTGCCTTCGCCGCTAACATTGAACCAGCGATGCCAGCCAGTTACTGCTGAGAAGAATTGATCAAGGCTGTCACTGGCTGGGGGGTGAACATCGCCTGTGTAGGGATTCAGATGTTTGCGACCGGCTCGTCCAGCGCTCAGAATGGCAGGGCCTGTCGGATCGCTGGAGAGGATCAGGCTGGAGGCATTGAATCCATCGGTGCTGCCAAGTTGCAACAGGGTTTCGACCGGCAGGCGCTGTTCATCTGGTCGAGGTTGGTAGGTGTAGGCGCCACTGTCGTGCCAGGCAAGTATCTGCCTCTCATAGGTAAGTATTACGCCGGTAACCGACATCATCAATACAATGAGTCCGGCTGCGACACCGCAGCAGAGGTGAATCCAGAAAATAGTCTTGCGAAACATCGAAATTCTACCAGTTGATCAATTTTTGTAAATGATAAACATTCTCATTCTTATTATCAACGGCAGGATCGGGACTTTTCTATCCCTTGGGCAGTAAAAGGCTAGCGTTAAATGCGGGCAGGATTGGTCAGGACAGTGCTCGCAGGAGCATTTCCTTGAGCTGTGGGTGGGAGCTACGATCCAAAAGGTTCAGCGCCGGCAGACCAGTCAGTTTTTTTACCAGTTCGATGCCGGCACTGGTGTTGCTGGCGCCACCGGCAACCAGGTCGGGCTCTCTGGCAAAGGCCGCCTTGACCCCCATCACCGAGTAGGGGTCGTAAGCACATAGCAGTTCGAATCGAATGTTATTGCCAAGGACCTCCATCGCAACCCTGCCATTGTAAGGTTCCAGCGGTGACGCGCCGGCTTCAGCTACCACAATGTCTGGCTCGGAGTCCGCTATTCGCGACAACAGATAGTCCAGTCGATCCCGGTATTCGTTTTCCGAGCAGACGCTTGAAGGGATGCCTGCATCCACAAAGTCGAAAACGGATATCGCACCCGCATCTCCGTAGCTGAGAACATCTCGATAGCGGGCCGCGCCAGTCAGTTTGGCGCCTGCAACCCGCATTCCCGTCTGGCTTAGCAGATGCACGATAGTGCGGCCGGACAAAGTCTTGCCTGCCGACATAGAGGTGCCGATGATCAGAATAACGGGAACGGTGAAGTCCCTGCGCGGCAATTCTGGCAGGCTATTCAGCATGGTAACCGGTTCGCCGTTGCGCTGCGCATGGCCGCGGTAACGCAATTTAAGTAATGAGCCCAGGAATGGAGACTTGGAGGTGGTTTTTCCGAACAATCCAGCCGAAGTCAGCGCGTCAAACTGGTCGGAGTCCATGGCTTGCCAGTCACCGACCGCCTCCAGAGTTGCGGCGCGGGCACCAAGACAACCTACCACCAGATCGCCTTCCATGACTTCCATCATACGGCCGGTTGCCAGTTCGATGGTTCGGTAGGTGCAGTGGGCGTCAGTAACTTCACCGATAATATAGTCACCGGTTTGCCAAAGGTGTCTACCGCGGCTAACCAATTCGAATGGGCGATTGGAAAGGTCACTTATGCGGGTAACGGAAGAGAAGACATAACGAGCCATCAGGCTGTCTCCTCCCTGGGTCTGGAAAGTGGTGATGTCAGGAGTATAAGGGTAAGCAGGGTGCAGCGGCGCGGTAACTGGTCAATGTAGATAAATTCATGGTCGGCGTGGGCTCCATCCCCAACGGCACCAAGCCCATCCAATGTGGCGGTATAGAGACTGGTGGTATTGCCATCAGATCCACCACCGGCCGTTGCCTGGTCAAGTTCGATGGGAATCTCTGAGGCGAGATTCGTGGCAACCTGCCAGAATTGTTGATTGGATGGCGTACGTTCCATCGGCGGTCGGCCTATTGCGCCTTCGATTTCCAGGGTGACCCCCGACGTTTCTGCTTTCAGTGCGTGAATAGTGGATTCGATCATATCGGCATCGGCCTGGCTCTCGACTCGCACGTCAACGATTGCGCTGCTTTCCGGCGCCACTACATTGGGGCGCACGCCGCCATCGATCATGCCCACATTAACCGACACGCCTCGGTCATGGTCGTTAAGCAGAAACAGTTTCTGAATTACATGGGATAACTCCAGGATGGCGCTTGCACCGGCGGTCGGATCCAGTCCTGCGTGTGCCGCCCGACCTTTAACCTTAACGATAAAGCGGCCTACTCCCTTGCGGGCAGTTTTGATCTTGCCATCCAGACCAAGCGATGGCTCAAGCACCATGCAGCGGTCGGCCAGCTTTGCCAATCTGTGGATGTAGCGACCGGATTCACGACTGCCGATTTCCTCGTCGGAATTGATAAAGCAGACCGGCGTTACCGTTACCGGTAGTTCCAGCTCCCGTATGGTTTGAAGCGCAAACAACATTTCCACCAGCCCGGCTTTCATGTCGTAGACGCCGGGGCCGTGCAGCATGTTATTGTCATTGACGATGGGCATGGTCTTCAGGGTGCCCAATGGCCAGACCGTGTCGCAATGCCCCAGCATAAGCTGAAACTCGCATTTGTTATGGGATGGCGGTGGTGCCGCGTACAGCTGCCCGCCGGAGTTGCGTCCAGGGACCAGGATGGTCCGGTAGCCCCGGTTTTCGAATTCCTGCTTGAGCCGGGTACGAACAGGCTGCTGGGATTCAGGTTCGGTTGAAGGGGACTCCATGGCCACCAGCTCCGTCAGCAAGTCGATCATGGCTGGTTGCTGGGAAATCAGGTAGTCCAGAATTCGTTGCGCTGCCGCCATAGAGAAACTTCCTTACCGTTTGAACCCGGCTGGAAAAGGCAGCTTGTTGGTGGCCTTGATTTCGGCGAAGCGGTCAGGATAGAGATACGCCAGCAAAGGAGATTCGCGAAGCAGATCCTGATCGTCCTGGTCGCTGTTGCGCACGGCGTCGGGTGCAATCCGTGCGTTCACGATGTTGCCAATGATCAGGGAATTATCTCCCAGCCCGTCCACGGTCTGCTGCTGTTCGCATTCTAAAAACAGATAACCGTCTTGCAGAAAGTCACAATCGATCTTGCTCGCCGGGAAGGTCGGCAGTGCGCTAACTATGGGTTTGTCGCCGTCCTCGCAGCGGGGCGTGGCACTGAGGCTTGCCAGCACGGTCTGGGAAGGTCGTACGAACGTCACGGTGAACTGCCCGGTTCGCTGAATATTCTGGTAGGTCCCGTGGGCTGGCGTACACACAAAACCAAAATGATTCTGCCAACTCATCGGCATGGCAAGATGCTTTGGCGCCAGGTCAGTGCCACCGTCAAGCTCGCGGGTGCCGACCAAGACCAACGGATGAACGGTATAAAAACGACCCCAGATGGGATGTTCTAGATCCAGATCAATCAGGTTTGGAGAAGTTGCTTGTGCGCTCATCTTACTTCCATTAATTGACTTACTCTCACGCTATCACTTCGCTTTATGAGCCTTCTTGATCAGAATCAACTTCAGATGCGCTCGGTCAACCGATGTTCCAGCACCATCTGTTCTGTTAGTTTCGTTCCAAATCCTGGTTCGGTGGGAGCGATCACATAGCCATTTTCTACCCGGCAGGACATGGCATCGAGAATCTCCGAGCCTTCCGGAAAACTTTCGGCCATTGTGCAACTGGGCGATGTCAGAGCAATCGGAAAGCCCCAGGAACTGCCGCCGCGATGGGGAATGATTTCCAGGCCGGCATTTTCCACCAACCTGGCGATTCGCCGTCCGGCAGTGGTACCGCCACACCAAGTGATGTCCGGTTGCAGAATGTCCGCCGAACCCAACTGTACCAGCACATTGAAACCATGTTCGGTGTATTCATGCTCGCCACAGGCAATCCGGGTCCAGCCTTCCTCCCTTTGGCCTATCCGTCTTGCCAGTTCTGCGTAACCGAATACGTCGTCAGGGGACAGTAACTCTTCCATAAAATAGAGATTGGCAGGGCGGAGTCGTTCTGCCAGATTCAGTGCCCAATCCACGGTTCCGTCGCGGGACACGCAATCGGTCATTAGTCTGACGTCGGGGCCAAGCGAGTCTCGTGCTTCGAGCACTGACTCCACGTATCTGTCCAAAGCCTGTTGGCTCATTCTTGGACCGCCTGCGGTGGTGCGCTTGAAGTTCCGCACGCCGGCTGCTTTGCCAGCCTGAAAATCGCCATTGGTCTGGTAGATCTCCAGGCGATCGCGGTCAGCACTACCCAGTAACTGGTATACTGGCAGGTCGGCGTGTTTGCCGGCAATATCCCACAGGGCATTATCCAGGGCACTGAGGGCCATCACGAACAGACCTCTACGGCCATAAAATACGCCGGATGTGTACATCTGGTCCCAGAGCTGTTCGACGTTGAGCGGATTGGCTCCAAGCAGCAGGTGCTTGAGATGACCATCGATGATTTCAACCGCGGCGCTGCCGCCGGCGCCCATGCCAAAACCGGTAATGCCCTGGTTGGTTTTGACAATGGCAATGATTGCGGAGGGCAATTGTTCAAATGGTCCGCCGTAGCGCCAGCGACGGACATCGTCGTCACCAGCAAAGCTGGGTGCGTCCAGCAGGCGGTCGGATCGCTGGTTGATATAAATAGGGTAGGCATCAACCGCTTCGACTCGCAGAGCGGGCGTCTGCGCAAGGGCAGTCAATCCAGGTAGTGGCGCAGAACCGGCTGCTGCAGCCAGTGCAGCCAACCTGGCGGAATTTTGCAGCAGCTTTCTGCGGGAACACCGGGTCTTGTGCGGGGGCAGGTGTTTCATTTGGCAAGTCTCCAACAGATTTCACGACGGTCGCAGATTACTCTGTGAATTTCAAGCGCGTCTAACGTCTATGAAGAACCGACTGTTTACCAGTTGGGGATAGATTTATTTTCCCCAAATGATCTCCATAAACTTCCAGAAAAGTTGAATAAGCGCGAAAAATAAATCTGTCCTCAATAAACTGTAGTAGCATTAGGCGTTGACTATGGGAGTGCGGCCATCGAGTCTATTGGGCCGCCGTCTCGATTTACGATTCCAGGAGTAGCAGGGGGAAACATCCATGGAGATGAATGTTGAACATCGGATAGCGGCCAGCCCACAGAAGGTCTGGGAGGCTTTGAACGATGTTGAAATCCTGCGGGCGGCGATTCCTGGCTGTGAAAGTCTTGAAGTCAGCGACGAAAATGCCTTTCAGGCCAAAGTCACCACCAAAATTGGGCCGGTCAAGGCCAAGTTCAATTTCAATGTCACCCTCACCGATCTGAATCCACCGCACAGCTACACCATCAATGCCGAAGGGCAGGGCGGAGCTGCTGGTTTCGCCAACGGCAGTGCCGCTGTTTCATTAAGTGAAGAGGGAGTGGATACGCTGCTGGCCTACCATGCCCAGGCGCATGTGGGCGGCAAGCTGGCGCAGCTGGGTGCACGTCTGATCGATGGCACGGCAAAGAAACTGGCGAACGAATTCTTCACCAATTTCAGTGAGCTGGTAGCCGGTGGCGAACAGCCAGACCAGGAGCTGGCAGAGCAAGAATCGCCAGAAGGGAAAAAACGACCACACGGCAAAGACCTGTCAGCGCCGGGCGGCGTGCCGCTCTGGGTATGGGTGGCGCTTGTGGGAATGACTGGTTTGATTGCTTTTCAGTTGTTTCGGTAAGACTCAAGCTTGACGGGCGCCTTGCAATTCTTAACACTGACCAATCCTCAGAATAACTAAAGCCATAACTTCGGGGAGGAACAATGCCTGAAATATCCCTAACCGTAAACGGAAAGCCGGTGACTGCGGAAGTAGAACCGCGCACCTTACTAGTTCAATTTCTCCGCGATCACCTGCGACTCACCGGCACCCATGTCGGCTGCGACACCAGCCAGTGCGGGGCCTGCGTGGTTCACGTGAATGGGAACTCCATCAAGTCCTGCACCATGCTGGCGGTTATGGCCGATGGCTGCCAGGTCACGACCATTGAAGGCCTTGCCAGTGGTGGTGAGATGCATCCCATGCAACAGGCTTTCCGGAACAATCATGGTTTGCAGTGCGGATTCTGTACACCGGGTATGGTGATGAGTGCCCTGGACATCGTCAATCGAAATGGCAATGACCTCGATGAAGCGACCGTCCGCAAGGAGCTGGAAGGCAACATCTGCCGCTGCACCGGTTACCAAAATATCGTCAAGGCGGTACAGGCGGGTGCCAAAGCGATGGGAGAACAGGAATGATAGAGAACGGCATTGGCGCCAGCGTTCGGCGCAAAGAAGACAATCGCTTCCTGATTGGCAAGGGCAACTACACCGATGACATTAATATTGTGGGACAGACCTATGCCTATTTCGTCCGCTCACCTCACGCCCATGCTGCAATAAAAAATATTGACGCCAGCGCCGCTGAAAATGCTTCGGGTGTGGTGGCAGTACTTACCGGTGAGGACCTGGCAGCCGATGGTATCGGGCCATTGATTTGTGGTGTAACCGTTACCAGTGACGATGGCGAACCCCATCGCGCGCCTCTTCACCCTGCACTTGCTCAAGGTAAAGTTCATTATGTCGGTGATCATGTCGCGGTAGTGATTGCCGAGTCACTGGTAGAGGCGCGGGATGCGGCAGAACTGGTAGAAGTTGATTACGAGGTTATGCCTGCGGTAACCAATACCGCAACTGCAGCGGATGAAGGTCAGCCCCAGGTTCACGAAGTGGCCCCCAACAACATCTGTTTCAACTGGCCGTTCGGCGATAAGGCGGCAGTGGATGCAGCTTTCGAAACTGCCCATAAAGTCGCGCGCCTGGAACTGGTCAACAATCGCATGGTGACCAATCCAATGGAGCCGCGGGCGGCGCTGGGGGAATTCAACACCGGTACCGATGAAATCACCTTGCATGTGACTACCCAGAATCCTCATGTACACCGTCTGGTGTTGTCAGCGTTTAATCAGCTGGCACCAGAACACAAATTGCGGGTAGTGGGCCCTGATGTGGGCGGTGGTTTTGGTGCCAAGATTTTTGTTTATGCGGAAGAGTTGGTAGTGGGCTGGGCCTGTCGTAAAGTGCAACGGCCGGTCAAATGGACGGCGGAGCGAACGGAAGCATTTCTTTCTGATGCCCATGGTCGAGATCATGTCAGCACTGCAGAAATGGCCCTGGACGAAAACGGTAAGTTTCTGGCTCTACGGGTATTGACCAGAGCAAATCTGGGCGCCTACCTGTCCACTTTTGGCACCATGGTGCCCAGTTACCTGTATGCGTTTCTGCTTGCTGGTCAGTACACAACACCGCTGATTTACTCCGAAGTGAAGGCGGTATTCACAAACACAGCACCTGTAGATGCCAGTCGTGGCGCCGGTCGCCCGGAGGCAACTTATCTGGTGGAACGTCTTGCTGATGTTGCAGCAGTGGAAATGGGGATGGACCCGGCGGAAATCCGGCGTCGCAATTTCATTCCCAAGGACGCGTTTCCTTATCAGACTCCTGTCGTGCAGTGCTATGACAGTGGCGATTACGAAGCTGCGCTGGACAAGGCTATGGAACTGGCTGATTACAGCGGCTTTGCGGTTCGTGCCGAAGAAGCAAAAACCCGGGGCAAGCTGCGCGGTATCGGTTTTTCTTCCTATGTGGAAGCCTGTGGTATCGCGCCCTCCGCTGCAGTCGGTCAGCTGGGTGGCGGTGTAGGCCTGTGGGAAAGTGCCCAGGTTCGGTTTAACCCCACGGGCAATGTGCAGGTATTTACCGGTACCCATTCCCACGGTCAGGGCCATGAAACCACTTTTGCTCAATTGGTTACTGAACTACTGGGTGTTCCCATCGAGAACATCGAAGTGATCCATGGTGATACCGCTCGAACTCAGTTCGGCATGGGAACTTACGGTTCCCGCTCGCTGGCAGTGGGTGGTGTTGCTATTGCCAAAGCCTGCGAGAAGCTGATCGAGAAAGGCAAGAAGATTGCTGCTCATGCCATGGAGGCATCGGAGGCTGATATCGAATTTTCCAACGGCAATTTTTCTGTAGCCGGCACGGACAGGGCCATGAATATCGGAGAAGTGGCGTTCAATGCCTATGTACCTCACAGCTACCCTGAGGGCCTGGAACCGGGTTTCGATGAGAATGCTTTTTTCGATCCGCTTAACTTTTCCTTTCCGGCCGGTACTCACATTTGTGAAGTCGAAGTCGATCCGGAAACCGGTACTGTAGAGATCGTCAAATATTCAGCAGTCGATGATTTCGGTACCCTGGTCAACCCTATGATTGTCGAAGGCCAGGTACATGGGGGCATTGTCCACGGCGTAGGTCAGGCCCTGCTGGAAGGCTGTCGCTATGATGAGGACGGTCAGTTGATTACGGCGACTTACATGGATTACGCAATGCCGCGAGCCGACAACGTACCCAACTTCGATGTTGATTACGCACCGACGCATCCACCTGATAATCCGCTTGGCGTGAAAGGGTGTGGCGAAGCCGGCGCGATTGGTGCTCCGCCGGCAATAATCAATGCCATCGTTAATGCACTTGGAATCAAGCATATCGATATGCCTGCTACACCAGAACGTATCTGGCGAGCGGCCCAGTCCGCCGGGCAGGCTTAACAGGAGGGGATAGCGATGTATGAGTTTAACTATCACAAGTTCGATAACCTGGCCGACGCAGTCGAAGCTATTCGCAACGCCGATGACGGCAAATTTGTTGCCGGTGGGCAGACCATGCTGCCCACCATGAAGCACCGCCTGGCAAGCCCCAGTGACATGATCGATCTCGGCGGTATTTCTGAACTGTCCGGAATATCCGTGGACGGCGACAACCTGGTGATCGGCGCCATGACTACCCACGCGACGGTTGCAGCCGCGTCGGAAGTCCAGAACATGATCCCTGCCCTTGCTTCCCTGGCGGGCAATATCGGTGATCCGGCAGTACGTAATCGAGGCACTATAGGTGGCTCTATTGCCAACAATGATCCGGCTGCTGACTACCCGGCTGCGGTTATCGCTCTGGGTGCCACGGTAAAAACCACCAAACGGGAAATTGCCGGTGACGAGTTTTTTACCGATATGTTTGAAACTGCTTTGGCGGAAGATGAGATCGTCGTATCCATCAGCTTTCCAAAACCGCAAGCAGCAGCTTACATGAAGTTCGAGAATCCGGCGTCGCGTTACGCCATCGTCGGCGTGTTTGTCGCCAGGACAGCAGCTGGTGTTCGAGTCGGTGTAACTGGGGCAACACCGTGTGTTCATCGTGGCATGCGTCTTGAAGAGGTACTGAATCAGAATTTTACGCCGGCAGCGTTAGACTCCGTCCAGCTACCGGTTGAGAAGATGAATTCGGACATTCATGCCAGCGCCGAGTATCGTGCACATCTGGTGAAAGTGATGACCAAAAGGGCTGTGCAGGCGTGTAGTTAATCCGCCATGACGATCGTTCCAGAAAGTATCGGCCAAACTCATGACCTGCTGGCCAATGCCGGGTACATTGCAGACAAGGGGCTGGCCACCGCGCTGTTTCTGGCATTGCGTATGCAGCGCCCGCTGTTCCTGGAAGGTGAAGCGGGAGTCGGTAAAACCGAAATCGCCAAGGTGCTGTCCAGCACACTTGGACGTCAACTGTTGCGACTGCAGTGCTACGAAGGGCTGGATATCGCTGCGGCGGTGTATGAATGGAACTACGCCAGGCAGATGCTGGAGATCCGCCTCGCGGAAGCTGCTGACGAGGTGGTTCGTGAGCGACTGGCACGGGATGTTTTTTCCAGAGATTTTCTTATCGCGCGACCACTGCTGCAGGCATTGCACAGCAATGAGCAGGGACCACCAGTACTGCTGATAGACGAACTGGATCGTGCCGACGAGCCGTTCGAAGCCTACCTGCTGGAAGTGCTTTCGGATTTTCAAGTGACAATCCCGGAGATCGGCACTATCAAGGCTGCAGAGCCACCGATCGTCATCATCACTTCCAATCGTACCCGCGAAATACATGATGCGCTCAAGCGTCGGTGCCTTTACCACTGGGTGGACTATCCTGACGCTGAACGGGAGCGGGAGATTCTCAGTGCCCGCCTGCCTGGCATCAGCCAGGTGTTGGGTGATCAGGTGGTTGCTTTCGTACAGAAGCTGCGGGAACAGGATTTGTTTAAGCTGCCAGGAGTGGCTGAAACCCTGGACTGGGCGGACGCATTAACGCAGCTGAATGTCATTACCCTGAGTAACGAAGCGGTCGACAATACGCTCGGCGTACTGTTGAAATACCAGGACGATATCGCCCGTATCAGAGGCAGTGAAGCCGCACAGCTGCTGGAACAGGTCAAGACGGAACTTTCTGGTTTGCAGTCAGTCACGGACTAGTCCCATGTCTACTGTTCAGCAAGCAAACGAATCTGGCAAACTGGCTGACAATATCATGCACTTCGCGCGGCTGTTGCGCAGTACCGGTATGCCGGTGGGTAGCGACCGGGTGCTGAATGCCATTCGAGGAGTGCAAGAGATTGGCATCGGGAGCCGAGAGGAATTTTACTGGACCTTGTTTGCCAGCCTGGTGAGCCGCCAGGATCAGCGCCAGATATTTAACCAGGCGTTCCACATATTCTGGCGTAATCCACACATTCTGGAAAAACTGTTGGGAGCAATGCTGCCCACTATCAGAGTCGAAGAGCAGGCTGAACAGGAGGAGTTAAGTCGGCGCCTGGCAGAAGCTATGGCCGAGAATCAGGAGCGATTGTCGGAGCAGCATGAAGATGACCAGCTCGAAGTGGATGCCAGTCTTACCTTCTCCTCCGAAGAGAGTCTGCGTGAAAAAGACTTTGAGAAAATGACGGCATTGGAGCTTTTGCAAGCCAGGCGCGCCATCGCTCGTTTTAAAATGACAATCCGGGAAATACCAACCCGTCGTTTCAAGCCGGGAGAGCGTGGCGCTGCGATTGATATGCGAGCTACCTTGCGTAGCTCTTTGCGCCACGAGGCGATCATTCCGTTACGCTATAAAGTGCGCCGTCGCCGCCATCCTCCACTGGTTTTCATCTGCGATATTTCCGGTTCCATGAGTCTCTATTCCCGCATGTTCCTGCATTTCATGCATGCCATGACCAACGACAGGGACCGGGTTCATGCCTTTGTTTTTGCCACGCGATTGAGCAATATCAGCTACCAACTGCGTCAGCGTGATGTGGATCAGGCGCTGGAAGGGGTGACCGGTACAGTACAGGACTGGTCTGGGGGAACGCGAATTGGCAGCTGCCTTAAATACTTCAACAACGTCTGGTCGCGGAGAGTAATGGGCCAGGGCGCAGTCACCATTCTGGTGACCGATGGTCTGGACCGGGAATCCCCGGAGGGACTGGACGCCCAGATGGAAAGACTGGCGAAATCGTCGCGCCAGTTAATCTGGCTCAATCCTTTGCTCAGGTACACAGAGTTCGAACCCCGTGCCCAGGGTATTCGGGTCATGCTGCCGTATGTGGATCAATTCAGGTCAGCACATAACCTCAACAGCCTTGACGATCTGGTGACGGCGCTGAGTGTCGGTAACAGCACCTTGGCCGGCAGCCACTAACCAGGAATTCTCTGTCTTGTCGGGCCGTAAAGGAACTGTGATTCAGGTTGGAAAAAAGCGCCTGCAGTTAAAAAGTGACCACTTCCTGTCATCCGAATCTCCCGCAATGCGTTATTATTTTCTGAACCCTGACAAATAAGGTCTGCAGTGGGTTCCATGGAAGCATCCTGGCTTGTCAGCCAGGATTGGGAACGAACAACTGAGGTGAACTAAAAGGGAAGAGCAATGGCAACGCAAAGGATTAGAAACGTGACTCTGAATTTGCTGGCAGCTTTGCTGTCCGGCTTGTTTACGCTCATAGCTGTTGCCCAGCCTCCAGAGCTTAGCAATCCATCGACCGGTAGCGGGCAAACAACCACGGCACGGTTTTTTGGCGGTGCCACAGCGGACGACGGTTCCAGCTACCTGGGCACTTACTCGCCGGACGACGCCCTGGATGTCCTGGGTGAGATTCATGTGGAAAGCAGCCACGTGAGCTCAATCGGCAATCTTTACGTGGTGGGTAGTGACGGTGTACAGTTTTTCCACCGCCTTGAAAATGGTTCCTTCGAACTTTGGGACGGCGACGTAGCTACTTTGATGTCAACGGCTACAGCAATTCCTCTGTCAGCAGTGGAAGAGTTGACTATTATCGAGGGGCTGCCGTTTGGGAAGGCAGGTGTCACTGACGGCACCGTGCTGATTTACCTGGCGTACGACTCGCAGCAGAACCCGGGTGAGATCTACTACAGCGGCGAGCCGATTACCATCACCATTGAAGCCCCGCCTTTAGATACTTTTCAGCTTTATCAGGACACGATTTCACAGCCGATTGTGCAGACCAGTTGTATTGTCTGTCACGTGGCTGGTGGCGTGGCAGGATCCACCAAACTGATTTACCAGACCATCGGCCAGCCTGATTATTTGCAGAACAATTTTGACACTCTGACCAATTACATGCTGAATGAACCTGGCGGTAGCGACCTAATCCTCTCCAAGCCCCAGGGACTTGGCCACGGTGGCGGCCTCATTCTGACCTCCAAGTCCAGTGAATTTGCTGCTTGGACTGAATTCGTCAACGCTGTTCTGCTGGGATCAGGCGGTGGGGATCAACAGGCGCTTTTCGACGGCGTCGATATGTTGAGTAATGATGAGACCTTGCGCAAGGCCGCCTTGTTGTTCGCCGGTCGTCTGCCTGCCGAGGGAGAGCTCGCGTCGGTGGCCGATGGCGGTGAAGAATCGTTGCGACAGGCTGTGCGCAATCTGATGGCAGAAAGTGGTTTCGAAAATTTCCTTATCGAGGGAGCTAACGATCATCTGCTAACACTGGCCTATTCGCGAGCGATATTCGCTATTGTCGATCGTTACCACTACCCCAACTCGAGGCAGTATTTCCAGCAGCGCAATATTCTCGGTTCCGATGCGCGCTTTACGTCCGAAGCTCTGGCCATGGAACCTTTGAAACTGATCTCCCACGTGGTGATGAATGAGCGACCCTATACTGAGGTATTGACCGCCGATTACATTATGGTGAACCCCTGGTCGGCCGAAGTGTATGGTGGTGATGTTCAGTTTAACAATGCCAACAACCCGGACGAGTGGCGAGAGGGAAGAATCACCGAATATTACCGTTGTACGATATGCTCGCGAAACAACGAGGATTCTTATCCGTATTACAGTATTCCAACCGAGTACCCACACGCCGGTATCCTGAATTCTCCGGCATTTCTATCCAGGTTTCCATCAACCAGTACCAATCGTAATCGTGCAAGGGCCCGCTGGGCCTATTACTTGTTTCTGGGAGTCGATATCGAAGCACTCTCTGAGCGAACTACTGATCCGGATGCGCTTGCTGACGAAAACAATCCTACTTTGAACAACCCCAACTGTACGGTCTGCCATGACATCATGGACCCGGTAGCTGGAGCATTCCAAAACTACGGTGATGATGGCTGGTACCGAGACAAACGTCAGGGTCGGGATTCCTTGCCCAACTCTTACAAGACTGATCCGCAAGCGCTCTACCAGTTTGGCGATATCTGGTATGCCGATATGCTGTCACCGGGCTTTAAGGATCTTATTGCGCCGAATCCGGACAATTCCCTGCAATGGCTGGCCCAGCAGTTTGTTGCTGATGAACGCTTTGGCATGGGAACAGTGAACTTCTGGTTTCCAGCGGTTATAGGGCGTGACCCCCTGGCCGAGCCGGAAAATCCGGAAGATATTGACTATGTTGCTAAATTGGCAGCCTATTCAGAAGAACGACTGTTGATGCAGTCCGTGGCTTCGGACTTTGTTGCCGGTGCTCAAGGCAATGGAACACATAATCTGAAAGACTTACTGGTTGACCTGGCAATGAGCGGTTTTTTTCGTGCAAGTTCCAGCGATTCCCTGGATGCAACCAAGGAACTTCAGCTCGCAGATCTGGGTTATGGCCAGTTGCTCACCCCTGAGCAGCTCAACCGGAAGGTTCTTGATGTTGCAGGTTTCGACTGGAGCTATGGCTTCTTTTCAGTGTTGAACCAAGTTTATCGACTTGTATATGGTGGTATCGATTCCTTCGGTATCACAGAGCGCGCCAGGGACCTGACTACCATGATGAGCACGGTAGTTACGACCATGGCCAATGAAACTTCCTGCGCGATGGTTGCACAGGATTTTGGACGGCAACAGACCCAACGCCTGCTGTTTCCTCATGTGGAACTTACCAGCTTGCCAACGACTCACGGTGAAGCAGTTCGCAGCAATATTCAGTATTTGCACACGCAGCTGCTGGGAGAGACCCTGCCGTCGGATGACCCGGAGATCGATGCCACTTTCAACCTGTTCAGTGAAACCTGGCAGGCTCGAATTGATGCCGGCAAAGGTGCGAGTATCAGTAGTGAAACCGAGCTGTGTATTCTGGAAAACACGGTTAATCCGGTGACTTCCGATCCGAATCAGACACTCCGTTCCTGGGCGGTGGTAATTAATTACCTGCTGCGGGACTACCGGTTTATTCATGAATAGGGATGCGCTCAAAGGAAAAGGATGTGACCAATGAACAGACGTGAATTCAACAGGCTTTTAGGTTTCGCCGGTCTCAGTGCGGCAGGCCCTTGGTCCTTATCCAGCCAGGCTCTGACTTCAGGCTATACTGGACCGTTCTATGTTGTTATCGCAGCTACCGGTGGCTGGGACGTTACCAGCTTTTGTGATCCCAAGGAAAATATCGCCGGCGAGCGAACTATCAATAACTGGGCGGATCAGGAGAATATTGCCCAGGTTGGGAATATTCGTTACGCACCAGTGGCTGATAACCAGGCATTCTTCGAACGTTTTTACCAGGATATGCTGGTCATTAACGGCATCGATACACAAACCAATTCCCACGACGATGGTATTCGACATACCTGGAGCGGCCGCCTTGGGTTTGGTTACCCAAGTTTTGGGTCAATCATTTCAGCCAGCGTGGCGCCAGCCCTTCCCTTGTCACTGGTTCACGCGGCAGGCTATAGCGAAACCGCTGGCATCACTCGGTTCAGTCGACTACAGAACCCTGACATCATTACCAACCTTGTCAATGATTCGGTCGTTGCGCAAGGGAGCAATACTTTCGGACTCTTCGAAGAAGGTGAGCTGAGTCGAATTGAACAGTATCAACAGGCCAGGCTCGACCGGTTGATGGCAGATAATAGGGCTTTGCCACGCCAGGTTCGTGGTCTGAACAGCCTGTACCTGGCCAATGCGACACGGGGTGAGCTGGACGCCTTCGCTGCGCTGTTACCAGATGAGTTTGAGAGCGATAACGTGCTGCGATCAGCGCAGCTTGCGCTATTGGCCTATCAATCCGGATTGAGTGTCGCCTGCCAGTTGGGCTTTAGCGGTTTCGATACGCATCAGAATCACGATGGCACGCACTTCACTGCCATGGAGCGGCTTACCAGTCTTGTTCAATACATTTATGACCAGGCTGAGGCAGGGGGCTACGCAGACAAACTGGTGATTTGTATGTCATCGGATTTTGGCAGGCGCCCCTTCTACAATCCGGGCGGAGGAAAAGACCACTGGCCAATTGGCAGCGCAATCCTGCTGCAGCGGGGTGCCCCCTGGGGCAATCGCGTAGTGGGAGCTACCGATGTGATGCATAACAAGTTCGCAATTGATCCGGTCAGTCTGGAAGTGGATGAAGACAATGGGGTGGTGTTGGAGCCGAAACATCTGCAACAGGCTATGCGTCAACTGGCAGGTATTGATCAGGGCAGTATTGCGTCACTGTTTCCACTGGATGCGGAAGATGTGGATTTCTTCAATCCCGACAAACAGACATCCTGAGCTTGTAAGCTTCAGATAAGATTCAAATCCCTTTTAAAAAAGCAAAAAAAAGCACCAGCTTGGCTGGTGCTTTTTTGAGTTTTACGCTTAAAAAGCCGAATCTTACTGCGGTACCGCCATGATGGAAGTGTGAATGTGTCCCATCTCGTCGCGAGTGCGGTTGCGTTCTGATTGCATCAGGTCGCCAACGGCCGGGCCGCCCTGGTTGTAAATGCCACCTCTGAGTGCCGCCAGCAGGTAATCGTAATCCTGGGAGATGTTCGTCTCCTTGTTGGTGAACTCTGCAACTGCTGCGCCGATTGCTGATTGGCGATCATCCAGATTCGGGTAAGCCAGCACATCGAAGATGACGTTTTCCAGCATAGACAGGTTGTCCAGGATGATGGAGGCCTGGGGATGGAAGCTGTAGAGATGCGGAGCAATTGCAGCTGCCGTCGGCGGCTCAACTGGCGCCGGGAACATGGTCATACCACCTTCTGAACCCACTTTGTTCCAGTAGCGCTCCATGACAGTGTCCATGGTATTCCTGAACTGGCTGTCAGAGTATTCAACCATGATCGCTTCCAGCGCAGCGAGGCTGGCCCAGTGGTTAGCCCATTGCAGTCCGCTTAGCTTCGGGAAACCGGTATAAAATGCTGTTGCGTGATCATGGCTGGCATACAGCTCATAATTTTTCGCAAGCGGGGCAACCGAATGACGATCGTCGCTCAGGTAATCCTGAACGGCAGCGTTTACTGCCCGCTGCTTGTTGGTTACGGAATCATCGATATAAATTTCGAACAGTCGGGCCTGAAATTGTCGGCCGCGCTGCAGGACTACCTTGGTGTGTCGATCTACAGACTCACTGTTTTCGAAAGCCGACTGAACGTCTTCGTTGCTGATTTCACGCCGCAGTAATTGGTAGAGTTGTGCGCGGCTGGCAGTTTCCTTTTCGCCGTAAGCTCCAGCAGCCAGCATATCCATGTTGTGACCACCGTGTCCGCCGCTATGGTCCATACCCATGCTGGCCATTTCGATCAGGTGCAATTCCAACTCGTTGCGTGCCAGTCTGGTGGCCGGATCGTTATTTATCGCATTCAACTCGTCAAACATTGCTGCCTGGGTTGCGTCAAAGGCATTCAGCAGCCTGGCAACCTCGGGGTATTCGTCGTTTAACGGATCCTGGGCATTGGCGCCTGCAGACAGGCTAAAAGCCAGGAATAGCGCGATAGGGCTGGCACTAAAAAGTCGGGCAACTCGTGCAAGTATCGATTTTTTGGACATGTTTCCGGCTCCGTTACGTTTCAAGAGGCGAGAGTATAAACAGAAGGTGGCGAGCTTGAAACAGCGTAATTGCAACTTTTAGTAGCAATTTCCCTAGCCGCGACAATTTGTCGCAGGGCTGGAATTTCACCACAAATCAGTAAATTAGCAGGTAAAATGGTCAAGCGGCAAGTCATTCTAGATTCCTGTTGGGCTGATAGTGGTATACCTCCCAGGCCCCACGAATTTACTGGCTGCTGGATGCCCTTTATGACTTTGAAAACCTGAATTTCATTGATAATTCCCTCCTAGACAGGGAGAATCGGCTGGTTTGAAAGTCTTCTTTGACGATGAGGCGCCAAAGTGAAGCCTGATATTACTAAGATCAGCAGGACCGTCGGGGACATAAAACGTCGAAGCGTATTCAAGGTCAGCAGCGTTTATCTGATTACCGCTGCCGGCCTTGCAGCATTGGCAGCTGACGTAATGCCCACGTTTGGCGTCCCTGATTGGGCAATTCGGTTCACCGTATTAAGTTTGTTTCTCGGTTTACCTGTTGCCGTGATTTTAGCCTGGATTTTTGAGCTGACTAATGAGGGCGTCAGAATTGACCCGGGCATTCCGAAAAACCAAGACACCCTAACCTTGTTCTCAAACGGAAAAGCACACTTGTCGGTTGCAGTGGAAAAGAATGGCCGTTGGGAAACCAGAGATTTTAATAACAGCTTCACACTGGGGCGCAGTCCGAGCACTGATATTCACGTGGATAATCCGTCTGTTAGTAGACGTCACGCCAGAGTAATATTTGAAAATGGTGTCTGGATGCTCGAAGACCTGGGGAGTCGAAATGGTACAAAATTGAATGGCGAACAGATCAATCGCGCGTGTTTACCCCCCTATGCCGAAATCAATCTGTCCGATGGCGGGCCAAAAATCGTAATCAAAAATCACGATTTTGACATGGATCGCACCCGCCTGGCAGATCAAAGTAACAACTCGAACTAAAAACTGGCCCGAACGCGCAGTCTGTTTGATTAACGGCGGCTCTCGTTTTCATTCCTGGGACCTGTCAGCAGCTCCAGTTGAATGGTGCGAAACTTGCTGGTTCGCACTTGCACATTCTCATGAATCTGGCTGAATCAGGGGAAAATGTCGACGATTGCAAATCACTTTCCAATCGGAATTCCATCGGTTAATCCGCTGCACAAGTTTCGATCAAGCTTCTAGCGGCATTAAGAACTGCTGATTGCCAACAGCAAGAGTGATCTGACGACACTATCGATGCTGGGTGCGTGGAATGCCATCTCCAGGAAGTGAACAGTTCCTCGGGAACTATTTGATCTCGATTTCCAAACAGGTGGGCCTGGCAGAAATTGCTGAAACTATCCGGGTCGCTTGCTGGATTTTCCGACAAAGCCAGTCTAGTGTAACCATGAAAAGAGGTCCAGGCGTCAGTATCCAGGGGAGAACCAAAAGTCACCACTCCGGCCACCTGGGGGTGCAGCAGGCGAGCCATCAGCATGGCTATTACGCCGCCTCCGCTGTATCCTAACAGAATGACCCTGTCGCCTTTCTGAATCAATTGCCTCGCCGCGCTCACGCTGCTGTCAATGATTGTTTGACTATAGCGTGCCAATGTCCAGAGGATCGGATTGCATTGCGGGTCATTCATTCGATGGTAGCAGGGCCTGCCAAGATAGAATACATCGCCCAACTCGGCCAGATCCGGTGAAAGTGCCAGCAACGAAGAAAATTCCGGAGTGGGGTCGGCTGCAACAGTAGTGGGGTTGATGAAAGCGCGTCCATCTCCATCTACAAGTAAAAATACTACAGGGGTGGAACTCTCGCTTTCTGCAGGGAGGCTGTAAACTCGATGCTTGAATGGTGCGCCTTTTAGGGTGAGGGCAACCATACCAATGTCGGATGCTTCGGTTTCTATGGAGTTCGCACAGCCCTGGTAGGCGATACAAACCGAAAAGATTACTGCTAGTTTGATGCAATCTACGACTGGTTTGGTGTTCATGGCGACAACTGGGGATCAAGAGACCTAGTCTGTCGAAGAGGCACGGTCATCTGTCCATACGTGTGGAAAGCGTCAGGTTATTAAGAATAATCTCGAATTCCACGGTTTCGCCAATCTCGAGTGGAACATTGGACCGCCAGACTGCGTTATCAAGATCACGGTACGCTGCCAGAAGACCGAGAAATCTGGCTTCTGGGTTGAACGTCAACATTTCAAGTTCTCTCTCGTCGCCAGGGAGTATCTGAAATTCTGTCTCGCTAAAAAATTCATTGCCAAGGGTATTGGCAGCGTTTTCATAGAGCTCGAAAAATCGAGCGTTATTGAAACCATCTGTAGATCTCAAGGCGAAGATCTTGACAAATACTGGAGATGGGCGACCATTGGCATCGGGATTGAGATTGCTGCTGGCGGAAATTTGAATTTCTGCTCTGGGAGGGCGCTCTCCAGCGCAGCCTGCAATTAAGAGTGAGAATATTATAACGAATGCTGGCCAGGATCTTGCATCGCTCATAACTGGACTCCTTTGCATCAATCGGGCGTGAAATGGGAAGGGCAACAAGGCGTACCACGTTCCGTGCCATCCAATTTTAACTGCGAAATTCTAGCAACCTTGAGTTTGAAAAGACAATTAGTCGCAGCAGGTTTCTGCCATATTAGGATAAAAGCGGGGTCCTCGTTGTTTATCTTTCCCGTATCTGCCTCTGTGCACTAGGAATACTCCCTCTTTTCTGCAACAATTTTAGCCTCGAAAGACGTCAACACAAGGCGCTTCGGGAACTAGCCGGAAAAATGAACCTGACCCTAAAAGTTATCAGCCACCAGAACACGACGCTGGGTGACGCCGCCGTCAAGACCTTTGACGAACAGGGAGGGAGCTTTGGCCGTTCGGATGAGAATGCCTGGGTAATCCCAGACCAAAACAGGGTCGTATCGGGGCAGCATGGTATGATCTTCTTCGAAGACGGTAACTTTCACCTGATGGATATCAGCAAGAATGGCATCTATCTGAACGACAGTTCGAGTCCGTTGGGGAAAGGTCAAGTCACGGTGCTGCAGGACGGTGACATGCTGCTATTTGGAGATTATCAGGTCCAGGTGTGTACGCAAGCAGATCGCGAGGGTATCAGTGAATCGCCACTGGTATCTGGTCAAATTATTCCCGAATCTTCCAATATTGAGAACGGTCCCGGCGAGATTGTCGAGGCGGCGGACAAAGGCAATACGGCTGAACAAGCAGACCACATTGTGCAAGAGTTAGAGGAGCATCGCGCACCGGATTACGATCCGCTGGCAAAATTCGGGCCTGGAGGTGACAGCGGTTTTCCAAGAAGTCCGGAGATTTCCAGTGTGGATGTGGATTTGACACCAGAGCTGTCCCATGAAGGCAACTCACCGCAAAGTTCGGCTTTCAATCCTGGAACGCCGAAGGTGGACACTGATTTGATTTCCGAATCAAGTGACCGCGGAGCGCGAGAGATAATCCCTGAAGATTGGGACAAGACCGGCTTTGGCGAAAATTTGACCAGTCCTGACAGCGAGGCGATAGATGGCAATGACCATGCGCCTGAGATGCCTCCCTCCGACGTGGATGCCTTTGAGAAACAACCAGTTGTCATGCCGGGAAGAGATCCGGTTATGCAGTCTTCAAAGCCATCGAATCTTGATGCGCACGAAGCTTTCATGAAAGGAGCTGGCCTCGACAGGCTTGAAACAGGACTGGGGAGTGACCCACTTCGAGACATGGAGAGCGCTGGGGTAATGTTTCGTGAGATGGTAGAGGGTCTTATGATGCTGCTGCAGTCCAGAACTGAATTAAAGAACCAGTTTCGCATGTCAGCTACCACCATCAAGCCGACGGAAAACAATCCATTGAAATTTTCACCCCATGTGGATGAGGCGTTAAAAACACTGTTCGCCAATGACAGGCCGGGTTTTTTAAGTGGCGATGCGGCTATCAAGGAAGCAATTGGTGACATAAGAAATCATCAGATTGCCATGATTGTGGCGATGCATTCCGGCGTGACAGGGTTGTTAGACAAACTTCAGCCTCGCCGTTTCGAGAACGAGGAGGCGGTCGGTCTTGTCAAGTCGGCACTGCTTTCCGCCAATAAGAAATCCCGGGCGTGGGAGAATTTCCGTAGTTACTATGATCGGGTTGTTGTTGAATCTGGCGATGCCTTTCAGACACTTTGTGCCGAAGAATTTAACGACGCCTACAATGAACAGCTAAGAAGACTCGAATCCGGAAAACGGGGCAGCAACTGACGGGAGCGACAATGGCATTCTTCTTAGCGCCTCGGGTGATCGGAAGAATACAATCCAGATAAGAATACGAAGGAAATAGGGATGTCACGACATAGTAGAGTGGTCTGGTCCGAGGGGATGTTTCTCAGGCCACAACATTACCAGCAGTACACGAGGTATTGGGAGAACTATATTGCTGGAAGGGTTGACTGTCTCGTTGGTTTCCCGTGGGGATTCGCGGAAATTAATCTGGATGAAAAACTACTTGCTCTTGGGAAAATTGCTATAGAAACCGCAAGTGGCGTCTTTCAAGACGGGACGCCCTTTAGCATACCGGTTGACGATGATCCGCCTCTGGCTGTTGTGATACCTGACACGGTGAAGAACAGTATCGTCTACCTGTGTGTGCCTCTGCGTCGCGCCGGTGTCTCTGAGATCGACTACCAAGATGGATCCGAGAGCCTTGCAAGGTATATTCCCATCGAATCGGAGGTGGATGATAACAGTACGGTAGGGGGCGGTACTGCAACGATTCAATTGAGTTCGCTGGGGACGCGGGTAAAACTTGAATCTGACCATCTTGATGACTACGCATGTCTGGCTATTGGCCGCGTTGTAGAAGTTCGTACGGACGGGTCAATAGTGATGGATGAAAGCTTTATACCTACCGTTCTTGCTGTCAGGGCTGCACCTTTATTATCGGGATTTCTCAATGAATTGCACGGACTGCTGGATCACCGTGCCCAAGCGCTCGCATCACGCCTGACGGTCTCCGACCGAGGAGGTGCTGCAGAAATTCAGGACTTTCTCCTGCTGCAGACAGTAAATCGATATTTGCCGCTCGTGAACCACTTCATTCAGCTTAAACAATTACACCCGGAATCCCTGTTCCAGTTCCTGCTAATGATGGTTGGAGAGATGTCCACGTTTATGAAGGTGGACAAGCGGGTTGAAGAGCTGCCCGTGTACCAGCATGATAGGCTGCAGGAAAGTTTTAGACCTGTCATCGATCAGTTAAGGCAGACACTAAGCATGGTGATCGAACAGAATGCGGTCTCTATTCCGTTGCAGGAACGAAAATTTGGAATTCGCGTGGCTGTGCTTGCGGACAGGTCCTTACTGGACAATGCAGGCTTTGTACTTGCAATAGCTGCGGATGTTCCCTCGGAGAATGTGCTTCAACACGTGCCTCGTCAGATTACTATTGGAGCCACGGAACAGATACGCCAGTTGATTAATGCTGCTGTACCTGGAATTCGAATTCGGGCCATGCCGGCAGCACCCCGACAAGTACCCTACCACTCCGGTTTCGTCTATTTTGAACTGGAGCGGGTCGGTGAATTGTGGGAACAGCTGAAGAGCTCCGGCGGAATTGCCATTCATCTGAGTGGCGATTATCCTGGATTGCAAATGGAGTTATGGGCCTTAAGGGGATAAATTTTGAGTTCTGACGATCCATTCAGCAACGGTGACAGTGACCGAACTATATTAAGGCCGATGCCAGGCGGAAGACGTCCTGCCACACCGGACCCTGCTCCATCGACACCGCCAGTTCAGAATCCTGTCAATCCGGATCCTTTTCCGGACCCAGCTTTTAACAGGCCCGCACCATCAGCACCGCGCTCTGATATGGTCGAAAGTGATCTAGCCGGATTTCCAGCGGTCGATTACATAGTCCGCTCCGGTGTGAACCCACTGGTCGCCTGTGCAGATGAATTGTTAGTCCTTGGCGCTCAGCTTAGAAACACTGTTTCCCAGGATCGCGTCGCTAAGTTGAAAGAGCAGATTGTTCAGCAATTGAAACGTTTCGAGGATCAAGCTTACTCTAAAGGTATAGACCGGGACACGGTATTGACGGCGCGTTATCTGCTTTGCACGTACCTAGATGGGGCCGTCGCAAGCACTCCCTGGGGCATCGAGAGCGGCTGGACCAATCAGAGTCTGTTGAGTGTATTTCACAATGAAACTTGGGGAGGTGAAAAGTTCTTTCAGATACTTGATAAACATCTGCAGTCACCTTCACAAAGTATTGACTTGTTGGAGTTTATTTTTACCTGCCTGGCGCTGGGATTCCAGGGTAAGTACTCATTGTCGAATGGCGGTGCCGAGCAGTTGATTGCGATACAGGAGTCTTTGTTCAGGACTATCAACCTTCAGAGAGGCGACTTTGAGCGTGACCTTTCGCCGCATTGGCAGGGAGTTAAAGACCAGCGGAATGCCTTGGCCAGGTATGTGCCACTCTGGGTAATTGCAGCAGTATTAGGTGTGGCATTGTTGGCTATTTATTCGGGCTTTCGGTTTGTGGTGGCGCAATCCAATTCATCGATCTTCGAAAATCTGGATCTTATCAGGAACGAACAGTCCATTGACAGTTCCCAGTGATGGACGAGATCAAGATCACATGGTAAGCCATAGGTAATCTTCCATGAAAAAAGTACTTGCAATACTAAAAAATCGCTGGGTAACTTCGATTCTGGGATTGCTGGCGATCAGTGTCTTGATTTGGTTCGCCGGACCCTATATCGCCATAGCCGGCTGGATCCCTCTGCAGTCGGAATTCGTCCGCCTGCTGACGATTCTTGTCTTCGTATTTTTGTGGGGTGTCAACAATTTAAGAGTACAGGCGGAGGTCAACAAGGCAAATTCCGATTTGGCCGAGGATTTGGATGAAAATCCTCAGGTGACAAATGACTCGGACCGTGCCGGATCCAGGGAAGAAGTAGCGCTACTCAAGTCGAGATTTGACGAAGCGCTTCAAACTCTAAGAGATTCTTCTCGCAAGCGCGGTAGTGCAAACATCTATGAATTACCCTGGTACATAATTATCGGCCCCCCCGGAAGTGGGAAAACCACCGCCTTATTGAAATCCGGGTTGAAATTCCCGCTGGCAGAAAAATTTGGTAAAGGCGCCATCCATGGCATAGGTGGAACGCGTAACTGTGACTGGTGGTTTGCTGAGGAAGCTGTTTTGCTGGATACAGCCGGGAGGTATACAACACAGGATAGTGATGCCGAGGCGGACAGTGCTGCCTGGCGAGGATTCCTGAATCTGCTAAAAAAACACCGTCGAAGACGCCCTATCAACGGGGCCCTGGTGGCAATCAGTCTGCAGGATCTGCTGACTCAGTCAGAAAAGGAAAGAGCTCGACAGGTTAGCGCTATCAGGCAAAGATTGCGGGAATTGAATGAGCTTCTGGGGATCAGATTCCCGGTCTATGTCGTATTTACGAAATGCGATCTGGTATCGGGATTCACGGAATTTTTTGATGATTTGGGAATGCAGGAAAGGGGGCAGGTGTGGGGAATCAGTTTTCCCCTGGAAGACGGGAAGGAGTTCAGGAACCCCGTTGGTGATTTTAAACGGGAATTCGACCTTCTGATCGAGCGGATAAACCGCCGTTTGTTGTGGAAGTTGCACCATGAACGGGACCTTGAGCGCAGGAAAAGAATTTTCAACTTTCCCCCGCAGATGTCTTCAATGCAGGACCTTCTTAGCGGCTTTCTCGATGATATTTTCGGCAGCAGCCGGTATGAAGATACGCTACTTCTCAGGGGTGCATATTTCATAAGCAGCACTCAAGAGGGTTCTCCCATAGATCGCGTTATGGGCTCTCTTTCACGTGTGTTCAATGTAAGTCCGCAGTCCATCAGGCCATTCAGCGGTGAAGGAAGGAGCTATTTTGTAAACCGTCTGTTACAAAACGTGATATTCGAGGAGGCTGAGCTGGTTAGCGCAAACCGGCGAATAGAAAGGCAGCGACGCTGGGGGCAGGGAGGAGCTTATGTAGCGGCTGTGGTAGCTACCGTGGCAATGATACTTGTCTGGTCGACCAGCTTTACTCGTAATCAGATCTATACCAGCAGATACCAGAATGCTCTCGATAGCTATCAGGATCTTGTGAGCCAGCAGAACCTGGCAGGGGGATTGGATAGCTTCGACCAGTTGCTTGAAAGGCTTAATTCCATCCGTACCGTAAGCGACGTTTATCAGCCCTTCGAGGGAGATACGCCAATGTCGATGGGATTTGGTCTTTACCAGGGCAACCGATTGAACGAAGCGGCACTGGATATCTATCGTGGGGAGCTTAACCAGTACCTGCTTCCGTCCATAATGTTCAGGATGGAACAGAATCTCCAGTCCAGCGCGGGAGACAGCGATCTACAATACGAAGCGTTGAAAACCTACCTGATGCTGGCGGACGAGGAGCGGCGAGATCCAGAACAGATAAAATTGTGGATGGATCTCGACTGGCTTGAGATGTACCCGGGCCAGGCCGATATTCAAGGCCAGTTTGCCGGTCACCTTGCATCCATGCTGGAGCTTGGCTACCAACCGATGCCTCTCAATAGCGCGCTGGTTGATTCTGCGCGGCGCGACCTGAGTGCTGTCCCACTTGCCGACTTGTTGTATGGTCGGCTGAAGAGGGACTATATTGCAGTAGACAGTAGTCCGCTTCGTTTGATTGATGCTACCGGACCCAATGGCGAGGTTGTGTTCACAAGACGAAGTGGTTACGACCTCGAAGAAGAGGGTATAACCAGTCTGCTGACTTACGAAGGTTACCACGAGTATTTCTCGGGACAACTCAATTCGGTCGCTGCCCTGGCCAGCGACGAAATCTGGATATTGAATCCAGCCCAGCAGGAACTGTCCCCCGCCGAGGTTCTACAACTACAGGGAGATCTGAGAACAAGGTATTTTAGCGACTACATTGATAACTGGGACCGACTTCTCGACGACCTGCAAATAGCCCAGTTTCAATCTTTACAGCAGGCTTATGAAGTCCTTGATACCGCGACTGCGAGTGACTCGCCGTTGCGTAATTTGTTGCGGGAGGTCAATTACCATACCAGCCTGGCAAATGTCGGTTTGCTGGATACTGCCGCCACAGCGGTTGGTGCTTCCTCACAACCCAGGTTAACTAGATTACGGCAGTCAGCAGCAGGCAATGCCGATGTGGTAAATACAGCCCTTAGCCCGGCTAGAGTGGTCAACGAGCATTATCAGGAACTTGCAGACCTGGTTTCCGAAAACGAAACGGGTGATTCTCAGCTTGACCAGGTTCTGACTGCAGTGGAAAGGGTGGGTGAGCAACTCAATGCCACACTTATGGGTTTAGGTCCGGATGCGTTCACGCTTGCGTCTACATCAGGTTCATCTGATCTGTTGACTCGTTTACAGATCGAATCCACGCGCCATCCAGAGCCTGTGGATCGTTGGCTTGCGCAGCTTGCTATTAACAGCCGTGAAGCAATATTCGCAGGTGCGAGATCACAGATAAACGATCAGTGGCAGGCTCAGGTCCTGCCCATGTGCCGACAAGCCGCCAACGATCGGTATCCCTTTATCAAGGACAGTTCCCGGGACATTACTTTGCAGGATTTTGGAATGTTGTTTGGCCCTGATGGGTCAATTTCACGATTTTTTACCGAAAACATTGAACCTTTCGTTCAAATTAGCGCCGATAATTGGGATTGGAAATCATACGGTAACTCCACGATCGGAATTGACGACCAGGTGCTGACCCAGTTCCAGCGGGCTGCCCTGATTCGAGACCTGTATTTTCAGGGTGATTCGACATTGCCCTCGGTCAGTTTCAGGTTACGCCCAACTTACTTGGACGCCAATGTCAGTAGTTTCGAACTTGAACTGGGAGATCAGCTCTATCGGTACAGGCACGACCCGCCAAGGCTGCAGGCTGCTCAATGGCCTGCTCCGGGCAACTCTGGGCGTGTACGCATAAATTTCGAAGATGGGAGTGGCCTCCCTCTTGTCACCACGATCGAGAGCCCGTGGGCCTGGTTCAGATTGCTGGATGAATCCGAAATTAAAGGTGTATCCAATGATATGGTGGAAGTCACTTTTACGGACCGGGGAAGGAGAACCACGTGGGAACTGCACGCGGACACGGTTACCAATCCTTTCATTTTGGAATCGATCAGCCAGTTCCGCTGTCCTGAAAGTTTGTTGTAGCCAATGCCTAATGTTCCCGGCTTTTACGGAAAATTTCCTGAACTGGGGGATTTTGTTAACCGCAGACTCCCTCTTGAATTCATAGAAGAATGGGATGATTGGCTACAACAGGCTATTTCTCACAGCAAGGAAAGCCTTGCCGAGAGATGGCTCGATGCGTATCTGACGAGTCCTATCTGGCGCTTCGTAGTTCACCACGGGTTGCTTGGGGAATATCCCTGGTGCGGTGTGCTTATGCCTAGTGTCGATCGGGTGGGTCGCTATTTCCCTTTGACAGTTGCTTGCCGGCTCCCCCTGGATGCCAATCCTGTCAGTATTATATATGATGGAAATTCATGGTTTGATGCCAGCGAAAAGATAATTCTCACCGCCTTGGAAGAGCAGTTCGATCTTGACGACTTCGACAATCGAGTTGTATCCCTGGGTGACCTTGATAGCATTGCCAGAGCAGTCTGCTTTCAGCCGGAAAAGGGTTTCGGGCAGGCCTGGCAGATTCCTTTGTTTTCGGTAGACTGCAGGGCTGAGTTGTCGGGCCTAGTGCACAATCTATTTCATCAGCGATTTGGTAATTACAGTGCTTGGTGGAGTTCCGGGTCCGAGAATGCGAATCCAAGCCTGCTGCTCTGTCCCGAATTACCAAAGCCTGCGGATTTTGCTTCCATGATGCTGGGAAATTGGAATGACGGCAGCTGGGAACAATGGAGTCCGGTAATGGGTAGCGAAAGTGTCCAGGACCTCGAAGTCTAGAACCCCGTGATGCTAAACAACCCATTAAACTGGACATCGAGTGGTAATTCTGACTCTGGTAAGGTCAGGAAATTGAATGAAGATGCTTTCCTCGATAAGCCCGAATCAGGTCTGTGGGTCGTTGCCGACGGTATGGGCGGGCACAAAGCGGGTGATCTAGCCAGCAGCCTTATCGTGACGACACTGGCCGAGACGCAGGTTACTGGGAGTTTAAGCGAAGCCACGCAGGTAATTACTGAGTCTCTGAACAAAATCAATAGCGAGCTGGTGAATACAGCCAGGGAAAGGGAGCAATCCATAATCGGCAGCACTGTTGTCATTCTACTGGTGAGGGAAAACCGTTTTGCCTGCATTTGGGCTGGTGACAGTCGCCTCTATCGCCTTCGTATGGGTATTTTTGAACAGATCACACGGGACCATAGTGAAGTGCAGAACCTCATAGACTATGGAATCATCAAGAAAGCTGATTCGGAGAATCATCCATCTGCCAATGTCATTACCAGGGCAGTCGGGGCGCTGGAGGGCTGGGAGCTTGATATTGTTAATGACGATATCCTTGCGGGCGACAAATTCCTCCTATGCTCTGATGGACTGTACCGGGATTTGACCGAACGTGAAATGGCCCAGTCGATGCAGTTCGATGGTCAACCGAATGCCATAGTCGCCAACCTGATAGATTTGGCGATGACGAGATCTGCAAAGGATAATATAACAGCGGTCGCGATCAACTTTTCTTCCGGCTGTTAATTTTTATTGAGCCTTACGCAACTATTTCCTCGCAGCGTTGAGGCATCAGTTGTTACTGGATCAGGCCAGGCTGCGGAACGAAGAAAAAGTCTCCCGCTTCGTGGCCAGCGAAATTGATAGCTTTGAATTCCGGTCGTTGCTCGTAATCTACTGCCCTTGCTCGCGCATCGACTATATCCCTAACTTTCACAAAAAGTTGTGGTCCTCGCAGTATTTCCGTGTTCGATTCGAGAACGTCGAGAAACGCTCTTGCGAAGATGGAGTTATTGCCTCCCACATTGTCCAGCACAGGTCGGTCACCACCTGACGAAAGTAGCAGGCGGGCTTTTTTCGGAAGCTTGAAGTTGAAAAATGCTTCGCTCAGCTCAACTTCCCCGTCTCCGACGATAAAGCCTGGCTCATCGGACAGCAGGCCACCATAACAAGAATCCGCTACTACCATTATTCGTCTGGCATTTAACCGGGCCAGGTGTCTGGTTATTCGTTCATTGTCCACCCAGAATGTATTTGTAGGCGGCGGATCGGCATCGATGGGTAGCCAATAACCTTCTTCGAATTGTTGTGATTCGATTCGGGTTCCGTGGCCTGCGTAAAAAATCAGCAGGTTATCGTTATCGGTCAAAATTTCGTTAAGATCGTTGAGAGCATCAAATATATCGGCGTAACTGGCATCCAAAAGCATTCGGACTGTGAATCCGTATTTCGCTCCAAGCAGCTCGGCAACCCGCTGGGCATCATTAATTGGGGACTGCAGGTCTTCAATTCGCTGGTAATTCTGATTGCCAATAACCAGTGCGTAATAATTGCCGAATGTGGAAATGTCTTGTACCGCCTCCGGCAAACTTACGCTTCGTGCAGGCTGTGCAACTGCCACGGGCTCTCGGAAGATCGGTAGTGCTGTGACCCTTACCTGGGCAGTTTGTCTTTCCTGCTCCAGCTCGGCTACGAGGTCCTGTAATCGCTGAATCTGTTGGTTGGCCTGGGCATCATCATTTTGCACCTGGTCCAGAGACTGTTGCTGCTGTTGGATGGTGTTCTGAAGTGCATCAATCTGGGCACCCAGATCAGAAATTTCCCGTTCAAGCTGTTCGCGGATGGCATCAGTTTCTTCTGCCGCCATCGACTGGTAGACAATATCGTCTTCCTCCAGATCCCACGCCAGGCGGTAAAGATTCAGTGCAGTCAGACGGTCCTGCTCTACGCCGAAGCCTTTTTCATACAAGGTGCCCAGGTTGAACTGGGCGCGGGAATTTCCTTGATCCGCGGCGCGTTGATACCAGATCGCAGCTGCTCCGTAGTTGGGAGTCCCACCAAGTCCACGTTCAAAAATTTCACCCACGTGGGCCTGAGCTTCAGGGTCTCCTGCTTCCGCCGAGGGCATCCAGATTTCAAGCGCAGAGGCGTAATCAGCCCGGTCGTAAAGTACGTACTCTCCACCACGCAAAGCACACTCGGCAGCGGTAGCTAAAACGGGGCGCCTTGGGGTCAGATAGGTTGCTCTCGTTCCGATAGCTCTCATTTGTCCTGGAAGGAGGCAATCGACCACGTCGAGCTCGGCGAGCCTTTGCGAGGCAGTTGCCGGGACCGACTGACTGGGATTGCTGCTGCAGCTTATTACTGCTGCAAAGGTGGTAAACAGAGCTATGGTTCTTATAAAGACTAATTTATCAGGCATCGAGTACTCCTCGAATCGCTAATCTGCTTTCTACTGTATCTTTTACTGTGATTTATTACTACCGGTTGTCCAGTTGTGATTGCAATAATTCTCGAAGGGAAAGAAGTTCAGAATTTTCCGTCAGAGACGGATAGTCAAGAAGATCATTTATATCCTCGAGTTGACTTTCAATTCTTGCGCGTTGACTGCCTTCGTAATTCTTTTCCAAAACAATCTCAACCGTAGATGCCAGGCCTCGTGTGGCATCGGGGTTTCGCGGGTGGGCCAGCCACGCGCGATTGAAAAAAAATAACGCATCATCTATGAGTGATAATGCCAACGCTTGATTTCCATCGTCCAAGTCTGCCTGTATGTCAGCCTGAGTCTCTGGCAGTAAGTCAGTGAAAAGAATTTCCGGCCCTCCCCCTCGCTGCTGGGTAACGGTTACTGCCGTCAGCAATATAACAGCTCCCAGCAGAGTTGCCAGAAGAACCGCCATCCTGCTGGAAATCGTGGCGCGGTCAAACTGCAGTAGGAATTCTTCGGCATTTGCCTGCCGGTCACTTCTATTTATTGACACCGCGGACGACAGTGCCTTGCTCTGGTATGGTTTCAGCCCGCTGATTTTCGCCGCCGAAAGCTTTTCCTCCGCCGCCTTTACTGCTGTCTTTCGAAAGTAGGGGTGCAGGCCTGTAAGCAGTTCGTAGGCAATCAGACCCAGAGAATAAATGTCGTCATCGGGATGCGGCTTTTCTCCTTGCCAGACCTCGAAACTGGCATACGTCGGGGTCAGGCCCCCAAGCTCTTCACGGGCATCGAAAACAGTATTGTCGCCTTCGTTGCTTTCGATGGAAGAAACCGCCTGTGCGATGCCGAAGTCCAGGATTTTCACCTGGTTATTTTCCGTAAAGAAGACGTTCGCCGGTTTCAAGTCTGAGTGAACAATGCCCTTTGAATGCGCATATTGCAGGCCATGGGCGATGGATTTTATCAGTTGTAAAGCCTGTTTGAGACCTACTCCCTGCGGATTCTCTTTGATCAGTTCATCAAGGGACTTGCCCTTGAGTTCCTCCATGGTCATGAAGACAACATCGTTGTCCCGATCAAAATCATAGACTGTTATGATATTCGGGTGTGCAAGGGTCTGAGATTTGCTTGCTTCCCGTTGCAGGGCCACCAGCGACTTGGGATGTCGCCTGAACTCGTCACTTAGAATCTTGATGGCGACGCACGGATTTCTGTCTTCCGCTTCCTGCTTTCTCTTATCTAATGCGCGATAGACGGTGCCCATGCCACCAGCGCCAAGAACCTTTTCGATAACAAATCGGTTATTGATCACCGTGCCGGGTTCAATGGCAAGGCTACTTTCAGAGTTGGAATTGTTGTTACCTGGACCATCCAGTAGTTTGGCATTCGAACTTGAGACGATCGGTTCCTGACTTTCGGGCAGTGGAGGTGATTCCTGGAAATCTGTTTCCGGGTTTTGCTGAGAGTTTTTCTGTAAGACGGTTTCATCGGAAGCAGATGACACTTCTGGACTCGCGGCTCCGGTGCCCGATGATTGGTAAGTTTCAGGTGGTTTCAGAGCTACGGTTTGCGAGTCTTCACCCAGTGTCTTAGGGGAGGTTTCCTGAGGATTTTCGTCGTTTCTGAGTATAGTCTCGTCGTTGTCAGGCATCGCTGGTACCAGAAACTTCGTTGTTGATCGCTACATGGGCTTTCTATTTGTACTCGCAAACTACATGGGCATCCGCCCGTCGTCCGCGCCTGGTTGCCGGCTATTGTCCTAACCCATTAAAGTCATTGTATTTTCCGTGACCTGTGGTATACAGTAGCATAGGTTGTGGAAATGAACTTGAGTTCATTATAGCCGATTTTATAACTTCCTTGTTGCACAACTGGGCCAAGTCCCGATTTTTGGCTTGAATTGAAGTTGGCGGTCCGAGGCGGTGCCGCTTATACACTATCAATACCGTTGAACACTGGCCCGATAAGGCCGGATAAGAGTAAGAAAAACGAATAAAAACAATGGCTAGCATTGAAA
>Ga0209273_10000354_pt1 | contig 63006 bp, 54 predicted proteins | sample tdAd471_FD_187126 | JGI IMG/M metagenome (GOLD analysis project Ga0209273, IMG submission 187126) | Marine sediment microbial communities from the Atlantic coast under amendment with organic carbon and nitrate - tdAd47.1 (SPAdes)... | ecosystem: Environmental > Aquatic > Marine > Coastal >...
AGAGTCAGGAGAAGCAGGGCCAGGAGCAGCAAGGCCAGGAACAGCAGGGCCAGGAGCAACAGGGACAGGAGCAACAGGGCCAGGAGCAACAGGGCCAGGAGCAGCAAGGCCAGGAGCAGCAGGGCCAGGAGCAGCAGGGCCAGGAGCAGCAAGGCCAGGAGCAGCAAGGCCAGGAGCAGCAAGGCCAGGAGCAGCAGGGCCAGGAACAGCAGGGTCAGGAACAGCAGGGCCAAGAGCAACAGGGGCAGGAACAGCAAGGCCAAGAGCAGCAGGGCCAGGAACAACAGGGTCAGGAGCAGCAAGGCCGAGAGGGACAAAGCGAGGGGCAGCGCTCGCTCGAGGAGGTCCTGCGTGAGGCCGCGGAGGGGCAGGAGCAGGGGCGCCGGGCTCGGCGGGATTCGGAGTCACTGCGCCGCGAGGCCGAGCGTCTGCTGGAACAGATGGACGAGAGCGAGCGTCAGGGCCTGGCCGAGGACCTGAACATGCCGCCCGAGTCCGAATCCGGCGGGCGGCGCCCGGGCGAGGGGCTCACGCGCGACCCGAGCGGCGATCCGTTCCAGGAGACCGTCCCGGTGGACGCTCGCCCCGAGGATCCGCAGGGAGAGGGCGGTCGAGTGATCTCCGAATGGCTGGGTGAGGGGCAGGAAGGCGAGCTGCCGCCGGAGGCACGCGAGGAGATCCGGCGTGCGGCCGGCACCGCCGAGCGGGCGATCGAGCAGCAGCGCGTCCCCAGCCGGCACAAGGACCTGGTCCGCAAGGTCTTCCGGCGCTGGCAGGAGCGTGCGGACGACCCGACCGGCGGCGTTGTCGCCCCGCTCGGTCAGGACGCCCCGCCCGCGGGGTCCTCCGGCGGAGCGGGCTCGTCCGGAAGTGAGGACGGCGTGTGAGCTGGGTCTGGCACGATCCGGTCTGGCTCCTGGTCTGGCTGCTGTCGGTCCCGATGGGGCTGATTGCGTGGCGGTGGTTTGCGAGCATGAGCCGCGTGCGACGCGTGAGCGCCATCGCGGTCCGCGCGGTGCTGCTGGCGTTGCTCGCGAGCGCCATCGCGGGGCTGAGCTGGGCGAGCCGCGTGGACACCGTCTCGGTCATTGCGGTTGTCGATGTCTCGGACAGTGTGCGTCGGTTCGCCCGCACCGAGACCGGGGCCCCGGTGGACGAGGCGGTCTCGGCGTACCTGTCGCGGGTCTTCGAGCAGCGCGGCGTGGACGACACCATGGGGCTCGTCGTCGTGGACGGCGACGCGGCCGCGGTCGCCCTGCCCACAACGAACGATCCAACCGGGCGAGTGCTGGTCGGAACCGGTGCCGCGGGCACGGACCTGGGCGCGGGCCTGCGCCTCGCGTCGGCGATCGCGCCGCCCGGGGCCACGCCGCGTGTGGTCCTGTTCAGCGACGGCAACCAGACAACAGGGGACGCCCTGAACGCTGTGCGCGAGGCCGGCACCGACGGGGCGCCCGGTATGCGGGTGGACGTCGTGCCGCTGACCTATCGCGTTGGGCGGGAGGTGGCGGTCGAGTCGGTCGAGGCTCCGCCGCTGGCGGGCGAGGAGTCCACCGTCACGCTGCGGGCCGTGTTGCGCTCGACGGGGCGGGCCTCGGGCGAGCTGACGGTGCTGCTGGGCGGCAACCCGGTGGACGCGAACGGGTCTGAGCCCGGCTTCGCGCGACGAGTCACGCTGGACGCTGGACGCACGGTTGTGCGAATCCCCGTCACGCTTCCGCCCGGGCGTGTGCACCGCTTCGAGGCGGTGTTCGAGCCGTATGCGGACGAGCGGGGTGAGACCGGCGACACCAGCCTGGCCAACAACCGGGGCGAGTCGTTCACGATCACGCCCGGTCGCGGGCGGGTACTCTTCGCCAGTTCCACCGGGACGCACGAGGTGCTGGGCGAGGCGTTGCGGGGTGTCGGCATCGCGGTGGACGTGGTCCCGGTGACGGGTCTGCCGGTCGAGATGCTCGAGTTGCAGGGGTACGACGCGGTCCTGCTCGAGAACGCCGCGGTCGAGGACGTGCTGGGCGAGCAGGTGTCGCTGCTGGGCGAGTGGGTCCGGCGCTTCGGCGGCGGGCTGGTCGTCATCGGCGGGCCCGACGCGTTCGGCAGCGGGGGCTGGCGGGACTCCGACTTCGCGGCACTGCTCCCGGTCGAGCTGGAACTCCCGGTGCGCGAGGTCCGCCCCAGCACCGCGGTCGTCTTCGTGATCGACAAGTCAGGCTCGATGGGGCATCGCGTGCTCGGCTCGCGCCGCACGCAGCAGGAGATCGCCAACGAGGCGACCGTGCTCGCGATCGACGTGCTCGACGAGACCGACCTCGTCGGCGTGATCGCGTTCAGCGACCGCGAGCGTGAGATCGTCGAGCTCGGTCGGAATTCCGAGTCCGAACGCACCGCCGGGGCGGTCCGGTCCATCATGGCGGGGGGGGCGACCAACCTGCCCCCGGCGCTGCGATTGGCGGTGCAGCGGCTCGAGGCGGCCGACGCCAAGGACCGCCAGATCGTGGTGCTCACCGACGGGCAGAGCGAGAACAGCGAGCAGTTGCTCCCGATCGCGACCGGGCTGCCGGGCAAGGAAATCAGGCTGACGACCATTGCGATCGGCGACGACGCCGACACCGACCTGCTGCGCCAGATGGCCGAGGCGGGCGGCGGGGCGTTCTACCGGGTTAGCCGCCCCGAGGCCCTGCCGCAGGTGCTGGTGAAGGCGGTGCGGGTGGAGCGGACGCCGTTGGTGCGGGAGGAACCGTTCACGCCTCTGGTGTCGGACTCCACCTCGCCGCTGGTGGCGGGGTTCGAGGGCTTCCCGGAGCTCGGCGGCCTGTCGCTGACCTCACGTCGAAACCTGCCGACGATCACGACCTCGCTGGTGACCCCACGGGGCGAGCCGGTGCTCGCAGACTGGCCGGTCGAATTGGGGCGGGTGGTCGCGTTCACCAGCGACACCGCCCGCTGGGCGGACGGCTGGGCCCGCTCACCGGTTTACGCCCGGTTCTGGGCGCAGCTGGTCCGGACGGTCTCTCGAGCAGACGAACGCGGCGGGGGTGAGCTGGACGTGGAGGCCGAGGGGCGCGTCGTCCGCCTGACCTACCGGGCCCGGACGCCCGAAGGAACCCCGGTGGACCGGCTGTCGCCCACCGCGCGCCTGTACGGGCCGAGCGGCGCCCGGGTCGATGCCACGCTGGTGCAGACCGGGCCGGGGGAGTACGGCGCGGACGTGCTCGTGCCGAGTGAGGGGGCCTGGATCGGCGTGGCCTCCGCCACCGACGGCGAACGAGCCCTTGCGCCGGCCTTCGGCGGCGCGACCGTCCGAGGCGGCGGCGAGCTCGCGGCCCTCGAGTCCGACGAGGGCCTCCTGCGGGCCATCGCCGACGCCACCGGCGGGCGTGTGCTGAGCCTGACCGACCCCGACGGGGCCGCGCTGTACGACCGGGCCACCATCCTGCCCCGGATCGACGTGCAGACGGTCTGGCCGGCGCTGGTCGCGTGGGCGATCGCGGTCTTTGTGCTCGACGTCGGCACGCGCAAGGTCGCGTGGGACCGGGCCCTGAGCAGCGAGTTCGGCATGGGGATGGCGCGTCGGGCTCGCGAGGCGGTCTCGGGTCGCGGGGCCACGGCCGTGGCGACGGTGGGGGGGCTCCGGGCGGGTCGCGACGAGGGCGAGAGCCTGGCGAGCCGGCTGCGCGCGGGGAGCAGCGCCGCGTCGAGCGAGGCGATGGTCGCCGAGACCGAACGCGAGACCAGAAAGGCCCGGGCGGAGGCGAGGCTGCAGGAGGCGGCGCGGATGCGAGAGGAGCGACGGGTCAAGGCAACCGATGGAGCCCAGCATCACCCCCCGAAGCCCAAACGCAGCGAGCAGTCTCAGCAGGACACTCCGCACAAGGACGAGCCCGAGAGCGGGCTGCTGGCAGCGAAGCGACGCGCCCGCGAGCGATTCAAGGAACAGGACTGATCCCGGACGCCGACGCTGAGCGCAGCGAAGCGTCGGATGCGCGCGTCCACGATCCGAACCGTTGCTGCGCTCAGGTTCGGCGTCCTCGGTCCGTTGGTTTGGTGCTACAGGCGCTCGCCCCGCAGGCTCAGGCGCGACGCGTCGGTGACCCGCACGTCCACGATCGAGCCGACCAGCGACTCGGGGGACCGATCGCTGGGCACGTCGAAGAAGACGATCAGGTCGGAGTCGGTCCGCCCGGAGAGCTGCACGGTCGGGCCGAGGTCGGCCACGTCGGCCAGCGCGGTGGCCCCGGCCTTCACGCCGCGCCCGCCGACGGTGATGTCGATCATGCCCGTGCCGGGGCGGACGTCGAGCCCGTGCTTCTTCTTCTCGGCACGGCTGAGCCCCTCGACGAAGACCGGGAAGGTCCGCCCGATCTGCTCCCGGGCGATCTCGTCCGAGATCTCGGACTGCAGCGCGAGCAGCTCGTTGTTCCGGCGACGCTTGTCCGCCTCGGGCACGTCGTCGGGGATGCGGTCGTAGGCCACCGTCCCCGGACGCGGCGAGTACTTGAAGATGAACTGGTTCTTGCACCGGCTGCGGACCAGCAGCTCCTTGGTCGCCTCGAAGTCGTCCTCGGTCTCGGTCGGGAATCCCACGATGATGTCGCCCGACAGCATCAGCGGTCGCCCGAGCTCGGGCTGGTCGAGGAAGTGGCGGGCCCGGTCGAGGAACTCGTAGTACTCGCCCACGGTGTACCCGCGGTTCATCGTCTTGAGGATGCGGTCCGACCCGCTCTGAGCCGGCACGTGCAGGTAGCGGCACAGGCGCGGGTGGTCGCGGATGACCTCCAGCACGTCGTCCCCGAAGTCGCGCGGGTAGCTGGTCACGAACCGCAGGCGCTCGATCCCGGGCACCTCGTCGTGGATGCGGGCCAGCAGGTCAGAAAACGTCGTCGTCTGCTCGCCGGCGAAGGCGTCGCGGTGGTGCGAGCCCTTGTAGGTGCGTCCCTTCTGCGGCTGCGTGACGCCGTTCAGGCTGACCGAGGCCCCGTGCTCGAAGCGGTAGTGGTTCACGGTCTGCCCGAGCAGGGTGATCTCGATCACGCCCGCGTCGGCCAGCTTCTTGCACTCGTCCACGATGTGGTCCGGCGGGCGATGGATCTCCGCCCCGCGCGTGTGCGGCACCACGCAATAGGTGCAGAACTTGTTGCACCCGCGTGTGATCCGGACGTACGCGCTCTTGCGGCTGGTCGCCTCGATGGGCGAGACCGCGCGCGACAGGTCGAGCAGCTCCAGCGAGTCCTCCGCGGCGCTCAGCGTCGAGCTGCGCCGCGAGGCCGAGCCCTGTAGCGCCGCGGCCCGGGCGCTCCGGCGGGCGGCCTTGCTCGGCTCGTCGGCCACCAGGCTCGCGCGGGTCCGCACCGCGTTGTCGAGCAGCTCGGGCAGCTTGTCCAATTCCGCCGGCCCGCACATCAGGTCCACCACCGGCATGCGGTCCATCAGGGCCGCCCCGTCCCGCTCGGCCATGCACCCCAGCACGCCGACGACCAGCGCCGGGTTGCTCGCCTTCGACTTCTTGACTTCCCCCAGCCGGCTCCACACCTTCTGCTCGGCCCGCTCGCGCACGGAGCAGGTGTTGTACAGCACCACGTCCGCCGCGTCGGCGTCGGCGGTGAAGGTGTACCCCAGGCTCGACAGGTGCCCCGTGACCAGCTCGGAATCGAGCTCGTTCATCTGGCACCCGAAGGTCTCGAGGTACACGGCTTTTCCGGCGTTTTCCGGCATGGCGGGATGGTAGCGCGGGCCCGGCTCCGGGCGGGGGTAGACTGACACCCGATGAATCAGGACGATGTCCGAGAACGGTTCCGCAGGCTCCCGCTCGCCAGCAAGTGCCTGGTGCTGTTCGGCGTCGCCGCCGCCGCCATCACCGCCCTGGCCATGCTCCTCCCCCTCTTCCGCATGAACGTGCTGGTCGGGGCCGGCCAGGCGACGGTCATGCGCGAGGTCGCGGCCTGGGTCCGCTCGCTCGATCCCCCCCTCGAGGACGGCGACGCACGCCAGATCGGCACCACCACCGTCCGGCGCCTCTCGCTCGAGGCCGCGCTCGACGACGAGGACCCCTTCGTCAGGCGGGCCGCCCGACGCCTCGAGCGCGACCCGGACCGGTCCGAGGTGCTCGGCGGGCGCTGGGAGGGCTGGGCCCACACCTACGACTCCGCGAGGGCCGTGCGGACCGCGGACGGCGAGGTCGGCTCCGTGCTGGTCTTCAACCGCATCTCCGACGACGCGGGCGCCCAGCTCGTGGTGAACCTGCTGTTCGTGACGGTCGCCGGCTCGGTGGTGCTGGCGGTGGCGCTGATCGTCTTCGCCATCATCACCAACCGGCTGATCCTGGCCCCCGTCGAGAGCCTGAAGGAGACCGCCGAGCGGGTGCGCGAGGGCCGGCTGGACACCCGCAGCGAGATCCACACCGGCGACGAGTACGAGGAGCTGGCCGACACGTTCAACCTGATGCTCTCCGAGCTGGAGAGCCAGCAGCAGCAGCTCCGCGCGATCAACAAGGCGATGGACCTCAAGCTCTCAGAGCTCGCCGAGGCCAACGTCGCGCTCTACGAGGCGGCCCGCCTGAAGGGCGACTTCCTCGCCCGCGTCAGCCACGAGCTCCGCACCCCCCTCAACTCCATCATCGGCTTCGCCGAGCTGCTGCTCGAGATCGCCAAGAAGGAGTCCGCCGAGAGCGCCAAGCACATCGAGGCCAACGAGGTCGAGCTCGCGGCCCTCGAGAAGCGCGGGCGGTACCTGGCCAACATCGTCACCGCCGGACGCACGCTGCTCGAGCTCATCGAGAGCCTGCTCGAGATGGCCAAGCTGGAGGCCGGGCGCGTGGACGTCCGCGTCGAGCCGATGGACCTGGCCGAGAGCTGCCAGGCCCTGGTCGGCCTGATCTACCCGCTCGCGCACCGCAAGGGCATCAAGGTCAGCCTCGACGTCGCCCGCGACACGCCGACCATCTACACCGACGTCAAGAAGTTCCAGCAGGTCGTCTTCAACCTGCTCTCCAACGCCGTCAAGTTCACCGAGGGCACCGAGCGTCCCGGCGAGATCACCCTGCGGGCCGAGCGCCTCCCCGCCGGCGAGTCGAGCAACGACGAGGAGCGCGTCCGCGTCAGCGTGCTCGACAACGGTCCCGGCATCGACGAGGCCGACCAGTCGCGCATCTTCGAGAGCTTCGAGCAGGGCGAGGCCGGGCACACGCGAGGCCACAGCGGCGCCGGGCTCGGCCTCGCGATCGTCAGCGAGCTCACCAAGGTCCTCCAGGGCGAGGTCCAACTCGTCAGCGAGCCCGGGCACGGGGCCATGTTCTGCGTCATCCTGCCCGTCAAGCTCGAGCCCCGGGAGGCCGAGACCACGGCCCTCGAGGCCCGCTTCCGCGGCGCACTCGCCAAGGGCGAGGAACTGACCAACAGAAGCGACGATGAAGACGACTCCGGCGAAGAAGACTCCGCCCCCGGGGCCGGGGGGGCCGGGGGGGCAGGGGGGGGCGGGGGGGCAGGGGGGAGTGGAATCGACAGTCAGACCGCCGCCGGGTAGTGACGCACCTCGGGCTTCGAGCCCGCCCGGAACTCCACCGCGATCACGTCGATCCGGATCGGCCGCTCCAGCCACCCCCGTGACCGACGCAGCGACTGCGTCAGCGAGCGGAGCTTGGCCCGCTTCTGGTGCGTGATCGCGGATTCTGGCCGAAAGTCCGACGGCGAGCCACCGGGCCCGATCAGGCGGGCCTTCACCTCGACCACCACGACCGTTTCACCGTCCGGGGCCAGGCAGAGCAGGTCCAGCTCGCCCCGCGACAGCTCGACGTTGCGTTCCAGCACTCGGAACCCCTGCCGACGCAGGAACCCGGCCGCGACGCGCTCGCCCCGGCGACCGACGTCGCGCGTGCCCGAGCCGCGCCCCAGCAACCGTCCGATTGCCCCCGACAGCCCCACACCTCAGCCCTCGTCCGGGGCGTACCGCTCCACGGCGATCTCGAACAGCCGCTCGGCGATGTCGTCGGCGTTGTTCACCCGCGCCCGTTCCACGAGCCGGTCGATGTACCGCTTGAGCACCTCGCGCCGCAGCTCCTCGAGCAGCTCGTTCTCGATCGCCAGCTGCGCGTCGTACAGCGACACCGACTGCGCCACGATCGACTCCAGCCGGATCCAGAACACCAGCGACCCGACCCGGACCGGCCCCACCGACTCCCCGATCTCCAGCGACGTCGCGGTCTCGTTCAGGTCTCCCCGGAAGAACGAGGCGTCCCCGAACTCGTCCGAGAAGCTGAACGACTCCAGCCCGGCCTGCTCCGGGTTGTATCCGTTCGGCTCGCCCGCGGCGATCTCCTCGAAGGCCTCCCCCGCCGCGAGCCGGTCGGTCACCTCGCGCACGCCCTCCTCGTCGCTCGCCAGCACGCGGATCAGCCGGAAGGTGGCGACCGGGTCCTTGTTGTACTCGCTGTAGTCGCGCAGGTAGCGCTGGCGGATGTCGCGCCACGACACGTTCACCCGCCGGTTGATCGACTCCCGGATCTCGATGCCGATGAGCACCGACTCCTTCTCCTCTTTCAGCAGCTCGTTGAGCGACTTGCCACGCTCGTTGCGGGCCTGCAGCTCGGCCCGCTCCACGCTGCCCCGGTTCTCGCCGATGAAGTTCTGGCGCGACTTCTCCAGGAACGCCCGCAGCCCCATCTCCTGCTCGGGCGTCAGCCGCTGCAACGCCTCGGCCCGCAGCAGCTCATCGGTCACGATCCCCTGCACCCGCTGCGTGATCTCGTTCCGGACCAGAGCCATCCAGTTGTCGCGCGGACGCCTGACCGCCTCGGCGATCAGGAAGCTCTCGATCGGCTCGAAGAACTCGTCGGCGTAGATCGGGCGACCGTTGATGTCGCCCACCTTCGCGTCGATCAGCGTCGCCCCAGCGCTCGGGGCGGCGTCCGCGTCCGGGGTCGGTGCCCCCGGCTCGTTCAGGTACCGTCTCGCCTCGTCGTCCGTCGCGACCAGCGGGGACGCGAACAGCTCCGGCCCGGGCGCCAGCGCCACGTCCGAGCCGATGGTCAGGCGCGTCGGCAGGCCGGCGTCCGCGTCGGGCTCCGCGACCGGGCGCGTCGGGGCCTCGGTCTCGAGCGGCGTGCCCACGCTCTCAGCCAGCAGCACCGGGCTCGCGTCCGGGCCGGCCCGGAAGTCTTGCGGCCCGAGCCGGTCGGCGCGGTCGAGCGAAACGACCGAGCGACACCCGCACGCCGCGAGCGTCAGGGCGGCGACCGCCCAGGGCGTGGGCGAGCCGGCGAGCGTGCGAGCGTGCGTGGTCTGGCGTGTCATACGGACCTTCCTGGCTGTCATCGGGCGGGCCTCCGGCTCGCCCCCGGGTTTCCCGCCGCTAGGATGCCCACAAGGAGACTCCCCATGGCCGACGGTGAACAGCCCAAGATTATCATCGATGACGACTGGAAATCGCAAGCACAGGCCGAGAAGGAGCGCCTGAAGCAGCAGGGGGAGGAAGAAAAGGCCAAATCCAAGCCCATGGCGGAGGGCGGAGAGAGCCCCTTCGGCGACCAGCTCGGCATCGAGGACCTCGTCAAAATGATGGCCACGCAGGCCCTGATGTACCTGGGCGCCATCCCCGACCCCCAGACCGGCAAGGCCATCCTCGCCCCCGAGTACGCCAAGCTGCACATCGACATGCTCGGCGTCATCGAGGAAAAAACCCGGGGCAACCTCACCGAGGACGAGAAGGCCATGCTCTCGGGCACCCTCAACGAGCTCCGCTTGCAGTTCGTCGAGATCATGAAGGTCATCGAGCAGGCACGCAAGGACGGCAAGCTCGAGGAGATGGGCGTCCCGCCCGGAGCCGCGGGCGGACCCGGCGGCGCCGCCCCCGGGGGCTCACCCCTCGCCTGACGGGAACATCTTCGGCGCACGGGGGGATATGCTCTGACACAAGCGGACGGACGACCCCTCGCCCGTCCCACCCAACCACCCCCGGAGGCGGCCCGTGCCCAACGAAGGACTGTTCGAGCGGAACTACTTCCTCATCCGTCGCCTGCACTCGCTGACCGGCATCGTCCCGATCGGCGTCTTCCTCATCGCACACCTGGTCACCAACTCCTCGCTCGCGTGGGGCAAGTTCGGCCTGCGCGGCAAGGACCACGGCTACTCCGTCCAGGAGGGCGGCGCCGCCTACTTCCAGCACGAGGTCGAGTGGATCAACACCCAGGTTCCCCACCTGTTGCTCATCGAGATCACCCTCTGGCTCGCCATCGCCTTCCACGTCGTCTTCGGCGTCTACTTCGCGATGACCGGGAAGTCCAACACCGCCCGCTACGCCTACCAGGACAACTGGCGCTACACCCTCCAGCGCTGGAGCGGCTATATCGGCATCCTCTTCATCTTCTACCACATCGCCACGCTCCGCTGGGGCTGGACCTTCCTCGTCCCCGGCGGCACCCAGTGGTCGCACCACTTCTCCGCCTCCACACTCGCGGCCGCGCTGCGGGGCGGCTGGGAGGAGATCACCCCCGCCGGCGTCGCCGTCTCCATCGGCTACTTCGTCGGCATCACGCTGCTCGTCTTCCACTTCGCCAACGGCCTCTGGACCGCCGCCATCACCTGGGGGCTCACCGTCTCAGAGTCCGCACAGCGACGCTGGGGGCACGTCTGCTTCATGCTCGGAGCCGGCCTCATGCTCGCGGCCTGGGCCGCGCTCGGCGCCGCCGTCATGCTCGACCCCGCCGAGGCACGCTCCGTCGAGGAGCGCATCATCATCGAGAAGCACGGCGAAGAGGCCGGACGCGAAAAACTCAACGAGATCATGAACCAGATGCAGGGCCTCGAGCCCGAAAACGCCGACACTCAGGCCGCCGCCCCGGCATCCGACACGCCCGAAACGGCGAACTCCAACGAGGACAACTCCTGATGATTCCAGAGCTTACGGACCGGGATCATCGGACGACGACAGCCCGGACGATCGCGTACCGGGCGGGAAGGAATCCCTGATGGCTGAGCGACGCGTCATCGTCGTGGGGGGCGGGCTCGCGGGCCTCGCGGCCTCCGTCCGCATCGCCGAGGCAGGCGTCCCCGTTGACCTCTTCAGCATGATCCCCGTCAAACGCTCACACTCCGTGTGCGCACAGGGCGGCATCAATGCCTGCAACGAGGTCGCACGCCAGCAGGGCTACTCCGAGTACCAGCACTTCGACGAAACCCTCTACGGCGGCGACTTCCTCGCCGATCAGGGCCCCGTCCTCGAGATGGCCAACTGGGCACCCAAGATCATCGACCTGCTCGACCGCATGGGCGTCCCCTTCAACCGCACCGACGAGGGCCGGCGCGACCTCCGCCTCTTCGGCGGCTCGCTCTTCCGACGCACCCACTTCGCCGGCGCCACCACCGGCCAGCAGCTCCTCTACGCCCTCGACGAGCAGACCCGACGCTACGAGGCCGAGGGCAAGGTCAACAAGTACGAGTACTGGGAGTTCCTCGCGCCCGTCACCGAGGGCGAGGGCGAGGACAAGCGCTGCGTCGGCATCGTCGCGCAGGACATGCGGACCATGCAGATCCGCTCCTTCCGCGCCGACGCCGTGGTCATGGCCACCGGCGGCAACGGCCTCATCTTCGGGCAGTCCACCAACTCCGTCATCTGCACCGGCGGAGCCGCCAGCCGCTGCTTCCAGCACGGCGCCTGGTACGCCAACCCCGAGATGATCCAGGTCCACCCGACCGCCATCCCCGGCGCCGACAAGTGCCGGCTCATGTCCGAGTCCGCACGGGGCGAGGGCGGACGCGTCTGGGTCCCCAAGGACAAGAACGACACACGCAAGCCCAACGACATCCCCGATGCCGAACGCTGGTACTTCCTCGAGGAGCGCTACCCCGACTACGGCAACCTCGTCCCGCGCGACATCGCCACACGCGAGATCTTCGACGTCTGCGTCAACGAGGGAATGGGCATCGGCGGCGGGAACATGGTCTACCTCGACCTCACCCACAAGGACCCCGACTACCTCACCCGCAAGCTCGGCGGCATCATGGACATCTACGAGAAGTTCGCCGGCGAGGACCCGCGCTACACCCCCATGAAGATCTTCCCCGCCGTCCACTACACCATGGGCGGCATCTGGACCACCTACAAGGCCGGCTCCTACCAGCCCGAAGCCCCCATGCCCGCACACAAGCCCGGCAACCACGTCCCCATCGACACCGAGGTCGGACGCGGCATGGCCTACGGCGCACCGGTCAACATGATGACCTCCATCCGGGGCCTCTACGCCTTCGGCGAGGTCAACTTCGCCTTCCACGGCGCCACCCGCCTCGGCGCCAACGCCCTGCTCTCCTGCATCTTCGACGGCCTCTTCTCCGGCATCTCCGTCGTCAACTACGTGCAGGACTCCGACGAGACACCCGCCGAGTCCATCCAGCAGTCCCGCTTCGACGCCGCCACCAAGGCCGAGCAGGACCGGGCCGACGCCCTGCTCGCCACCGTCGGCGACGGCGAGGCCGACCCCGCGCACAACCCCTACCAGATCGCACGCGAGATGGGCGAGGAGATGACCGCCGCCTCCACCGTCGTCAAGACCGGGCCCAGGCTCGAGAAATGCCTGAACAAGCTCGCCGAACTCCGCGAGCGCTACACCAAGGTCAGGCTCGGCGACAACGCCGGCTGGACCAACCAGACCCTCAGCTACACCCGCTCCGTCGGCGACATGCTCATCCTCGCCGAGGCCATCGCCAAGGCCGGCCTCCTCCGCGAGGAGTCACGCGGGTCGCACTACCGCACCGACTTCCCCGAACGCGACGACGACCGCTTCTGGAAGACCTCCGTCGCCAAGTTCAACCCCGACACCCAGTCCAGCGACATCGAGTTCATGCCCGTCCGGGCCGGCCTCGTCGAACTCCGGGCCCGCACCTACGGCAAGACCGAGCCCGCCAAGAACCCCGAGAAGACCGAGGCCGCCGCCTCCGCCTGATCCGACCCGACCGATCTCAAGGAGTCTCCCACGATGGTCAGCGCTCCCACGCTCACGGAACGAAAAGCCAACCGACAGCGGGCCAAGGCCGGGCGCACGGTCATCTTCCGCATCAAACGCTCCGACGGCCCCGGAAAGCCCGCACGCTGGGAACGATTCAAGGTCGAGGTCGAGCCCAACGCCAACGTCATCTCCTGCCTGCTCAAGATCGCCTCCAACCCCGTCACCGCCGAGGGCAAGCACACCACCCCCGTCGCCTGGGACGCCGGCTGCCTCGAAGAGGTCTGCGGCGCCTGCACCATGGTCATCAACGGCAAGGTCCGCCAGTCCTGCTCCTGCCTCATCGACGAGTACGCCCCCGACGAGGGCGACGAGATCACGCTCGAGCCCATGAGCAAGTTCCCCGTCGTGCGAGACCTCTGGGTGGACCGGGCACGACTCTTCCACAACCTCAAGCGCGTGCAGGCCTGGGTCCCCATCGACGGCACCTACAACCTCGGCGCCGGCCCCACCGAGTCGCCCGAAGCCCAGCAGACCCGCTACAAGCTCTCCGAGTGCATGTCCTGCGGCTGCTGCCTCGAGGCCTGCCCCCAGTTCAACCTCGAGCCCGACGAGAACAAGTGGGACTCCGCCTTCATCGGCGCCCACGCCATCTCACAGGCACGCCTCTTCAACGAGCACGAGACCGGCAAACGCAAGAAGGGCGAACGCCTCGACGCCCTCATGGGCACCGGCGGCATCAACGACTGCGGCAACGCTCAGAACTGTGTGAAGGTCTGCCCCAAGGAGATCCCCCTCACCGAGTCCATCGGTGCCATGGGACGGGCCGTGACCGTGCACGCGATCACCAAGTTCTTCAAGGGCAAGTGACCCCACCGGCAAGCAACCCGACCCGCCCGCTCACCCACCAACGAGCCCGGAGCGCAAGCGACTGGACCGCGCATCGAAACGAGCACGAGGCGCTAGCAATAAGACCTTGCACCTAAACGAGCCCGGAGCGCAAGCGACGGGACCGTCTTCCTGTAATCACCTTCGCTATTGGGTCATGCGTCCGAAGACGCACCCCTCACCCCTCAAGATCGATACGAGGCTTCGCCCGCTTCTTGGACCCGCCCGCCGCGTTGTACCCCGCCGCGTGCTCCTGGTGGTCCTCGCGCGTCTCCTCGCTGGTCGCGTGCTCGGACTCGCGCACCGCGTCCACGTGCTCGACCTGCTCGGTCAACTCAAACGAGTCGTCCGCGGCGCGCGGATTCGCCTTCGCCTGCGCCGCCTTGCGGGCACGCTCTTTCTGCTTGGCCGCATGCAACGGGCTCCCCGAGACCGCGGCCTGAAAGTTGGGAATCGCGCCGGTCACACTTCATTCATCGGCATCACATCCGCGCGACCTTCAACCAATAGTGGCCCCACGCCCCATAACCCGCACGCACGCCCCTACATCTCGTGGGTCACCCGCACAGCCCAACCCGCTGGGCCCCGCCGTTCCCACCGAAACACGGGGGCGCAACGGTCGCCTTGGATGTGGATTGATGCCTATGGAAAGTGTGGGGGGGGAAGGGGGTCAGGCTCCGAGGATGTTGATCCCGCAGTCCACGTAGATCGTCTCGCCGGTCACGCCCGCGCCCAGCTCCGAGCACAGGTAGACCGCGGTCCCGCCCACGTCGGCCCCGTCCACGGTGCGACGCAACGGCGCCCGCTTCGAGGCTTCCTCGCCCATCTTGTCGGTCCCGCCCACAGCGCTCGCGGCCAGCGTCTTCAGGTACCCCCCCGAGATCAGGTTCACCCGGATGCCGTTCTGCCCCAGCTCGCTGGCGAGGTACCGCCCCGTGCACTCCAGGGCCGCCTTGGCGACGCCCATGACGTTGTAGCCCGGGATGACCTTCTCGGCCCCGTAGTAGCTCATCGCCAGGATGGAGCCGCCCTCGGTCATCATGGGCATGGCCCGCTTGGCCATCGCGCTGAGCGTGTACGCCGAGACGTCGATCGCGGACAGGTACGCCTCGCGCGGCGTCTCCACGAACTTGCCGTCCTGCAGCCACTCCCGGTCCGCGAACGCGATCGAGTGGATCAGAAAGTCCATCTTGTTCCCGTGGTCCGCCCCGTACGCCTCGAACATCTTGTCCAGCTCGGAATCCGAGCCCGCGTCGCACGGGTACAGCTTCGGATCCGGGGTGATCCCCTCCACGGCCTTGCGGGTGCGGCGCTCGTTCTTCTCGCCGGGCAGGTGCCCGTAGGCGCAGGTCGCCCCGTGGTCGGTCAGGGCCTTGGCGATGTGCCAGGCGTAGGAGCGGTTGTTGGCCACGCCGACGACGAGACCGGTTTTGCCTTCGAGAAGCTGTGCCATGGATCGCATCTCCGTGCAGTAGAAACGGGGTGAAGGGGATGGTAGGGCGTATGCTCTGGGGATGCCCGCGCTCGCCGATCTCAACGACCTCGCACTCCCCGATCTGTGGGACGAACTGGCCGCGTCGGGCCTCCCCCGACGCCTGCTGGAACTCGCCCGAGACGAGGACCTGGGCACCGGCGAGCACTCCGGCGATGCGACCGCCAGGGCGGCCTCTGGCAACGCTGACCCGCTCGCGGCACGTCTGGTGGTGCGAGAGCCCGGGGTCGTCGCCGGGCTCGCCCTCGGGCCCCTGCTCTGCGAGGTCTTTAGCGAGACGATCGGAGACGCGGTCCGTTTCGAGCCCACCGCCAGCGACGCCGACCACGTCCCCGCCGGAACCACCGTCGCGACGCTGAGCGGGCCCGCCCACGCCGTGGTCACGATCGAGCGGACGCTGCTCAACCTCGTGGGCCGGCTCTCCGGGGTCGCGACACGGACCGCGGCCTTTGTGCGCACGACCGAGGGAACCCGTGCGCACATCCTCGACACTCGCAAGACCACGCCGGGCCTGCGCGTGCTCGAGAAGTACGCCGTCCGCTGCGGCGGGGGGCTGTGCCACCGCCTCGGGCTGCACGACGCGGTGCTGATCAAGGACAACCACGTCGCCGGGCTCGACCCGGACGGGTTCCAGGCCCGCATCGGCGAGGCCTGCGCCCACGCCGCCGGCGAGCGCGAGGCCGGGCGCCTGCGATTCGTCGAGGTCGAGGTGGACACCCCCGAGCAGTTCGAGCGGGCGCTCGCGATCGAGCCGGGCCTGATCGACTTCGTGCTGCTCGACAACTTCTCGACGGAGCAACTCACCGGCGCCGTCGCACGCCGAGACCGGGCCGGGTCCGCGATCCGGCTCGAGGCCTCCGGCGGCGTGACGCTTGAGACGGCCGGCCCCATCGCCCGCACGGGCGTGGACCGCATCAGCGTTGGCGGGCTCACGCACCACGCCGTGAGCCTGGACGTGGGGCTCGACGCATGAACACACGCACCGCGGACGATTCCGAGACCACCGCCCGACCCGACCCGACACCATCGGACGCGGCGGAGCGGGTCGTCACGCCCCCGGATTCGGGCTCGCCCGAGCTGGTCCAGTCCGACGACCCGAGCGCGGAGGACCTGACCACGTGGGCCGACCGGCTGGAGGACGTGCAGCGGTCGCTCGTTTCCCCGGTTGCGGATCGGATCGTGGTGGTGGCCCAGACCGCGTCCACGCAGGAAGCCGCGGCCCGCATGGCCGTGGCCCTCGCCCCGGGCGACGCGGGCGTGCTGGTCGTCGCCGGCTCGCAGTACGCGGGTCGGGGCACGCACGGGCGCGGCTGGTCCAGCGGCCCCATGGGCCTCGCCCTGACGCTGGCCCTGCCCGACACCAACGACGACCCGCAGTGGCTCAGCCTCGCGATCGGCCTGGGCGTCTTCCGGGCGTGCACCTCGGTGCTCGACCCCGCGGTCGCGGGCGCGATCCGCGTCAAACGCCCCAACGACGTCGTCCTGCTCCGCCCGGACGGCACACGAGCCAAGCTGGCGGGCATCCTCGTCGAACGACGGGGCGTGGGCGGGACTCCCGTGACGCTGATCGGCGTCGGCGTGAACGTGCTGCACGCGCAGGCGGACTGGCCGACCGATCTGGACGGGCGCGCCGTGTCGCTGGCGCAGCTCGGCTCGCGTGCGTCACGCATCGCGGTCGCGCAGCGTCTGCTCGCGGAGTGCTCGCGTGTCTGGTCGATGGATCAGGCGGAGATCGAGCTTGCGCTGGCCGAGTCGCTGATCGACTGACCCGGGCCGGCCGGAATCAAACACCACGCAACAGCCCGCGTTCGCGTTGGCCGCGTGGGGTCTGCTCAGAGTGGGGGGGGGAGTGGGGGGGGTGGGTGGGTGGGGGGGTCAGAGGAGGCGTTTGATCTGCATCCCGATTTCCTTGGCCTCGTCCGGAGTCAGCGTGCCGGGGTTCCAGGAGAACTCGAGCCCGGGCCCGTTGTCCTTGTCGGGCTTGCCCTGCACGGGTGTGCCGCGCCCCGGGAAGCGCGGGATGACGTGGAAGTGCACGTGCATGACCGCCTGACCCGCCTCGGACCCGTTGTTCTGCAGCACGTTGTACGCCGGGCAGCCGGTGACCTTCTTGAGCGCGCGGCAGACGCGCGGCAGGACCCGCCCGACGCCCGCGGCCGCGTCGTCGGACAGCTCGTGCAGCGACTCGGCCGGCTCTTTCGGAATCACGAGGGCGTGCCCCTCGCTCAGCGGGTTGATATCGAGGATCGCGATGCAGTGCTCGTCCTCGTAGATCTTGTGGGCCGGGATCTCGCCCCGGATGATTTGACTGAAGATGGAATCACTCATGCCCCATGGTATCCGGGCGGGAACGGGCTCTCAGGTTCCGTCCGGGCACGCGGCGTACGATGGCCCCATGGCCGGAGGATCCAGCCAACCCGGAGCCCAGACGGACGGACCCGTGCAAACCGACACGGGGCGTGGGGTCATCCGGAGATTGTCCTCGCTGCTGGTCAACCAGATCGCGGCCGGCGAGGTCATCGAGCGACCCGCCAGCGTCGTCAAGGAGCTCGTCGAGAACGCCCTCGACGCCGAATCGACCCGCATCCAGGTGGACCTCGAGGGCGGCGGCGTCGAGCTCGTGCGAGTGGCTGACGACGGCAAGGGCATCCACCCCGAGGAACTCACCCTCGCCCTCGCCCCGCACGCGACCAGCAAGATCAGCGTCGCCGAGGACCTCGACCGCATCGCGACCATGGGCTTCCGGGGCGAGGCGGTCGCCTCGATCGCGAGCGTCAGCCGCCTGAAGATCCGCTCGCGGGCCCGCGGCACCGACGCGGGGGCCGAGGTCGAGGCCGCGGGCGACGAGGTGAGCCCGGTGCGACCCGCGTCGAGCCCGGTCGGCACCACGGTGGAGTGCCGCAACCTGTTCTTTAACACGCCCGCCCGACGCAAGTTCCTCCGCACCACACAGACCGAGCAGGGACGCTGCCTCGACTGGGTCCGCGACCTGGCGATGGCCCATCCCGCGGTCGGGTTCCGGGTGACCGCGGACGGCAACGCCAAGCTGGACGTGCCGCCGAACCAGTCGCCGCGCCAGCGGGCCCTGGCCCTGCTCGGGACCGAGCTGGAGGAGCAGCTGCTCGAGGTGCACCACGACGGGCAGTTCGACGACCGCGGCATCACGATCTGGGGGCTCGTCGGCCTGCCGAGCATCGCCCGGGCCACCGCCCGGGCCCAGCACGTCTTCCTGAACGGGCGTGTGCTGCGCGACAAGACCGTCCAGCACGCCCTGCGCGAGGCGTACCGCGGGCTGATCGAGCCGGGTCGGTACCCGACCGCGGTGCTGATGCTGGAGGTCCCCGCGAGTGCCGTGGACGTAAACGTGCACCCCGCCAAGCTGGAGGTCCGCTTCCGCGATCAGTCCATGGTGCACTCGGCGGTGCTGCGGAGCGTGCGTGAGGCGCTGCGCGGGGCCGACCTGACGCCCAGCGCCCTGGACAAACTTCCGGGCTTCAACCGGTCGGGGCTCGGGAGCGGGATCCTGCCCAGCCGTGTCGGCGATGACGGCACCGGCGAGTCGCGCTCGGTACGCGAGGTCTCGCCGGAGGAGTTCGCCGAGCACTTCCGGCGGGTGCTGCCCGGCGCCGGCGACCGTCTGAACTTCGAGAAGCTGCGCGAGGCCCTCGATCCGGTGAACGCCGAGCTCAAGGCCCGGGACGAGCGGGGCGAGGGTGTGGTGCCGGTTCGCACGGAGCCGGAGGCGTCGGGCGAGTATGAGGCCAAGCCGATTGAGCGTGGCTCACTCGGGCACGAGCTGGCGTCCATGCCGGGCGTGCGCGCGGTCGAGCGGGTCATGCAGATCCATCGCAGCTACCTCGTCACGCAGGACGAACGGGGCCTGGTGATCATGGACCAGCACGCCCTGCACGAGCGCGTGATGTTCGAGAAGCTGCTCGCACGCGTCGAGGCCCACGAGCAATTGGAAAGCCAGCAGCTGCTGACCCCCGCGGTGGTGAATGTGTCTCGTGAACAGGCCGACCGGGCGGGCGAGCTGGGCCCGCTGCTGGAGCGCCTGGGCATCGAGCTCGACCTGCTCGGGCCGACCATCATCGGCGTCCGCAGCTTCCCCAGCCTGCTCTACTCGCGCAAGGTCGAGCCGGAAGCCTTCGTGGGCGAGCTGTTCGAGCGGCTCGAACGCGGCTTCGCCCCTGAGAGCGAAGAGGCCCTGCACGAGGTGCTCGACATGATGGCGTGCAAGGCCGCGGTGAAGGCGGGAGATCCCCTGGGCCCGGACGAAATGGCCGAGATCGTGTCGATGCGGGAACGCGTGGAACGCAGCGGGAGCTGCCCCCACGGGCGCCCGACCACCGTCCGACTCACCATCCCCGAACTCGAAAAACTCTTCGACCGCCGCTAACCCCCCCCCCCCCCCCCCCCCCCCCACTTGGGGTCCAACTCAGCCGTGCTTCAAGGTGGGGCGCGAGTGGTGGTTACGGTGTGTCTGGCGCGTGGAGGACCACGGGGACGGCGCGCGTCTTGCCGTTGTCGATCGTCCACGCGGCCTCGGTCTCAATGCGGGTCACCCGCAGCCCGAGAGCCTGCAACTGCTCGATCGCCAGTCCGGCCTCGGGTCGTCCGGGCTCGATGCCGTCGCGGATGAAGAGCACGTAGCGGTCGAGTTCGCCTTGCGTGAGTCGCTCGGCGAGCGTCTCGATCGGCTCGGGAGTGGTGTGCGGGGTGTCGGAGGTGTTGGCGGGGCCCGTCCACGGCGTGACGGGCAGGCCCAGCGCGATCTCCATGCCGGGGGACCACAGGTCGTACGAGCCGACGTGTCCGGGCTCGATGAGGGGGGCTCCCGCGTGCTGGGTCGAGAGCAGCTCGCGCGCCATCGAACGGGCCGAGCGGTCGGGGGAGCGCCACTCGCGTCCGTAGGCGTACCACGCGGTTTGTGCGATGCCCAGGATCAGGATCACGACGAGGCAGAACTCGCGTGGCTTTTCCTTCGGGCTGTCGCGTGTCTCGTCGATCCGCTGCACCAGCCACCAGCCGCCCAGCAGCCCGAGGGCTGGCCAGACCGGCGTGAGGTAGCGCACCACGCCCTTGGTCGTCAGGCTGAATGCGAGGAACGAGGCGAGCACCCACGCCAGCACGATCCAGCCGCCCCAGTCGAGGCGCAGGCGGCTGGGCGGTCGGCGGGTCACGAGCCGCCACACGGCGCACAGGGTGAGCAGCGAGCCGAGGCCCGCGCCGTAGCTCAGGCCCTCCAGGTTCTTCAGCCACGCGTCGGGAACGAGCAGGCGCAGGTTCTCGCCCGATTCGGTCGAGACCGCGGCCTCGACGGCCTCGGGCCCGATGCGGGCCACCACGCCGCGTGACCAGAGCCAGACCGCCCCGAGCCCGGCCCCGGCGCAGGCGAGCGTGAGGGCCCATGCGGCGGCAACACGCCGGAGTTTCACGGCCCTCGACCCGTCGCAGACGAACGCCCCGGCGGTGATCCCGATCGGCACGGCACACCCGATGACGAGCAGGCCGGCGGGCCCCTTCGCCAGGGCCGCGAGGGCGCTGCAGGCCAGGGCAAGCACGACGCCTGCCAGACGCTCGGCGAGCCCACGCCCGAGCAGGGCGTACCCGCACGAGGCGATGGCCCCCGCGACGGTGGGGATCAGCAGCACGTCGAGTTCGCCGATGCGCGAGGAGCGGACGAAGAGGATGCCGGTGCCCGCCAGGGCGGCGCTCCAGAGGGCCATCCTGTGCGCACGCTCGCGGGACTGTGCGCGCGCGTCGGGGTTGTCGTCACGGGCGAGCCACAGCACGCGTCCGGCCCAGTAGGTGGCGACGATCCCGAGCAGGCCCGACAGGGCCGCGACGAGGCGGAGGTCGAAGAGGGTCGGCGTGGGTGTGGCGCTGACCCATGAGCGGGCCTCGGCGGCGCTCAGCGTGGCCCAGTAGATCAGCGGGGGCTTGGCGAGGTACGGCTCGCCATGAACTGTCGGCACGACCCAGTCGCCCCGATCGTGCATGTCGATCGCGGTGAGCAAGCGGATGCCCTCCTGCCAGTTCGTCACGGCGTGGGTGTCGAGGCCGATGAGGTACAGCAGGGCGAATGCGCCGAAGACTGCGGGCACGGGATGTGTGCTGATCCACCGCACGACGTGGTCACGGTACCGGCCCGGGCCGGGTCACGCGTCGTCGAGCAGGTCAACCGCCTCGAAGGCCTTGCCCTCAAGCATCTCGAGCGAGGCCCCGCCGCCGGTGGAGACGTGGGTGAGCTTCTCGGCGACGTCGAACTTCTCGGCGGCGGCGGCGGAGTCGCCCCCGCCCACGATGGTGGTGCCGCCCGCCTCGGTGCAGCGGGCGCAGGCCTTGGCGACGGCCATGGTGCCGACCAGGAAGGGCTTCCACTCGAAGACGCCCATGGGCCCGTTCCAGATGACGGTCTTGGCGTCCTGCACGATGCGGGCGTAGTGGGCCTGCGTCTTGGGGCCGATGTCGAGGCCCATGAAGCCGTCCTTGATCTCCTCGTCGAAGACCTCGATATCGCCGGAGTCCTCGGCGAACTGGGTCGAGCAGATGTGGTCGGTCGGGAGGTGCAGGTCGGTCTTCTCGCGTGCGGCCTGATCGATGATGGCCTTGGCGGTTTCGACCTGGTCGTCCTCGACGCGCGAGGTGCCGACGTCCTTGCCCAGGGCCTTCAGGAAGGTGTAGGCCATGGCGCCGCCGACGAGGATCGAGTCGGCCTTGGGGAGCAGGTTCTCGATGGCGGGGAGCTTGTCGGAGACCTTGGCCCCGCCGAGGATCACGACGAAGGGGCGGTCCGGGTCGCGGAGGGCGTCGCTGAGGAAGCGGATCTCCTTCTCGACGAGGAAGCCGCTGACGCGGGGCTTGCCGTCCATCGCTTTGGGGGTCGCGACCATGGAGGCGTGCGGGCGGTGGCAGGTGCCGAAGGCGTCGTTGACGTACGCGTCCATGCCCTCGGCGAGCCTGGCGGCGAAGTCGGCGTCGCCCTTCTTTTCGGCCTTGTGGAAGCGGAGGTTCTCGAGCAGCAGCACGTCGCCGTCGCTCATGCCGGCGACGGCGCTCTTCGCGCTCTCGTCCACGCAGTCCTGCGAGGGGAAGGCGACGGGCTTGCCGAGGAGTTCGCCGAGTCGCGTGGCGACGGGCTCGAGCGAGAACTTGGCCTCGTAGCCGGTGCCCTCGGGGCGGCCCATGTGGCTCATGAGCACGGCCCGCCCGCCGCGGTCGATGACGGACTTGATGGTGGGCAGGGCGGCCTCGATGCGCCGGTCGTCGGTGATCGTGCCGTTCTGCAGCGGGACGTTGAAGTCCACGCGGATCAGCACGGTCAGGCCTGACACGTCCACGCCGTCGATCGTCTTCTTGGCCATCGGGCACACTCCTTGTGGGAGGACCCGTCGCCCGAGTCCCCCGTTGATGTCGCGTCGGGTCTCGCGCGCCCGATCGGGCGGCGAGCGGGGGGTCAGTCGTGGGCGTCGCCGGACGAATCCTCGAGGATGCGGCCCATGTTCGCCCGCATGTTCGAGGCGCCCTCGCGCGTGAGGCGGTCCTTGATCTGGCGGAGCTGCGAGCGGACGGAGCCGTCGATCAGCCGGTCGCCCATGCGGAGCTTGATGCCCCCGATCATGCTGGCGTCGGTGTAGGGGTGGACGATCGCGTCCTTGCCGATCGCGGCCGACAGGCGGGCCTTGACGTCGGCGACGGCGGAGGCGTCCATGGGGGCGGCGGTGAAGACGTCCACCTCGACGCGCCCGTAGCTCTCCTGCACGAGCTGGTCGAACGCGGCGACGATCGCGGGGAGGTGGGCGAGTCGCCCCTTCTCGTTGACCAGGCGGAGGAACTTGAGGGTGAGGGTCGAGCAGCGGCCCTCGAAGATGGAGACCAGCGAGGCGTCGCGCCGCTTGGAGTCGATGACGCGTGAGGCGAGGAACTCGCCGAAGGTCCGGTCGTGGCGGGCGACCTCGAGGATGTCCTCGAGCTCGCCGAGGATCTCCTCGGCCTGGTTCGCCCCGTCGGTCAGCTCGAACAGGCTGGACGCGTACACGCGAGCGAGGGCGTCGGGCTGTGACTCGGTCAGGGGCATGGCGGGCTCCGGTCGGATCGGGTTGGTGCTGGCGGGATCGAGGTGCTCGAAGTGGGGGGGTGGGTCAGGCCTTGGCCTGGAGCTCTGCCAGCGACTCGTCCACGAGCTTCTTCTGGTCCTCGGCGGAGATCTCACGCGTGAGGATCTTGCTCGCCATGGTGGTCGCGAGGTTGACCGACTCGGCGTAGATCTCGGCGATGGCGGTTTTCTTGGCCGTCTCGATCTCGCTGGTCGCCTTGGCCCGCATCTCGGCGAGCTCGGCGTCGGCCTTGGACTTGAGCTGCTTGGCCAGCTCGGCCTGCTGCGACTTGGTCTCCTCGATCATCCGCTGGCTCTCGGCGCGGGCCTCGGCCAGGTTCTTCTCGTACTGGTCGAGGGCGTCCTTGGCCTGCTGACGCTCGGACTCGGCGGCGGCGAGGTCCTCGCGGATCTTCGCGGCACGCGAGTCGAGCCCGTCGGTGATCTTGGGCCAGACTTTCAGCCACAGGATGACGAACACGATGGTGAACGTCACGAGGGCGGTGATCGCGGAGATCAGCCCCTCGTTCACGCCCGCGATCGGGGAGGACCCGGCCTTCTCATCGGCGGCCAGCGCGAGGGTCGGCAGGGCCATCGCGAGGGCGACGCTGGTACGGGTCAGGAGTGGAGTGACATGGTGCATCGGTGGCTCCCGTGCTGGGTGGTCTGTTCCAAAGCTCAGGCGGGCCGTCGGGCCCGCGTGAGCGAGAGTCTGCTCTGATCAGCCGAGGGCGACCAGCAGGCCGACGACGACCGCGAAGAGGGTCGCACCCTCGATGAGGGCGGCGGCGAGGATCATGTTGGTGCCGATCGGGCCGCCGGCCTCGGGCTGGCGGGCGATGCCCTCCACGGCACCGCGACCGACCATACCGATGCCGAGGCCGCCGCCGATGATGGCGAGGCCGGCGCCGACGGCGCCGAGGCCCTTGCCGATGCCCTCGATGGCGGGGGCCACGGGAGCGGCGAGGCTCGGGGAGCTGAAGAAGGCGACGGCCGCGAGGGCGACAACGGACTTCATAACGATGCTCTTCATGGGATCTGTCCCTTCGATGCGTTCGCCCCGTGTGGGGGCGCTGGGGGGTTCTGTCGGGGAGGACTCTGCCGGGAAAAGTCGGGAATCCGGCTCAAACCGGCCTTCGTGCCTCCCCGCGGGGCCCGAGGCCGAACCAATCACTCGAATCAGGCGAGACCCGCGCTCACGGCGCCGGCCACCTTGTCAACCGTCTCGTCGTACCCGTGGTGCGGGTCGTGGTCTTCCTCGTGCCCGTGATGGCTCAGCAGGCTGATGAAGACCGTTGTCAGGAACATGAACACGAACGCCTGCAGGAAGGCGACGAAGATCTCGAGGAAGTAGATCGCGACCGCACCGATGATGCTCACCACCGTCACCGGGATGCCGACCGCGAAGCCGGCCTCGAGCGACATCGGGACGAAGCCGATCAGCACCGCGACCAGGATGTGGCCGGCGGTCATGTTGGCGAAGAGTCGGATGGCCAGCGCGACCGGCTTGATGAAGGTGCCGAGGATCTCGATCGGGACCATCAGGGGCCAGACGAAGATCGGGGCGCCCGCGGTCAGGTGCTTGATGTACCCGACGAGGCCGAGCTCCTTGACGCCGGCGATGTTGATCACAACGCCCGCGATCGCGGCGAGGACGCCGGTGACCCAGATGGACTGGGTCGCGGTGCCGCCGATGAAGGCGGTGTGCGAGGCCTTCATATCGGGCAGCAGGAAGTGGTTCAGGTCCAGCAGGGGCACCAGGCCCAGCAGGTTGTTGAGCAGGATGAAGAAGAAGATGGAGAGCAGGAAGGGGGCGTAGGCCCGGGTGCGCCCGTGCAGCAGGGGCTCGATGGTGTTGGCCATCAGGTACTCGCAGATCACCTCGACCATGTGGGCCAGCGGGTTTCTGGTGATGTAGCGGTCGTGCCCCTGACTCTCGTCGCCGGTCTTGATCTGGTTGCCCACCCACAGGCCCAGCACGATGAGCAGGGCCGCGACCACGACCATGTTGGTCTGGATGGCGGACCACAGCCACACGCCGTCCTCGTTGGCGACGAGCTTGTGGTTGATCACGTGATCGACCGGGTTGGCCGCCCCGAACACGGGCAGCTTCGGCATCGACAGGATCGGGTTCATCCAACGGCCTCCGTGGTCGGCGTCTGCACGCCGCGGGGATCATCATTGTCGCGGGCGGCCCCGCGCAGGATCGGGGTCACGACCATCATTTCCGCGACCAGGGCCGCGAGCGTGCCCGCGAGGAACACGCCGAAGAGCCAGGGTCGGTCGGCGTCGGTCGCCAGCGCGAGCGCCAGGGCGGCGCTGAGTCCGACGAGCATGCGGACGCTCGCGGCGAAGACCTGCTGCATCGCCGCGGTCAGCGGGGCGACCGTGCGCTTGTAGAGCCAGGGGGCCATGCCCGCCATGGAGCCGGCGAGGGCGCAGAGCAGGCCCATCGGGCCGGACAGGACCGGCTCGACGCCTGCGAGCAACGACGCGAGCGTCGCGAGCCCGGCGAAGACGATCGTCGCGCCGCACACCGCCGCCGTGAGCTTCACCGAGGGGATCGGAATCAGCATGGGGGGGTTGTGGGTGGACATGCGTGCCGGGGGTCTCTCAGGGCGGTTCGAGGGGTCGAGTTTCCCGTCACACCGGATCGGGTGCGGCCGGGCCGCAACGGTGTTCGGGGCGGGAAGAATAGCGTCCTCCCGTCCCCGCGGCGAGCAATCCGCCCGCCCTTTATCCCCGGTTTTTCCCCTCCGGGCCCACTTTGTCGCTCCCGCCCGTCCCGGCACGCCCGCCGGAGGATTTGTTGAGTTCCAGCGCCTCGCGGATGAAGCGGTAGGTGCCCACGAACAGGCCCACCCCGGCCCCAATCAGGAGCCAGCGGGGGCTGGTGCCGGCGAAGTAGTCCGCCGCGAAGCCCATCAGCCCGAACCCGATGGTGCCGTACACCACGTTCAGGGCGACCACCCAGGCCTTGGCCTGGTCGGCGTAGTCGTCTTTGCGGTCCGTGTCGCCCAAGCGGGGCTCCGATACGAGCGAGAGTGAGGGTGCAGCGGGGGGTTTACTTGGGGAGACGTGGGGGGGGGGGCTACATGATCTTGGAGTGGGCGAAGCGTTGGGCGGTGGCGATGGCCTCTTTGAGGTTCTCGCTGGAATCGGCCCCGCCCTGGGCCCGCTCGGGTCGCCCGCCGCCCTTGCCGCCGAGGGCGCTGGTGGTCTCACGGATCCAGTCGCCCGCCTTGAGCCCGCGGTCCACGAGGGCCTTGGGCACGGAGGCCATCACCGCGACCTTGCCCGAGTCGGGGTCGGTCGAGAGCAGCATCACGGCCTGCGTGGGGCAGGCCTTCACGATGGTGGAGAGCGCCGCGTCGAGGGCCTTGCGGTCCTGACCCAGCTCGATGGTGTTGACGATCACCTGGCCCGGATCGTTGCGGGCGTTGGCCGCCATCTGCTGGGCGAGCTGCTGGGCTTCCGCGGCCCGGCCCGCGGCGGCGGCCTTGCGGGCCTGCTTGGCACGCTCGGCGAGCGCGTCGAGACGCTGGCGCAGGGTGTGCTTGCGGGACGCGGGCAGCGTGAGCGAGTCGAGCCGCTCGGTGAGCTCCTTGACCAGGTCGGGCAGCTTGGCGTCGGGGGCGCTCTCTGCGCCCGCGAGTTCCTGTTCGAGGTTGTCCGCGGTCGCGATCGCGGCCTGCGCCGGCACGCCGGTGAGGGCGGTGATGCGTCGGATGCCCTTGGCGATGCCCTCCTCTGAGACGAGGGCGAAGGCGCCGATGTCGGCGGTGGAGGCGACGTGGGTGCCGCCGCAGAACTCGACCGAGGTCCCGCTCCACATCTCGTCGTCCGGGCTCTTGAGCAGGTCGGCGACGGGGACGCCGACGGAGACGACGCGGACGGGGTCGGGGTAGGTCTCGTCGAAGACCGCGCGCAAGCCGTGGATCTGCCGGGCCTGCTCGAGCGGCGCGAGGTCGGCGTGGACGGGGAGGGCGGCGTCGATGTCGGCGCGGACCTTCTCCTCGACCGTGCCGAGCTGCTCGGGCTCGACGGGTCCGGAGGCGGTGAAGTCGAAGCGGAGCTTGTCCGGGGCGACGAGGGAGCCGCGCTGGTCGCAGTCGCCGCCGACGACCTGGCGGAGCTTGTGGTTGAGCAGGTGCGTCGCGGTGTGGTTGGAGGCCACGGCGGCGCGGCGCTGGGGGCCGACCTTCACCGAGACGTTGTCGTTGACGCGGATCTCGCCCTTGGTGACGTGCCCGATGTGGGCGACGTACTCGCCGAAGGCCTTGACGTCTTCGACCTCGAAGCGTCCTCCGTCGTAGGGGTCGTGGCTGCCGCGCTGCTCGCGGAGGACCTCGATGTGTCCGTGGTCGGCGACCTGCCCGCCCATCTCGGCGTAGTGGTTGGTCTTGTCGAGCACGACGAGGACGGGCTCGCCGGTGGAGGAGATGCGCCGGACGTGCTGGTCGAAGTTCGAGCCGTTCCAGATGGCCCGGACGGTGGCGCTGGTCTCGCGTGCGTGGAACTTGTCGGCGTCGTCGGTCGCGGGGACGCCGAGGTTGCGGAGTCGTGCGAGTTCCTCCGGGCCGAGCGTGAGGGCGGCGCCGCCTTCTTTGCGTCCGCCGGCGCGGGAGCGGGCCTTCTGTTCGCTCATGGCGCGGTCGAAGCCTTCGATATCGACGGTGAGGCCGCGTTCCTCGGCCATGATCTGGGTGAGGTCGAGGGGGAAGCCGTAGGTGTCGTAAAGCTGGAAGGCGTCTTCGCCGGAGATGATGACTCTGTTCGATTTTACGTATTTCTCGATCGTATCTCTTGGAATTCTTCGTCCCATTGTCCCGCCTGAATCGAGCATGTATCGAGCAATGATGTAGTCGTTTTCAGAATCAGTAGGGTTTCTCTCGATGCCAGAGAAAGAGGCGAAGTCTGGTGCGCTCTTTACCATCGAGTAGGCCACAGCAGAATCCGTCATTCTGTTAAACAGATCCGTGCCTTTCTCAAGTGTCTTGCCGAACGAGACCTCTTCCTCGCGCACGATCTCGGCGACCCGCTCCGGGTTCTCCTTGAGCTCGGGGAAGGCGTCGCCCAGCATGTGGACCACGGTCGGGACGAGGTCGGCGAGGAAGCCTTCCTTCGCGCCAAGCTTCTGGCGTCCGTAGCGGACCGCGCGGCGCAGGATGCGCCGCAGCACGTACCCGCGTCCCTCGTTGCTGGGCATGCCGCCGTCGGTGATGGCGACGGTGAGGCAGCGGGCGTGGTCGGCGATCACGCGATAGGCCTCGTCGATGCCGTCGGTGTCCTCGGCCCCGATCTTGCCGGCGTACCTGGGCGCACCGGTCGCCAGGTGCAGGGCGTCGAACAGGGGCGTGAACAGGTCGGTGTCGTAGTTGGAGCGTTTGTCCTGCAGCACCGAGACGATGCGCTCCAGCCCCATGCCGGTGTCCACGTGCTTGGCGGGCAGCGGGCGGAGCGTGGTCGCGTCCATCCGCTCGAACTGGATGAAGACGAGGTTCCAGAGCTCGAGCACGTCCGGGTCGTCCATGTTGACCAGCGACGCGGCGTCACGCCCGCCGATGCGGTCGTAGTGGATCTCCGAGCAGGGCCCGCAGGGGCCGGTGTCGCCCATCTCCCAGAAGTTGTCGCCCATGCCGAAGGGGAGGACGCGGCTCTCGGGCAGGTGGCGGAGCCAGAGGTCGCGGGCCTCGGTGTCGGGCTCGAGGCCGAGGGCCTCGTCGCCGCCGAAGTAGGTGGCGTAGAGGCGGGTGGGGTCGAGTCCGAGCTCGTCGGTGAAGAACTCCCAGGCCCAGGCGATGGTCTGGTCCTTGAAGTAGTCGCCGAAGGACCAGTTGCCGAGCATCTCGAAGAAGGTGTGGTGGTAGGTGTCCTTGCCGACGTCGTCGAGGTCGTTGTGCTTGCCGCCGGCGCGGATGCACTTCTGGCTGTTGGTGGCCCGGGTGAGGCCCTCGAGGTAGCTGCCCGGGGGGACCTGCCCGAGGAAGATCGGCTTGTACTGGTTCATGCCCGCGTTGGCGAAGGTGTCGCGCAGCGAGGGGTCGTTGGTCGGCACGGTCGTCGAGCTGGGCACGTTGGTGTGGGCCCGGGACTCGAAGAACTCGATGAAGCGGCGTCGGACCGCGGCGGCCGTGAGATCGGTCTGGTGAGGGGTCGCGGGCACGGAAGACTCCTGGCGGAACACGGGGAGGGCTCGGGGCTGCATGCTACGCGTCCGCTGCCAATCCCGCGCCGCCAATCCCCGCGTCCCCCGGGCGATCCGACGCTACGCTCTGACAATGGCGAAGAAGACGGCCAAGAAGTCGCCCCGCAAGCGTCCGTCCAAGAAGGACAGCGTCGGCGACGTCACCACGCTCCCCAGGCTGCCCCTCCCGCCCGTCATCCCGCTGGGCAGCGTGCTCGGGCAGGCCCGGGCGATGTCGGTCATCGACCGGGCGCTCGCCTCGGAGCGGGTTCACCACGCGTGGCTCTTCCACGGGCCGCCGGGGGTGGGCAAGTGCACCGCGGCGCTCGCCTTCGCGGCGGCGCTGCTCGACCCCGAGGCCGGACCCGGGCTGGCCGGGGCGTTCGAGACCGACCCGGACTCACGCGTGCAGCGGATGGTCCGCGAGGGATCGCACCCGGAGCTGCACGTCATCCGCAAGGAGCTGACCGCGTTTCATCCTGATTCTGATGTTCGGAAAAAAACGCAGCAGAACATACCGATCGACGTGGTCCGACACTTCCTGATTGAGCCCGCAACCAAAACAGCGGTGCTGCGGGGAGGGCTTGCGAGCAAAGTGTTTGTCGTTGACGAGGCAGAGTTGCTCGCATTCGGACGCAACAACGCACAGAATTCATTGTTGAAAACTCTCGAAGAGCCTCCAGAGAACACTGTGGTCATCCTGGTGACCTCGTCGGAGGACAAGCTGCTGCCCACGATCCGCTCGCGTTGCCAGCGAGTCGGTTTCACGCCGCTGGACGACAAGGACATGGCGACGTGGCTCGACGGCTGGTGCCGCGTGCGGAACCTGGAGCTGGACCCGACGCACCGGGAATGGCTGCTGTCGTTCAGCGCGGGCTCGCCGGGGCAGCTCGAGACGGCGCACGACGACGGCCTGCACGCCTGGTGGGACCGGATCGAGCCGATGCTGGACCGGCTGGCGGAGGGCCGGCCCGCGATCGGGCTGGGCGCGGCGATGACCGAACTGGTAGACGCCTGGTCGAGCGAGTGGGCCAAGGGCGGGGAGAAGGGGCTGGAGCAGCGGTCCAAGAGCGTTGCCAACCGGCTGGCGTTCCGGCGGATGGCGATGCTGGTCGCCCACCACGCCCGGGCGAGACTGACTGACGACGCGGCGCGAGACTGGGCGCTGGGGGCGATGGAGGCGCTGAGCCGGGCCGAGCAGCTGTTCTCGAGACAGGTGCAGGCGGGTCTGGTGCTCGAGGGGCTGTCGTCCGACCTGGCGAGCCCCGCGCAGCCAGTCTGAGCGCACGCGACAGCACTCCTCAAGGTCGGTTGAGGTGGGATATTGAAGTGGGGGGCAGCTTGGGGGGTCAGCGTGGGGGGGTGGGGGGGTCAGCCCTGGACGCTGAACGCCGGGCGAGCGGCGGGCTCGGCCTCGGGCGGCGCGGCCTGCTCGGGGGCAACGTTCGGGGTCGCGCCCCGTGCCGCGCCCTTCTCGCTCGCCAGCTTCTCCATCAGCAGGATCCAGGTCTCACGCTCGTATTCGAGCAATTCGATGACCTTGTTGATGCGTGCGACGTCCTTCTCGTGCCCGCCCATGATCAGCTCGGACAGGATGAAGGTGTACACGCCCCGCACGCGGCTGGCGAGTTCGGGGTCTTGGTCGTCCCGGATGGTGTTGAGCAGTTCCAGCACGATCGGTCGGCACTGGCTGAAGCCGAGGTAGGTCTGCTCGTAGTCCTTGGCGACGAGCCCGTCGCGACCCTGGATCGCGAACTTGATGGCCCCGTCGAGCAGCATGAGCCGGAGCTCCTCGGGCGAGGCGCTCATCACCTTGGTCTGCAGATACGCGTTGGCGTGCTTGGGGTCGTTCATCGCGCGTTTCTATCGGGCGTCCGCCCGCGTCACTTCACCCCGATCAGGGATTATCCGATCAGCGACAGGGTCGAGCCCTGCGACTGGAACTGGGCGATCGCCTGCTCCATCGCGAGGAACTGGGCCGCGAGGGTCTGACGCTTGGACTCCAGACGGACGTCGAAGTCCGCGATCCGCTGCTCCTGCAGCCTGATCTGGGTGCTGACGGCGTTGTTGCGCTCGGTGAGCACCCCCCCGATCGAGGTGATGTAATCGTCGGCGAACTTCTCGATCTGGCTGACGATGCCCAGGGCGGTGAACTCGGTCCGGGCGAGCGGGTTGCGTGCCGTGATGCCGTTGCCCAGGTCCTGGACGCCCGAGTCGGGGTCGATGTCGCGCTTGGTGAACAGGTCCTCGACGGCCTCGGGGTCGCTGTCCCAGGCCTCGCGGAAGCGATCCTGATCGAACTCGAGCTGCCCGCCGGTGCCGATGGTGATGCCGACCTCGGCGAGGGTATCGATCGTGCTGTTGAAGCCCTCGTTGCTCCCGAGGACGACGCGTGAGAGCGAGTTGCGGAGGTTCAGGGCGGTGCCGTCGCCCAGCAGGGCCCCGCGTGCGTTGGTCTCGGGGTCGAAGCGTGTGAGCGCGTCGATGCGTGTGATGACCTCGTTGTAGGCCTCGAGCATGCCGTTGATCTGGGACTCGACGCTGTCGAGCGTCTGCGTGACGTTGACCTCGACGACCGAGTCGGAGGTGCCGGTCAGGTCGATGGTGACGCCGGTGATGACGCGGTCCAGCGCGTTGTCCGAGGAGGTCAGCAGGATGCCGTCGGCCGGGTCGTTGGACCCGTAGAACACGCGTGCGTCCTCGCCCCGGTCGAGCGTCTGCAGGCCCAGGTCGAACCCGCCGGTGTCGAGGATGAAGCGTCCCTCGCTGCCCGAGCGGCTGGCGCCGAAGCTCAGGCGGAAGGGGGCCGAGCCCGAGCCGTCGTTCACGACCACCACGTTCGCGGCGGGGTCGGCGTTGTTGATCTTGTTGACGATGTCGTTGAGCGTGTCGGAGGCGTCGAACTCGACGCTCGTCTCGAACGAGCCGTCGATGTAGTTGTCCACGCCCGTGCCGCTGGCCTCGCCCTCGATCTTGAGGCGCGAAGCGACGACGCCCTCGACGTCCTCGATCTTCAGCGTGGCGGCGCCCGTGCCCGCGCCCGTGTCCTCCTCGATCACCAGCCCGTCGCCGGTGTCGTTGATGCGGGCGACGACCTTGATGGTGTCGCTGGAGTTGATGCGGTTGACGATGGCGTTGAGCGTCAGGTCGTCGTCATCGACGTCGAACTCCTGCGAGTTGCCGAAGCTGTCGGTGATGCGGAAGGTGCCCTCGCCCACGCCCTGTCCGTCGGCGATCGAGTCCAGGCGGGTCGCGAGGGAGACCCAGGCGAGCTGCAGATTCGAGCCCTTGGCCACGCCGTCGGTGTAGGTGCCCGCGAGGCCGAGGCTCGTCGCGGTGTCGGCCCCGCCGGTGCCCGAGATCACCAGGTCGTTGACGCCCGCGGTGTTGTCCAGCACGCTGAGCCCGTTGCCGGACGAGTTCAGCGAGACGGTTACGGACCCGGCGTTCCCGACGTCGTCGTTGATCAGCGTGACGAGTTCTTCGAGCGTGGTCGCGCCCGAGACGTCCACCGTGAAGGAGGACCCGCTGGCGGTGTCGAAGGTCACCAGGCCATCGCCGTCGAGCCCGTTCCCGCCGTTCAGGCTGCTGAGCAGCGTGGTGTTCATGCCGGCGAGCACGCGCGAGCCGGTGACGGTCCCGCCCGTGTGGCTGCCGGCGATGCCGAGGTCCTCGGCGGTCTGCGAGTTGACCGAGGCGATGTCGATGTCCCGCCCGAGGCCGTCCACGATCTGGAAGCGTCCGTTCGCGGTGTCGAGGCTGACGGTCACGTCGGTGAGGCCGGCCTCCGCGAGGGCGTCCTCGATGCGTGAGACGACGGTCGAGATGTTGGAGGCGGCCCCGGCGACCGTTTCCAGCACGTCGTTGCCCTCGTCGTCGGTCTGGAACTCGACGATCTCGCCGATCCGCACGCTGGCGACGGTGCCGCCCACCGTGATGGTGAAGTCGGAGGTGTTCTCGCTGCCCTTGACCGGGTTGATCGAGACGCCCCGCCCGTCGTTGAGCGAGGAGAGGGCGGTGAAGCCGTTGAGCCCGAAGAGGGTGCCCCCGGTCAGCGTGGTGCCCACCAGCGAGCCGCCCCCGGCGGAGGTCAGCCCGAGGGAGTCGGCGGTCTGGTCACCCGCGACGTTGGCGACGCTGGTGACGCCTTCGATGACGAGCCCGCCGGACTGGACCGAGGCGGTCACGCCGCTGAGCCCGTCGGCGTTGTTGATCGCGTCGAGCACGTCGTTGACGGTCGCGGCACGCGACAGGTCGATCTCCACACCGTTCAGCGTCAGCTTCCCGCGGTCGATCCCCTGCCCGTCGTTCAGGTCGGCGAGTTCGGTCTCGCGGTCCAGGCGGGCCGCGGCGCTCTCGAGCGTGAGCGAGTCCAGCCCGATGGCGGACTGGTCGCGATCCGAGAACCCGCGGCTGAGCACCTGCTGCGAGGAGACCAGCCGGTCCACCACGAAGCGGTACGTGCCCGGCTGGGCCCTGGTGCTGGCGGTCACGCTCAGCACGTCCTCGTTGGAGGTGGTCGCCTTCTTGGCCTGGAAGCTCCGCTGAGTGCGGAACTGCGCGGCGGCGCTCTTGAGGTTGCCCAGCAGGTTGTTGAGCTCCAGGTAGCTGGCCTGCTGCTGCTGCAGCTGGATCAGCCGCTGCTGGGCGAAGACCTTGGGACGCGACTCGACCTGGATCAGCTGCTCGATCAGCTGGTTCGCGTCGATGCCGCTGAACAGCCCGGTTGACGTGATTCCGCTCATACCGCCACCCTCCTCACACCGCCCAGCGGGGGCTCACCCGCCGGGAGTTGCCCGTGGAGACCGCGACCCGCAACGGGGCCGGTCGCATCGGGCCGAAGCCGTCCCCCCGGCGAACGCTCGGCCGGTCGAGCCCGCGTGCTCGGAGCTCCAGACAGTCGCACGCCCACCGCTCCAGCACGGCGCAGAACATCCGCCGGGCTCTCGCCTCGGTCGCGATCTCGCTCGTGTCTGGCAGGCTCTGGGTCGGCATCGGGGGCTCCGCGGACAGACTCTCGGAGTCATCGTCGGCCCGAGCACCCCGCCCCCTTGACCCCGATCCGCCCGATTCGGTCCGGTTCGCGCGAACCCTGCGCGGCCTCGCGCAGAACATGTCCGGATGCGCAACTCGCGACGGGCAACACCTGACCCGAGCCCCCCGGGGGACCGCCCGTGCCGGGATCCGGCTCGATCCGGCTCCCGTCACGCCCGATAGACCCGTACACTCCCTCCCCACCCGATTCTGAGGGGCACCCCCCGTGACCGACGCACCCGACACAACCCCGCTCCCGAACGCGCCGAAGCCGGTGCGAGTGGCCTTGATTGCCCTCGCGTGCGCCCTGGGCGCGACCGTGCTGGCGGGCCTCTGGGTCGCGCTGATCGCCGCCCCGGAGTTCAGGCTGTGGATCGCCATCACGCTGGGATTCGAGGCCATCACCCTCGCGGCCGCGTGCGTGGCCCTCGGGCTGGGCCTCGGGCGGTTCCGTGCCGGGTTCGGCCTCGCCGCCCTGTGCGTCGCCGGCACCGCCGCCGTGACCGGGTTCTTCGGTCTCGAGCTCGCGGCATCCCCCAACATCCGCCCCGCCATCCTCGCCGGCGACTCCCCCGAAATCACGCTGCGTGTGATCCGGTACACCGTGCTGGCCCGCCTCGCCCTCGCGGGGCTCGGAGTCGCGCTGGCCACGCTGGCGGTTCTCTCGCGCAACGCGGCCTCCTGGAGGCCGCTCCGCAACGGGCTGATCCTGCTCCTCCCCGTGCTGGCGCTGAGCGTCTGGCTCTTCCGCTACGACGGGGTCTCCGTCATCGTCGGTCCGGTGGACTCGGGCCTCGGCGTGGCCCGACTGATCGCGGCGTTGTTCGGCGCGTTGGTGCTGCTGGTGATCGCCTCGATCGGGGGTCACCTGATCATCCGGGCGTTCGAAATGACCGCGCCCGACTCGCCCGAGGCGGGCCGGCCTGCCGCTGGCGTCAAGCCGTCGGGATCGGAACCCAACGACGGCGCGACCGCCTGAGCGGATGGCTTCCTGAGCGGACGACTTCAATGTGTGTGGGTCAGGTGGCGCTGGGGTGCCAGATGGTCTTGGTCTCGGTGAAGGGCTCGATCCAGCCCGCCCCCTGGGCGGCCTCGTCGTGCCAGTCGGTCGTGTCGCGGACGATCACCCGTTTCAGGTTCTCCGCGGCACCGGCTCGCAGTGTCCCGCGTTGGTCGTCGGTCAGGCCCGCCCCGTGGATGCCGATGATCTCGCGGTGCGAGGCGAAGTGGGGGACCAGCTCGTCGCGGAAGCCCGTCAGGATGTTGACCGTGCCGGCGGGCACGTCGCTGGTCGCGACCGCCTCGGCCAGCAGCATGGCGGGGATGGGGTTGGTCTCGCTGGCCAGCGCGATGACCGAGTTGCCCGCCGCCAGCGCCGGGAGCACGAGCGACATCAGCCCGAGGAGTGCGGGCTCGTCGGGCGACACAACGCCGACCACGCCCATCGCCCCGGGGATGGAGAAGTTGTGGTACGGGCCGGCGACGGGGTTGGCCCCGCCCAGCACCTGCGAGAACTTGTCGGGCCAGCCGGCGTAGTGCACCGCGCGGTCGATGGTGGCTCGGACCTCGCCGGGCGCGTCTTTCTCGCCACCCAGCGCCTCGACGAACTCGCTGGTGCGGCTCTCGAGCATCTCGCCCAGGCGGTACAGCACCTGGCCTCGCAGGTACGCGGTGCCCCCGCCCCAGGCTGCCTGACCCTTCGATGCCGCCTCGACCGCCGCGCGCAGGTCCTTGCGGCTGGCGTGGCAGACGTGCGCGACCAGCCCCCGCTGGGCGTCCTGCACCGCGGTGCTCCGCCCGGACTCGGTCCGCGGGAACTTCCCCCCGATGAAGAGCTTGTACGTCTTGGTCACGCTCAGGCGCTCAGACATCACGCATCGCTCCGTTCAGGCGGTCGCTTTGGGGCTGGGCAACGGCTGTGGTGGTGGGGGGGTGGGTCACAGGCGGTATTCCATCTCGATCTCGTGCTTGATGCGGATGCCGTCCAGGCCCTCGGAGGGGATCTCGGTCTTCATGGACCGGTACCCCTCGATCGCGTTGTGGTGCAGCGCCACCATGTCGAACTCGCGCCGCTGGTAGAACCGCATCGCGGGCGTGTTGTCGTTGGTGGTCACCAGCCAGAGCCGGCGGCAGCCCTCGGCCCGGGCCAGCGTGCGGACCTCGGCCAGCAGGCACGAGCCGATGCCGCCCTCCCCGTCCATCGAATTGTGGGTGACGATCTCGCACTCGTCCCCGTCGATGTGGTACGTGATCAGCCCGACTTCTTCCTCGCCCCGGAAGGCCGCGAAGCCCGGCAGCCGGTCGGCGTGGTGCAGGCGTCCGCGGGTGACCTGCGTGGTGGAGGCCCAGTAGCGCATCAGCACGCCCTGCACCCAGGCGTGGTCGTCCTCGTGCAGGGGTCGGATGAGGAAGGTGGATTGATCCGCGGTTGTGTTCATGGTCGTGTCTCCAGCGGCTCACGCCGCATGCACCGGCACGCGTGCCCGGGGTCAGTCCGCCAGGTAGGCGCCCAGGCCGTGGCGCCCGCCCTCGCGCCCGAACCCGCTCTCCTTGACCCCGCCGAACGGGCTGGTCGGATCGAACTTGTTGTACGTGTTCAGCCAGACGACGCCGGCCTGCAGGCGGCTGGCGACCTCGAAGATCTTGGAGCCCTTGTCGGTCCAGACGCCCGCCGCGAGCCCGTAGGGCGAGTCGTTGGCGCGGCTGACGGCCTCCTCGGGCGTGCGGAAGCACAACACCGCGACCACCGGGCCGAAGATCTCCTCGCGTGCGATCACGCTGGACGGCTGCACGCCGCTGAAGAAGCACGGGCGGCACCAGTACCCGGTGTCGGGCAACGCGCACCCGTTCACCTCGTGCAGCGTCGCCCCGTCGGAGGCGCCGGCCTCCAGGTACCCGCGGATGGTCGCGAGCTGGGCGCTCGAGTTGATCGCGCCCACGTCGGTGTTCTTGTCGAGCGGGTCGCCCACGCGCAGGCTCGCCAGCCGGGTCGTCAGCTTCGCGATGACCTCGTCCAGCACCGGCTCCTGCACCAAAAGGCGAGATCCTGCGCAGCAGACGTGCCCCTGGTTGAAGTAGATGCCCTCCACGATCCCCTCGATCGCCTGATCGATCGAGGCGTCCGCGAAGATGATGTTGGGGCTCTTGCCGCCCAGCTCGAGGGTGAGCTTCTTCTTGGTCGGGGCCACCGCCGCGGCGATCCTCTTGCCCACGTCGGTCGAGCCGGTGAAGGCGATCTTGTCCACCCCCGGGTGGTTCACCAGGGCCGCGCCCGTGGCGCCGGCGCCGGTCACGATGTTCACCACGCCCTTGGGGAGGCCGACCTCCTCGAAGATCTCGCCCAGGCGCAGGGCCGTGAGCGGGGTGGTCTCGGCGGGCTTGAGCACGCAGGTGTTCCCGCAGGCGAGCGCCGGCGCGAGCTTCCACGCCGCCATGAGCAGGGGGAAGTTCCACGGGATGATCTGGCCGCACACGCCGACGGGCTTCGGCGAGCGTCCGGGGGAGGCGTGCTCGAGCTTGTCGGCCCAGCCGGCGTGGTAAAAGAAGTGGGCCGCGGCGAGCGGGATGTCCACGTCGCGCGACTCGCGGATCGGCTTGCCCCCGTCCATGGTCTCGAGCACCGCCAGCTCGCGTCCGCGCTCCTGGATGCGTCGCGCGATGCGGTACAGGAACTTGCCCCGCTCGATCCCCGGGAGCCCGCTCCAGCCCGGCAGGGCCGCGCGGGCCGCGGCGACGGCTCGGTCCACGTCGGCCTCGCCCGCCTCGGCGACGGTGCTGAGTTGCTCTTCGGTGGCGGGGTTGACGGTGGCGAATGATTTGCCGTCGTCAGCGTCCGAGAACCGGCCGTCGATGAACAGGCCGTAGGAGCCCGCGATATTTGGGCGGACGCTCTCGGGCGCCGGGGCGTACTCGAAGACGCCGCCGGCGAAATCGAGGCGTGGGGGCGACTGGGGCCCCTTCTGGGGGGGCGTGTCGCCGGCGTGGGTCCTGGTATCGGTGGGGTCGAGCGTGGTCACGCCCAAGTATACGGGGCGGCGCGTGCCGGATATGCGGGCTGGGAAGGTCCGCACGCACACACAGATCCCCAATCTCGCTCGCCGGACCCCTTGCAGGACCCGATGAGCCGCCAATGTTCCGCAGCCGAGAAGACAAATACCACCACCTCCGATCGGCGACCCGGTTCAACACCGAGGGCTTCAAGTGCCGCGAGGGGAGCCTGGCGGACCTCTCCGCCACCGGCATGCGGATCTGTTTCGAGGGCAAGCCCGAGTTCCGGGTCGGCGACCATCGCGACTTTCTCGTCTCCGCGACGGGGCAGACCATCCGCCTGCCAGGCCAGGTCGTCTGGATCAAGAAGGCCTCGCTGTTCTCGAAGGAGCATCAGGCCGGCATCCACTTCAATTCGTTGCGCCCGGAGCTGATGAAGGCGATCGAAGCCTTCGCGATGCACGGCGTCATCGACCCCGCGATCGCGCCCAAGATGCCCCGCAGCACCGCCACACGCTCCACCGATCAATCCAAGGCCAGCGTCCGCGTCGAGGTGCCGAATCACTACCAGGTGCTCGGCGTGCCGCGCAACGCGACCGCGGAGCAGATCCACGAGTCCTATCGCGCGCTCGCCAAGAAGTTCCACCCCGACATCAACAAAGACCCCGACGCGCCCCAGCAGTTCAAGGCCATCACCGACGCCTACCACGTCCTCAAGGACGAGCAACTGCGCACGCAGTACGACCTCTCGGTCCGCGCCGCGTAAGCAACGATTCATCTCGCAACCTACTAGCCCCGAGCGCAAGCGAGGGGTTTCTTTAGCGTGCGTGGAGAGACCCCTCGCTCGCGCTCGGGGCTAGTTGATCGGTCGTGCTGCCTCTTCGGGTTCCGCCGGCGTGTCGCATTCGGGGCACCGCTCCAGCCCCGCCAGTTCGTACCCACACGCCAGGCACCGCCCCGTGCGACGACGCTTCCAACGCCGCATGCGACCCGGCGTTCGCCACCCCTGCCACACCAGCCACGCCGCCCCGCCCCACGCCAGCACCGACCACGCGAACGCCATCCCCAGCGGCACCAGCGGCAGGCGACGCCCCTCCTTCAGCCACAGCATCTCGACCCCGGGCACCGGGAGGCCCCGGTCCACGGCGCCCAGGCCCGGCCTCGTGTCCGTCGGCCCGACGTGCGCCATCGTCTTCCAGGGCCAGCCCGCCTCGACCACGTCCACGGCGTAGGTCGGGTCGTCGTCCATGAACGAGTGAGTCCCGCTCGTGGCCATCATGATCCCGTGGTGCATCCCCTGGCGCTCGCGGATCCGTCCGCCCCGCACGCCGAACCCGCCGCTCGGGTTTGACACGATCCGCGGCACCAGCATGGTCAGGCCGTTGGAGTCGGGCCAGTCGTCTGGAACATCACGGATCCATGGATCACCCGAGAAGCCGAAGTGGGCGCCGGCCCGCTCCCCGAGCGACCACCACGAGCACCCCCACGCAACCAACACGGTGACGACGAACCCGAGCGCCAACGAGACCAGCACATGCCGCAGCACGCTCCGCCACGCCGGCCTCTGTCGTTGGTTAGGCATCGCTGAAGTCGTGCGCCGCCTGGTACGTCCCGGTCTTCAGCTTCACCAGGCTCCTCAGAAGATCGTTCAGCAGCGAGCTTGCGCCGAAGCGGAACAGGTCCGGGTCGAGCCACCGGTTGCCCAGCGTCTCCTTCACGAGGCACAGGTAGTGCCACGCCTGCTTGCCCGTGCGGATGCCGCCCGCGGGCTTCATGCCGTAGACGGTGCCCGTCCGCAGGTACGCGTCCCGGATCGCCTCGAGCATCACCAGCGTCACCGGCATCGTCGCGGCCGGGCTCACCTTGCCCGTGCTCGTCTTGATGAAGTCGCCCGGGCGGATGTTCGCCAGCGCCAGATCGCTCGCACGCCGGACGTGGTCGTACGTGCTCAGCTCGCCCGTCTCCAGGATCACCTTCAGGTGGGCCCCGTCGCCGGTGCCGGCGCACACGTCGGAGATCTCGCGGATCTCGCGTGCGACCTCCTCGTAGCGACCCGCGAGAAACGCCCCGCGGCTGATCACCATGTCGATCTCGTCGGCCCCGGCCTCGATCGCACGCTCGGTGTCCTCCACCCGCACGTGCAGCGGGTACTGCCCGCTCGGGAAGCCCGTCGCGACGCTGGCGACCTTGACCTTGCCCGTGGCCCCCAGCTTGTCGAGCTCGGCCCGCGCCGTCTCCACCATGCTCGGGTACACGCAGATCGCCCCCACGTGCGGCAGGCGCTCGCCGAGCACCTCCTCATCACGCTCGTACGGACGCACGCCCTTGCGGCACAGGCTGCGGACCTTCTCCGGCGTGTCCGCCCCCTCCAGCGTCGTCAGGTCCACCATCGAGATGGCGAGCTTCAGGGCCGCGCTCTTGGAGTCCTTCTTGATAGACCGGGTCGCGATCTTCGCGCACCGGTGCTCGACCATCACCCCGTCCACCGTCGGCGACGACGCCGGCACCAGCACACCGTTCTGACTCGCGGAACTCATGGCCTGATACTAGGTTCCGTCCACCCGAGCCGCGGGCGTGAGCACGCGGCCCCTCTGGAACGGGCATGCAAAAAGGAACCATGGAGCAGCCTTCGGCGTCTCCACGCTGCCCTTTCAGGCTTTGGCGATCCGCCCCAGGAACCCCCGCACCGCACGCTCCTGGGCCCCCCGGAACGGGTCTTCGACCCACAGGTCGTTGTGCCCGCCGCCCTCGGTCTCGACGAGCTCGGCGTTCTCGGACGCCTTCGCGATGGCGCGTCCGTCCTCGACGGGCGAAACGGGGTCGTCGGTGCCGTGCAGCACGAGCAGCGGCGCTCGCAGTTTCCCGGCCAGCCCCGCCCGGTCGAACCCGCGCCACCGCGCCCCGACGTCCCCCAGCACGCCGACCACCCACAGGGCGGGCCAGAGGTTCAACCGCCACGGCATCCGTTGCAGGCGCATCACCGCTGCCGCGGGGGTTTGCACGTGCCGGTAGGGCACCTCCGCGATCACGCCGGCGACCTCGACGTTCCCTTCGGCCTCCAGTCGCACCGCCGCGTCGATCGAGATGCCCGCCCCGAGACTCCAGCCCGCCAGCACGACCGGCCGGTCCGCGGCGAACTCCCGGGCGAGCTCGGTCAGCAGTGGGGCCTCGCGCGCGCCCAAAGTACACCACCCTGCGCTGTCGCCCTGACCCGGCGGGTCCCACGCGATCACGGCGCTGGCGCCGCTCGCGTACGCGCCGGCTCGCGACAACGCCCCCACGCGACTGTCGCTCCAACCGGGGCTCAGGATCACCACCGGCCCGTCCGGGCGTGCCCCCTCGATGCGCCACGCCTTGACCCGCCCGTACGGGGTTGCGGGTTCGAGTTCCTCAAACCTGAGCGGGTCGTCCAGCTCGCCCGGGTCGCCCGGCAGCCCGCGCGAGACCGCCCACGAGTAGGTCCGTCGCGGGGGGTGCGTCATCAGCCACGTTGTGAACGCCACCAGCCCCAGCCAGTACAGCGTGCCCCCGACCACCAGCAGCGGCCACAGGCCCACGAGTTCGTGCAGCAGCCGGTCCACGCGCCCTCAGAACCCCAGCAGACGCGTCACGTCGTTGAACGTCACGATCAGGAACAGGCTCCCGATCAGCAGCAGCCCCGCCAGCGTCACCACGTTCTGCACCGGGATCGGCACCGGTCGCCCGCGCACCTGCTCGTACACCAGCATCAGGAACTGCCCCCCGTCCACGATCGGCAGGGGCAGGAAGTTGATCACCGCCAGGTTCACGCTGATCAGGGCCATGAAGAACAGCAGCCAGATCAGGCCCCGGTCGGCCAGGCGCGTGCCGAGGTGGGCGATCCCCACCGGCCCCTGCAGGTGTTCCACCTTCACCGAGCCCTGGAACAGGCGGGCGAACGTCAGGTAGGTCTGCAGCATCACGCGCCGGGTGTGGCTCAGCCCCAGGCCCACCGCCGCGATCGGATTCTCGGCCCGGTCCACGAACCGGAGCGGCTCGAACAGTGCCTGGGGCACCGGTGACCGCCAGCCGAGCTCGTGCAGGCGTTCGAGTTCCGACCGTTCGATCCGCCAGTCGCGCGACTCGCGGGCCAGCGACCCGTCGTCCTGCACCGGCCCCGCGAGTTCCAGCACGACGGGCACCGTCGCGTGCGTCGCGTCGGCGTTGTTCAGTGTGTCGTGCGTCAAGTCCCGCAGGCGTGCGCGCAAGGCGCGGAAGTCTGTCACGGGCGTGCCCGCGATCGAGACGATGCGTGAGCCGGGCAGCGGGTCGAGGGACTCGCCCGCGGAGGACGCCCCGGCCCGCAGCCCGAGCACCGTGCCCGACAGCAGGGTTGAGCTGTCCTCGGTCGTGTCCGGGCGGAAGCCGATGAGGCCGTCGCGTCCGACCCGCACGGTCAGCGGCACGCGTTCGCCGTCCCGCAGCACGACCACGTCCATCGACTCGCCTCGACTGGCCTGGATCGCCGCGATGCCCGCGGCGTAGCTCGGGTACAGCACCTCCCCCAGGCGGGCGAACACGTCGCCCGGTTGCAGCCCCTGCCTTGTCTCGTCCGGGCTGGCGTCCGCGGCGACCATCAGCACGCCCGACAGCCCCAGCAGGTGCCGGTGCGTGATCGTCCCCTCGCCCATCGGCACCGGGGTCTGCTCGAACTCCGCGACCGGCTCGGCCGAGATGACGACGGTCCCGCTCTCGCCACGGAATTCCAGTTCGATCGGCTCGCCCCCGCTCGCGTCGAAGACCGGGATCAGCTCGAACGGCTGGCGAACGTCGGTGTCGGAGCCGATCCGGACCAGCTCCATCCCCGGCTCCAGGCCGGTCAGCCCGAGCGCTTCGAAGGACTCGAGCAGCAGTGCGCGGTCCGCGTCATTGGCGGCCTCGATCACCGTCAGCGAGCCCGCCGGCCCGAGTCCGAAGTCGAGCAGGCCGGTGATTTCGCTCTCCTCGGCGGTCACGTCGAAGGTGAGCGTGCCGGGCACGCCGGGGCGTTCGACGGTGAGGCGGACCGGCACGCCCTTTTCCCCGATCGCGGCCGCGACGGCGAGGTCGGAGAAGTGGCGGGGGGTCTGCCCGTCGATAGAGACGACCTCGTCGCCGGGTTCGAGCCCGGGGCCGGGATCGCTCACACTGCCGGTCGTATCGATGCCGACCAGTTCGGCCTTGGCCGCGGGTCCGTTCGTCAGGACCGACCCGATCACGGGCGGCTCGACGCGCAGGCCGACCATGAAGACGAGCACGAACAGGGCCGCGGCGGTGATCATGTTCATGACCACGCCCGCGGAGATCACGACCATCCGCTTCCAGGGTGTGCAGTTCTGGTAGCTGTCGGGCGCGTCGGAGGTCGCGGTGGGGTCCATGTCCTCCTGCCCGAGCATCTTGACGTATCCGCCCAGCGGGAGCATGTTGAGGCGGTACTCCGTCGTGCCGACGTCGCGCATCTCATCGGGGTGCTTCTGGACGCGGGTCAGGTATTCCGACTCGCTGCTCCCGCGGCGCAGGCCCATGCCCTTGCGCCAGCTCACGAAGGCGGGTCCGAAGCCGACCGCGAAGGCCAGCACGCGGATCTTCGCCCAGCGGGCCGCGACGAAGTGCCCGAGCTCGTGCACGAACACGATCAGGCCGAAGCCGAACACGACCAGCAGCAGGTCCCCCAGCGTCCCCAGCGTTTCGAAGAATCCGTTCATGCACCCATCCTAGCGGTCAGGAGTTGTCCGCCCGCGAGGGGGCGTGCCCACCTCGCATCGGCTGAGGGGCGGGACGGCGGACACGCCGAGTAGCAAAAGAGAGGGCTCGGCCACCAGACCGAGCCCTCCACTCATCATTCTCTACCAAGCACGAATCAGGCGTGAGCCGGATCCGGTGGGGCCAAGGGGCTGTGTTACGAGCCGTACTTGACGCCGCACCCGCGGGCCTTGGTCTCCTGGGTCTCGACGGTCTCACCGGCGAGGACGGCCTGCAGGGCGTCCTTCAGGTAGAACTCGTCGCCCAGGTCGCGCTTGCCCTGGTTGCTGTCGATGGCGCCGTGGTAGCGGAGCACGCCCTCGGCGTCGATGACGTACATCTCGGGGGTGACCTTGGCGCCGTACATCTTGCCGACCTTGCCGGACATGTCGAGCAGGACCGGGGTCTCGATGCCGACGTCGGCCATGGCCTTCTTGTTGCGCTCCACGCCCGCGCCCTGCTTGCCCTCGGCGCCCGAGTTGATGCGGAGCCAGACCACGCTGTCGGCGTGGGCCTTCTCGAGCTGGATGGTCGGGGCCACGTCGCCCTCGAAGTTCTCGTAGCGGGCCTTCACCACCGGGCAGTCCGGGTTGAACCACTCGAGCACGACCACCTTGCCGGCCTCGGTGTACGCGCTGAGCGTGTGCTCCTCGCCGTTCACGTCGGTGATGGTGAAGTCGGGGGCGGGCTGGTTGATCTCGGCCTCGGGCTTCTGGGCGGTTCCGGCCGCGATCAGGCCGACACCGGCCGCAACGGCGGCGAACATCCCTGCGAATTTCGATTTGGTCATCGTCGTCATGGGTCAAACTCCTCGTTCGTGCTGCGAAGTCCGTTCATCGACCGGCGTGCAGCCTCGCCTCGGCCGACGGGCCCCTCGGGGGCCCAGCGTTCAATTTCAGACGTGAGAGTTCACTCCAACGTGACTCCCAGAGTTTACGGATCGGAGTCCGAGCGGTTCAGCCGGACCCACGAAACATACCGAACATCCCCCGAGGACCTTGCCGCAATCACTCCCCGAACCGGGGTACGCTCCCCGGCGTGACCGGTCTCCGCGGTCAGCGAGAGGCGACCGTTTGAGGACGTTCCTGTCCTTAATAAATTCTCGATGAAGGCCGAATCGCTCACCGGGTAGAACTCCAGCCGCCACCCGTCGCCCCAGTCTTCCTGCGCCTCGCCGGTCACCCGCAGCGAGACGTCCTCGCCCTCCCAGGAGGCGTCCAGCCATGCCGGCACGATCGTGCTGCCCTTCGGGGCTGGCGCGGGGCCGATACTGGCTTTCTCCGCCTTGACGATGCGGGCGGCCTCGTCGCTGGGTTCGACCGGTGTCCCGGACGGGACGATCGGGATCTCGAGCTCGACCGTCTCGTCGTCCAGGATGCAGGCCTCCTTGCAGACCAGCCAGGAGCTGCGCCCACGGATCTGTGCGGTCTGGCCCGCGCTGTCCTCGGGGACTCGCACGCGGAGCAGCAGCACGGGGGCGCCCTCCAGCACGTGGTCGAGCAAATCCCCGGCCGCGACGTAGCGGATCGGGACGGGCTGCTCGATCCCGACGAGTTCCCACCCCTCGGGCCATTCGATGCCCGGATCGGGCGCGAAGCCGGTGTCGTTCTGGCCGTCGAAGTAGATGTGCCAGCCCTCTTCGAGCTCGAAGGCGAGCCCGAGGGTGTTGACCTCACCGGCGACCAGGGCCTCGGTCCCGGCGATGAGGCGGGCCGACGAGGGGTCCGGGTCCTCGCCGTAGCCGGGCTGGGCGAGGGCGAGTGCTCCGGACAGGCCGGCCCCGAGCACGGCTGCGATTCGATCGGTTCCGGTGAATCTCAAGGCGGGCTCCGGGTGTGGACTGGGACATCGAAGGCGAGAGGTCGGATCACTCCGATGGGCACAACGCCGCTGACCCGGATGATATTCGCGGCAAAGTGTTTCCGGACGCGAATCGGCGTCTCAGCCCGCGGCCTGGCTGGAGCCGCGCCCGAACCCGGGGCGCACCACCACGTCGGCCATGTCGCCCAGCTCGGCGCCCGGGCCCGCGGCCCGACGCAGGGCGCACTCGGCCAGGATGTCCGCGGCGTCGTACACCGGGAGCCCGGTCAGCAGGCTGGTGTCGATCAGGGCCGACTCGCTGTAGGCCAGCACGACGCCGTCGCACCCGCGGTCGCGGTAGCTGTGGATGACCCGCGCCATGAGTTCCAGGCTCTCGGGCAGGACCTTGCCGGTGGCGAGCTCGCGATAGATGATTTCGTCGAGGGCCTTGGCCTCCTCGTCGGGCGGGGCCACGGCCTTGATGCCGCGCATGCCGAGCTTGGTCTGGTACGCGGCGCCGCGTGTGACGGCGCGCGAGCCGAGCAGGCCCACCGAGCGGCGCTCGTCGCGCTCGAGCGCGTCGGCGACGCAGTCGGTCACGCAGATCCATGGGACCGTGCTGACGTGGGCCGCGAGATGGACGGCGTGCAGCACCGCGTTGTCCGGGCAGATGCAGAAGTCCGCGCCGGCCTCGGCCAGCACCTCGCCCGACTGGCGGAGCAGGCGACCGACCTCGTGCCAGTCCTCGTCCACGACCGCCTTCAGGTAATCCCCGAAGCGGATGTTGTGCAGCGTGATGGTGGGGTGGGTGCTCGGGTCCATCAGGCGTTGCGCGTGGCGCAGCACCTGGCGGTAGCAGAGCGAGCCGCCTTCAGGGCTGACTGCAGCGATCCCGATGTGCTGACTCATGCCGGCCCTCCCTGGCTGCTCCCTCTGCTCACTGGCCATCCTCACTGATTTTGAAGCGACGGTCAAGAAGATTCTCGTGTTCTCCAGACACCCTACCCTGCCTCGCTTTCCCGCGTTCGCGGACCCCACACCGCCCACACGGCGCACACCACGCCCCGACGACATGCCGCACACCCACCGCACACGCACGCCGCGGTCGCCCTCATACCATCGCACATGACTCCGCACGACCCCTTTGAGACCCTCGGGCTCCCGGCGAGCTTCGACCTCACCCCCGCCCGGGTTGAGGGTGCGTATCTGCAACGCGCGGCTGCGTCCCACCCGGATCTGGCGGGCGATTCCGAAGAATCCGGTGCCGACGCCTCCGCCCTGAACCACGCCAAGGCCACGCTGCTTGACCCGGAATCGCGTGCCCACGCCCTGCTCGGTCGGCTGGAGGGCGACGCCCCGCCCGACGAGCGGGCTCGCAAGGCCCTGCCGGACGGCTTCCTGATGGAGATCATGACGATCCGCCAGGACATCGAGGCCGACCTGGCCGGCCCAGACGCGCAGGCTAAGCGGACGGAGTGGGAGGCCTGGGGAGAGCGCCGACGGGAGGAGTCGATCGGGCTGGTCGCGGAATTGTTCGAACAGGCGGGCGAGGATCCGGACCCTGAACGGTTGCGGGCGATCCGGACCCAGCTCAACGCGTGGCGGTACGTCGAGCGGCTGCTCGAGCAGCTCGATCCGGACTACGACCCCGCGCAGGCCGACTTCTCGCGTTGAGGAAACCCGGCGCGTCGGAATAGCCCGTCGGGGCGGAGGGTTGACCCAGCCATGAGTGACACATTCCAGAAAGACGCGACCGCCAAGCCCAAGTCATCGGGTTCCTGGTTCGGGTTTGTGCTGATCGCGGTGCTGGTGGTCTTTATCGGGTACTGGGCCCTGCAACTGCGTCCGGCGACGACGCACGCGGTGATGCTGAACGCCGAGCTCACCCTCGACGAGGCGCTGGACGAGTCGGAGGCGACCGGGAAGCCGGTGCTCGCCTTCGCGACGGCCTCGTGGTGCGGGCCGTGCCAGTCGCTGAAGCGGAACGGGCTGGCCGACGAGTCGGTGCTGGCACTCATTTCTGAGCGGACTATCCCGGTCACGCTGGAAGAGACGACGGATCGTGGCGCCCGCGACATCGGCAAGCTGCCGGTGCGGGCGTACCCGACGCTGGCGTTGATCCAGGGCGGCGAGGTGCTCTCGATGATCGAGGGGGCCCAGCCGGCCTCGGCGATCATCACCTGGCTCGAGTCGAACACCGAGGCCGTGCCCGCCTCGGAGGGCTGAGGCCCTCTCCCGGGGTGGGGGGGGTTATCCCCCGGACGGTGCGACGACGGTCTCGCGGAGGGGGTTCAGGAAGAGCCCGGTCGCGAGCTTGGGGTAGAAGAACGTCGATTTCTGTGGCATGACCTCGCCCGCGAGGCTGATGGCCCGCACGGATTCGAGCGGGGTCGGGCGGACGATGACGGCGAGCTGTGGGCGTCCGCCGCCGGAGATGGCGCTGCCGGTCTCCTCGCCGCGTCCGATGGCGATCATCTCTTCGATGGAGTGGGGGAAGGCCCACTTGATGGGGTCGCCTTCGTTGAGTTCGGGCTGGCAGATCTGCTCGACGATGAGGTGCTGGACGAGGGCGACGTCGAGGTTGCGCCAGGCCTCGGGCTTGTCGGCGTGCTCGAGCTCGAGGGGGTCGGCGGTGGCGGGCCAGCAGGCGAAGCAGAGCCCGGTGGCGTAGTCGTAGAGCCCGAAGACGTTGGTGTGCTCGCGCTCGGAGAGGCTGGCCATCTGCTCCTCGAAGCGTTTGGGCTCGTTGTCGATGGCCTCGACGTTGAGCAGGCCGGCGCTGGCCTCGATGAAGCGGTCCATGGTGTAGTCGCGCATGCCGCCGAGGACGCGGTGGGTGGGGCCGATGGCGAGCCCGGGGTCGCTCATGCCGACGAGGACCATCATGCAGCGTCGTGCGGGGTGGTCGGCGGGGACCTCGCCCTGTTCCTGGAGGGCGTGGAGGTAGTTGAGCTGGGTGTTGTAGCGGTGGTGGCCGTCGGCGATGAAGACGTCCTCGCCGTCGAGGGCGCGGGTGTAGTTGGCGATGGTCTCGTCGTCGTCGATCGTCCAGACCTCGTGGGTGACGCCGTCGCCCAGGTCGGCGGTCTGGTCCGGGTCTCGGGCGTCCATGACGGCCCGGATGAGGTCGGTGCCGGCGCTGGACTCGTCGGGGTAGAGGCCGAAGACGGGGCTGGTCTGGCAGCCGGTGGCGGTCATGAGGGCCTTGCGGTCTTCCTTGGGGCCGCCGAAGGTGTGCTCGTGGGGGAGGATGCCGCCGCCCTCGCGGGGCCCGAAGTCGAGCAGCTCGACGCAGCAGGCCATGCCGCAGCGCTGGTAGCGTTCGCCCTGGAACTCGAAGGTCTGCCGGTAGGCGAACATAGCGGGCGTGTCGCGTTGCGAGACGACGCCGGAGTCGATGAGCTGGGCGAGGCGGTCAGCGGCGTTGGCGTAGGCCTCGGCCGGGCCGAGCTCCTTGGCGGGCACGACGGGCAGGTCCACGCCGACGATGTTGTCTTTGTCGCCGCTGAGCAGGTCGGCCTTCTGGGAGGCGTCGAGCACGTCGTAGGGTGGGGAGACCAGCGAGGAGACGTCTCCTGAACCGGCGCGGTACTGCAACGCACGAAACGGGTACACCTGAGGCATCGAACCCTCCGACCTGCTCGAGACAGACTCGCCCGCGCACGCGCGCACGGCGACGCACAAGCCTAGCAGCCACTCGCGGCGTGGCCCCACACTATCATGGCCGCATGACCGCCGCCCCCCGCGCCATCGTGCTCCGCTCCGCCGGCACCAACTGCGACCGTGAGATGGTCCGGGCCTTCGACATGGCCGGTGCGTCGGTCGATCTGGTGCACCTGGACAGGCTGTGCGCCGAGCCGAAACAGCTTTCGGGGTACGACCTGATCGGGTTCCCGGGCGGGTTCTCGTACGGGGACGACATCGCGTCTGGGCGGATCTTCGCGGCGAGGGTGCGGGAGTGTCTGTACCCGGCCCTGCGCGATGCCGCGGGTCGTGGGGTGTGCATGATCGGGGCGTGCAACGGCTTCCAGGTGCTGGTGCAGGCGGGGCTGCTGCCGGGGCCGGCATCGGGCGAGCCCTGGCCGGAGTCGGCGCCCACGCCGAGCGTGGCGCTGGCGGACAACGCCTCGGCGCGGTTCATCGATCGCTGGACGGGGGTCGAATCCGATCCCGCGTCGCCCTGCGTCTGGACCAGGGGGCTGGATTCGTTGCCTGATGTCACGCGCGTGCTGCCCATCGCCCACGGCGAGGGTCGCCTGATCGCGTCGCCCGAGACGCTGGCCGAGTTGAAGTCGGGCGGGCACGTCGCGCTGCGGTACAGCGAGGACGTGAACGGGTCGGCGGACCGCATCGCGGGGCTGTGCGACGCGACGGGGCGCATCTTCGGCCTGATGCCCCACCCGGAGCGGTATCTCGACTGGAACCGTCATCCCGGCGCGACGCGTCTGGATGAGCAGACCCGCTCAACCGAGCCGCCCGGGCTGACGATGTTCCGGAACGCCGTGCACGCCGTGTCCGCGGCCCACGCCTGAGTCGCCCGCCGGGAGCGATGGCGGAGGCTCAACCCCGATCCCGCACTCCGGTACGCTCTTCGACGTGACCTTCCAGCCCAACCATGGCGAATCGGCCAAGTGCTCGCAGTGCGGGTACGCACTCGCCGGGCTGCCGGTCGGCGCGGTCTGCCCGGAGTGCGGCACGCCCTCGCGGCCCACCTACTCCGTGCGGTTCGCCGACAACCTCTGCGACGCCCCGGGCCAGTACCTCCGGTCGCTGCGGTTCGGGCTGCTGCTGATGTCGCTGGCGAGCACGGCGGCGGTGGGGGGGATGGGGTACGGCGTCGTCTATCTCTTCACCCGCGCCGGGACGCTTGTGGCGAACCCCAACATCCATCACTACCTCGCGGGCGCGTTCTCGTCCGCCTCGTTCCTGTGGTGTGCCGGCGTGTGGCTCGCGACCCAGCCCCGCCCGCTGGGGGATCGGACGATCCGGGACATCATCCTCGAGTCGAAGCGATTGCGAGACGTTGCCCGGCACGCCCAGGTCGCGGCGCCCGCGTCGGTGGTGCTGCTGTGGACGACCACGTTTACGACCCCGGGCACGCCCGGCGCGTGGATCGTGCTGACGCTGGCGCTGATCGCGATCGCGTGCACCGCGGGGGCGCTGGTCCCGCTGTCGGTCTACCTGTCGAGCCTGGCGGACTGGGCGGGGGAGTCCGGGCTGGGCGGGAAGCTGCGCGGGGCGGCGTGGGTGATCGCGGTGATCGGGACGCTCGGGGCCATCACCTTTGTCGGGGCCCTGATCCCGCACCCGCTGGCGGGGTTCTTCAACCTGATCGCGGTGTACGGGATCATCGCGACCGGGCTGGCGACCTGCGTGATCGCGCTGGCGATCCTGCGACTGATGTTCACCGCCCAGTGGGCGATCGTGAACTCGGCGTCCACCGCGGCCCGGGACCGGCGTCTGGTGGAGAAGTATCACGCGCACCACGAGTTCATGGCGGCCCGGTCCGAGGGGCGGTCGATCCCGCACACCAACCCCGATGACCCGCACACGTGCGTGGGGTGCGGGCTGGACCTCACGAACATGGGCAGCTCGGGCACCTGCCCGTCCTGCCATCGCGTGTTCGTGAAGGAGGAGGCCCCGTGGACGCCCGAGGACCTGCACCGGGGCATCCCGGTGGACGGGGTGGCCCCGGCGACTGAGCACCTGGCGCCCCGCAAGCCCTCCATCCAGCACACGCAGCGGGGCATCACCAAGGACCGCGTGCGGTACCGGGCGAGCCACGACGAGTTCGGGGTCCCGAGACCGCTGCGTGAGCCCTCCCTCCCGCACTCGGAGCCGCCCCCGGGGGGTCCCCCGGAGGCTCCGCCGGGCATCGACGGGGTGCTGGACGACCTGCCGGACGAGACCGACCGATCCGGACCACTCTGACTCGGTTCGGGGCGGGTGTGCCCCTACAATGGGGCGTGAACCCTGCGGATTTCGATGTATCCGGCATTCGCCCGGGCGCCAAGGTGCTTGTGGCCATGAGCGGCGGCGTGGACTCGTCCGTCGGCGCGGCGCTCTTGCAGCGCGCCGGGTTCGAGGTGGTGGGCTGCTTCATGCGTCTGGGATCGCCCGGGGAGGACCTCGAGGGCCTGCGTCCGGCGGACGAGTGCGACTCGTCGCGGATCCGGATCGGCAAGCAGGGGTGCTGCTCGGTGGGTGATGCCGCGGACGCCCGGCTGGTCGCGGCGCAGCTGGGCATCCCGTTCTACGTGTGCAACTTCAAGAAGGACTTCGACCGGATCATCGACTACTTCGTGGACGAGTACGCCTCGGGTCGCACGCCGAACCCGTGCGTGCGGTGCAACGACTGGCTGAAATTCGGCAAGCTGCACGAGTACGCGCGACAGATCGGGGCGGAGTACGTCGCCTCTGGCCACTACGCCCGCATCGATCGGACGGACCCGGAGCGTCCGGAGCTGCTGCGTGGGCTGGATCAGTCGAAGGACCAGTCGTACGTGCTGTTCGGGGCCACGCGAGACCGGCTCAAGGAGATGATCCTGCCGATCGGGCACCTGCCGAAGGCCGAGGTCCGGCGCCTGGCGGAGGCGTTCGGGCTGCCGGTATTCGACAAGCCGGACTCGCAGGAGATCTGCTTCGTGCCGGACAACGACTACGCGGGGCTGGTGGAGCGTCGTCGCCCGGAACTGGCGATGAGCGGGGAGATCCGGGACGCGGACGGCAACACCGTGGGCACGCACGAGGGGCACCACCGCTTCACGCTGGGGCAGCGCCGGGGGGTGGGCGTCGCGTTCGGGTACCCGATTTACGTGGTGGATCGCGATCCCGAGTCGAACACGATCACGGTGGGGGACGAGGGGCGGCTCATGACCGAGTCGTGCCGCGCGGGCGATACCAACTGGCTGGTCGAGCCGTTTTCGGGCTGGACCGAGGCGCTGGTGCAGCACCGGTACAACTCACCGGCGGAGCCTGCGCGGGTGCGTGGCGTTCTCGGGGACGGGGAGAAGCCGAACATCGAGGTCCGATTTCACGCGGCGCAGCGGGCTGTGACGCCTGGGCAGGCGCTGGTGGTCTATGACCGTCACAACGACGCTCGCGTGCTCGCGGGCGGCTGGATCGAGCACACCGCTGGCAACCGTGCCGCTGGCGTGTAGGATCAACACGGAGGTCTCATGCCCCTACTGGGTCCGAATAACGAGCGTCAGGTCGCGGTTTTTCTGTCCGGCGTGAACGCCGAGACGTACGAGAAGCTTGGCGACGAGGCCGCGGACGGCGACGGGCACATCGTGTCCGGCGCGGTGCTGCGCCGGAAGTCGGTGGACCGGTCGTACGTGCCGATCCGGGTGCGGGTGGCGCACGGTGTGGCGGCGTCCACGGCGGCGTCGATGCTGCGGAAGATGGCCGACCTGCTGGATGATGAGCCGGACTTCCTGTCGGCCGACCCGGGGACGGCGATCCGGCGGATGCCGGACGGGTCGTCGCTGCGCAAGAAGCTGACGCCGGAGGGGATCCTGCAGGCCGCGGACCGGCTGGACTCGGACGACCGGGCGCGGCTGATCGCGATGATGGAAGAGATCAAGCTGGAGCTGACCGACGACCACCTGAACAACGACCGCTCCGACCACGAGGGCCACGAATGAGCCAGATGAAGAAACAACGCGGGCTGCAGACGCAGAAGCAGGTGCAGGTCCCCGACGGCATCGTCGGCGGGGGGAAGACCTACAAGCTGATGAAGGGCGACCGGACCAAGCCGCGCTCGGAGGGTGAGCGGTGGCGTGCGGTGTTCGAGCTTGGCCTGATCGAGATGGGCAAGGGCGAGGACGAGAAGGCGCTGGCGTACTTCGAGGAGCTGTGGGCGCAGAACCCGACGGGGAAGCGTCGCGACGAGCTGATCCGCTGGCTGGGGCTGGCGCGGTGGGGTGCGGCGTACGGTCGCGAGGCGACCCCGATCCTGGAAGAGGCGTACAAGAAGCAGCCCTGGGACAAGGACGTGGGGGTGTTCTACGCGTCGGCGCTGCAGAACATCGGGAAGCTGGACGAGGCCGAGCAGGTCGCTCGCGACCTGCTGAAGCTCGACCGCAAGGACATCCGGAGTGTGACGCTGCTGTGCGACATCCTGGCCCGGCGCCGGAAGTACGAGGAGGCGAGCAAGCTGCTGTACGAGGCGGACGAGAAGGGGCTGAACTCGATCCGGCTGGCGATGGCGTTCGGCGTGATCGCGATGAAGTCGAAGCAGGAGCAGGCGGCGGTCGAGTGGATCGAGCGTGAGCTGAACGATCCGAAGCTCGGTGTGAGCAGCCGCATGAGCGCGTGCTTCTCGCTGGGCGACCTGTACGACAAGATCGGCGACTACGAGAAGGCGTTCAAGTTCTACCACGAGGGCAACAAGCTCCGCGATTCCACGTTCGAGATCAAGAAGTCGCGCAACAAGCGCGAGGTCGCGATGAAGATCTGGACGCCGGAGCGCATCAAGCGGCTCCGGGAGTTCGGCGACCCGGACAAGCGTCCGGTGCTCATCGTCGGGATGCCCCGCTCGGGCACGACGCTGACCGAGCAGGTGCTGGGCCGTCACGAGAAGATCTACCCGGCGGGCGAGCTGCGCATGGTGCGTGCGATCCCTGAGAAGATCCAGTCGCTCTTCGCGGGCTCGGCCTCGGTGCACACCATCGCGACCGCGTTCGACTCGCTCACGCCCGGGCAGCTCAAGCGTGCGGCGCAGATCTACATCGACCACATCGACAAGCTCGCCGGGCCTGAATACGAGCGTGTGATCGACAAGATGCCCGGGAACATCTGGCACTGCGGCATGCTCGCGTCGCTGCTGCCGGGCGCGCGGTTCATCTTCTCGCGTCGTGACCCGCGCGACATCTGCTTCTCGTGCTACTTCCGGAACTTCCGCCAGGAGCACGGGTACTCGACCGACCTGAACGTCTGCGGGGAGTACTGCCGCGAGGTGTTCCTGATGGCGGAGTACTGGCAGGAGACGCTGAACGAGGCCGCGGGCGAGGAGATCTTCATCAACTCGACCTATGAGAACCTCGTGTCCGATCCGCACACCTACGGCAAGCAACTGTTCGACCACGTGGGCATGCCCTGGGACGACTCGATGGTGGACATCGACCAGGACCAGCGGAACGTCGCCACGCTGCGGACCGACCAGATGGGGCGCAAGATCGACACCAAGTCGAAGGAGCGCTGGCGTCGGTACGAGAAGTACGTGCAGCCGATCGAGGAGGGTCTGGGCGACGTGCTGCCGTACGAGCCCTGAGCCGCCGCCCCCGCCGACCCGCCCAGAGGGGCACAATCGAACTGATCCCCACCAGCGCCCCGCCTCAGCGGGGCGTTTTTCTCTGGCCGCCGGGGCCTTTGCTCTTGGGCTTGCGGAACAGCAGCAGGTAGTTGAACCCGCGGAGGAAGTAGTTGCCCTCCTCGGCGGCCTTGTGCCAGTTGCCCCGTCCGAGTTTCTGGTTGTGGCGCACCACGCTGACGATGTCGAGTGGCTCCATCGTGCGCCGGGCGATGCCGAACAGCTCGAACCCGATCGGCATGAACGTGCCCGACTTCCTGCCCTTGTGCTTCTCCCACGAGTCGCTGACGTAGATCGCCAGCACGCCTCCCGGCTTGAGCACGCGTTCCAGCTCGCCCAGCACGCGTGCCATCGCGGTGTAGTAGGCCTCGCCCATCTCGCCCCGCCTCCCCGGGCGTGCGGCGTCGAGCTTGCCGATGCAGCGTGGGTCGTCGGAGTAGTCCACGTGGGTGGAATAGGGGGGGTCAACGAAGGCCACGTCGGCGACCCCGGAGTCCATGGGCAGCTCGCGTGCGTCGGCGAGCTCGATCTCGGGGCGTGTGGGCTTGAGGTCGAAGCCGCGGGCCTTGCGTCCGAGGTCCGCGCAGACGTCCAGCGTGGTGCCGCTGCCGCACATCGGATCGACGACGAGGTCGCCTTTGCGGGAGTAGCGGGTGAGCACCTGCCAGATGACCCAGCTGGGCGTGGCCCCGATGTAGGCCTTGTCGCCCTGCATGCGTCGCCCGAGCGAGTCGTTGTAGTGCTGGCTGGGGTACTCCCAGAGCGTGGTGGTCATCACGCCGAGGGGCGGGCGTTCGCCTGCCTGGCGGTCGTGGCTTTTGCCGGCGCGGGTTTTTCGGGGGCCGCCCTTTCCGGGGCGTTTGGGGCCGGTCGGCGCGGGGGACGCGTCGGGCGCGTCGTTGATCGCGCGGGCGATCCGGGCGGCCAGGTCGTCCTGGGCGCGTTTGCCCTGATCGCCCGGGCTCATGCGGTGGCCCCGTCCCGCTCGCTCTCGTAGGCCTCGAGTGTCTCGAGCAGCTTGGCGCGGGCCTCGGCCAGCCCTGCGCGGACCCGGGCGCCCGCGGCCCGTGCGTGCCCGCCCCCGCCCAGACGCTGACAGACCTCGTTGACGTCCACGGGCTCGCGCCCGTTCCACTCGCCGGCCTTGGAGCGCAGGCTGAACTTGGTCAGCACGCCCTCGCCGTCCTCCTGCTCGGTCAGCAGGGCGACCACACGCACGCTCGGGACGCTCTGGGGGAGGTCCACGAAGCCGCCGCTGTCGCCGGGGGCGGCGCCGGTCTCCTTGAAGTCCGCGGCGGTCAGGCTCATCACGGCGACGGTCTCGCTCCGCTCGAGCGAGAGGCTGGTGAGTGCGCGGGCCATGAGTCCGAGGCGCGGGGCACGGTCGCGGAACTGCACGCTCTCGAAGAGCTTGCCGTGGTCCACGCCGGCCCGCAGCAGCTTCCCGGCGGTCTCCATGACGTCGGCGGTCACGTTGCTGTGGCGGAACCAGCCCGTGTCGGTCGCGATCCCGGTGTACAGGGGCTCGGCGACCTCGAGCGGCAGGTCGCCGATCGAGTCCAGCCCCAGGATCAGGCGGCAGAGCTCGGCCGCGGGCTGGCAGACCGCTGCGCAGTCCGTCGCGAGGTGGCGTCTGGGGCCCATCTCGGGGTTGCCCTGCAGGTGGTGGTCGAGGACCGCGGTGATCTCGCGGCGCTCGCGGACCCAGTCGGCGTAGTCCCCGAGCTGGTTCCAGGTGCCGGTGTCGCAGACGAGCACGGCGCTGGGTTCGAGCGCGCCGGGGACGTTCTGCCCCGCCTCGATCACGCGTGCCTTGGTCGGGGCGCTCATCGGCTGGGCCCAGCCGGGCATGGGGCCCTGGTACCAGCACTCCGCGACCGAGGCCGCGCCGCTGGTCCCGCTGGCGAGGTTCAGGGCGCGAGCGATCGCGAGGGTCGAGCCCATGGCGTCGCCGTCGGGCTTGAGGTGTGTCAGCAGGACGACCGCCCGCTGGTCGCCCAGCCACGCCGCGAGTTCTTCAAGGGTCGTGTTCGTGGTCCACGTCTGGTCCGTCGTAGCCGTCATGCGATCTCCACTGCGCTGTGGCGCCGGGGCCCGACCGGGCCGACCCGCGCCCGCACCGTTGCGACGTCGCGACGGAGCTGACCGACGAGTTCATCCACCGATCCGAACCGGACCTCGTCCCGCACGCGCGTGACGAACTCCAGACGGACCCGCCAACCGTATTCGTCCAGACCGGGCAACGCGGTCCAGTTCGCGGCCTGCTCGCCCTGGGCGTACCCGCGGTCCTCGTCGATCAGGTGGGCCTCGACCCGCAGGCCGCTGCCCTCGAAGGTGGGGCGTGTCCCGACATTCACGGCCGCGGCCCAGCAGCGGCCCTCGCCGGATGCCAGCTCGGTCGCAATCGCCCCGTAAACACCCGGGCCTGGGGGCATGGTGTCCGCTGAGATGTTGGCGGTCGGGAACCCGATGGTCCGCCCCCGCCGGTCGCCCTCGCCCACCACGCCCTCGACCTCGTGCATACGCCCCAGCACGATCGCGGCGTCCCGCACCCGCCCGTTCCCGAGCAGCCAGCGGGCGAGGCTGCTCGAAGCCCGCACGACGCTCTGGTCGAGCAGCCCGACCGAGACGGGCTCGACGACTTCGATCTCGAACCCGCGGGCCTCACCCAGACGCCGGAGTACTTCGATGTCCCCCCCTCGCCCCTTGCCGAACCGGAAGTCCGGGCCCTCGACGAAGACGCTCGGCTCGTGGCGTTCGATCACCCACCCCACGAAGTCTTCGGCCGACATTTCCAGCAGCCCGTCCGCGGGGTCCAGGCGTTCGACGGCGTCGGCTCCCAGCCCGCGGAGCAGGGCCGTGCGTCGGTCGAACGAGGTCAGTCGTGCTGGCTCCTCGCCGGGGCGGAGTACGCTGGCCGGGTGCGGGTCGAAGCTGAGCACCACGACGCGTCCGGCGGTTCCGACGCACTCGCGTGCCCGGCGCACCAGCGCGGCGTGCCCGGCGTGCACGCCGTCGAAATTCCCGACGCACACCGCGACCCCGCCCGCCTCGGTCTGAGAACCTGACTCCATGCCGTCACGGTATGCACTTTCGTGCTCGCGGACCCCCCAACGATCCGCTTCCGGGTGGGTGCGATCCCGTATCATCCCGCGCGGGCCACGCGAGGGAGCCACGCCCGCACCTGACCCCGAAGGACGCACGCATGCCGCTGTTCTCTCGCAAGGACCGCTCGAAGAGCGAGCCCGCAACGCCCCAGCCCCGCCCCGCCTCCATGGATTCGCCCGACGAGGCGCGGATCAAGGCCGTCGGGCGCGACATGCTCGATCGGGCCCGCAAGCACAAGGCCGGCCTGCTCTCGGCCAAGTTCTACCAGGACAAGCTCATGGACTGGTCCATGAAGGACCACGAGTTCAAGGTCCAGCTCTTCCGATTCGTGGACGCCTTTCCGGCGCTCACCACCCCCGAGATGGTGCACGACCACCTCATGGACTACCTGACCCAGCCCGGCGTCAAGCTCCCTCCCTTCCTCGCGACCGGGCTGAAGGCGGGTGGGGTGGCCAAGGGCCTGATGACCAAGACCGTCTCGGGCCAGATCACCAGCATGGCCCACAACTTCATCGCGGGCACCGACGCCGCGGACGCCCTGCCGCGTCTCCGCACGCTCTGGAAGGACGGCATCGCGTTCAGCGTGGACCTGCTGGGCGAGGCGTGCGTCTCCAACGCCGAGGCGGACATGTACCAGGGCAAGTACCTCGACCTGGTCGAGAACCTCGTCGGCGAGGCCTCGGGCTGGCCCGGCAACGACCGGCTCGAGAAGGACCACCTCGGCGTGGTGCCGCGTGTGAACGTCTCGGTCAAGGTCTCCTCGCTGTGCGCCCAGTTCGACCCGATCGACCCCGAGAAGGCCATCGCCGACCTGCTCGACCGGCTCGAGCCGATCCTGCTCGCGGCCAAGCGCAATGGCGTGCTGATCAACTTCGACATGGAGCAGTACGAGCTCAAGGACCTGACGCTCAAGGCGTTCTGCCGCGCCTGCGAGAAGTTCGACTTCCACGCCGGGCTCGCGATGCAGGCCTACCTGAAGTCGGGCGTCGAGGACGCGCGCCGCATCGCCGACTGGTCCAAGCGGACCGGGCGCGAGGTCACCGTGCGGCTGGTCAAGGGCGCGTACTGGGACTACGAGACCATCCACGCCGAGCAGGAGGGCTGGCCCTGCCCGGTCTGGAACGAGAAGTGGCAGACCGACAAGTGCTTCGAGGACATGACCGAGATCTTCCTCGACGCCTGCCCGACCAAGCCGGGTCAGGGCGGCACCAAGCTCGCGCTGGGCTCGCACAACGTCCGCTCAATCGGTGCGGCCCTGGCCGGGCTCGATAAACGCGGGCTGCCGCGTGAGGCCATGGAGCTCCAGATGCTGCACGGCATGGCCGATCAGCTCAAGCACGCCGCGGCCGAGATGGGCATCCGCGTCCGCGAGTACGTCCCCGTCGGCGAGATGATCCCGGGCATGGCCTACCTCGTGCGCCGCCTGCTCGAGAACACCTCCAACGAGTCGTGGCTCAAGGCGGGTTTCCTCGACAACGCCGACCCGGACGCGCTGCTGGCGACGCCCGCCCCGCGCGTCACCTCGTCGGGCAACGGCACACACGCCCCGGCCTCCGACCTGTTCCAGCAGGCCCCGGAACGCCACAGGCTCTCGCCCGCGGTCGAGGGTGTCGGCGACGGTCGCCCGTTCTACACCGAGCCGCTGCGCGACTTCGCCGATGAGCACCACCGCGACCGCTTCCGGGCCGAGATCCAGAACGTCGCGGTCCCCTCGGTCACCAACGACCGCACGCCGGAGCAGGCGGCCGAGATGGTCGCCGCCGCGCACGCCGCCTTCCCCGCCTGGCGCGATACCGACGCCAGAGGCCGGGCCGACGTGCTGGTCCGGCTGGCCGCGAAGATGCGCCAGCGTCGCGACGAGCTGGCGGGCATCATCATCCGCGAGTCGAGCAAGACCTGGCGCGAGGCCGACGCGGACGTCTGCGAGGCCATCGACTTCTGCGAGTACTACGCCCGCCTCGCCCCCCAGCTCTTCGAGCGCCGGCGCCTCGGACGCTTCATCGGCGAATTGGACGAGCTCTGGTACCAGCCGCGCGGCGTCGCCGCGGTCATCTCGCCCTGGAACTTTCCCCTCGCGATCTGCTGCGGCATGACGGCCGCGGCCCTCGTCACGGGCAACACCGTGGTGGTGAAGCCGGCCGAGCAGTCGCCCGGCATCGCCCGCTGCCTGGTGGACCGCCTGTGGGAGTGCCTCGCGGAAGTGGGGGCCTCGCGCGACGTGCTCCAGTTCTGCCCCGCCCCGGGCGAGACGACCGGCGCGTCGATCGTGCGCGATCCGCGTGTCGCGGTGCTCGCCTTCACCGGCTCCAAGGCCGTGGGCCTCGACATCATCGAGGCCGCCGCGCGCACGCCCCAGTCCCCTCCCAACGAGCCCGGAGCGCAAGCGACGGGACCCTCTTTCAGCCCCTCGCTGTACCCCCAGACCCACGTCAAACGCGTCGTCTGCGAGATGGGCGGCAAGAACGCCCTCATCATCGATTCCTCGGCCGACCTCGACGAGGCCGTGCTCGGGGCCCGCTACTCCGCCTTCGGCTTCGCCGGGCAGAAGTGCTCGGCCTGCTCGCGCTGCATCGTGGTGGACCCCGAGGGGCCCAGGGGCCCGGCCATCAGCCTCTTCACCGAGCGACTCGCCGAGGCCACCAAGACGCTGGTGCTGGGCGACCCGCTCGACCCCTCGACCGACGTGGCTCCTGTTATTGACGAGCACGCGGCGGCGAACATCCGGCGGTACATCATGACCGCACGCGGCGAGGACCTGCACGAGCTCGTCGGCGAGCGCGACTTCCCCGGCTACGACGCCCTGCACGAGCGATTCCCCGCCCTGATCGCGCCCACCATCTTCACCGGCGTCGAGCCGCACCACACCATCTACCGCCAGGAGATCTTCGGGCCGGTGCTCGCGGTCATCCACGCACCCGACTTCGACACCGCCCTGAACCTCGCCAACGACCACCCCTACAAGCTCACCGGTGGCGTCTTCACCCGCAAGCCCACCCACATCGAACGCACCAAGCGCGAGTTCCGCGTCGGCAACCTGTACATCAACCGCGGCATCACCGGCGCCCTGGTCGGACGCCAGCCCTTCGGCGGCTTCGGCATGTCCGGCGTCGGCTCCAAGGCGGGCGGGCCGGACTACCTGATGCAGTTCGTGGAGCCGCGTGCGAGTTGTGAGAACACGATGAGGCGAGGGTTCGCGCCGGAATTGTGAAGCCTGACGGAAACTCTCACATTCATTGGTGTGCGATTCGCTGTCCGATACTCTGGTATTGGAGCGAGCGATGTCATCCGTCGGCAGCAATCCAATTCTGAATCACCTCCCCGCCCTCGCGGGTCTGGTGGCTCTGCCGCTGGTCGCGAGCGCCCAGCCCGCCGGCCAGCTCTGGTTCGGGTTCGAGCGCACGTCCGACGACGGCGAGGGGTACCAACGCTTCGAGATGGTGACGGTCGAGGGGGCGTCCTGCGTCACCATCCGGCGTCCCGACGCCAGCCTGAGCACGGCCTGCGCTGAGCCCTTCCGGTTCGAATTCCCCGGCCCCGAGACCCCGATCGGCGAGCCCTTCTCCGATTTTGCGGGCCTGGTCCGGGGGCTGGGCTCGGCCGCGAACTGCACCGGCAGCCCCGCCGACTCCACCTGCCTGTGGATCATCGTGGTCGAATGGCCCGAGGGCCCGGCCTCGGTCTACTTCCTGCAGGCGGTCTTTGAGGACGCCCTGCTCGAATTCGACCTGCCGCCCGTGCCGGTGCTGAGCGCCCCGCGTGCGAGCCACGTCACGCTCGGGGACTCGCCGCCTTTCATCACGTGGTCCGAGCCGACGGGTGTCCCGGAGGCCGACGCCGTGGCCATCGGGCTCGGGGGGCGGATCCCGTCGTCGGGGGACTTCTTCAGCATCCTGCGGCGAGACACGTACGCCTCCACCCCGGCCCTGGTGCTCTCGCCGGGGCCCGGCATCCAACAGTTCTCGGTGTCGGACGCGCTGGTCGAGCAGTCGCTGCCCGGGGCGTTGCCGCCCGGGGACTACGCCGCGGATCTGGTGTACGCCCGCGTCTTCGCCGACCTGTTCATCCTGCAGACCTTCACGGGCCCCATCACGCACGTCTCCGGGCCCGAGATCGACTGGGCCACCAGCCCGATGCTCGAATCGCTGCCCTCCGTCCCCGATCGCCCTTTGATCACCACGGCCGGCATCGCACGGCGCGACTTCAGCGTCCGACCCGAACTCGCCTGCCTCGAGGCCGACTACACCGGCGACCGCCTGCTCGCCATCGACGACATCACCGCATACATCGACGCCTTCCTGTCCTCCGACCCGGCCGTGCAACTCACGGCCGACCTGAACCACGACCTCGTGCTCGATACCGCCGACATCGCACGCTTCGTGGACCTCTTCCTCAACGGCTGCTAACCCCCCCCTCCCCCCCCCCCCCCCCCCCC
>Ga0209273_10000356_pt1 | contig 62953 bp, 50 predicted proteins | sample tdAd471_FD_187126 | JGI IMG/M metagenome (GOLD analysis project Ga0209273, IMG submission 187126) | Marine sediment microbial communities from the Atlantic coast under amendment with organic carbon and nitrate - tdAd47.1 (SPAdes)... | ecosystem: Environmental > Aquatic > Marine > Coastal >...
GACCAGGCGGAGACGACCCAGGTCGGAGGCTCGTTCGACGTCGCCTCCGGGACGTTCACCTTCCAAGACAACGGGATTGGCGGGTACGACCGAATTACGCTTTGGTACCAGAACGTCGCCTTTGATCACATCGTGGCGCCGGTCCCGCCCGCCGATCCTCTGGGAACGGCGATCGACGACCTGGAGGCGCAGATCAACGGCTTCAACTGGCCGGGATTGGCCCCTCCAATCGCGATTCGAGCCGAGCGGCAAGGCTCTAGTTTGGAGGTTCGGGCGGCGCGCTGGGCGACCGTCGATGTTGCGGGGACCACGGTCACCTGGACTGCGGGACAAAAATTCACAGGTCTAGATGCAACGGGAACGGTCCTGCTCAACGGCGTGGAGCACTCGATTGCGGCCGTAGACTCGCAGACGCAGATCACGCTAACAGCCTCAGCCGGGACCATCACGGGCGCCCGATTCCTGGCGGACCGCGGCGGGACGGACGGCAACATGGTGCGACTCTATTCGCTAGCCAAGAACGCCAATCTGACTACGTCGTCGGATACGTTGCATCTGGCCGGAGGAACGTCCGATGCGGTGTGGCGGGTCGCGATCGACTTCACGGCGCTAGGCGTCGATCAACTGCGGCAATGCTGGATGACGATCGCCCCGCAACTCTCCGATTCAGCGGATTATGTCGGGACCGAGTGGGACTGCGAGATCACCAACCTGACGGTCACGGACACGCTCGGCACACGCCCGTTGACGATCGCCGGACCGGGAAGCGTCCGACTGAATTCGCTGGACCGCGGCGCCGTGTATGAAGGGGGAGGTTGGCAGACTCGCGAAGGTTTCTTTGACCTGGGGCGCGCGAGGGCCACTTCGGGTTTCGGCGATCGCGTGACGGTGCGCTACGCCTGTTCGTTCACACACGACCTGTGGATGGGCGTCCAGTTGGCTCCGGGGGGCGGATCGGTTACGGCCCAACTAGACGACGACTCGCCGACGTCGCATTCGATGCAATTGTTCGTAGAGCCGCCCGTGCTGACGATGCGCAAGATTCGCTCAGACGTGCCGGCCGGCAAGCACGTCTTAGCCGCGAGTTCGGACGGAAACGGCGAGTTCCTTTTCGACGGCTTGACGGCGGCGGTCCCCGGAGACGTCCCGGATCCGGAGGAGGTCTTCGCGAACCGATCGGCCGCACTGGACTACGACACGGATGCGACATACAAGCTGGCCCCGCAGCGGGTGCTCCGACAACTTGAGCAGATGGGCTTCGAGGGCGACGTCAATCTCTTTGAGGGGAACTTCTTCCACTATCAACGCCGCAAGCGAGCGGGTACGGGAAGTCGCAACTCCTATCAAGCGACGTTTACGGGCCCGTGGGCATCGGGAGACGCTGTGTTCGTAAACCTAGGCGGAATCGACCTAGGCAAGAGCGTCTTCCCAACCGATACCGGGGCGACGATCGCCCGGCACTTTGCCTACTTCATCAATGAGTCGTTCGTGGGCGTCTACGCCTCTCATGCGAACGACGTGCTGACCATCCACCCGCGGGCGAATCTGCTGGGCTTCGACGTATCGAGTCGAGTGGACGTCGGGGCAGGCGTGTTGACCGAGTCGGGCTCGCTGCGCAAGGGCAGCGAAGGGATCTGGGAGATCGACGACACCGCTCCGCGGCTCCTGAACTACGGGGCCCGTAGGTGGCTGGAAGACTACCTGGCAGAGGTCGCCGCGATGGGCTGGACGACGACGGTCGCCTATAACCTCGAGGGCTACAATCCTCCCGAGACGACCTCGGATCGGTGGGCGGCGCGGTATTTTGACTCGACGCCGGTTCGGACGGCTGTCGGGTTCGGCAGCGAAGCCGAGGCGAGAGTGGAGGCCGCCGGGGCGACGTCCCCGTTGACTCTAACGGTTCCGAGCCACGGGATGGAAACAGGCGACCGAATCTCGTTGGAGGGCTTCACGCCGGACGGAACGCCGAGCACGGACGGAACTTGGGCGATTACGGCAGTCGACGCGAATACGTTTCAAATGGACACGGCGACCGGCCCCGGAGACTTTGACTCGGCGGCGCCCGATTCTCAGACGGTCAGGAGGCGGCTGATCACCACGCACCTGGCGCCCAACGGGGTCGTGACAGACTTCCTGAAGGAGGTCTACTTGGAGACGGCGGATCTGCAAGCCGCCGCCGGACTCACGCCCCGGCTGCAGCTAGGCGAGCAGCTGTGGTGGTTCTTCTCTGACAAGGCCCTGCCGATCGGGTCGGCGACGGCGACGACGCCGATCCACCTGTACGTCGGAGGACACGGGTTTGCGACGGGAGAAACCGCGATCGTGGCGGGCGTAGAAGAAGTCCCTCAAGCCAACGGTACCTGGACCTTGACGGTCATCGACTCGGACCGAATCGCTCTGGACAACTCCGACGGAACGGCCGCGAACGGGGACACGACGGTCCCGCAAGGAACCGTCACTGGCGGCTCAATGGCCTTCTACGACGAAGAGACGAAGGCGGATGCGGCAACGGCGTTGGGACGGGCGCTGGTCAAGATCGGCTGCCAGGATTCGGACCCGGCTACGGTACAAGCGGACGCTGATTTCTTGCGGGACCGGCTGGAAACGCACCTGGAGGCGATCGTGTCTCACGTGCGAGCAACGCATCCGCAGGCGATATTCGAGCTGCTTTACCCGCATGACGTGCTTGATCCTGACGTGTACCACACGCAGGCTCGGCCTTTTCCCCAGGGTGGCCGCATGAACCACCACGTGTCGACGCCGCCGGTTTGGAAATCGCAGTCGGACGGGAATCGGCGGCTGAAGATCGAGGCGCTCTCGTGGAGCTCGTTCTATCGCAACCTAAACCGGGCGAAGAAGGCCATGGGACTCTGGCGCGGTCCCGTATTCAACTGGCCCGAAGAGGCCGTCACCTACCTATTGCCTTGGTTCAATGCGGGGACGCCATGGGAGCGCGAGTATTTGGAGACCCTGCGGGCAGGACCGTCGGAGGTGACCTTCTGGGCCTTAGATCACAAGCGGCTTCTGGAATGGCGGGGGTTGCCCCGCCCACGGCGCCGGTCGCGCTATTTAGGGTGATCGCTCGTCTCTTGTGGAGAGTATGGCCTCAGGTCTTCGGTGGATCCGCTCAAGGTCAAGCTCCAGACTTGCCGACCGGGAAACTCATCGATGAGCCGTTGGTTACGCGACTTGCCCAAATCATGAGCCCAGACCACTGCAGCCGTTTCGAGAACGGCCGGACTATAGACCCACTCGCGACCGCCAAGGTAATTGGGCCCATAGGTCACAATCACGAGATCAGGTTCCGGCGTAGCTTCGAGTTGGTCGTTGATCGCCTGCCTGCGCACGGGGAATGAACTGGGCGAATACAAGCCGGCGCGCAGCGAAACGCTGACGACGAACGTTAGAACGCAGGCCGTTAGACAGGCTGCCGAGAGAGCAGCCCCAACCGGTCTTGACTGAAAAGTCCATTGCGACAAGCGACGCAGCGCCGCGACGCTCAAGATCACAAGCGCGGGTGATACCGGGCCGAAGTAGTGAGCATGCAGGGTGGACACGGTCACCACCGATTGCCCGGCGGAGGAAGCGGCCAATGCGATCAGAGAAAGCCGGACGGCGTCGTTGCGAAGATCGAACATCAGAGCGGGCCAGACCAACAGCAATGCCGCTCCCAAATAGAAACCAATTTGAAGAGAAATATTGATCGGACGAATGCCCTCATGCTCCTCTTGAACCCTCCTCAGCCGAGCAGGTCCGAATCCCGCATGGAATCGCCCAATCCTGGAATCCGGAGCAAACTCCGGCTCCAAGTAGTTCGACCAAACGAAATGCCCGACGTGCTGATACTGGTCCGTGTAGACGGTATGAGGCATGCTGAGCGGCTTGCCGACAACCACGTTCGAGTAGGCTGACAGGCAGACCAAGGCAACCGCCGGAGCGGCGAGAGCCGGAACCAGGGCTCGAACGCGCCCCAGCAGCCCGGACGGCGCCGGCATTCTCAGCAGCAAGACGGCTACAACCGACGAAACGACGAGCAGCCCCTCATAGGGCCGATTCGCCGCCAGCACCGCGGTCCCAAGTCCGAGTACGAGAGCCGGGACGGATCCCGGCGTTCGAAGCAATCGGAAGGCAGCACCGAAGACCAAGGCCCCGCCCAGCAACCCGAGTTCCCCTCCCCAGTAGGACTCCAGCCAGTAGGCCCAGGAGAGGTTGGCGTCCCACTTAAAGATTCCGAACCGAACGGCCGGCAGCATGCCGCCGAACAGCGCCCACACCGGCGAGAATCGCGCGGCCAGAGCCCAGGTCAAAGCAGCGGCCGCGGCTGCCATGCCAAGCCACACGCCTACGATGGGATGTCCTGCAGTTGACTGGCCGAGCGCCAGTAGGAGCCCCTTCGACGGAGGATACTTAGACTGCCGTGTGGGCGTCGTGAGGACTTGAGGCGACTCGAAGGAGTGCCAGGACTCTGGGCGAGGATTGGTCAGGCGTCCGGACGAAAAGGTGTCGGAAGCAAGCAAGTACGAGAATTCGTCGTGAACGCTAGGCAGCGGCGGCCTGACGAAGCCCAATCCCCAACCGACCAGGAACGTCGCCACGGCGGCGACCAGAGGAGCCCGACGTCCGACCTTGTCCAACCGGGAGATCAAGCGAACGCGCCCTAGGAGGTCCGGGCGCCGCCACGCGAGTGCAAGGAAAAGCGCGAACGGAAGCAAGTCCGAAGCGAGAGTGGGAAGAAGGCTAATCATCTTGAGGCAAAGGCGATCGTAACTCTCTGGTCCACGCAATCAAGCGATCGAGGCCGAACGCCTGAGCGATCATCGTCTACGGCAGGGCTATCTTCCCGCCATCTTTGAGAAGTTTCCTAACAAGAGTATGATCGCTGGCCCCGCAGTGACGAGAAACACAGAGGGCATGATGAGAAAGAAGATCGGGAATAGGAGCTTGACGCTGGTCTTGTGCGCCTTTTCTTCGGCTGATTGGCGCCGACGAATCCTCATGTAGCGCGCCTGCGTCCGCAATACTTTGGCGATGCTGGAACCGAAACGGTCGGCCTGGATCAGCATCTGACATAGCTTGCGCAACTCGGGCTCGCCGGAACGAGTACCTAAGTTGCGCAGTGCTCCGGCGCGCGTGGCGCCTGCCTGCGTCTCGCGGTTGAACAAGAACAGCTCGTCGGCTAGTACGGGATGGGCTCGACGCAAGTCTCGCGCCGTGTCGACGACTGCTTGATCCATGGACAGTCCGCTCTCGACGGCGATGACCAAGAGATCCAGGAAGTCAGGCAAACTACGGTTGATGGCGGTACGGCGACTCTCAGTTCGTCGACGTACGACGCGGTCGGGAAACAGATAGCCGAGGTAAGCCACCATGGGGACGACCAGCAGCACCCTGTCCCAGTCGGCTCCCGCCGACAACGCGAATGCAGCTGCAGCGAAGCCGGCGGTGACCGGCAGTGCGACACGCGCCCCGTTGAAGACGGCGGACGCCCCCTCCCAACGAACGCCGGCGGCCGTCAGGCGCCGCCGCAGCGCCCCAGAGTCCTCGCCCGAATTTGAAGTCAGATCGCTCACGGCGGCGAAGAGGCCGGCCCAAGCCGGCGCGTCCAACGCCACTGCGGTGCGCTGAGCGTCGACATGGGAAGGCGCCGGACTGTCGGGTTCGGCCTGCCGGACAAGGACCCAATACCCGACGCCGCTCACAATGGCGAGCATGGCGGCGAAGACGGCGATTGAGTAGATCAGAAGCATGGGTGGGCGTTAGACCTTGATATCCACAATCTTCTGAATCACGAAGTAGGCCGCGAACTGCGAACAAATCGCGACGAACAAGAGCGTCTTTCCGATCGGATGACGGACCAGCAGCATGAAGTATTCCGTGTTGACGAAGTACATGATTCCGCCAAGCAGCGCGGGCAGTAGGGAGAGAACGACGGCAGTCATGCGGCCGTTGGCGGTCAGCGCGCGTACCTGACCGCGAAGCGTCCCTCTCTCACGAATCGTATCCGCGAGTCCGTCCAAGAGTTCGTGCAACGAGCCTCCGGTCCGCGACTGCGTCATGATGGCCGACGCAAAGAACCGAATGTCGACGGACGGAACACGATCCGAAAGATTCTCCAGCGACTGCTCCATCGAAGCGCCGACGTTGTACTCGTCAACCGTCTTGCGCAGTTCGCCCGCCAGAGGGGGACCGATTTCCTCAGCCAAGAGTTCGAGCGACATTGGAAGAGAGTGGCCGGCGACGAGGGCTCGCGAGATAAAATCAAGGGCCTCCGGGAGTTGTCCCTCGACGGCGCGAAGCCGCTTGGACCGCCGGCCTTGAACCCAAAACACCGGGAGAAAGCCTGCTGCGGCTGCGACAGCAACCGAACCCCATACCGGCACAGAGTCGGACCGCACAAGCAGCGCAAGGGCGGCTCCGGCCGCCAGCAGCATCGTGAGCAGAGTGCGACCGACCGTCCAGGAAACCGCCGCCTCATTGAGAAGCGTCTTGAGAGGCTGAGCGAAGGATGCTCGGCTGAGGACAGCGGCCAAGGCCGAGAGTGCGCTCAACCGTTCCTTCTTGAGGATATCGGGGGACTCTTCGCCCGAACTCTCCTGGTCATCCCGGTCGACGAAGGCCCAGGCGAAAAACGTCGCCCCCCCGACCACTAGGAAGGTGAGCCCGAAGATGAGAGTCAGGCCGGCCGAGGTGATCATGGAGTGAAGGAAACCTCCTCCTGCGCGAAATCTTCTACCGGAGCGGCAAGCGATCCCAAGGGATTCACAGCGGGCTTGCTCTCAACCTGCCGAAACCGCCCGCTGATTTCTCCGTCGTCGTCCAGATCGGTGCGCTCAAAGATGAATAGAGGCCGCAGACCGACCTGGCCGCGCGCATCCAACCCTTGAGCCTCCGCGATTTCAGTCACGCGCCGTGTTCCGTCACTAAGACGCGAGACATGGACAAAGACGTCGATCGCAGCAGCTATTTGGCGCCGAATCGAAGCGTCGGAGATGTTTGAGTTCGCCATCGCGACCATCATTTCCAGACGCCGGACGCCGTCCGTGCAACTGTTGGCGTGGATGGTGGCGAGCGAACCGTCGTGGCCGGTGTTCATGGCCTGAAGCATGTCCAGCGCTTCGTCCCCGCGCACTTCTCCGAGAATGATTCGATCGGGGCGCATCCGAAGGCTGTTGACCAAGAGTTGACGCTCGTGGATGGCGCCGTCGCCCTCGAGGTTCGGTGGGCGAGTCTCCATCTTGGCAACGTGCTCCTGGCGGAGTTGAAGCTCTGCGGTGTCTTCGATCGTGACGATCCTCTCGTCATGGCCGATATAGGCGGACAGCACGTTCAACAGAGTGGTCTTGCCGCTCCCCGTCCCGCCGGTGATCAAGATATTGCGACGCTTCTTGACCGCCGTCGAAAGGAAGTCCAACATGTCGTCGTCGAGCGCCCCGCGGGCGACTAATTCATCCGCGCCCAACGGGTCGGCGGCGAACTTGCGGATGGACAGCAGGGGCCCTTCCACCGCGATGGGGGGAATGACGGCGTTGACCCGGGAACCATCGGGAAGTCGACAGTCGACCATGGGTGAAGACTCGTCGATGCGGCGTCCGGCTTGGGCGACAATTTTCTGGATGATGCGCGTTAGATGCTGATTGTCCTTAAAGCGCAGGGCGGTCTTTTGGAGTCGGCCGTTGCGCTCGACATGGACCAACCCCGGCGTCGTGACGAGAATGTCGGAGATCGTCGGATCCTGGAGCAGCGGATCGAGCGGGCCGAGCCCGAAGACTTCGTCAAGGACCTCCTCGGTCAGCCGCTCCCGCGTCGTCTCGTCGAGTCCGCCGTCTTCTTCCTGAACGAGAGCAGCGACGGCGGAGCGGACTTCCTTGCGCATCCTCGGCGCATCGATCTCCGCCAGACGGTCCAAGTTGATCCGCTCCAGCAGTCGGCGATGGAGCAGATGCTTGAGCTCCATGTAGCCCGCCGGAGCAACCGATGGCGACGGTGACGCAGCGGGGGCGGGAGCGCTGGATTCTTCGGAAAGATCAGTGGGGTTATTGGGCGCAGCCATGGGGTAACTCCGGCGCTCTAGGGCACATCGGGAGGCCGGTTCTCAGCCGTCTCCGCCGCGTCGGCATCCGAGACTTGGTCGGCCTCGGCGGGGTTCCTCAGAGCGAGACGGATAATGGACCCCTGGTCTGCTAGGCTCAGGCGCTCCACATTCTTTTCTTCCACCAAGATGGTGACGTTGGGGCTGATTCGTCGATCTTGAGCCGCTTTCTCGCGATCCGTCGCCAGGACCTCGACATCCTGCAGAATCGTCTTGACGTCAACCTCGCCCCTGCGCTGGTTCTTGGTCCCAAGGGCCGAGAGCACGTCCACATGGTCTCCCGCGCGTACGATGTCGTAGACGCCCGCGTACTCTTCAACGAAAACCGTCACGGCTCTCATGCCGGAGGGAATGGCTGCCGCGAGTCCGTTAACGCCGGGGCGCGGCAGTAGACGTCGGGTGAGCGGCCGCCCCGCCGAGACGGAGTTGATGATGTAGCGGTCAATGAGTTCTTCCCGGCTGGTGAAGACGTCCTCAGGGACGGTCCCGAGCGACCTTTCTTCCAGAGAAAGCAGTGCTTCGCTGAGCTTCGTTCCGCGCGGAAGATCTTCCGCCGCCACCACGACGGTCTGGGCGCCCTCAGGACGCGTTTCGGCGATCTGTCCTGACAGCATCTGATAGAAAAATGCGGTCGTGAGGACGGCGGCTACTAGCGCCACCCCTCCTACAATCATCAGCTTCTGTTTCATGGCAAAAATGGGCGTCCCCAAAAGTCTTATCGACCGCCGGCTAGCGACCTACAATTGAGGTTAGGGACGGGCGGGCGAACCCGGAATCCGCGAAGGACCCTACCGTACTCGGTAATTTCCCCTATCGGAAGGGCGGAGCAGGCGGCCGCACAGGTTTAAAGCCGGCCGTGCAACAACGCTCGAAAACCCCTAATTCCACGCCACTTACGGGGCTACAGGGGTACGACCAAATCCGGTCAAGTCAGCTGACCTTTGCCGCGATACAGGCTCGTCGACGAAGGCTCAGACAGGACGGGCGTGAGCACGGCGGACGACATGGGACTAGCCTTCCTGAGGCCGTTGATCATGCCAAGTCGTGACGGACTGGTAGGCGTGACCGATCTGCAAGATCTGGCTCTCGGCGAGTTGCTGCCCGACGATTTGCAGCCCCACGGGCAGACCGTCGGTAAAGCCGCACGGCAGCGTCAGGATGGGTAGGCCCGTGAGGTTGAGTCCCCGCGAGTTGCGGGTCGTCGCGGCACGCACGTCGGTTTCGACGCCGTTGAGATCCAGCGTAGCGGCGCCGATTGGAGCGGGAGGTACGACCACCGCCGGGGCCAGCAGCGCGTCCACGTCGTCGAGAACGGTTTCCATCTCGGCGGTGAACTCTTGACGACGACGTTCGGCGGCGAAGTAGTCCACGGCTCGAATCTCCAGACCTTGATCAAAGAGCGGACGTTGATCCTCACCGTAGTCTTCGCGATGTTCGGCAAAGGTCTTTTGATGAACCGCCGCTCCCTCGACGAAGAGAATCAGGCGGTGGAGTTCATTGATCTCCGAGATGTCCGGGACTCGGACCGGGACGAGTTCCGCGCCGAGATCCTCGAAGACTTGGAGGGCCGCCCCGCAGGCGGCGTCCACTCCGGAGTCGAGGCTCTCGAAATAGAAGTTGCTCGGGACTCCCAAACGAACGCCTTCAAGGCGGGGCTCCGCAGCGAATTCCGGCAATTCTACATCGGCGTCCAGCGTCGTGTCGTCGGCCGGGTCGGGGCCCGCCATTGCGGAGTAGACCCAGGCGGTCTCCTGCGCCGTCCAAGCGAAAGGGCCGATGGTATCGAGCGATTCGCCGAGCAAGAACATTCCGTGGCGCGAGATGCGCCCGAAGGTCGGCTTGAGCCCCGTTACGCCGCAGAAAGCGGCGGGGATGCGGATGGAACCGCCAGTATCGGTACCGAGCGAAAAAGCGCAGAGGCCCGCGGCGAGCGCCGAGGTCGAGCCGCCGCTGGAACCGCCCGGGATCCGGTCCAGGTTCCACGGATTGCGAACCGGGCCGTAGTGCGCGTTGTTGCTCGTGATTCCGTAGGCGTTCTCATGGAGGTGCGCCTTGCCGAGTAGGACGGCTCCGGCGTCACGTAGCTTCTCCACCACGGTTGCGTCGTAGGCCGGCACGAAGTCCGCGAAAATCTTGGTCCCGGCCGTTGTGGGGATGCCGCGGGTATACATGAGGTCCTTGGCCGCGTAGGGAATGCCGTGCAAGGGGCCTCGATATTGTCCGGAGGCGATCTCTCGCTCGGCCTGTTCCGCCTGCGACATGGCCAGCTCAGGCGTCGTCAACAGGTAGGCGTTCAGTGCCGGATTTCGCCGTTCGATTCGGGCCAGCACGTCGCGTGCGATCTCGACGGGAGACGCCTCTCGGGTCCGAATCAGTCGAGAGAGTTCAATGAGAGTGTCGGGCATCGCTATCCAAGTGAAGGTCCTACAGTTTAATCTAGGATTTCGCGAATGCCCGCCACCTTGGCAGAAATCTTCCGCCAGACGATCGCCCATGATCGTCCGGACACGATCCTCACAAAGCAGGACGGTCGCTACCAGCCCGTCTCGGCCCGCGAACTGCGTCGGAGGGTCGGCAAGCTCAGCGGCGCACTGGCTGGAGTGGGGATTCGCAAGGGTGACCGTTGCGCACTGTTGGCGGAAAATCGCTGGGAGTGGGCGGTTGCCGACTTCGCCATGATGACCTCGGGGATTGTCAGCGTACCGCTGTACCCGACATTGACCGGCGACCAAATTCGCTACATGTTGGAGCACTCCGAGTCGCGAATCGTCTTCGTCTCCACCGCAGCTCAACTCGACAAGATGGTCAAGCTTTGGCAGGACTTGCCGAAGCTGGAGGGCGTGGTGGTCTTTGATCGCCTCTCCGCCGACGATTCACGGGTGATCCCATTTGAGAGTCTGATCGGCGACGAGGCGCTCACCGCGGCGGAAGAGCAAGCGCTTGAGAGTGCGATCAGCGAAGTACGCCCGGAGGACGCAGCGAGCATCATCTACACGTCCGGCACGACCGGAACCCCAAAAGGGGTGATGCTCTCGCACGGCAACGTCGCAACCAACGTGCGGGACTGCGGGTTCGACATCACGAGGGCGGACACCTGCCTGTCCTTCCTACCTCTCTCGCATGTTGCGGAGCGGACGGCGGACTACGTGTTCTTCTCCTACGGCGCCTCCGTGGCCTACGCCGAGTCGATGGACGCAGTGCCGAAGAACATGCAAGAGGTGCGGCCGACGATGGCGGTGGCCGTACCGCGATTCTTTGAGAAGGTCCACGGACGAGTCATGACGGCAATGGCGGAAGCGCCGCCCCTGCGCCGTAAACTCTTCAACTGGGCCGTCAGCGTCGGGGGCAGGACGATCCCGTATCGAACGGCGGGGAAGCCGCTCCCTCCGCTATTGGCGCTCCAGCATTCTCTGGCCGACGCCGTCGTGCTGAAGAAACTGCGAGCCCGACTTGGCGGAAGGTTCCAACGCTTCGTGTCGGGCGCCGCCCCGCTAGGCAAACGCCTGGCGGAGTTCTTCTTTTCCGTGGGACTTCCGATTTACGAGGCTTACGGACTCACCGAGACGTCGCCGCTAATAACGATCAATAAGGCTGGGGCCACGAAGCTGGGATCAGTTGGCCGCGTGATCGAGAACGTCGAGGTGCGCATCGCGGACGACGGAGAAATCCTGGTGCGCGGTCCGAACGTGATGCAGGGCTACTTCAAGATGCCGGAAGAGACCGCCGAGGTGTTGCAACCGGATGGATGGTTCCTCACCGGCGACATCGGCGAGTTCGACGAAGACGGATTTCTTAAGATCACGGACCGCAAGAAGGATCTGCTAAAAACCTCCGGCGGCAAGTACATCGCGCCCGCCGCGGTCGAAGGTGAACTCAAGTCGAGCCCGTTTATCTCCATGGCGGTCGTCTTCGCGGAGGGGCGTAATTTCCCCAGCGCACTCGTGATCCCAAATTTCGACCGCCTGACTGCATGGGCCCAGCAGCAGGGGATCCCGACGCGCGGCCACCCGGAACTAGTCGCCGATGAACAAGTGAAGGCACACCTTCAAGCCGAGGCTGAGAAGGCCTGTGCCGATCTGCCTCGGTACGAGAAACCCAAGAAATTCATCTGGCTGGATCGCGAGCTGTCGCTTGAGAACGGAGAGGTCACGCCGACGATGAAGGTGCGCCGACGAGCGGTGGCGCTGCGATTTGAGAGGCAGATCGATGCGCTCTATTCCGACTGACCGGGAAACTCCGGGCGCGCATCGTCCGTCAAGACAAATAGGGATGAGGACTCTGCTCACGCTATCCGTCTGCCTTGTGCTGGGATCGGCCGCTCCGCTGGCGGCGCAACCGGAGAAGAGCTATCCGCTACGCGCGGTGCATGTAGTCGGCAATGGGATCGTGCCGACTGAAAAGATCGTCGCGGCTACTCAGCTGGAGATCGGACAACCCGTCAGAGAGCGCGACTTCCGGGACGCCCTACAGAAGCTCAACAACTCCGGCCTTTTCGAACTCATCGAGTTCGCCTTCGGCCCCCACGACGGCGGCTATCAAGTCACCTTCCAGGTCTCGGAAGTGGAACAGCTCTACGACGTCGCCTTTCGCGGCTTTGAGCAATCCGCCGACGAGATGCACGCGCTCGTTGAGGAAGCGGTCCCGATGTACATCCGCCAAAGTCCGGGAGACGGGATCATGGTGATCCGCATCGGCAACACGGTGCAGGAGGCGTGGAAGAAGGCGGGCAACGATTCCAAGATCATCGGCCAGCTCGTTCCCGGCGACGGCGAAGAGTTGGTGATGCTCTTCCGTCCCGAAGAGGCCACGCAAGCGATTGCCTTCGTCACTTTCGAGGGATCCGGCGTGATCCCGCCCCTGGAGTTGCAGCGCGTCTTCAACCCAGTGGCCATGGGGGAGCAGTACTCCGAAACACGGCTCCTGGAACTGCTGCGCTTCAACGTACGCCCTTTCTATGAGGAACGGGGCCGGATGAACGTCCAGTTCTGCCCTTGTACCTCCGAGCCGGACCCACACACCGAAGGCGTGTTGGTGAAGGTCGCCGTCGACGAGGGGGCCCTCTACAAGTGGGGCGAAATCGAACGCCCTTCCCCGGCGCCGTTCGACGAGCGCGGCATGGCCCGCATATTCACAATTGAGACCGGAGATCCGGTCAACATCAAGGAAGCCCGTGCGGTCCAGACCAAGATGGACGAAGGGCTGCGCCGGATCGGGTTCCTCAAGTCCGACACGACCGTCGACATCAACGTCGACCATGACGCCAAGCTGGTCGCGCTCGTTTACAACGTCGACGCCGGCGAGCGCTATACGTTTCGACGGCTCGAGATCAAGGGGCTCGATATCCTCTCCGAGCCCGTGATTCGCAAACGCTGGGGGCTGGACCTCGGGGATTGGTACAACACGGACTATCCGGCGGTGTTCCTGAACCGTGTACGGCAAGACCAAATGTTCGACAACCTGGAGGACACGCGTCACCGGGTGAGCATCGACGAGACCAACAAGGCAGTCGACGTGACGATCGAGTTCATCGGCAGGACAGACAAGAAGAAGTACCTGCCCGACTACAAGCCGGATAAGGATCCGTTTCCCTTTCGCTAGTCGAGAGGCAACACGGAGGCGACGACTTTGCGTTTGGGGCCGCCGACGATTTCGACTTTCACGCGGTTGCCGAGCCGATAGACGCCGGTCGCCTCAATCACGTAGCGGCCACGGATCGCGGCCCACGCTTTGCGCGCCAGCTCCTGAGGCGGAAGCTTGAGTTTCTTGCCGGCGAAGTGCGCCCCTCCGGCATTCTCGGCGATGCGATCAAACAGTGAGCCGTCCGTGTTCTCCCAGTAGACGGTGTGGATCACGACGCCCCGGCGTCGAGCCAGCGCGAGGACATCGCCAGGACTCGTGCGGCTGTTCGCCTCCGCGCCGGAAGAGAGCAGGACGGCGACGCGGCGGGCGGCGGTGTTCTCAAAACCTTCATCCAACACGGCGAAGAGCGCGTCAAGCCCCCGCGGATTATTGCCGTAGCGCGTGTTTGCGTAAGCGTCGAGCAACGAATCGACGCTGCCGGTGAAGTCCTCAAGCAAGGTCGCGGACTGGTCATAGGAAACGAGAGCCATCTGGTCGTTCTCGCCGAGGCCTCGAATCATCGGCTGAACCACCGGCTTGATGCGGTCGGCGAGAATGCTGGAATCGAAGATCAGCATGGCGTCGAGCTTCTCGTCGTCCCGGTACTGGACACTCTGGATGGACAGGACGTCGGCGCCGTCGGTGATCTGAAAATTCGAAGCCGCAAGATTCCGAATCGGGTCGCCGGTCTTCTCGTCAAAGACGGTGACCGAAAGGCGAACCTGTTGAGCCTGCAAGGCGGCGGCACAGAGAAGGATGCAAGCAAATCTCACTGGCGTCTCCGGCTACGAATCGGATAGCGCTTTGCCGTCCCGGCTTCCACGACGAGGATTTGGTCATCCAGCATCTGGATGTCCGCCACGCCTCGGAAGCCTTCAGGTATCTCTAACAGAAACGCCAGGTATTGCACCGTCTCACGTTGGCGGCCGCCGATCCATCGCAGCATCGGTTCGCCCCACAGTTCGCCTTCTCTCGCCACCCGTTCCATGGTTCCGCCGAAGGGCGTCGTACCGAACTCCATCCCGCGCGCCTTCTCCCGTCCGTTCCAAGGCGGCCCGTGGTTGCGACCGTTCTCTTGCCAGTCGCCGATCCACGGAAAATCCTCGCGATCCCAGACGTAGCCGATGAGCACATGGTAATCGGCATGATACATGGTGAACCAAGCGTGCTCTCGGTCTTGGTCCATGAGATAGCCTGCGTAGGTCCCGGACCCGGGCTGAGTTTGCATGACGCGCAGGTCGGTCTCTGCGCCGGTCGGCGATTTGCCGGACGGCCATTCGACTTCCCCGCTTCCAAGAGAGTTCGTCGGGTCGGAGCGGCGAACCTCGCCTCTTCCGGCGGACATGTCTAAGACCGTCTTGCCGGGCTCGACGAAGGGCGGACCGAATGTGACGTGCTGGACCCACATCGCCGGGCGATCGAAGTCCACCAGAGACTCCACCCACTCTTCGATGTAGAGGACGTTCTCATCCGCCGGCAGAGTGAGCTTGCGGCCGACGTTATAGCGCTGAAGCGGCAAGTGAGCGGAGTATTCGAGCACGACCTCCCCCGGAGCGGCGCCGGCGCGGTCGAGAGTCCACTCACGGGAGAGCGCTTCTCCGTGGTTACCGAGTCCGTTCTCGGCCTCGGTCGTCGACGGCCCCCCGAACGTCGGGAAATTCAGCAGGTGACCCATGTACCCGGCCATCAACACGCGATTGGTCCCGTCGCCGTAGATCGCGTCGTGCTTCTCGGGCTCGTACTCCCACGGCTCGATGGTCGGGTAGAGCGGCACGCGCATGGGGTTGAGCGCGAGAGTCGGATTGTCGGAACGGAACCGAATCTCAGCGATGTGCCCGGCTCCGCGCAGGGCCGCTACGCGCATCGTCGCGTTCTGGAGGAAGTACGCGTCGCGACCGTGGAGCTCACCGGTCGAGAAGGAGGGCTCCTGCGCGGCCGCGGAGACTGCGATCAGAACAGCGAGGCAACGGAACAACACTGGTCGTTAGGGTAGCGCGTGCCGCTCGGAAAAGTAGCCGAGAGACGACCAGAAAACGCTATCCTGACCGGAGCTATGTCGCGAATCCTCATTGCCCTCCTCGTCTCCCTTACCGCACTCGGCGCGGCCGAGCACGAATTCATCTACACCGAAGCGCCGTTCCCCTCTTGTCACGCATCGACCATCATGGAGACCAAAGACGGCGAGTTGTTGGCGGCCTGGTTTGGAGGGTCTGACGAGGGCGAGAACGACGTGGCGATCTGGATCGCGCGCAAAGGCCCCGACGGGTGGTCGGCGCCTGTAGAGGCAGCTCGACATGAAAATACGCCCACCTGGAATCCGGTACTGTTCAGGACCCAGGACGGCATGACTTGGCTCTATTACAAGTTCGGCACGAGCCCCCGGGAGTGGACCGGGGCCTATCGCATGTCTGAAGACGACGGACGGACTTGGGGAGAGGTGAAGGTCATGCCGACCGGATTGCTCGGGCCGGTCCGCAACAAACCGCTCCTGCTTCCCGACGGAACCGTCGTTGCGGGAAGTTCGCATGAGAGCTACCGGTCGTGGACTTCCTATGCAGAAATCTCTCGCGACGACGCGCGCACTTGGGAGCGCTCCGGCCCGGTCGTCCACCCGGCCCAGCCCTATGGTTTGATCCAGCCGGCGATTGTGCCGATCGCCGGAGGACTTCGAATGTTCGTGCGTGCGCGGAACGTCGGTCAAATCTGCTCCGCCGATTCTTTCGACGGCGGGATGACTTGGAGTCCGGCGAGAGAGACGGATCTGCCGAACCCGAACTCAGGAATCGATACGGTGCGGCTAGAGGACGGCCGGATGGTGATGGTCTACAACCACACCGGCAAGGGGCGTTCCCCGCTGAACTTGGCCGTCTCGAGCGACGAGGGCCTGACCTGGGAGCGGTTCATGGATCTAGAAACCGACCCGGGAGAGTACTCCTACCCGGCGATCATCCAGCACAGCTCAGGCGCCGTTGACGTCACGTATACCTGGAAGCGCGAGCGCATCAAACACGTACGCGTCGGCCTGGAAGAGATTCCCTAGACTAGTCGAAAAAGTCTTTGACCCGATCAAAGAAGCCCTTCTCTTTGGGCTCGTGGTCGGCGGGCAGGAGTTCGGAGAGAGCCTCAAAGTGCTCGCGCTGCTCAGCCGTCAGCTTTTCGGGCGTAAGCACGCGCACGTGGATGATGAGATCTCCCCGGCGTCCGCTGTTGACGTGCGCGACGCCTTCGCCGCGTATCCGAAAACGGCTGCCGGTCTGGGTCCCGGCATGGACCTTCAATTCGCGTTCGCCCACCAGCGTGGGAACCTTGATGGTCGCGCCGAGCGCGGCCTGGGCGAAATTGACGGCGGCTTCATAGTGAAGCTCCTGCCCGTCGCGCTCAAAGTGAGGATGCTCGGCGACGCTGAGTAAGACGTATAGATCGCCCGGCGTACCGCCTTGGGGTCCGCTTTCACCTTCACCGGTGAGGCGCAGTCGAGTTCCTGTGTCTACGCCGGCGGGAATGTTGATCTTGAGCTTTCGGTTGTTGCGCGTCTGGCCGCGACCGTTGCACTTGGCGCAGGGCTTCTCGATCACTTGACCCCGGCCGCTACAGGCGGCGCAAGGGCGTCCTACTGAGAAGATTCCCTGCTGGTAGTAGACCTGGCCGCGACCGTGACAGGTGGGACAGGTCTTCGGTTGCGTTCCGGACTCGGCGCCGGACCCCGAGCACTTGTCGCAGCTCTCCGTGCGCGGAAACTGGATCTCCGTCTCCAGCCCGAAGACCGCATCCTTGAAATCGACTTCCAGTTCGTACTGGAGATCCGCACCGCGTCGGCGACGTCCGCGGCCACGACCGCCGCCGCCGCCGCCGCCAAAGATATCGCCGAAACCGAAGAAGTCGCCGAAAATGTCGGAGAACTCGGAAAAGTCTTGGGGATTGAAACCGCCGGTCTGGCCGTTCACTCCCTGGTGGCCGAACTGGTCATAGCGCTGGCGCTTGGCATCGTCGCTGAGGACCGAGTAAGCCTCCGAGGCCTCTTTGAATTTCTCTTCGGCTTCGGCGTTGTCCGGATTGCGGTCCGGATGATACTCCATGGCGAGTTTGCGGTAGGCACTCTTGATCACGTCGCCGGACGCATCGCGCTCGACCTGCAGCACCTCGTAGTAATCGCGCTTTTCCACGTTTGTTGAACTCATACGAGCGTTGCTCGAATCTTCTTCCCTATTCCTTGACCGCGACCTTCACCATCGCCGCACGCAGCAACCGATCCTTGAATTTGTATCCCTTCTGATAGGTATCCAGGACGTCTTGATCCTCTTCGTCGGTCTCGACCGACGCCCGATCCACCGCCTGATGCAGGTGGGGGTCGAACTTGCCGCCGTCCTCAATTTCCTGCAATCCTGCACGCTCGAAGACGTCGAGAATGCGCTGCTGAATCATCTGCAGCCCCTTCGCAACCTCCGGATCGACGGCCTCGGCGGAGGCGGCTCGCTCAAAGTCGTCCACGATCGGCAGTAGGGACTCGATGGTCTCCATCGCAGAGTAGTCGCGCAGTTCCTGGCGCTCGCGCTCCAGTCGTTTGCGGATGTTCTCGAACTCGGCCTGTGCGCGCTGAAAACGATCGAGCAACTCTCGATTCTCAGCGATCACCTGGTCTCGTTCGGCACGAGCTGCGTCTAAATCGGACAGAGGCTTTTCGGGCTCGGCCGCTTCTTTAGATTCAGGCGAAACCTCTTCCTGAACCGCCGCCTCCCCGGAGGGATTCAGCTCTTCCTGGTCGTTGGGCATGGAAACGAAAAAACCCGCACGCGGGTTCTTTCTAATCTTATCAGACAGGTGGGACGGCTCTAGCCGACGCGCCCCTGGAACGCTTCGTAGCACTCCGGGCCTCGCGCTTGGAGCCAGGCCGCGTAGGGCTCGGCCACCTTCTCAATATTGCTCCAAGTTTCCGGGTCCTTCTGGGCCTCGCGGATCTCCGGCAAGATGGGTTTGATCCGCTCCCACACGAGCAGCATCTCTCGGTTGCTCTCAAAGAAGAGCTCTTGGTTCAATACGCCGGCCGTGATGAACGACGCGGCCATATCCCAATACGTGACGACCTGACGAAAGAACTCGGACTCGTCCGAGCCCACCGGGCACAGCTCTTTTTGTTCGGCGAGGGTCTTGGCGCGAAAGTTGGAGACAAACCAACGGCGAGCATCGCGCATGCGTTTCTCACGACGCATTTCGTACAGGCGGAGGATCAGGTTGACGTCGTCGTAGGTAGAGCAAACAGACATAAGGGTCGTGGGTCAGGATAGCAAGCCGGCGGCCTCAGGCAGAACCCCGGCCAGGCGGCGGCGGGAAGCCGATCTTGCGAATCAAGGCAGGATAACGAGGGTGCTCACGGAGCGGGTCATAGGCCGGCTCGCACTGCAAGTAGACCAGCAGGCTGTCATGGCTTTCGGCGGCAAGCTCGAAGCGTTTCATCGCTTTTTCCGTATCGCCGAGGCTCAGGTCGCTGAGGCCGAACAGAACGGGCGAGAGCGGACGGTCGCGGGCGATCTCTTCCATCTTCGCGTACTGATCGAGCGCCTGTTCTCGCTCACCGACCATGGCATGAAAGCGGCAAAGCAGGATCGCCTCGCGGGCCGGATCCGCGTTGAGTTCGTTGATTCGGTCAATCAGCAGGCGGGCTCGGCGAGCGTTGCCGGAAATCCCATGGGTAATCACCTGATCAAACAGCGCGGGCACAAAGGTCGGATCGAGCTGAGAGGTCCGCTCACATTGTTCCAAGGCCTCGTCGTACCGCCGCGCGAAGTGCAAGATTCGACCGACCGCGGTCGAGATCAGCAGCGACAGAGGATCGAGCTCCAGAGCGCGTCGAACGTGGGCCACGGCCTCGTCCAGACGCAAGACTAGAGCCAAAAAGAGGGCGAATTGGTGGTGGGCGACGGCGTACCCGTCGTTGATCTCCAGGGCGCGCACGAAGGCTTGCTCCGCGCCGGTCCAGTCCCAATCGGCACGAAGGCGGACCAACGCGAGCGCAACATGGGGCTCGGCGCGATCCGGGTCCAACTCGATCGCTCGCTCAGCCGCCTCCCGGGCGCGCCCGAACGTTCTCGGAATATCCTCGACATAGGCGGCTGACGCGCGTAAGACCTCGGTTTCGGCGACGGCGCCCCAGGCCGCTCCGAAGGACTCATCCGCGGAGATCGCGCTGCGGAATTTCTCCAATGCCTGCTCAAGCGTGGTCCGCGTGCGCTGATTCAGCAGGTACCGGCCAGCCAGATATTCGTTGTACGCTTCCACGTTCGCGGTCGGCTTCTTGCGGGCGGACTGAGCGAGAAGAAGCTTTGGTTCCAAGGCCTCAACGACTCCGCGAGCGATCTCTTCCTGGACGGCGAAGACGTCCTCCATGTGGCGATCGTAGCGCTGCGACCACAGATGCCGCCCGTCGGAGACGGCGACGAGTTGCGCGGAGACGCGTAGCGTATTTCCGGACTTGCGGACGCTGCCCGTCACGAACCCGCGAACCTTCAGTTCGCGGCCGATCTTGCTTACGTCGTAAGCCTCGCCCTTGTACCGGAATGTCGAGGCGCGCGAAACAATGCGGAGACCTTTGACTTCCGACAGCGCCAACGTGATCTCCTCGGCGATGCCGTCGCAAAAGTATTCTTGGTCCAGATCAGGACTCATGTCGACGAAAGGGAGCACGGCGACGGCCGGCTCGGAGGACTCCGGGACGGACGGCTTGTTGCGACGGTCGCGCACCCGCTCGCCCAACGACCTCAGAGCCGCCACTACGGCGTCCATGGATTCAAACCGCTCCTCAGGCACCTTGGCGAGCAGCCGAGTGACCAGTGCACTGAGTCCCGCCGGAACGTCGGGGCGTCTCTCGCCGAGCGGCGCCGGGTCGCTGTTCACGATGTCGTAGAGAACGACGGCCTCATGGTCGGCGCTAAACGGGCGCCGCCCGCAAATCAATTCGTAGGTAAGAATGCCCAGCGAGAATTGGTCGCTCGCGGGCCCGGCGGGCAATCCTTGGGCCTGCTCGGGCGAGAGATACGCGGAAGTGCCCGCCGTGTCGAACGCCGGCGAGCCTTCTCCGCCCGATACCTGGGCGACTCCGAAGTCGGTCAGCTTAGCTTCGTTTTCGGCAGTCAGCAAGACGTTGTCCGCCTTGACGTCGCGATGGACGATGCCGTGCCGATGGGCGTGCGCCAGAGCACTCGCAACATTGGATGCCCAAGCTAGAACTTGACGCGTGGAGAAGCCCTCGGGGTTCTCCCGCAACCGGTCGCGCAACGAGCCGCCGGGAAGATACTCGAGTGCGAGAAACCGCTCGCCGTTCTCTTCAGCAACAGCGTAGACCGTCGCGATGCTCGGATGGTTGAGGCGAGAAATCGCGCGGGCCTCGTGCAGAAACGCCTCCAGCGAATCCTCGGGAAGGTCCGAACTGGCGGGGAGAAACTTGAGGGCCGTGATGCGATCCAGCTGGGTATCGCGCCCCTTGTAGACGACGCCCATGCCGCCTTCCCCCACTCTCTCGAGGATCTCGTACTGGCCGATTCTACGGTTCATTTCGACCCGGAACTCCTTATTATCCCCCAGTCTCGATCCAGAGCAATCGGACCGATAATCGCTGTAGAGAGCCCAGGCCCCAGACACGACTATGACGAAACGACCAAAGGCCAAGGCGTCTCAGGCGACCCTTACCGGAGCCCAGTTTGGTCTTCAAGGGCTGGCGTCGTTCCTGCTAGGGGGAGTGACTTCGCTGACGCTGTCCATGTCCCCGGCATTGTGGTCGGAAACGCCGGAAACCTCACCGGTTCGCTTCCTCGGATACATGGTCGGAGGAGCGATCGGCGGAGCGGGCATGCTCTGGGGCTTCCCGAAGAAGGGAGTCGTCGTGGCCGCCGCGCTCGGCTTCGGGGGCGCGTTTCTTGCGCCCGCGTTTTGGGCCGCGTCGCGCATGGACGTGCTCATGACCATGCAGGCGTCGGACTACGGGGCGGGCACCTTCGTGGGCGCGTTTCTCAGCTACTCCCTCTCGTACGGACTCGCCGGGGGACTGGGGATGGCGTTCGCCGTGCCGCGATTGTTTTGGAGCGCGGCCTGGATCTTCTTCGCTTCCGGAGGGATCGGCGGCCTCTTGGCCGCGGCCGGTCCGGCGCTCGGCGACCCCAGCGGCGCCGCGGCCGTCTACCGCATTCTGATCTTCCTGCTAGCCGGTCATTTCGTCGCCTTCACCCTGGGGGGGTATGCGACCGGCCGGGCGCTTGAGAAGGAAGTTCGTGGCTAGGCTGCCCTGTCGCACGCGGACGCCAAGCCTGCCGGTATACTCAGAGATTCGTCTCTCTAACTTATGGCGCTCCCAAAAATTCGATCCACGACGGTGCTCTGCGTCCGTCGCAACGGCAAAGTCGTCATGGGCGGCGACGGGCAGGTCACCCTCGGCAGCGAGGTCATCAAAGGCTCGGCACGCAAGACTCGACGGCTCTATAACGACAAGATCTTGGCGGGCTTCGCCGGCTCCACCGCCGACGCTCTCAGCCTCTTCTCTCGTTTCGAGGACAAGCTGCAGCAATACGGCGGAAATCTCCATCGCTCAGCCGTCGAACTGGCCCGCGACTGGAGAACGGATAAGTCCCTGCGTCACCTCGAAGCGGTTCTACTGACCGCGGACGAAGAGACTACGCTGTTGATCTCCGGCACCGGCGACGTGATCGCCTATGACGAGCCGATCGCGGCCATCGGCTCAGGCGGATCATTCGCTTCCGCGGCGGCGACGGCCCTCATGGCGAACACGGAATTGGACGCCCGCCGAGTCGCCGAGAAGGCGATGAATATCGCCGCCAATATCTGCATCTATACGAATGACAATATTCACTTTGAAGAGCTTGGGTAACGGGCGATGGTGATCTATCTACCAGGGAACCAAACCGGCGCCGACCAGCCGGCTCTCGACGAATTGACGCCGCGCGAAATCGTCGGCGAGCTCGACAAGCACGTCGTCGGGCAAAACGATGCGAAGCGAGCCGTGGCCATCGCGCTGCGTAATCGAGTACGTCGACAGAAACTCAGCCCGGAAATGGCTGAAGAGGTGATGCCCAAGAACATCTTGATGATGGGCGCCACCGGAGTGGGAAAGACGGAGATCGCACGGCGACTCGCACGGTTGTCGAATTCGCCGTTCCTCAAGGTCGAGGCGACGAAGTTCACCGAGGTGGGCTACGTGGGACGCGACGTCGAGTCGATGATCCGGGACCTCATCGAGACTTCGATTGAGATGGTCCGGGAGGAAAAGCTCGATCTAGTCGCCGACCGCGCCGAGGCGCAGGCCGAGGAGCGCATCCTCGACGTCTTGCTGCCGCCGCAGACCGTAGCCGTCGAGGGCGAGGCGGAAGTCGAGACGGAAGCCAAGGAGGCCTCGGATCGGTCCCGCGAGAAGATGCGGCAGAACTTCCGCGACGGAAAACTCGATGAACGGATGGTCGAGATCGACGTCAAGGACCGGCAACAGCCCATCGAGATCATCACCAACCAAGGCTCTGAGGAGATGGACATCAATCTCCGCGACATGCTCCCCGGGCTCTTCGGGGGCAAGAACAAGCGCCGCAAAATGCGCGTCGCCGAGGCCTTCGACTACTTCGTCCAAGAAGAAGAGCAGAAGCTCGTCGACATGGACCAGGTAACCCGCCAGGCAGTCGATCGCGTGGAGCAATCGGGCATCATCTTCCTCGATGAGATGGATAAGATCGCGGGTCGCGAAGGCGGGCGAGGTCCCGACGTCAGCCGGGAAGGCGTACAACGAGACATCCTGCCCATTGTCGAAGGGACCACGGTCAACACGCGCTACGGAATGTTGCGCACCGACCACATTCTCTTTATCGCCGCGGGCGCATTCCACGTAGCCAAGCCAAGCGACCTCATCCCAGAATTGCAGGGTCGATTCCCGATTCGCGTCGAACTGAAGTCGCTCACGACGGAAGACTTTGTGCGGATACTGACGGAGCCGAGAAACGCGCTGACCAAGCAGTACGTGGCGCTGATGGAGACCGAAGGCGTCAAGCTGACGTTTACCGACGACTCGGTGCTCGAGATGGCCAAGATCGCCATGCAGGTCAACGAGGACACGGAGAACATCGGCGCCCGACGACTTCACACGATCCTTGAGCGACTCCTGGACGACATTTCGTTTGACGGCCCCGACCTGAAAGAGAAGGACGTGACGATCGACGCAGAGTATGTCCGGAAACAGCTGTCCGACGTCGCCAAGGATCAAGACCTCAGCCGCTACATCCTCTAGACGTGCGAAACGAAGGCTTATCGAGCGTCGCTTGGGCGGTCGCGGCATCTACTCTATGGGCGCTCGGCTGCGGATCCGTCGGGGAGCCCCGTCCGCCGCTGCTGAATGTACCGGAGGCGCCGGCCGAATTCACGGCAACTCAGGAATCGGACCAGGCGCTGCTTCGGTGGGTTTGGCCGCAGAGAACCACGAGCGGCGAACTGCTGCGCCGCGAGATCGCGACCTTCGAGGTATTTGCGGTCGACATCGCCCGGGACTCACAACCTACTGCCGAGCTGTTGGACCGATTGGGCACGACAATCGCGCGCATCAATCCGGAAGAGGCGTCGGCGGAGCCGGGACAGACAATCGACGTCGGCACGTCATTAACCGAACGCTTCGGCAAGCGAACGGCGATCGCGGTTCGGGCGCGCACGGTCCGGGGCAAGTATTCGCCTTGGTCGCGTATTGTCGTCTTGGACGTCGTTCGGCCGCCCGACGCCCCGCGGGAACTCCGGGCGGCGACCGCGCCGGACGGCGTGAGGCTGCGGTGGAACGCAACGGACGGAGCCGCATCCTACGTGATCGAGAAACGCGTCTCGGACTCCAACGACTTTCGGATCGCGGGCCGGACCGAGGAACACGAATTTCTCGACCGCTCCATCGTTTGGGGGGAAGAGCACGTATACCGCGTACGCGCCGAGGCTGAGGCAAGCTCGGGCAACGTGGGAGGGCGTCGCTCCAGCAACGTCGTGCTCCAAGCACTGGACACTTTCGCACCGGCTCCGCCCGACCAACTCCGGGCGGTCGTCGCGCAAGACTCGGTGGAACTGACCTGGAGTTCCAGCGAGGCTCACGACCTCGCCGGATACCGGGTACTGCGGAACGGCGAACCTCTTCACCCGGGACTGCTTGAGTCTCCCGACTTCAGCGATAGGACGGCGGGAGGAGAGCAGACCTGGAACTACGTGGTCGTCGCCGTCGACCGCACGGGCAACGAGAGCCCAGCTTCGGATCCCGTGCAGGTGCAAGTTCGCTAGGCAGAGCTAGGGAGCCGGCGCTTCCGTCTTGAATTGGCCGCGCGTTTGCGAGGCCGGGCACAAGAGCCTCCAGTGGTAGAGGGCCCCGGACTCCAGTCCGACAAGATCCACCGTTCGGGGGCCGCTCAAGCCTCCGTCGGCAATGCGCCCGCCCGAACTCCACCATCCTTCGCCGAAGGCCGGGTCCAGCGAATAGTCGACCCAGCACTGCTCGGGACTCAAGTCGCCCGACTCCGGCCCCTCGTAGGAGACACGTGCAACGCCGCCGCCAAGATCGTTCACATCTACATCCGCGATCAAACCGCGATAGGCCATAAACTGTCGGCGGTCGAATCCCTTGCCCGGCGCCGTCGACTCCCATGTGCCCGGCTTGAAGGCGGCGTTTACGCGATCAGCCATCGACGCCCCGGCTGGATAGCTCTGGCCTGTCGTCCAACCGGCGAAGTAGGCTTCCGTCTCCAGATCAGTGACCGTATCCGAATCGAGCGAGGAGAGAGCCTTTTGATCGAAAACATCCTTTCCGACCCACATGTTCTCTAGCCCGCCGTAGACGACGTTGTTGCGAAACGCGGAGAACGCGTCCGGCGTGTGCGTCCCGTTCGCAAGTATCTGATGCACCTGACACTCCCAGACGTCTTGACCGCCCGCCAGCGCTTCGCATGCCGGCACGTATGCCCCCTGCCCGTTGCCCTGGTGCTTGACGCCGAACGAACTTGGGTTCTTCGAGAACGAGAGGACGTTGTCCTCAAGCACCAGACGCGTTTGGAAACCCGAGCCGATACTCATCAGGCAGCCGATGCCCCGGCAGCGCTGCTCGCCTAGGGTATTGTTGGCAATCCTAATGTCCGATTGATCGCCCGAAAGCTGGATCCAGTTTCCAGCGAAGTTGCAGCAGTTGGCCTTGGCCGGGCCGGTGATCTGGGAGGGCTGCGACGCATACTGGTCGTAGTCGAGTTCCTCGAACAAACTGTCGGTGACGGAAATCCTCTGAATCGGCGGGGCTCTGGCCGTGATCGCACCTTGGAGGAAGTGAACTCCGCTGACCGAGCGGGCGACATGGAGCCCGCGGATGTCGATGTCCCTTGTGGCGTAGGATTCGAACAACCCTCCGCCGCCCGAAGCCTTAAAGATCACCGCCGGCGCCGACGGGGTTCCGTCCGCCCAGCTTCCAGCTGCGTAGAGCCCTTCAATAAGAATCCGTTCTCCACACTTCAGCTCAAGGATATGCCGGTCGTTATAGTAGGCGTCGTTCGACTCTGGGTGGCCGGCCATCATCCGGTTCGGCTTTTCGGCGTGAACGCGTTGGACGGTCAAATCCGTCAGAGGAGTCTGGCAACTCGAGTCTCCGCCAAACACGATCCCGTGCGTCTCACCGACCGCGATGTTTCGAAGCTGAACGTCTTGCGCGCTGTTGTACCGCAAGAAGAGCGAACCAGAGTTACTGGAGGGCTCCACCGAGTCACGAATTCGCTTTGAAACGGGGTCGATAGGGAAGTGCCTGGACGGCCCGACAAAGAAGGAATTCGCCACGGAAACGCCGTTCGCGCCCGCAAAGTTCAGGCAACCGGGAATGCGATAGGGGAACTGGCCGCAATTGCCGAGGACCCGATCGAAGGCGATGCGACTCTGGTTGTTCGACAAGGTGATCAACAGATCCGGCGTCTCGCTGTCGTGGACGGCGTATCCCCCCGCGCCGCCCGCACCGAGCGCCTGCGTACCGAGCAACTCGATCGTGTCCAAATCGACCTTCCGGTAATGGCGCCCCCCGTCGATCGAAGGAATTGCCGCCCCGCGAATCATGATCGTGTGATGCTCCCGGACCGAACCGCAACCGCCGGTGCAAGACGCCCCGCCCGGAACCTGGATGGAAGTGAGCGTCGATGAGATTACCTCCAGCAACTGATCATCCAACTCGCCGCCCGAACCCGTGACGCGCACGACGTCGTGAGCGATCACATAGAGCGCCTGGCTTCGAGTCAGATGCATGGGCTCGGCCAACTCGAGCGTCGACGTCCCGTCTTGGTTGTCCGTGATCGATTCGATATCGAGGTCTTCCAGATCGTAGAAGGCGTGCTCGGAAGTGAAGTTCAGGCGGATTGGAGTTGTATCTTCAATCGATGCAATCTTCACCCCGGTGAAGAAGACGACTCGACCGGACTGACACGGCCCTTTCGGCTGGTAAGGACCTCCCGAAATCCGAATCGTGTTGCCCAGCGCGTTCGCGTCGAAAGCATTCTTCGCGCCCTGCAGTCCGTCGCAGTCGTCAAAGTCGATCACGACGTTGTCGGTGTCGTGCTGATCGAGGCCAAGCGGTTCGGAAACGGTCAGCACGTCGTTGTTCTCGCCGCTGACGTCGACGATCCTGAAGGCGCGATTCGTCTGCTCAGCCGGAGGAAGTTCAAACTTGATGTTCTGGAAGCAGACATCGCTCGAATTCGACCGGAAAGCCATTGGAACAAAAGCCGGCGAGTCGCCGAACATCGTTCGATTCGCAGCAACGGAGAAGCCTCCCAGCAAGGGACCGTAGGTCGGGTCAGTGCGTACCCCGGCGGGAGGAAACAACTTGGCGTCGCCCGCGGTCCGGATGACGACGCCTCCCGTCTGTCCTCCCGGTCCGGTCCAGTCCTCAAACAGGATTCGCCCTGGCTCCCGGACGACGCAACCGGATGGAATCAGAATCTCGTGGATCAGATCCGAGTCGGACGCACGCGCTTCATCCCACTTCTCCAGCCAATCGACCGCTACCCCGTCTTCGCACGTCAACGTTCGCGTCGTCGATGGAACCGCCTCGCAAATCTCATCTGGATTGAAGGAGTGGACTGGAGAGATCGGAGGCGTCGGCCCTGGTCCGAACGACGCATCGGCCGTGAAATTCGGAGGCTCGCCGACGGCGTCGCAATTGAAGCCGGAGGAGACTCCCGGACCGAAATCACAATCGGTGCATACGCTTTCGCAGACCAGCGGCCCGTGATGTTGGGTGCTGATCGTCAAGTAGTACTTGACCGCCTCGCGCAATCCGCACAGTTGAAGATTCCCGCGGTTCGCATTGTTGCTGTAGTTCCGAGTTCTCACCCCGTCCGTGGTATCCGAGTCCTCGTCGATAAACAGGGCTGTCGTCCCTGAGACGGCGTCCGCTTCAAAGCGCGCGTGAACGCAGGCTCCGAGGCTTTCGAATGCGACGCTGGTGTAGTCGGCCCTAGCCACAGCGGCGGCAAGTAGAGCGCAAAAGATGAGCTTCTTCATGGCGTGGAACTTCGGCAACCCGTCCAGGTCGCCTCCCGTGTCTCCCGAAGTCAATAGAGCAGGCCCGCTCGTGCGCGCCTCCGTTCGATCTCAGGAGTCCTACACGGAGCCAAGCGTTTCGCCGCCCAACAAGGGCAAGCGGCGCCGCATCCCCCCGTCAACAAAGGAGTAACGAATCTCTTCACCGCCTGTGACTATGTCCCGCTACGGCCCGGAACGGCCGCCATTACGACTTGGGGTGAGAACGGTCGTAAACGTCGAGTAGTCTCTCCAGCGAAAGGCGGGTATAGCGCTGGGTCGTCGACAGATTGGCATGCCCCAGCAGCTCCTGAATTGCCCGAAGATCAGCGCCCTCTCCCAGCATGTGGGTGGCGAAAGCATGACGGAGAGCATGCGGATGAAGCGAAGGGTCGCCGTCGAACGCCAACGCACGCCTCTTGACGACGCGTCGAATGGAGCGCGCGCTGAGCCTCATCAGCCGGCCTCCGTAGCGGTGAACAAGTAGAGCGTCGTGCGCCTCGTTCACCCGCAGAACCCGCGCGCGAATCGCAAGGTAACCATGGAGCGCCTCCTCGGCGCGCTCGCCGAACGGCGCGTCCCGCTCCTTTCGCCCCTTTCCACGCACGCGAATCCACCGTTCGCCTACGTCAATGTCAGCCAGGTCCAGCCCCTCGAGTTCCGAGACGCGCAGACCGCAACCGTAGAGCAGCTCGAAGATCAAGCGATCGCGAACCGCGACGTCCCCCTCAACCCTGCGTTCATCGTCTGCGGGGCGGGAGGAAATCGATTCGATCAGCGCGTTCGCGCGCTCCGCGCTAGGAGTAGCCGGCAAATCCTTGCCGATCTTGGGAGTCGCCACCAGCTTGGCCGGGTTCTTTGCGATCACGCCCTCACGGACCAAGAACTGGAAAAAGGAACGCAGCGCAGCCAGCTTGCGCGCAACGGTCGGTCGCGAAGCCCCCTCCCTGAACTGGGCGCCCATAAACTCGCGAACGGCCAGCCGGTCGATAGCTTCAGGCTCAGGCGTGACGCCGCCCGGCGGCGTGAAGTAGGACACGAAACCGGAGAGGTCCGCCCGGTAGCCGGATATCGTGTGCGGCGAGGCGTTCCTCCGCACGAGGGTAGACAGGTAATTCTCGACCGCGGCGGCCAGAGCGCCACTGCCGAATCTAGGCGGCTGCGGCATGTTCCTGACAAAACCCGTCAAACGCTTCGGCCGCCCGCTGGCACTGCCGGGCCCGGCGAGCCTTCCGATCTCGCTTGAAGCGGCGACGTTCCTCCTCCGGCAATCGGGGCAGCAGGTCGAAAGTAATATTCGCCGGCTGGTAGGTCTTGGATTCCGCCCCTGAAACGTAATTGGTCAGCGAGCCGAGCCCGGTCTCCCTCGGAGGAATGACCGGAGCCTGGCCGATCGCCAGCCTGGCCGCGTTCCAGCCGGCGAGCAAACCGGTCGCCATGGACTCGACATATCCCTCGACGCCGGAGAGTTGCCCGGCAAAAAAGAGATTCGGATCGGACCGCAACTGGAGCGTCGGCTCCAACAGATCCGGCGCGTTCACGTAGGTGTTGCGATGGATCTGGCCGAAGCGCAAAAATTCGGCCTTCTGGAGTCCCGGGATCATGCGCAGAATTCGCTTCTGCTCGGGGTATTTCAGATGGTTCTGGAAGCCGACCAAGTTATAGGAGTCGGCTCGAAGATCCTCCTGACGGAGCTGCACGACCGCGTAGGCGCCGCGACCAGTCCGGGGATCCGTCAACCCGACGGGTTTCATCGGGCCGAAGCGCAGCGTGTCCGGCCCGCGGCGGGCGATCTCTTCGATGGGCAAGCAGCCCTCGAAATAGTTCGGGTTGTCCCACTCATTCGTCTGATGCTGCCGCGCGTCGATCAGCGCCTCGTAGAACGCCTCGTACTCGTCCCGCTCGAACGGGCAGTTGACGTAGTCGTCCCCGCCGTCGATGGAGGAACCCCACCGGGAGGCTCGAAACGCGATCGTCATGTCGATCGTCTCGGCGTCGACGATCGGGCTGATCGCGTCAAAGAAGAAGAGCCGGCCGGAGCCGGTGATGCGCTCGATGTCCGCGGCGAGCAAGTCGCTTGTCAGCGGCCCGGATGCCAGCACGACCACGCGGCCGTCACGCGGGATCTCCGTCACCTCCTCGCGAACAATTTCAATCAGCGGATCGGCCTCCAGCGCAGCGGCGATCCGCGCTGAGAAGGCCTCGCGATCCACGCTCAAAGCGTGCCCGGCCGGAACGCGCGTTTCCGCGGCCGCAGCCAGGCAAAGTGAACCGAGTCGGCGCAGCTCCTCCTTCAGGAGCCAGGACGCGCTGTTCTCTTTCTCGCTCTTCAGCGAATTGCTGCAAACGAGTTCGCCAAAGTCGGATGTCTGGTGCGCGGGAGTCATCCGCTTCGGACGCATCTCAAAAAGCCGCACCGGCAAGCCTCGTCGAGCGATCTGCCATGCCGCTTCGGGACCGGCCAGACCTCCTCCGATCACGTCGATGGGCGTCGCTGTCGTCAAGATTTCGTCTCCAAGCTTCCTAGTATAGGCGTCGCCTCAGGGGGGACGAATCCGCGTTCGAGTACCCCGTGAGAGCCCGAAAACCCTGTCTGGAAGGGCTCCGAAGGGGGTAGAACAGCTAAAACCCCCTAAAAAAGGGGGTTTCAGCGCGTTTTGTGCTTTACAACGCGCGCAACTTGCTCTTACCATTGGTTGAAACGCTCGAAACAGAAACGAGCAAGTACGTTTTGCCGGTTCCAGCCGCTTGGCTGAACCCCGGTGGGAAAAGGAGGACCATGGCAAAGAAAGCAGCAAAGAAGGCTGTCAAGAAGGCGGCGGCTAAGAAGGCCGCACCGAGAAAGGCAGCGAAGAAGACCGTGAAGAAGGCAGCAGCCAAGAAGGCCGCACCGAAGAAGGCAGCGAAGAAGAAAGCAGCTCCGAAGAAAGCGGCCAAAAAGACCGCCAAGAAGGCTGTGAAGAAGGCTGCACCGAGAAAGGCGGCCAAGAAGAAGGCCGCACCGAAGAAAGCAGCGAAGAAGAAAGCTGCGCCGAAGAAGGCGGCCAAGAAGGCCGCCAAGAAAGCGGCGCCGAAGAGAGCTGCGAAAAAGGCCGCAAAGAAGGCCGTCAAGAAAGCCGTGAAGAAGGCCGCGCCGAAGAGGGCTGCCAAGAAGACGGTTCGCAAGGCTGCGAAGAGGAAGAGGTAGCCTCGCGCAACACCGATGTATTTCCTCGCGCGGAACGGGACGATCTCAACGCAAGTCCTCTTGCAAAGAGCATCGCCCCATGACTCGCGAGGGATTTGGACCGACCGCTTCTAGATCGGGAGCGGCGGTCTCACTTCCAGACCTTGAGCTGCAAACCAGCTCATTCCCCAAACCGAAGGAGATATATGGCAACGAAAGTAGCGAAGAAAGCAGCGCCGGCCAACCGCCCGCTGACCCAGGCCCAGGCGGTTACCGCTCTGGCCGAGAAGTGCGACCTCAACAAGAAGGTCGTCAAGGAACTGCTCGATGAACTCGGCGCTCTCGCAGTCGCGCAAACCAAAAAGCACGGCAAGTTCGTGGTGCCCGGCATCGGTCGCCTCGTAAAGCAAGAACGCAAGGCTCGCATGGGCCGCAACCCGGCGACGGGCGAAGCGATCAAGATCCCGGCCAAAAAGGTGGTGAAGTTCCGAGTCGCCAAAGCGACCCAGGAAGCCATCGTGCCGCCTCGGGTGAAGAAGTAGCTCAACTCCGAACCTCAGCTCGGACAAACGAAAGCCCCGATCGGCGTCTATGCCGGTCGGGGCTTTCTTCGATCTCGCGAAGCCTTGCAGGCTTCTAGTCGCGCCGCTCGATGTCTATGTCGAGCTCTTGGCCTCAGATTCCGACTTCTTTGCCGGATCCTCTTCCTCAGCACGAATGGAATCCTTGAATTGGCGAATTCCCTGGCCGAGGCCCTTGGCAACTTCGGGGATCTTCTTCCCCCCAAAGATAAGCACCGCGATCACCAAGATGATCAACAGTTCTTGAACGCCCAGATTCGGGAGGAAAAACCCGAAGAACCCGGGTGTAGTGGGTAGTGGCATCAATGGCTCCTATTCGCCATTGTAGAGGCGTCACGAGGCGATGGCAACAGAGCCGTCGGCGCTCGGCCTCGGTCAGTTGACCCAGGGGCCTCCGCCTCCGCCTTCGCCGTCCCGCTTCTTCATGTAGACTTCGAACTTGCGCCGGGCGCGTCGCAACTTCCACTGCCGATAGGCCATCACGTAGTCGATCTCAAGGAACTTCGGCTTAGAGCGCAGGTACAGCCAGCCAAACAGCATTCCGCCCAGATGGGCTACATGACTAACGCCGCTCCCCGCACTGCCGAAGAACATCAGGAATGAAATCGCTCCCATGATGAACACGAAGATGCGGGCGGGAATCGGAAACAGCATCCAGAAGTAGATGGTCGAGTCAGGGAACAAGAGCCCAAAGGCGAGCAAAACGCCGTAGACCGCTCCGGAATTCCCAATCGTCGGGATATCCATTCCCCCGCCCATCCGAGCCAGGAAATCAGGCAGGGCCGGACCAGCCAAAGTGAAGAACGCCCGCAGGGCGACGTCGCAGAGCCCGGCGCCGATTCCACAGAAGAAGTAGAACTCCAGGAACTTGCGCGTCCCCCAGGTCCGCTCCAAGTTGATCCCAAACATCCACAGCATCAGTGAGTTAAAGATGATGTGGCTAAACCCCGTAGGATCATGCAGAAACAGGTACGTGACCGGTTGCCACAGAGCTCCGAACAGCACCCATTGCGGCACCAGGCTCAGCGCGTGGAATAGATCCAGCACCGGGTAGAGACTCACCGCGCGCGCAAGAAAATAGACGACGAAGCAGGCCCCGTTGGCGATCAGTATCCACTTGAGCCCAGGGGTAATGAAACCTCCCAGCTGGATGCTTCCCCGCCCGCCTCCTTGAGGGGGTCCGCCGAAACGTGAGTGCAACGCCATACGTCGAATTCAGGTGAAAAACCTGTTCCTGAGGATAGCAAGAACCTATCGGCGGCCCTTCCCGCGGGCGATATGATGAATGCCGGAAACGATCAATCGAGGCTTCTCTCTCCATGCACCGCATCCGCCACCGGGTCCGTCCCAAAGCGCTCGTCGTAGAGTTTGCCGAACGGCTGCTCGGACGCGGTGAGCGCCTGATTCGCGCAGGTGAGGACCTGCCGCTGGTCGTTGCGAACTATCCTCGCGGCAGCGCGGGGTTTGCCTCCGCACTGGCCGAATCGCTCCGCTTCACATTGCCCTCGCTTCCAGTCCGAACGCGCGACTCCTATCGAGTGGTATTCGCAGCGCTCCCGGCAGTCGTCGTTGCCGACCTGCGCAAGCGGAATCCCTGCGACTGCCTAGGCCATCATCATCCAAGCAGCACGCTCACCACGGCCCGAAGGTTGACGGCGGACACGGGAGGTCGAGTGGGCGAAATCGATTTGGCCGTCGAGGCCATTCGATCCTGGGAGCCCCTGCCGCTCTCGACGCTTGCAGTAGACGCGGGCAACCGACGGGCGCGCGCCCGACTCAACGATCTCCGGTTCCACGTGGCGCTCCTATCGGTGTTTCTGCACGAGTTGGAGCACGTAGCCTATCCCGATCGCTCGGAACGCGAAATTCGCGCCCGCAGCGACCAGTTCTACCGCGAGGCCTTGGACGCTCAACTCGTCACGGAGTTCGGCTCAAACTTCGGGCTGGACTCGCCGCTCGCCGTTTCCTAGCTACAAGCCGATCAGGGCTCGACGCGGGTCAACACCAGCGAGTGCAGCTCCAACGCTTCCCTGCCCGGGATCGCCGTCGCTCGCAGAGTCAGCGGCCCCCTTCCCGGCTCCATCTCCAGCCGCCCCAATTCGAGTGGACGGAAGTCCTTGGTATAAGACTCTTGGCGTTCTACGCGGTCATCGGCCGAGCCGATCAGAGGCACGTCGTGAGCCTCGGCAATTACCCCCTCAAGCGAGGCGTCGAGAAAGCTCAACGCAATAGACGCCCCTTCGTCCCCGTCCGCGCAGGCGTAGTAGAGTGTGACCAAGAATTCGCCTGGAGTCGAAACCTCGACGTCCCAAGAGACCATGTCCTCTGTCGACTTCCAGTTCAGGAAATAGGAGCTGTTCGGAAACCGATTGCTCCGCTCCACGCCGCCTGCCGCGCGGGCGTCCCGCGCCGGAAGCCAAGTCGTCTCGGCCTCGCCGACAGGGTGCGCCCGATCGTCCTCGCCGAGTGCAGCCGCAAACTCATCGCCGGCCAGCTGAGCGACCTCGCCGAGTCTGCGTGCGATTTCGGGATGCTCGGCCGACACGTCCGTCCGCTGCTCGGGGTCCTCGCTCATATCGAACAAAGCTCCGTCCGTGTCAAACCGGAAACGCTGATTCCTGACGCTCATTCGATCGCGCCAGGTACTAACGATCTCGCGGTCGGGCCATTCCTGGTCGGCCCCGGTCAGTAACGGCGCGAGGCTCCGTCCGTCCAGCGGCTTATCGCCCACGATTTCAACGCCGGCAAGTTCAGCAAACGTCGGAAGCAAATCAACGGCAGCCGCAATTTCCGGGATCTCGGCCCCGGCGTCGATCCCGGCCGGCCAACGCATGAGGGCCGGGACGCGCACGCCGCCCTCGTCCGTTGACCCCTTGCGCCCCTTCATGCCCCCGTTCCAACGCGACCCGTTCGGACCGTTGTCGCTCATGTACAGCACGATCGTGTTCTCGGCCGCATCTAACTCGTCCAACTTCGTGAGGATGCGGCCTACGTTCCAATCGATGTTTTCGACCATCGCCAGAGCGGCGCGCGTATGCGGCAGGTTCTCCTTCTCCGGCTCTCGATGGCGTTGAGCGAGTTCAGCGTCTGCAAACTTCTCCCAAAACCGATCAGGAACCTGCATCGGAGAGTGCGGCGTGTTGTAAGCGATATAGGCGAAGAAAGGCCGTTCACCGGCCTCCTCCATAAAGCTCAGGGCCTTGTCGGTCAGATCGTCGATGATGAACCCGTCGCCCCGTACGATCTCCGAGTTGTGTTCGAGCACCGGATCGAAATACTGCGCCCAGTGCCCGGAAGTGAACCCGTAGAATTCCTCGAAGCCTCGCGCGTTCGGGTGGTACGGATGCTGGCTGCCGTTGTGCCATTTGCCGAACGCACCCGTCCGATAGCCGCCTGCCAGCAACGTGTCGGCCAGAGTCCGCTCGTCCAAATCGAGCCGCTCGCCTCCGGCCGAAGTACTGTAGACCCCGCCGCGCGGATGGTAGCGCCCCGTGAGCAGTTCCGCTCTCGTGGGCGAACAGACCGGTGCGACGAAGAATCGGTCGAACAGGGCGCCGTCCCGCGCTAGAGAATCAATATTCGGTGTCGCCAGATTTCCATTGCCGTGAACTGAGAGATCGCCCCAGCCTTGATCGTCGGCGATCACCACGACGATGTTGGGCTTCGGCCTCGGCGTTTCGGGCCCCAAAGAACACGCGCCGACCAGCAAGATCGCCCCGGCCGGCAGCAGCCATCGCGGCATCGCGGCCGCCATCTTTAGCCCTGGAAAGATCGCCATGGAATCACCTCGCTCGAAGCCGAATCTGATCTTCCGATGGAAAATCGTCCGGTACGGCATACGTCGTGTCTCCGGTGGCCAGCCATTCCGTGGCCCGAATCAGACTCGTCTGAAAACCAGTGCACAGGACGCGGTCCGGTATGCCTTCGTCATTCCGCCAAATGTGTCCGAAAGACGAGGCGTACACACGCCCCTGTCCATACTGAACCGTCCATTCGAGCGGCCAATAGGTATCCGTAGCGTGATGTCGGCCGTAGGACAGAACTGTGACGTTCTCCGCCGGTCCGCGTGCATGGGTATAGACCTCAATATCAGGAGTCAACCAACGCTCGGGCATCCCGCGCGTAATGGGATGCTCTCCCTTCTGAATGACCACCGTGTCCTGGCGAGGGCCATGACTGGTCCCTTCGCCCTGCCCCGGCGGCACACGATGAACCCCGCCCTCCGCGTCCATCTGAAGCGCAGCGCCATACTCTTTCGGGCGCCACCCAAGCGCGATCATCGCGTCGTACTCGCTCCAGTGTGCAAATGCGTTGTTGGCCGAATGGAACGCCAGCATTCCTCCGCCGCCACGCAAGTACTCTTCGAGTTCTTGCTCGACTCGTCGAGGCCAACGGAGCTCCGGCTCCTGGATATTGTTCGAGTTCTGGATCACCACCGCATAGTCGGAGAATTTCGGGTTCCACTCGTCCCAGCCCTCGGCGTCGACGGACTCTGGAGAGGTCGATACGTCTACTGTGAAGTGCCCTGACCGATCCAAGACTTCCGCAATGAATCCGGTCGTTTTCCGCCAGTCGTGGTTGCTGAATCCGTCCACAATCAACACGCGAAGCTTCTCCGGCGGCGATTCAGCCGTTGGCTGAGTACATCCCGCACCAGCCAATGCGACCAAAACCAGGGCTGCGAAAAAAATCTTCATGAGCGGGGTTCCTCGTCGCGCAACTTTGTCGGACCGTGCGTGTTCCAATGTGATGTGGGAGTGGATGTCGCTTTGGAGCCGGACGCTCAGCTGATGCTCCAAGTTCGCGCGGGCGATTCGACTAGCTTCGAAGTGTTGCTGGTCAAGCATCGTACGTCCATCGTCGGCTATCTGGCGAGGATGACCGGCAACCAGGGGGTCGCGGAAGAACTCGCGCAAGAAGTGTTCCTGCGAGTCTATCGCAACCGAGACGGGTACGAACCGTCCGCTAAATTCACGACCTGGATCTATCGGATCGCTACGAACCTCGCACTCAATTCGATCCGTGACCGCAGGCATGAGAGGAATCACCGGAGTCTGGACGCCCCCCCGCGCGAGGACCGCCCCGCTCTGGAGATCGCGGAAAAGCGCGCCTCTCAAGAAGAAACCATGCTGGCCGATGCAAGACTGTCCGTGGTTCGCGACGCCGTCGCGCAGCTTCCGGAGAAACAGCGGGCGGCCGTACTGATGCACAAGTATCAGGAACTCGACTACCAACAGATCGGCGATGCCCTGGGACTCTCCGTCTCAGCGGTCAAGTCGCTTCTGTTTCGGGCCTATGAGAAGCTGCGTGAGGAACTCAGCAGCTTCTCGGTCAACTACAAACGCCGGAGAGCGTAGAGACGTCAAATGGAAGGAAGCTATGACTCGCGAAGAAGCTGTGGAGGCCATCCTTAGTCCAAAGGGTCCGCCGACTGATCCAGTAGAGAAGAGAGCGTTCGAGCAGTGGCTTGAGCGGCACGCGGATCTGCGCCGGATGCAGGAGCAGCAGTCGGCTCTCTTTGATGCCTTGGACGACTGGACGACGCCGGAACCAAGCGCCGCGTTTGACGGGCGCATGGAGGCGCTCATTGACACGGAACGGAACCGAGAGCCCCGCTGGCTCGGCTTCATTCGCCCTGTCTTGACGCCGCGATGGGCGGTCGCCGCTGCACTGGGGACCATACTGGCCGTAGCGGCCCTGGTTTCACAGGGGCCGACTCCAGGCCAAAACGACCAGGCCACGAAGACGGCCGTCGTCCTACACCCCGGCGACGTCGACGATGTCGATGAATGGGACCGGGCGCTCGACGACCTGGAGATGCTCACCGAGTTTGACGTGTTGCCGCCCCCTGCGGCCGAGGGCAAATCCTAGATGACCGCTCGGCGCAGTTGCGTCGCGTCCCTCTCCTTGTTGGGACTCGCGTGCTCTTGGTTGGCGGTCGCCCCGCCAACACTGGAGGCGCAGCGCAATCCCCGGCGGCCCGCAATCAAGCGGCCCGCTCAAGGCCGGAACTCCGGACAGCGAATCTTGCCGCAGAGACGGTCCAAGAATGCGTCGGCAAGAAAGAACTCGCGCACAGGCGACGCCAACGGACAACTCTTGCGGCTCATGCAGATGTCGCCCGACGCCCGCAAGAATTTCTTTGAGACCAATCAACGCTTCCTGCGTCTTCCAGAGTCTCGTCGGAAGGCGATTCAACACCGGTTGGATGAACTCGACCAATTACCGGCTGAAGAGAAAGAGATTCTGGTGGCTCGCTACCAGCTCTTCAATCAGCTGCCTCGTGAGCGACAAGCTGCGGCGCGGGAGATCTACGAAGAGTGGCGCAAGATGGAGCGCGAACGACGCAATCAGGTGGTCGCCGCAGTCCGTCGGCTGCGTTCAGCCAGACAGGAAAGGAGAGCGCTGATGCTCGAATCCGAGCGATTTCAGTCGACCTATGACGACGACGAGCGCGCGATGATCGAGCAGTTGCTCGAACTGACGCCCAAGCGCGCGGAATCTGTCCGGGACTAGCGAGCGTAACCGAGACCAACCTCGGCAGGTGCGGTCGCAGCGAGTTGTTGCTGTTCAACGCCGTTCGCCAAGAAGGGGAAATCAGCGATACGCCGGTAGATCGAGCCCGACGAGGTGACCGTGTTCTCGTAGAGGACAAAGCGATCCGGATTGATCATGCCGAATTCGCGGCTCGGCAGGTCCTCTACAGCGGTATATAGTTCTTCCAGACGATCCCATTCATCCAGCGAGCCGAGCGTCAGCCGAGGCTGATAGGGGCGCACCTCGGGTGCAATGCCCAAAGGCTGTAGCTGTGCGTCCACAAGACTCGCCAACTGTCTCAACGCGGGAGTATTTTCAGCACCAACCCAAAAAACGCGCGGCCGACGAGCGCTGGGCGAGTATCCCAAGCCCGCCAGCGGCACCGTGACCGGCTGAGTCAGCCGAACCTCGGAGAGCGATCGCACAAGACGATCCAGACGGCTCTGGGGCCAGTCTCCGATGTACTTGAGCGTCACGTGCATATTCTGCGGATGAACCCACCGAATGGGTGCGGCTTCGCTGAGTCGATGGACCAGCTCGGTGAGATTCGTGACGACTTTGCTGTTGAGTTCGAGAGCGGTAAACAGACGCATGGAGTTCTTACTTCTTTGGGCTCGGGAACACCGAGCGGAATTGGGCTTTAGGGGCGGACGGATCAGGCTCAGGGCTTGCTCGGAGGGGTATGGACCGAGAACTGACCACCCGGAGGCTGAAGAGTGATCGTAACCGTTTGTTCGTCCTCATTCAAGAGGACTTCTCCGCCGTAGGTCTGGAAACCAGAGCTGATCACTTGCAGCATGTACCGGCCCTGGACCAGCGGAGGCAACGGAGCCGTTCCGGCTTGTGAGGTCTTCAGTTGCAGGCTTTCACCAGAAACCTTGACCTTCTTCTTATTGTTCTTGAGGCGTCTTAGAATCACGCTGGCGCGTTCAATAGGCCGCCCCTTTCCGTCTTCTACCAGGACACGCAACGTCGTCCACTGCTTCGCTGGAGCCGTGGGGGCATACCAGCTCAACGCCAGAGCGAACGAGCAGATCAGGGCGAATTTGTTCATCAGAAGATAAAGCTGAGCGAGCCGCGATAGCTGCGAATCGCAGGGAGCAGATAAAGTGTCGAGCCGTCGCCCGTTTGAATCGGGAGATAGCCGGCTTTCAGAAGATTGCGGAACTCAGCGGAAGCCTCAAGCTTGCCGGGCAGTCCAGCCTCCAGCGGGATCGGCTGGCGAATCACGATGTTCCAGCCGGGATCCGAGGCCGAGGCGAAGTCGTTGTAGAGGTCCGCCGCCATCACCGCCTGACGACTGACCCACTGGTAGCTGCTCTGAAGCCGCGTGTCGCTGCGCGGAAGAATCGTCGACAGCGATGCCGTAGCCAGATGGGCGCGTTCCATGCCGAGAGTCCGCCGCAACCCGGCCATTCCGTTCGTGGGCCCGGCCGCTTCATCGCGCGTCAGCACGCCCGTATTGGAGTATCCCAGCGCCGCCTCAAGCTGATCCGCCAGCTTGCGCGCATAGGAAACGCGGTAGCCGCGCGTGAAGTGACGCCCGCCGTTCAGGGTCGAGCTGCGCGAGAAGAGATCGGGCAGTAAATCGCCCCCGCCCACAAGATGATCGGGCGCTAAGGCGGTCACCGCAGCATCGGAAATCACGTCCTGGAAAACCGCGGCCTCGACTTTGCCTTTCCCCACTCGCTCTCGATACGCCAGTTCGATGTGTTCGGAGCGTTGTACGGTGGCTCGACCATGATCCAAAGCCACGCGTGGGAACATGCCCAACGATTGCACGCTCCGGCGCAACTGGTCGCCTTCGCGCACCGCCTCATCCGGGCGGGGCGCTCCGGATGCATACCGCAGTTCCAACGTGCGGCCGTCGGAAAACTCGCGAACCATCCGTGCAAACGGGCTGATAAAGTCCAACCGGTCAACGAAACTGACGGATTCATACAGGAACCCATACTCAAGATGCGTCGACTCGCCGAGCTGAGCCCGGTCGGAGAATCCAAGCGTCACCGTCTCCAGAGACGGCGCTCCGTCCCGAGCCTGGCCAGGATCAAGAAACGCCCGGCTCGCCCCAACGTCGGCTTGCAGCTGACGGACGGTCAGGCTCACTTCCGGCGCTCCGAAGCCGAGGTCTCGACTGAAGCTCGTCCGGAAGGCCGTCGTCGGACTTGCAGCGGCGGCGGAATACCCGACGTTCCCGCTCACCGTCACCGCGTTCTCGCCGAACAGCGATGTGGCCAACGCGAAGCTCGTGCCGAGATCCGACTGATTGGCCAGAGCAGAAGGTCGCACCCCGGCGCCTCCCGCAACCTCCGCATAGGCGCGCGTTTCGCTGAAAGCGCCCGAGACCCGACGCAGCAAACGATCGGTCTCCCGACGGTCCTGGCTCGGAGTCAAGCGCAACGCCGGCCGCCGCGAGTGTCCAGCGCGCAGCGTCCAACGCCAATCCTCAGTCATGTCGCGAATCTCGCCGCGACTACCGTATGCCAGCTGCAGACTCGCAAATAGAGAGTGCAAGCTGACATCCAGCACCGTCCGGATTCCCGACCGAATGTCGATGGAATCACGGGTCAATGGGATGAATCGACTGAGGTTGACCTTGACCGCATACTTGCCGGGAAAGAGGCCCTCGATCGAGAACTCACCTTTGTGGTCGGTAAAAACGCGGCGCGCGACCCGTCCCTCCGCAGTGAGCAAAGACACCGCAGCGCCCATTTGCGGCGCGCCGGCTTCGTCCTTCACCCATCCGCCGACGGAGCCGGAGATCGCCCCCTGCGAAGGTACAACAGCTGCAGCCAGAAAACCGGCAAGCAACAGCGCCTTCGCGCCGCTCGCACCCGCTCTACTGGCTGTCATCGTTCGCATTCGTCCGTCGTCGTTCTATCTAGGGCCGCCGCTATCTTACAGAATCTTGAACGTCGCTGTCGGCGCGAGCGTCTCATTCCGCACGCGATCATGCATCTTGACGTTCAGAAGGTAAATTCCCGACTCCAATCCGAGCTTGTCGAGAGGCAGCAGCTTCTCGATCACAACCGTCGACAAGGAGGCCCCCCGGACCTGTGAAACGTCCTCGGTGAAATCGAATAGGATCTCGTCCGGGGCCGTGGCCTTGGCGATCTCGTACGTTACCTCTCCGTCTGGCGACACGGAATCCTCTTTCTCGCCGAAGTTATAAAACTCGACGTAGATGCCCATGCGCTCGTCCATCCGAAACTCTTCTGTGATGCGCGGCCGCACCTTGGAGGCTCCGAGCACGAACTGCCCGGCGCCGAGCGAGCGAGTGGGAACGCGCTCGATCTTGTCGGCCAAAATCAGCGTGCTGGACGCAAACTCCTCGTCCGGGAATTTCGGAACGTTCAGCGCAGTCCGATAGGTCGTGATGGTCTCTCCGATGATGTCCTTGATCACGAGTTCGAGACGGTACTGCCCAGAATCGAGCGGAATCGGCTTGTTGTAGATCGAGGAACGCGCTCGCTCGCCCTCTAGGCGCTGCGCGGTGGTGTTGATCGAAACCGTATCTTCAAAGTGCGTGACGACCCGGCGCGTCATCGTGGAGACGCGGCCAAAGACGTTCACCAACCCCTTATGCAACTCCCCTTCCTGCTTAAACATCAGGTCGGCGTTGTCCACCTGAACCGTAATGCCCGTCAGAACGCGGGTATCGAGAATGCGCACATAGCTCACTTCTACTTGAACAGGCAGCGTGTTGTACTCAATCGTCGAATCGACCACGGCCTCTAGATCGCGGAACTTGACCGGGGGAGGCTTCTGCAGGTTGGCGTAGAGCTGGAGGCGTTCAAACTGCTGGTAGCGCATCGACTGCTGTCCGCCCAGCGGCGTGCCCATCCGAGTCCCGTCGGTGCGGGTAAAACGATCACGCTTTTGCGTGATCCCCATCTCCTCGGAAAGAGTCAGGCCAGCGCCCGGAACGTTCAACAGGGCGTCCTTTTCAGAGGGATCCATCGTCAGGCGATACTCGCCCGTCATGGTGGGATCCACGAATTCGATCAAGATGTCCGACCCAATCCCTTCCAACCAGCGATAGCGCCAAATCTCAAAGGGGTAGGTCGACGTGAATCCGCCGCCCTCGTCATAGGGTCGCTGGTACGAGCCGCCGGAAGGATGAGACTCAATCTCATCGGGAGGACCGTACGCAATGTAAATTCGTCCGCGATCCGCCTTCCATCCGGGGATACCGGACGCGTACCGTTCGTTTGCGTACGCAATTCGGCGGTAGTGCTCTTCTTTGAACTCGTTCTCCATCGAGTCCGGAGTGGGGTCCCGGCGGATCCAAAACTGCTCGATAAACTGCTCTCGCTCCTCGTCGGTGCTGAGCTGAACGAACGCCTTTCTCTCTTCGCCCGAGATGATGTACTTCACATCCTCATCGAGCCATTTCCGGAAAGGGCCCTCTAGCTCCTTCCGTAATGCTTTCAGCCGTTTACGCTGTTGCCTCTCCGACAGTCCACGCGGCTCGGAATCTTGCGCCGGAGCGGAGGGAGGGAACGCGAACAGGACGGCCAGTAGGGCGGTGATGAGGCGAAGCGAGACGCGATAGTGCATCAGTAATGGACTCCGTTTCTGCGAGACGGAAACACGCGACGGGGGCGTACCCAACTCGGCATGCGGCTCCAGCTCAATTCTATGCCGCCCATCGGGGAAGGTCAAGCCGTGCCGCAAGCTTCTCAACCCCATCGGCGACCTGGCTGACCGTGCTTCGTCAATACGCCCCACTGTCGCCATCTACGCCCCTCCGGCACGTTTCGTTTCAAAAAACCCGCCTCGCCGCCTTCCAAACCAGCAGCCCGGCCTGAATGTGAGAATCGATAGGTCGATCTACAAAAACTTGAAGATCGGCTACACAATCAGCGGTCCGCCCAATTGGCTTTTTCCTACGGAACCGGGCCCGGGGCATCCAGACCTGTGGGACTCTTGGTTTTGGCGCCCTGCGTGCATCCCGCGCGGAGTACATTTCTGTCTGCCCGCCAAGCAGACCGAAACGAAAACAAAGTTCCTTAGGAATGTTTTTTAGTCGCCAAAACGGAATCGGAGCGTCGGTGCTGACGGCATTAGCCGCCGCCCTCGTTCTGATCGCCGTGCTCAACGGCCTGGACCGCCGCGCGGTCGAGCTGCCGATTGACGGGGCGACATGGGTCGACTCGGACGCCGGCGTTATCGCCGCCCAGATCGATCCGGAGAGCCCGGCCGCCCAGGTGGGGGTGCGGCCGGGCGACCTCCTTCTCGCAATCGACGAGCACGCCGCGGCCACTGCCGCCGACGCCGCTCGTAGCCTCGACAATATCGGCCCATGGAACAGAGCTGAGTATCGCCTCTCCCGCGACGGCAAGCGGTACACCGTCGACCTAGTAATCGCCGGCGAACGCCCGCGGCCCGCCCGCGGCGTATTCCAGGGAATGCTAGCGTTCGCCTATCTGGCGATGGGCGGGATGGTCCTCTACCGGCGCCGCCGAAACAGCCTGGCGCTGCTGTTCTGTACTTTCTGCCTGAGCGCCGCCGCCCTCTTCGGGCTCAGCCCGGCCGGAACCTACTACGGCTTCGATCGACTGGTCTACTGGATCGACGTCTGGGCGACGGCTCTGACCCCGGCCCTGCTGCTCCACTTTGCGGCCGCATCCCCGGCGGGGCCGCTGCGAGGACCGCGCAAGGCGACTGCAATCTCGGGATACGCCGCGGCGGGCGTGATCCTGGCGGCCTATCACCTGCTGGCAGCCGGATTCGTGACCAGCACGGCCCCCATTGGCGAGACGCAATTCCTGTTGGACCGCATCTCCTACGCCATCCTCGGTCTCGGTCTGCTCACCTCCGCCGGCATGTTCGCGTTCGGTTCGCGCGACGCGAGCCCCGCCCGGCGTCAGCAGCGTCGCTGGCTCGCCGCCGGCGCCTTCTGGGGCTCGGCGCCCTTCGTGGCCTTCTACGTGGCGCCCTTCGCTTCCGGACACGTCCCCGGGCCCAATCACACGCTCTCTATCTTTCCGCTCGCGCTCATTCCGGCCGCCTTCCTGTTCGCCATCGCGCGCCACCGCCTAATGGATGTCGACCTGGTCGTCCGTCGCAGCACGGCCTACACGCTAGCGACGGCAACCGTACTGGCGTTGTTCTACGCGGCCGGGTTCGCGGCTAGCGAGTGGGTGGACCCGCACGCCAACGGGCTGGGCCCGGCGGGCTGGGTCTTCTCGGTAGTGGCTGTCGCGCTGCTCTACCAACCGCTGCGGCGCCGGATCGAGAGCGTACTCGATCGCCGCTACTACCGGGACCGCTACGACTATCGGCAGACGCTGGCCGACTTCGCCGCGGAACTCGCCGCGGAGACCGACGCCGACCGCATGCTCAGTTCGGTTCGTGAGCGTCTGGTGCGGACGCTCGGACTGGCGTCGCTTGAAATTTTCGTCTCCGACGGAGAATCCGGATTCACGTCGTGGCCCGACGGAGATCAAGTGGACCTGAGTGCGATCCATGAGCAAGAGCGGCTCGGACCGGAGCCGTTCTACTTCTACAAGGATCCGGCGTCCGGACAAAACACCGCCGCCCTACGCGACCTGCACTACTACGTGCCCTGCCGAGCCCGAGGCAAAGTAGTCGCCTGGCTCGGCCTGGGGCGCACCCAAGAAGGCGCCTACCTCTCGACGGAGGATCTGGCGCTGCTCGAGGCGCTGTCGGGCAACGTCGCCATCGCTCTTGAGAACGCGCGCCTCTACCGGTCGCTCGAGCGCAAGGCGGAAGAATACCAGCGTCTGAAGGACTACAACGAAAACATCGTCGAGTCCCTGCACGTCGGCATCCTGGCCGTCGACCTGGAAGGCCGCGTCGAGGGGTGGAATACTCAACTCGAACTGATGTTCGGCATTTCCCGAGCCGACGCGGTAGGCCGCTCCTTGAGCGAATTGCTTCCCGAGAAGTTGGTCGAAGAGTGCGGCGACTTCGGAGAAGACTCGGGCGTTCAGAACCTCTACAAATTCGCCCTGCGGGCCGACGAACTGCCCGAACAGTTCCGCCCGGCCGAGGGCAGTGCGGACGCGAGCCGCGAGCGCACGTTGAACGTCGCTATTGCTCCGCTCGTGGCTAAGGACTTTTCGCCCATCGGGCGACTGATCATCCTCGACGACGTCACGGAGCGCTCCACGCTGGAGGCGCAGGTGATCCAGGCCGACAAGCTCTCCTCCATCGGCCTGCTCGCAGCCGGCGTAGCTCATGAAGTCAATACGCCCCTGGCGGTCATCTCCAACTACGCGCAAATGTTGGCCAAGCAGGTCCAGGGCGACAAGGCTCGAGAACGCACTCTCGCGAAGATCACCCAGCAGACCTTCCGCGCCAGCGAGATCGTCAACTCGTTGCTCAACTTCTCAAGAACCGCGTCCAACGATTTTTCCGACGTCGACGTCAACCACACCGTTCGCGAGACGCTCGCCCTCATCGAGCCGCAACTCAGTAAGGCGCGCGTCACGCTAGACGTCCACCTGTCCCCCGACGGGCCGAAGATCCGCGGCGTGCGCAACAAGCTGCAACAAGTTCTGCTCAATCTCTTCCTCAACGCCCGAGACGCCATGCCGGCCGGAGGCACGCTCACGGTCGAGACGAGCGGCGTCGGCGAGTCCGCCTCCATCCGCGTCTCCGACACCGGCGTCGGGATTGATCGCGACAAGCTCACCCGTATTTTCGATCCGTTCTACACCACCAAAGGCGGGAGCGGCGGCACCGGTCTCGGCTTGGCCGTCAGTTATGGCATCATCAACGAGCACGGCGGCACGCTGCGGGCGACGAGTCCCGGCGATGAAGGCACCACCTTCCATATCGAGCTGCCCCTCTCGGTAAAACCGATTCATGCCTGATAGCGGGAACGACCCAGCGTCCCAAACACGCGGCCGCATTCTGATCGTCGACGACGAAGAGTCCATCCGTGAGAGCCTTGAAACTCTTCTCGACCTGGAAGGGTTCGCGGTAACGACCGCCATCGACGTCGCCTCCGGCATGCGCGAACTGGAGACGCGGACCTTCGATCTAGTCCTGCTGGACCTCATGCTCCCCGACAAGTCGGGCCTCGAGGCTCTGACCGATATTCGCGAGTCCGATACCTCCACTCCGGTCGTCATGCTGACCGCCTACGGCTCGCTGGAGACGGCCGTCCAGGCCATCAAGCTCGGGGCCGACGACTTCTTCACCAAGCCCTGGCAGAACGACAAGCTGATTCACGGCATCGAACAAGCGATCGAGCGGCGGCGGCTCGCGGCTGAGAACCTGCTTCTCCGCGAGGAGTTCCGCCACAAGTACAGCTTTGAGAACATCGTCGGCAAGTCCGATGCGATGCAGGCGGTCTTTCGACTGATTGGGCAGGTCGCGCCCAGCCGGTCGACGGTCCTGATCACCGGTGAGAGCGGCACCGGCAAGGAGCTTGTGGCCAAAGCGATTCACGCGAATTCGCCCCGCTCTGAGAAGCCCTTCGTCCCCGTCAACTCCGGCTCCATCCCCGTCGACCTGCTTGAGTCCAGTCTGTTCGGTCACGTCAAGGGCGCCTTCACCGGGGCCTCATTCACAAAGAAAGGCAGCTTTGAAGTAGCCGACGGCGGCACGCTCTTCCTCGATGAGGTCGGCACGCTCGGCATTGAGACGCAGGCCAAACTCCTGCGCGTCATCCAAGAGCGGGAGTTCATGCCGGTCGGGTCCAACGAGACGCGAAAAGTCGACGTGCGCATCGTCGCCGCAACCAACGACAACCTCGAGGAACTCGTCGCCAAAGGCCTGTTCCGAGAAGATCTCTTCTACCGCCTCAACGTCATCGGATTGCATCTGCCGCCCCTACGCGAGCGCCGAGGAGACATTCACCTTCTGGTGCGCCACTTTTTTGACCGCTATTGTCGAGAGAACGAAAGGTTCGTCGACGCCGAAGAGGCGTCCAACCTCGAATTCTCTCCCGAGGCGATGCGCATTCTCATGGAGCACCCCTGGCCGGGCAACGTTCGCGAGCTTGAGAACGTGGTCGAGCGTGCGGTCGTTCTGGCCACGTCGCTTAAGGTCCCCGTCGAGGCCCTGCCCGACTCCTTGCTGCGCAGACACGGCGTCGCGCGTCCCACCTTGCCCGTCGACTTTACGCCGACCGCCGGCGCCAGCCTGCCGGAAATCGTCGAGGACTTCGAGCGCCAGGTTATCCTGGGCGAATTGGAGCGGGTCGCCTGGAATCAGACCGAGACCGCCAAACGACTACGCGTGGCGCTCTCGACGCTCAATCAAAAGATCCAGCGACTAGGTATCGACATCAAGAAAAGGAAGGCCGGCAGCGAAGGCTGATCGTCGCAAGATCGACTCGCGGGCGCTGAATCATTCGATGCACAAATACATCATCTGCGGACCGCAAGGATCGGGCAAAGGCACCCAGAGTCGCCTTCTGTGCCAAGCACACGACTTCGTTCATATTTCGATCGGAGACATCTTCCGCTGGCACATGGCGCACCACACCAAACTGGCCGCCCGCATCACGCGCATCATGCATTCGGGCAAACTCGTTCCGGATGAAATCGTCGACGACGTCGTGCGTCAGCGCCTGGAGCAGCACGACTGGAACTTCGGTTTCGTCCTCGACGGCTTCCCGCGCACCCTCCCCCAGGCCGAATATCTATTCGAGAACTGGGACGTCAGCCGCGTCATCTATCTAGACATCCCTGACGACATCGTCTTCGATCGCGTCATGAAGCGCGCCAAAGCCGGCTTCGGCGCCGGATTCACCAAGCGCGCCGACGACAACCCGGAAGCGCTGAAAGTACGCCTGGAAGAGTACTACGGCAAAACGAAGCCGCTGCTCGCTCTCTATGAAGAGAAGGGCCTACTGCTCACCGTCGACGGCACGAAAGGCATCTCCGCGGTCTACAGCCAGATCTCCCGCAACCTCGACCTGTCTCCAACCGCGCCGCCCCAGGCCTTGCTCGACGAGCTTGAGCAGCGCTAACGCCCACTCCGAGGTCCAATTCAAAGATTACGCTCGCGGTGCTCCTCTAAGTAGTCGTTGTAGTCGTAAATCGAACTCGGAGACCACGGCGCGTTCTGCGCCGGAAGACGGCTCGCCAGCTCTTGCTTTAGGGCCGCTGAACCCGGATCATCAGCAAGGTTCTTCCACTCGGCATCGTCGTCTCGATGATCGTAGAGTTCCTCTGAGCCGTCCTCGTAGCGTATGTACCGGAAGTGCTCGCTGCGCACAGCGTGGTTGTTTCGCCCGTAGGTGGTAATCGCAACGCGATCCCATTCCGCGTCCGGATCTTCCAACAGAGGCTTTAGACTGTGGCCTTCGTTGCTGGGCTGAGGCGTTTCTCCGCACAGATCCAACACCGTCGGATACAGGTCGATCAATCCAACCGGCTTCGAGCATTTCCGGCCTTCCTGGATACCGGGACCAGCCAGGATCAACGGCGTCCGCGTCGCTTCCTCCCAAACCGAGTGTTTCGCGAACCGATTCTTCTCCCCAATGTGATAGCCGTGGTCGCCGCAAAGCACCACGATCGTGTTGTCGGAGAACTCGCTTGCATCGAGCGCATTCAGCACGCGCCCCACCTGATGATCCACAAAACTGACGCAGGCTAGATACGCCTGCACGATGTTCCGCCACTCCCCCGACTCCTTCGCCCAATCCGTGGTCGGCATCATCGGCACTTCATGCAAGCGCCTTGAGACCTCAGGAACGTCGTCTTGATCCCCGGGCAAATAGGGCGGCGTCTCCAATTCGTCAGGGGGATAGAGGTCAAACCACTTCTTCGGCACGTGCCACGGCACATGCGGCCGGAGAAAACCCACCGCCAGGAAGAACGGACTTCCTTCCCTCCTCTCGCCCTCCAATCTCTCGACCGCCCAGTCCGCCGTGCGAAAGTCCGGCATCTCCTCGTCGCGCTCGGGAAACGGCCCCCAGTCGGTACTGGTCTTCTGCCGGTCCCACTTGAGGCGCTCGGGAGGCTTGGGGCCGAAGCCCGACTCGCGCCCGCCCGACTCGTCAAACACGCCCTCAGGAGCATGGTTATGGAAGAGCTTCCCCACTCCCATGCTGAAGTGCCCCAACGCCTCAGGCAGAAACGGCACTCCCTCCACTGCATCGCTCGCCCCGCGCAGCTTGCGATCGCTGATCTGTCCGTAGATTCCCGTCGTCGACGGCAGCAGCCCCGTCATCAAGCTCGCCCGCGAGGGCCCGCAAATCGGAGCCTGGCAGTGGGCGTTCATAAACGTGACGCCGCGCGCCGCCAGTCGATCGATATTGGGGGTCTTCGCCTGCGGATGCCCGCCCATGCACCCAATCCAATCGTTCAGGTCGTCGACCATAATCAGCAGGACGTCCGGAATCGTTGGCGAGCACCCCGACATTGCCAGTCCGGCCCCCGCTCCCGCGGTCGCTTGCAAAAATCTTCGGCGATCAAGCATGCGCGCCAGTGTACCTGACCGCGGACGCTCCAATCGCCGTACGAAAAGACACGTCGCGACTTCCGACCAACGCCCAAACGCAGGAACCTCTCGCCTGCCGACGCCGTATCCTAGTCCCATGGTCAGGCGCCTAAGCCTAATCGCGCTCTCTCTGGCGATGGTCACGGTCGCGAAGCCGCAGGCGCCGGTCCGCTCACGCAGCACCAACGTCCCCAGGGAACAGCAGCGCCGCCTGAACGAGGCGTCCCGCTTCCTCTCCCAATCCACCCTCGGGGCCGACTACGCAGAGATCGTCCGCACGGCAAGGCTGGGCCCCGAACGCTGGCTCGACGAACAGTTCGACCTTCCGCCCTCGCTTCATCTCCCCGCCACACAACAGCTCCAAACCTTGGCGGGCGAACGCAGCGAGATGCTGCTCCCACCGGTCTTCTTCCGGCGCATCTCCTGGTGGCGCCAAGCCATGCAAGGGGACGATCTGCTGCGCCAACGCGTCGCGCTCGCTCTCAGCGAAATCTTCGTCGTGTCCGACAACGTCGACCTACTTGCCGTCTTCCCGCAAGGCCCGGCTTCCTACTACGACGTCCTGGTCCGCAATGCATTCGGGAACTACCGCGACCTGCTCGGCGAGGTCACCCTCCATCCCGCGATGGGTTTCTACCTCAGCCACCTCAACAACGACCGCGGCGACCCGGCTACCGGCCGCTTCCCCGACGAAAATTACGCCCGCGAGGTCATGCAGCTCTTCTCCATCGGCCTCTTTGAACTCAACGCCGACGGTTCCCGCAAACTCGACGCCCGGGGCGATCCCATCCCAACCTATTCCAATCGCGAGATCACCGAATTCGCCAAGATCTTCACCGGACTCGGATCAGGGGCACTCTTCGGCCGCTTCGGAGTTCTTGAAACCATCGACCTCACTCAGCCGATGCGCATGTACGACGACCACCACGAGCCCGGCCCAAAACGCCTGCTCAACGGTCTCGTCGTACCCGGCGGACAAACAGGAATGGAGGATGTCGACGACGCCCTCGACAACCTGTTCCAGCACCCCAACGTCGGCCCCTTCATCAGCCGTCTGCTCATCCAGCGCCTCGTCACCTCCAACCCGAGCCCGGAGTATCTCGCCCGCATCTCCGCCGTCTTTGCGGACAACGGCCTCGGCGTCCGCGGCGACCTGCGCGCCGTCATCCGGGCAATCCTGCTCGACCCCGCAGCCCGAGACACGCCCACGGACCCAACCTTCGGTCACCTGCAAGAACCCTTCGTCCGCCACGTCAAACTGGCTCGGACATTCAACGCCTCCACTCCCAGCGGCATCTTCTTCAACGGCGGAGCCTTCGCCGATTTCTTCGTGCGGCAACACGCCGGCAGCGCACCCAGCGTCTTCAACTTCTTCCTCCCCGACCACCGCCCCAACGATCTCCCCGCCGAAGCCGATCTGGTTGCGCCCGAGTTCGAAATCACAACGACCTCCACCATCCTCGGCATGGCGAACCTAAACGACATCGTCACGCTAGGGGGCGTCGTCTCCTTCAATCCCGTCGAAGAGCTCGTCAATGACTGCAACGAGGGAGACTGTCCGGTCGAGCCGCTCGTTTGCGAGGAAATCGGGGCCAACGACGAGCGTCCTTGTCTGCCCGCCTTCTTCTATAACTTCGACGCCCTACGAGCCACGCTCGATTTCTCGGTCGAGGACCAACTCGCCCGCACCGATCTCAACGCCCTGCTCGACCGCCTCGATCTGCTGCTCACTCACGGCACGCTTTCAGACGATGCTCGCCAAGCCATTCGCGACGCCGTCGCGCCGTTTCCGGCTCAATTCCGAGCTCGCTTCGCGATCTATCTCATCCTCCTCTCGCCCGAGTACGTGGTGTCGAATTGAGCAAGTCCGCCCTCAGCCGCCGCCGCTTTCTCGCCGGACTAGGCTGCGCCGGACTCGGCTCATCCACCCTCTTTTCGTCGCTCGTCCACCTAGGGGCCGCTAGCGCGGCTTCAGCACAATCGCTGTCCCCCGGATCGGACTATCGGGCGCTCGTCTGCATCTTGCTCGCCGGCGGAATCGACTCCTACAACCTTCTGGTTCCAACCGAGCCGTCCGAGCACGCTCAATACCGCGAGATCCGCGCCGACCTCGCCCTCGAGCCGCAGCAGCTCCTCCCCCTGCCCGCACCCAATCTTGCCGGCCGCTCTTTCGGCCTGCATCCGGCAGTCCCGGAACTGCAGTCTCTCTACAACCAGGGCGACCTCGCCTTCGTCTCCAACGTGGGCACCCTCGTCGAACCCGTCACCCTCGCCTCCATCGACTCCGGAGTCGCTCGACTTCCCGTGGGACTCTACTCCCACTCCGACCAAATCGCCCAATGGCAGACGGCTCTGCCCGGCGACCGCTCCTCACACGGCTGGGGCGGCCGCCTCGCCGACCTGCTGGCGGACGTCAACAGCGACCAGCGCGTCTCCATGAGCATCTCGCTCGACGGCTCGAATCTCTTCCAGTCTGGCCGCAACAGTTCCGCACACTCGGTGGAGACCGACCCCAATGCCGGCCCAGGAGGCCTGTTTGGGTACGACAATCCGGATCTCGCCCTCCGCTCGGCCGCAGTCGACTCGCTGCTCAATCAGGACTACAAGAACCTCTTCGAGCAAGCCTACGCACGGCGCATGCGTAACGCCATCGCGTCCGACATCTTCTTCCGGGAGTCGCTGGAGGGAATCTCCGTCTCAACGCCCTTCCCCGCCTCCCGCCTCGGCCAAGGCCTCCAGATGGTCGCGCGCGCGGTCTCTGCGCGCGAACGCCTGGGCGCCCGCCGCCAGACGTTCTTCCTGGTCTACGGCGGTTGGGATCACCACGATGAAGTCCTAGCCAACCAGAACCGGATGCTGCCCGTGCTCAGCCGAGCAATCGGCGCATTCCAACAGTCCCTCGACGAGATCGGCATGACCGATCAAGTCACCACGTTCACCATCTCCGACTTCGGCCGCACCCTCACCTCCAACGGCCGCGGCTCCGACCATGGCTGGGGAGGCAACCAGTTCGCCGTCGGCGGCGCCGTTCGCGGCGGACAGATCTTCGGGCAGTACCCCAACCTCGCGCCGGGAACTCCGCTCGACACCGGACGCGGCCGCCTCATCCCCACCACCTCCGTCGACGAATACTTTTCGGAACTCTGCCTCTGGTTCGGCGTCGACCCGTCGCAACTCGATCTCGTCTTGCCCAACATCGCGCGCTTCTACTCGCCCTCCGCCGGCGCGCCTCCCCCAATCGGATTCTTACTCTGAATCCAGCCCCGCGACGGGGTATTCCGCCGTGGGAATCCGCGCCTCCCGCAGGATCCCCTCCAGCCGGTCCACAACGTCTGGATGCTCCTCGGCCACGTCGTGCACCTCGGCCAAGTCTCGCGCAAGGTCGTAAAGCTCCAACGGAGCTCCCACCCCGTTTCTCACGCCTTTCCAATTCCCCGCCCGGACCGCCTGCCGAAACACCTTCCGCACATGGCCGTAGTCCCAATAGAGATGCTCGTGGGTCTCCTGCTCGCGTCCCAGAAGCGTAGGAAGAAACGAGATCCCATCAGTTCGCTTGGGGCGCGGCAGGTGCGCCAGCTCACAAGCTGTCGCAGCCAGGTCCCAAAAAGCGAGCACGTGGTCGTTCGTGACGCTCTCTTCAATCTTCCCGGGCCAGCGAGCCACAAACGGGACCCGAATAGCCCCCTCGTACATCTCCCGCTTGACGCCCCGCAATCCCCCTCCACTATTGAAGAACTCGGTGTCGTGACTCGCCTCTGCCGACGGACCGTTGTCGCTGGAAAAGATCACCAGCGTCTCCGACGCCAGCCCCAAATCGTCCAACAGCTGCATCAATTCGCCCACGTGCCCATCCAGCCGGGTGACCATCGCCGCGTAGTTCTTCTCCACCTGCGGCCAGTCCTCGTCCGTATAGGGCTCGTCACTCGGCACGATCTGTGACTCCGGCACGTCCTTCGGATAGTCGGACCAATGCGGCAGCGTGAACGCCAAATAGAGAAAGAACGGATGGCGCCGATGCTCCCGGATGAACGCCGCCGCCTTCTCCGTGAATAGATCGGCCGTATACTCCTGCTTCGCTTCTCCACGGTTTCCCGTCAGCAGGGAGACCTGGTCGTTCTCCCACAAGTAGTCGGGATAGTAGAAGTGCGCCTGATCCTGGTTCAGATGCCCGTAGAAGTAGTCGAACCCCTGCGCGTTCGCCACTCCACGCGACCCAGGGTTCCCCAAACTCCACTTGCCGATGGCGCCGGTCGAATAGCCCGCCTTCTTGAACTGCTCAGCCACCGTCTCGTCATCCGGCTCCAGGAAAACGCCGTGCGGAATGTTGTCGCGAACTCGCGTATGGCCGCCGTGCAGCCCGGTCATCAAGGCCGACCGTGACGGAGCACAAACCGTCGCTCCCGCGTAGGCCTGTGTGAAGCGCATACCGCCTGCTGCAAGTGCGTCTAGATGCGGCGTCTGAATCTTCTTCTGTCCATAGCAACCCAAATCTCCATAGCCCAGGTCGTCGGCGAGAATAAATACCAAGTTCGGCTGGTCGCGTGATTGAGCCACAGCCCCCAATGTCGTCGCCGCAAGAAATCCTCGTCGAGTCCATTCCACGGCATCCACTCTATCCCAGCCCGGAATCTCATCGCCAAAACACCCGATTCTCCATCGAGAAGCGCCTCTATGGAAACGCCTCCGCAGATGCCAAACTGAAGCCCATGGCCACCGCCCACGATCTCGAACGTCGCGTCGTCGTCCAACAGCCTGAGAACAGCGAAACACCGCTCAGCGAGATCCGCAGTTGGGTCACGCCCAACCGCCTCTTCTTCGTCCGCAATCATTTCGATGTACCGGAGATCGACGTCGAGACGTGGCGACTTCGCGTCAGCGGCCTCGTCGATCGCGAACTCGAACTCGACTGGAATCTCATCCGCGACCTCCCGGTGCGCAGCGTCTTCGCCACCATGGAGTGCGCCGGAAACGGCCGCTCGTTCCTCGAACAAAGCGTGCACGGCGTGCAATGGGGCGCGGGTGCGATCGGTCACGCCGAGTGGACCGGCGTCCCCCTTCACCTCGTCCTCGAGCAAGCCGGCCTCCAACCTGAAGCGCGCGAGATCGTCTTCACGGGCGCTGACCGCGGCAAGGAGTCGGACCACCCGAACACCATGGCCTTCGCCCGGAGTCTTCCGGTTGACGTCGCCCTGCACCGCGATACGCTGCTCGCCACAAGCATGAACGGCGAGCCGCTCAACGCCGCTCACGGCGCCCCCGTCCGGCTCCTGGTACCCGGCTGGTACGGCGTCGCTTCCGTGAAGTGGCTGGAGCGCATCCACGTAACCGACAAGCAGTTCCAGGGCTACTACCAGAGCAAGAAGTACACCGTGACCCGCCGCACCGCCAGCGGCATGGTCACCGAAATCGTCGGCGAAATGCAGCCGAAATCCGAAATCTTACGCCCACAATCCGGCGAGACGCTCGGCGTCGGACTCCACCGCATCCTCGGCGTCGCTTGGGCCGGCCCGGACGCCGTCAGCGCCGTCGAAGTCAGCACGGACAACGGCAAGACCTGGGCTCAAGCCGAACTCGCAGGCATCAGCGCCCCCTACTCCTGGACCATGTGGGAATTCTCCTGGCGCCCCGACCAGCCGCAAACATGCACGATCCTCTCGCGCGCCATCTCATCCGGAGGCCGCACCCAGCCCATGCGCCACGATCCGCTCTGCGGCGGCTACCTCATTCACTACTCCCGTCCGATCGAGGTTCAGGTGGAAGCGGTCTGGAGCGCCGGCGACGAGCTCAACCGCGAACAAGTCAAACAAGCCTTCGACCAAGCCGCCGAGGATCGATCCCAGATGCAGCTCGACATCGAAATGAAGTACGCCGACGGCGGCGGCATCTAGGCTTGGAGGCGCTGCTACGCTAAAACCGAGCAGGGCGCTAAGCCGTAAGTCTTTCCCCGCCGATATGAACGACTGAGATAGCCATGGAAGAAGTGATTACTACTCTCGACGCCCTCGGAGTCGATATCTTGGCGTCGCGCGGCTATGTACCCACTGGACCTCTTGGCGACCGTCACGGAAGCTGGATGCGCTATCTTGCCAAGCCAGACGCTTCTCCTCACAGAGTCGTGTCTCAGTCATTCACGCCGGTATCTAAAGAATCCGGTGCCTGGAGATACGAAGTGGAAGTAGCCGCTGGAGCACACGCAGGACTCCGATTGAAGCGAAAGATCATCAGAGTATTTGAGATTCCGGGCTCGGATCAGGACGAAGAGGTGCTCACCGGCGCGCTGACCGCCGCGGCCGCATTCGCAGACAGCCTGACGAACGCCGACCTGACTGAAGACTGTTCTTACCCAGACCAAGCTAGGTCACAGGAAGCGTCAGCCTCTACCTAATTTCCAGTTCCCAGGGGATACGAAGCGCTTCCGGCGAAAACCCGTCCGGCAGGATATATTCCAATCCAGATCCCCAGTTCACTCTACGAGGACCTTTGATTGTCGGCACCCTCGAAGGGTCGATAACCAGGACGTGCGACGGCCGCTCGCCTGGACGCGGTAGAGCGAGCGGTGAAACGACATCCGTCGCATTGTAAAGAGTGGGCGTTACGAAGGTTTCCGCTTTACTGCCCCGCGTAAACAGGCCCAATTGGGCCTGCCGAAGGAACCTAAGCAGCGGACGCCCGCCGAGTTCCCAGTAGACGTGGAGTCCCTTCCGATCGGGGAGAGTCGCCCAGGGAGTGGCTGCGTCGGCAATGTGGGTCTTGAGTTCAATCGACCTCGCGTCGATCATCCCTTGAATGTCCGTCGCCATGCAGCGTAAGTCTAACGAAACTGGGCTCCGGTGTGGATGCCCATCACTCCACCGACACAATATTGCTCGGCCAGCCTACCGACTGCGTATCATCCACCGCCCGATACGCCAAGACCATGTACCCGACCACCCCAGCCGCACCCTCCACTTGAACCGACCGCTCGCTCGACTCGACGATTCCAGCCGCTCTCCAGCGCAAATGGGGCCCAACCTGCGTCAGCCCCAAGACGACGAACCCGCTCGCCGGCCCCTCGTGCGTCCACGCCAGGTCCACTTCGCCCCCGGCGCGCACGACTCCGGTCAGCACTGGCGGCTCCAGTTCGCTCCGGCGCAAGGGCAAGGCGCCCAGGTCCAAAACACCCGGATCAATCCGATCATCGCCCCACTGGTGGCGCACGTACTGCCGAAGCAAGTCATGCGCCCCCGCCGTTGCTGCGGGAAGCACCGAACCGGCGTCAATCAGCGGCGAGCCGGGCGCAAGCCGGAGATCTTGGCTCCCCGCATCCATAAACCCAGGGTCCGAACCTTCCATGAACGTCGCCGCCCCCGTCACCACGCCGGAAAAGCCCGCCCCTTCGAAGCTGTTGCTCCAACCGGGTTTGATCCAGTTGTTCGTCAACTCAAGCCTCCCCGCGTTGTCTAGCAACGCAAGCTCCGACCCCGGCAAAGTCGTATAGAAAATGTTGTTCCGCGCATCCACCCGCTCGTCGTTCGTCGAAATCCGCATCATCGTATTGCGGTCGGTACGCGTCGAGACCAGCGTGTTGTTGTAGAAATACATCACGCCCTTCCGGTACGCGGAAGCATCGCCGTTGTCTCCACCGTAGTGGACCATCTGACGATTCCCCGCCCCCGCCGGCTCGATCAGCACGTTCCCGTAGACGTACGTCTCGCGGTAACTCGGGTCATTCCGGATCTGCGAGCTGTCTTCGCCCTCAACCAAGTCGAGTTGGCGATTGCCTCCTTCGATCCAGTTGTAACGGATCACGGTACCCGCCGACCGATCCTTCAGCGCTCCGCCTCCCGCACCCTCCTTCACCGGCCCAAACCGGTTGTACTCGTAGACCACTCCGATACCGGCCGTGTACGTGTTGTGTTCCAGGTTCCTTCCCACGTTGCTGTTTCCGTAGAAATGATTCCCTTGGATCAAGATGTCCCGCGACGGCTCTGAGTCGGACGACGCCACAAAGAAACCGTTCCCGTTGTCGGTGAACACGCAGTTGCGGACCGTAATGTGCTCGCCCTTCTCGACGAAGATCCCCGCCGCATTCAACCGGTACTGATCCGCGCCTCCGGTGTCCGTCGTGAACGAGTTCCCGCTATTGGCGCCGCGAAACTCCAACCCGTCAATCACCAGGTACCGCGGCATCAAGTCAGCGGGAACGTTCGACCCGCCGATCTTCAGAATCCCCCGATCCTCGCTCCAATAGTTCAGCCCCGGAGCCGTCACGGCGTTCGCCCCTTCAATCACTGGCCGCTGACCTTGCGGCCCGGGAATGCCGCGCACCGTAATCGGCATGTTCTCTTGTCCCTGCCGAGTCAGAACCCACTTCTCGCGATAAGGCTGCGCACGCCAGTGGATGCGCACCTCGTCGCCAGGTTGCAGCGTCGTCCACGGGGCCGCTCCAATAGAGGACAGCGGCTGGCCCGGGCCGACCTCGTAGATCGTCGCCCCGGCACTAGCCAAGGCGAAACAAAAAGACAGGAATACTCTCAGCACGGCGGCGGCGCTCCTCGCCGCCCGATCTGGGGCGGCAAACGAAAGTCTCATTGCGAGACGTCGGGCTCAAGACGCCTCCGGGCGGTGCAATCTGCTCCCCGTTGTCGCAGAGGTCCGGCCGGAACGTCAATATTTCTCGCGGCCTATGCCCGGTTTAGTTCTCCGCCGGATACCAGGTGATCTGCGGCCACCATGACGCGCCGTCATTGGCGACGGAAGGTCCCGCCGTCGAACGCCCGCTACGCACGATCCGGGTGATCTCGCGCTTCATCCGCCGCACCACTGCCGGATGCTCCGCCGCTACGTTGCGAGTCTCCCCAAGGTCCGACTCCAAATCATAGAGTTCGTAGGGAAATTCCCCGGGCGCCAACTCCTCCGAGCGCGGCTCCACGAACCGCGGCGGCAAGCTCCCGCCCGATCCCAGGATCATGTTCAACTTCCACTTGCCGTCGCGGATCGCAAAGTACCCGGATCCCGAGTGGTGGACCAGCGGCCCCCGCAACGGCCGCGGATACCGCTCCCCCATCAGCGCCGGCAGAAGACTTGCGCTGTCCTCAGCCGCTCCCGACGGCAACGGCCTGCTCAACACGTCGGCCAACGTCGCCAGCAAGTCGACCTGTCCAACCGGTTCGTCACACCGTCGCCCGGCCTGAACCACCGCCGGCCAGCGCACCACAAACGGAACTCGGTGCCCGCCCTCGTAGAGGTCGCGCTTGCCGCCCTTCAGCGGCCCGGCGCTCGCGTGGTCATGCCGCCGTAGTCGCTCGCGGTAGGTCGTCTCCGGCCCGTTGTCGGAGGTCAGAACAACCAACGTATCCTGGGCCAACCCACGCCGGTCGAGAACCGCCAACAGCCGTCCTACGTGCGCATCCGTTTCCATCATGAAGTCGCCGTACGCGCCTGCCTCCGACAACCCCTGATACTCCAGCACCGGGATCACCGGCTTGTGCGGAGACGTGTAGGGCACGTACAGAAAGAAACGGTCCTCCGCGTCCGCCCCATCGGCAAAGCCTTCCAACCAATCCACCGCCTTCTCGGTAAACCGATCTAAGACCTCCTGATCTTCAAAGTCCGGCGCAACCTCCAAATTCCATCCCTCGCGCGTCGAAGAATAGGGCGGCGCAATCCGGTAATCGTCAATCGCAATCGCGTTCGGCTTTTTCGCCGTCCACAAGCTCGCGGGCGCCAATACGCGCCGATTCTCGATGTAGGTCAGCACGCCGAAGTTCATCGAGGCCGGAATGCCGAAGAAGTAATCGAACCCATGATCGGCAGGCCCGTCTTCAACCGGCTTCGTCCAGTCGCGCGCCCCCATCTCCCCGCCAAAGCGCATGCCCAAGTGCCACTTGCCCACCATCGCCGTCTGGTACCCGGCATTCCTCAAGAAGCTCGCCAGAGTCACCCGACCCGGCGCAATCAGCCCGGCGCCTTCCGAACCCATCACGCCCCGCTTCAGCCGCGTTCGCCAGGCGTAGCGCCCCGTCAGCAACGCGTAGCGCGAAGGCGTACAGACCGTATCGGCGGAGTGCGCGTCCGTAAACGCCATCCCTTCATCAACCAGCCGATCCATATGTGGCGTCCGGAACTTCGCATCCGGGTTCAGAGCGCTCACGTCGCCGTACCCTTGGTCGTCGGTGTAAAGGACGAGCACATGCGGTCGAGGCGCAATCTGCCCCACGGCGGCCGCGGCCAGGGACAGCGTCAAAACAAAAGACTTGGGGATCAGCATCGCAGTAGCCCTAGGGTATACCGGCCACGATCGCCGCAGCGAGACCGCAGCGAGACCAAACGGCGCCTACAAATATTTGCGGCACAATTGTCGAATCAGCACCGGCAAGATCCGTCGGCCCATCAGGAGAGAAAACTCAATGCCCCAATTCATCTACCTGCTCAGAAACTCCACGGAGCCCGCCGGACCTCCAATGACCGCCGAGGATCGGGACGCGATGATCACCGACTATCAAAGCTGGGCCAAGCACCTCGGCGATCGACTCATCCAAGGCGAGCGGCTCGCCCGCAAATCCGGACGTCGCGCCCGACGCCGCGGAAAGAAGCTTCAGATCACCGACGGCCCCTACATCGAAAGCAAGGAGATCATCGCCGGCTTCTGGATCGTCCAGGCCGACGACCTCGAGCAGGCATCCCGCTTGGCCGACGGCCTCCCTTTCGGCAAGGGCGAACTCGAGATCCGCGAAATCGAACCCTAGCCTAGGCCGCTACAGCGGAAACCAAACCGTCGCCGCCCACGCCCCAGTCACCGCCGCCAGCAACGTCAACGGCAACCCGATCCTGACGAAATCGCCAAACCGGTACCCGCCAGGACCGTAGACCATCAAGTTCGTCTGGTATGAAATCGGCGTCATGAAGCTGAGTCCTGTTCCGAACAGCAACGCAAACATAAACGGCTGCGGGTTCACGCCGAAATCCGCGGCCGCCGCCATCGTCACCGGAAACATCAACGCGGCCGCACCGTTGTTGGTCAACACCTGAGCAAACAGCGACGCCGCGGTCACAATCACAAACAGCATCGCCGGAGCACCCAGCCCCATGGCGCCGGCCCATGCGATCACGCCGTCCGCAAGCACCTGCGCCGCACCCGTCTGCTCGAGCGCCTTCCCGATGCCCAGCGCAGAGGCGATCACCACCACCACCTGGAGATTGACGCTGCTTCTAGCCGTCACCGCGGTAACGCACCCCGTCACCGTCATCAGCACCGCGGCCGTCATCCCCGCAGCCACCGGCGGAATCGAAGTAAACGCCAAGGTCACCACCAGCGCCAAAAAAATCGCCATCGCGATCCAGGCCTTGTCGTGCTGCACCGGCGTGGATCCGGCAACGTCCGACACCAAATAAAAGTCGTCGCTGTTCCGATAACCGCCCACAAAGCCGCTGTGCGTATCCAACAGCAACGTGTCTCCCGGCCGGAGCTTGATGTCGCCTACCTTCGCCTGCAACTGCTCGCCGTTACGATGCACCGCGATAATAGCGGCGTTGTAACGGGTACGGAACCTCGTCTCGCGGACCGTCGACCCGACCAGCGGCGAGCGGTGCGAGACCACTGCTTCGGCTAGCGTCCGATCGACTACGCTCGTCTGGACCTTCTCGACCTGATCCGTCGCGGGAACCAATCCTCGGATCTTCCGCAAGTCCACCACTGAATCCAACACTCCGGCAAACGCCAGGATGTCTCCGGCATCGATTCGCCTGCGCGGCCCAGGAGCGGGGATCACTTCCTCGCCGCGCTCAATGTGCGCCAAATACAGACCGGGCAGCGCACGCAGTCCTGCGTCCTCAATGGTCTTGCCCACAATCGGAGAGTCCTCACGTACTTCCATCAGCACGGTATAGCGCCGCGCATCCAGTTCGGAGGTCACCGCCGGCTTCCGCTCGGGCAGCAGCCACTTGGATGTCAACACAATGAACGCAAAACCAGCCACGAGCGCCGGTCCGCCCAACGCCGTCGGCCCCCAAAACTGCACCGCGCTGCTAATCGCCGGCAGCCCCTCACTCAATGCGTACTGCCGATACATCTCCATCACCACCAAGTTCGACGCGCTGCCGATCAACGTCAGCCGCCCGCCCAAAATAGCGGCGTAGCTCAGAGGGATATAGAGCTTGGAAGGACTGATCCGAATCTTACGGGCCCAGTCGCTCACAATCGGCAAGTACATCGCCACAATCGGCGTATTGTTCATGAAGGCGGAGAGCAGGGCCACCGGCCCCATCAGCCGCAGTTGCGCCGCCGACTCGCCCTTTGGACTCCCTAGCAGGCTCTGCGCCAACGCCGTGGTCGCGCCTGTTTCGGTCAGCCCTGCGGCCACCACGAACAACGACGCAATCATCAGCACGGCGGGGTGCCCGAATCCGATCAACGCCGCCTCTAACTCGACCGCGCCAAACAGCACCTGCGCTACCAGCGCGCCCAACATCGCCGTCTCGGGGGAGGTCCTGTTAGAGACCAGCAGCGCCATCACGACGACCACGCTGCACACGCTGAACCAAGCTTCAGGAGTCATGCCCTTCGTCGCCGAAACCGAACTCGCCCGCCCGGCAATTCAGGGCTAGTCGGCCGCCGCATAGTACGAACGGTCGTCCGCTTCAGGCTCGTCCTCGTGGGAAACCTGGTCCACCCGCGCCAACAGCGCGGCCAGACGATCGCTCTCACCGGCCGCACGCCCTTGTCGCTGCTCCTCCGCATCCCGCAGGACCAAGAGTTCATCAGCCAACTCAAGCGCCGTCAACACGGCGATCCGGTAACTGTCCGCAGCCACTCGGCTGTCGGCCAGCATGCCCATCCTGCGGTCCACCAGGTCCGCCACGCGCCGCGTCCTATCCGGATCGCCGTTCCCGCGAAGCTGGTACACCTTGCCGAAAATTTGGACTTGTACTGCTGATTCGGAACTCATCTCGACTGCGCTCTCCTTGTTCGCGGACGTGTCGTCCGCGGGCTCCTCGGCAGTC
>Ga0209273_10000360_pt1 | contig 62648 bp, 51 predicted proteins | sample tdAd471_FD_187126 | JGI IMG/M metagenome (GOLD analysis project Ga0209273, IMG submission 187126) | Marine sediment microbial communities from the Atlantic coast under amendment with organic carbon and nitrate - tdAd47.1 (SPAdes)... | ecosystem: Environmental > Aquatic > Marine > Coastal >...
CACAGGGAGTATAGGTAGTGGATAGTGATGTCGAAACGGAAGAAGGCCGCTGTGATCGTGGTATACCCCCGAAAGGGAGTCAAAGCGGGTTCGACCGCTCGGGGGTATACCACGATTGCAGTGGCCGCTCAGCTGGAAAGTGTCTATCCACCAGGCAACCCCGCTAATCTGCGATGAACCTTTTTTGTCCACACCAAAACACGAGGCGAAAAACAGGAAAATTAACGGTTTGATACAGACACTGCAGCGTTGCAACAGGAACAAGTCAGGGGGAAGGAGAAGCAGGGCCTGTCGCCCCATGTAGACGACAGGCCCTGAGGTTCAGCGCGGAGGGCTAGCGGTCCCCGCTCTGGGAGGCGTGAGCCACAACAAGCAGGACACCCTGGGTGCCTGCTCGCTGTAGCGCAAAAAAGTGAGGTCGTCGATGGGGCCTGACATTCTCTGTGGCCTTAAGGCTCTGGAATATCTACCCAAATGGCTTACCACCCGTTACCTCATGTGGTGTTTCACTCCACTTTGATTACTTAACGAATGGCGGGCCCGGTTTATTCCCCCCAAAGCCAAAATAATTCAAAAAAAATCAGCGAAAACTGAAATAAAACTACAAGCTATTGTTTTTAATGCATTTTTTAAAATAGCAATTCAGAAAGAAAAACAATGGTCCCCGCCGTATCTTGCAGATTGGGGCACATAACCGGCCTGTCCAGGCCACATCGGGCCAGACAGACACAGCCCCCGGCTTGCCTGCATCAGTGCGTCCTGACAAGATGATCACCAGCCGGGCGTTGCCGCACCGTGGTCCCGCCCGCCACCCAATTGGCAAGCAGGGAGATTCTGCCTATGCAAAACGTATTACAACCAACGGGAGACCAGGTACGCGCTTTTCGCGACCGGGCCAACGGCGAGCCTATCGCCATGCTCAACCTGCTCAAATTCAAAGCACACGCAGAATATGAGGACGGCAGGGAGTCAAACCTCAGCGGGCGGGAGGCCTACAAACTGTACGCTGAATCATTTCGCGACATTATGGGGCCGCGGGGGGTGAAAATTCTCTACGCCGGGCATACACGGGGCGTATTGATCGGCAGTGGTGACGACCTCTGGGATGAAGTGGCGGTTATCCAGTACCCTTCCGCCCAGGTGATGCTGGATATGCTCAGGGACGAAACCTACCAGGCAGCACAGCTACACCGTGCCGCCGGCCTTGAAGGCCAACTGCTGATTGAGTGTGGCGGCAGCGCCACGTTCTAACCGGAACAGCTACCTATGGCCGGCTCAACGGTTCCGGCCAAGATTCTCATGCGCATCCACCCATTCATTCTTGCCTGACTCTTTATCCCGTCGTGTTGCCGCGCCCAGAGACAACTCCCCCGCCACCACCATGCCCGCGGCTATTTCCAACAGCTTGTACGCCTTCCCCTTACCGTAGCAGCCCATCAGTTCCAGGCACTCCCTCTGCGTGGCGAGGCCGGTGCCACCACCGTAGGTCGCCATTACCAACGCCGGCAGGGTGATCGAAAAGTGCAGGTCGCCCTTGCGCGTGACGTACTGGTACACCGTACTCTGAGCTGCTTCGCCTATGCAGGCCGCATCCTGACCTGTCGCAATATACAGGGCGGCGAGGCCGTTTACCGGGTGGGCGGCGTTACTGGAAGAACCGGCGACATAGGAACTCAGCATACTGATGCCGTAGCCATACGCCATTTGCTCGGGTGTAATACGCAATATATCGATCAACACCTGGCGTGGGATGGTGAGTTCAGCGGTTACCCTGCGACCCCGGGTGCCCAGGGAATTGACGTAAGAGGGTTTTTTCTCGGTATCGAAATTACTGGATAACAGATAGTGGCGCAGCGCCGGGTAATGCGCGTGGATCCATTCACATGCAACATAGGTTGCCCTGCCGGTCATATTTTGTCCTGCCGCGTCACCGGTGCTGTAGTTAAAGCGCGTATTCACAAAATTGTGAAAGACGTATTGCTCGATCTCTATCAGCTTGCCTACGGAGGTAGTCGATTCCGCCTCGACCTTGATCTGCTCGAAGTTATCGCTCAACCACAGGGAGAAATCGCGGGCTTCACGACCATTGCGAAACACGAAACAGGGTGCGCGCTGCATGGCTTCACCACACACGGTGGTCGTCACTCCGCCACTTTCACGTATTACCCGCATACCGCGGTTGTAGCTCGCAATAAGCGTTCCCTCGATGGTTGCCATTGGCACATAGAACTCGCCCCTGGCATGCTCCCCGTCAACCAGTAGTGGCCCGGCCACACCAATAGGTACCTGGGCCACGCCAAAGAAGTTTTCACAGTTTCCGTCCATTGTCGCGGGATCGAAGGAATAACGACGCGTATGGTCCAGGGACGCCCCGCTCTGTTCTTCCAAAAAACGCTGGCGCTGGTTGATCATGTCATCGCCGTAGTCGTTGTCGCGGCTACGCGGTATCTTGTTACCCATGTACTTCTCCATCATTAAAAGTGCCCGCTGAGCAAACCATGCTTATATGCGGGAGTGCTTGAATTCCTTGATCTGTGAAGTCTTCACCCTGCCACTGAGCAATGACTCAAAAAGGTGACTGAACACCTTCCCGGGTTGCCCTTTGCGTGTACCAGAGCGAAAGTAGGAGTGCCCTTTCAGCTTATCGTAAGTAGTGTTCACATCGTCACAGTCCACCGCGTAAACGTTGCGCGGAACCTTGTTCATATCCTCAGGGCCGGTGTGCCCCAGACGCCGCGAGGCAATCTTGTTTTTGAGGTTGCTGACCTTGCTGGCGCGCAATGCAAGATCATCCGATGCATAGTAGACCGTTACATTACGCGATGCGTAGCAAATGTGTTCGCCGTCATTGCCTGTCTCCAGCGTCTCGTTGACGACATCTGCAGCAATCAGGAAGGTGTTGCGGAACAACAGCGGTACGCCGTCTGCAAGGTCATAGCGTGCCCAGGCCGCGAGGGTCTGACGGAGCACGCGGTTTCCCATGGAATGAGCCAACATATTGATGCGTTTCAGACATGGCTGGGCATCCTCCTCCAGCGCATCATTGTTCCGCCAGTCGATGAACTTCTGCAGTACCCGCGCGAAAGAGAAAGCACTCATATCTGCGGATTTCTGGTCATCCCAGTAGTCCTTGACCACGCCTTTATCGTTGTCGCAGGGCCAAACCAGCGGAATCACCAACACCTCATTGGGTCGTTCCTTATTACATAATCGCTGGAACTCCGCAGCGTCGCGAAATACAGACTCAGGCAAATTGGAGAAACCATGAATGTAGATCAACAATTGTCGGTACTTACTGGCCTTCATCTCGCCCAGAAAGGCCTCCGATCCAATCTCGCGATAACTGCCCTTTTTTTGCCGTCGACAGAAAAAGACGGAGTTCGAGGCAGCGTTTTCATCGAGGTCAAAGTTAAAATCGCGCCCATTGGAGTTATTGATACCTTCTGTGGAGGACGGTCCCTCCTTGGGAAAACGGTTGGTAATAAACAGCATGCTGGCATCTCCCGTTGATATTCTTGTTATACCCAGAGTGCGCGACGACGTGCCAGTGAGGCAAGGCAGAAATCGCGCGCGGTGACATTGCAGAACTATAACCAAGATCAGCAGTGCTGTAACCCATCCGCGGCATCGCTGAAGCCGCATCAGTAACCGACTCTCAGCCAGCCTGGCGAGTGCTGCTTCCCCAAGGCTGATTAGTGAGAATAATCGTCGTTGCCTTGTCACAGGCAGATTTCAGCATTTCATGCCTATCTGGCTGAGCGCCACCACCATCGTAGCAATAATGATAATGATCAACTGCGGCAAACAGTTTCCGTATGCGCCGCCTGACCAGTGGGCGAACGAAAAGCGCGGTAAAGAACGGCACGCTGGTCAGCGCCTCTGCTTTCACTACCAGGCGACACAGGTATTGATGTCGCAATAGCTTCCTCAGGTAATACCTGGCCAGATACGGGCCATGTAACGACAAATGAAGGGACACTGGCTGCGCTCTCAACAGAGACGCCATATCGGGAATCAGCCAGAACTCACCCCCCTCGATATCGATCTTGACCAGGCTAAGCTCCCTGGGATCTATGCTGTAAGACTGCAGCAGGTCGGCATAACGCAGGCAGTCAACCAGCACCGTTTCCCCCACTTCACCACTACGCGGCATCAGGCTGGCGCTGGAATCACCAAAAAATCGGCTCGCGCGTAAGTGGGTTCTACGACTCTTTGGTGCGAGGGCTTGTGGGCTGCAAACAATCGAGTCGGCCAGGGATGGATTGAGCGACACGTTACTGACCAACTCATTGTAGTTGACCGGGTCTGGCTCAAAGCTATACACCTTTCTGGCAACTCCTGCTGCATAAAGTGTCAACGCGCCAACGCTCGCACCAATATCCAGGACGATGGAATCGGGCTCGACGAGATGATCAAACGCAGAAAAGGTTTCTTTTTCCCAGGTACCATCTTCTACACTACGCCAAAAACGATCATAGAATCCTGCCTTGACCCGCAACGTCAATCCATGGACGTTAACAGTCACTGTACTTGCCATGGTTGTGCCCACCAGGTATTCACGCGAGGCCTACCTCGCTGAGCCCTTTCAGAATGTATCAAAATCGCCATAGTTGGTGCGTAGAAAGCGCATCTCCGACTTTCCATCAATATCGGAACACGCGACGTCAAAGCTGGGTCTGAGCGCATAGCGAGAGCTCAAATACGCCTCCAGGGGACTTTGCGCGTTACACTGCACAATGACCTCAGAGAAGCCTGCTTTTGCTGCGCGCTTTCGAACCTCCTCCAGTGCAGGTTCGAGTTGATCCTCGTGCTCGAAACACAGATCACCGATATGCAACTGAAGCCCCCCTTTCAGCCACAATTTAACGCCGTTTACTTCGATGTGGAAACCGCCACCGGCTTTCTTATAGCGGAAAAAATCGTCTGAGTAGTGGATATACAGGAATTGTGTACCGCTCAGAGAGTTTTCAAACCTCGAGGGTTCGATCAACAAGTCGGAAAAAGCAGCTTCCGCGTTGTCCTGCAATAATGAGTTCAGGCCAAACCGGTACATCGCTTTCCTGACAGAATACTTGCGTGCGGGTAAGGATGTGACCTGCATTGGCGGGTTGAAATCCCAGCCCATTTTTTTTCCTACAGCAAGTGAGTTGTCAGACATGAGTGCAAAAGCGAAAGACGCGCCTTCCTCCTTCGCTCGCTCCATGGCATGCCCCGCCAACTCGCGATGCAGCCCCATGGATTTAAATTCCGGCAAGGTCATGTAATCGCAGGATTGCGCTATAAGCACAGTGGAGTCCATTCGTCGGGCGGGCATGGGTATCATGCCGTAAAAGGAAACAGCACGACCTCCCGCCATGGCGATATAGCTGGCGTGCTGTACGCCAAGGTAGCCAACATCGTATTTCGCCTGCAGATAAGCAAGCGAATGCCTCTTGCCAAACATGCGAAAGAACAGTGTCTGCAGTGCCGGCAAGTGCCTGGGCTGCAGGTGTTCCACGGTATAGCGAGCTTGCGCGACCATTCAGTACCGCCCGTTGAGCATAAAGATCAACTGCAGGTCCCATTCGATGTAAGGATTGACACCGAAACGACCGTATAGCCTTGGATCCTGTTCATCTTCGGGTCGCCGGAAGTCCAGGGCAAGTTGATGTGTGAAACCCAGAGCCTCGGCATCATCGAGATTCTCCCGGGTATAGTGACCGAACGGGTAGGCAAAGACATTAACCTCCTTGCCGGTAACGTCCTCAAGCCAGGTTTTGGAGCGCTGCATTTCCTCCCGGGCGACATCCCGGGACACATGCTCGAAGCTGCAATGACTTACCCCGTGCGATCCTACTGTGACCAGTGGAGACTCAGACAGGGTTCTGATCTCTTCCTGGGTCATCAGTTGCCAGTACTCCGCGAGTTCAGGGTGGGCTTTTAAATCCAGCACCTGAGCCAGGGCCCGCTCAGCCTGCACGGAGAATACATCCCCTCCCGTGACGCAAAGCTGCTTGAGGGTACCTCGTTCCGACACATAGGCCCCGCCGGCAGATTTGCGGAAGGTTTCTCCGTCTATCTCGATGGAGCGCTGACTCAGGGCGGTGGTTAAATCCAGCCTGTCAGGCCACAGCGTATCACGCCCCATCGCGGCCACTGCTGTTACAAAAAAACTGGCAGGGGCTTGGTACTTCTCCAGCAGCGGCAGAACGTGCTTGAGGTTGTTACGATAACCGTCGTCAAAAGTCAGGCAAACCGTGAGTTTTTCAGCGTGCCAGGCACCCTCGAGATAATCAGTGAGGGTGACCACGTTGAAGTGCCTGGTGAAATAGGCCAGATGCTGTTCAAGACTGGCTCTGCTGATAAACCGGCCATTGTATTGCGTACTGCCGCGCTCATCGACTCCGTGATAATTGATCAATCTGCGGCCGGAGCGATTGCGCTGAAAAACGGCGCCCAGCCCACAGGCGGTAAGGCTCCGTAAGCAGGCGACACGTGCCCGGTAGTGCAGGTTCCGGACAGTCATGAAAGCTGGCTGGGTATTGCGATGATCAACCCCTGTCTATATCAGTAGAGAAAACAGCTGCCGCTCAGCCGCGTGGCCCCGATGTGTGTTCTTATGGGCACAATTAGTCCATAGTCCGTGTTCCAGATCAAGACATTCATCGACGTAATCAAGTTGCCACTATCCAGCCTTAAGAAACACCTTTCCAGCACGCAACGGCTGCGCCTGCGCGTCCTCTGGCAGGACTTTATCTCTATACCATGGGGCAGGGACCTGTCGCGTCTTGGCTCCATATACGGCACCGACAAGAGCGAGGGGCATGGTTACACCGGTCACTACCAACGCCACTTTTCTCCCCTCAAGTACAGCAAGCTGAACCTCCTGGAAATCGGCGTGGGCGGTTATGAACGCGCGCACAGTGGAGGAGGTTCACTGAGGATGTGGCGACGCTATTTCACCCGAGGCCAGATATACGCTATCGATATCCATGACAAACACGTTCACCAGGAGCGCCGTATAACATTCTTCAGGGGCGACCAGAGCGACCGTGAATTTCTGCGCCGCGTGGCGGACGTTGCCGGGGGGTTTGACATCATTATCGACGATGGCAGCCATAGGGTCACAGACGTCATACTGAGTTTCGAGACGCTTTTCCCGCAGTTGAACTCCGGCGGCATCTATGTCGTTGAGGACACCCAAACATCATACTGGCCGGTATGCGGCGGCAATAGTGAGGACCTCGATGCCCCGGGCACGACCATGGCTTACTTCAAGCAGCGGGTTGATGGCTTGAATTATCGTGAGTTCATGCTGCCGGGCTACACGAGCAACTATTTCGACAGGAACATCACTGCCATCCACTTCTACCATAATTTGATCTTCATCCACAAAGGAGACAACACGGAGGAGTCGAACGTACTGGTGGACAATTGCCTGCCATCGGGAGACCAGAGCAATGCCTGATGAGCCAACGCCCAATGAGCAGAAGCATCCGCTGGAATTGACCGTTGTAGTGCCTACTTATTCAGCGGGCGGGTTTGAGCGCTTTTTCGCCTGCTGTTACCCACTGGTTGAAGTGGTAGAGGAATTGTCGCGCAACGCTGTCAATGTCACAGTGGTGAGTCGGTATTCAACAAACGGGGAAATTCATCGCAATGGCATCCGCTATCTGTTTGTAGCCGACAGCCTTGGCGAGCAGCCGCGTAGCTGGCAGGTATCTCTGTCCCTGCTCAAGGCGGTACAACAGTTATCCGGTGATATCGTGCACCTGCACAGCCTCAGCTACTTCAACCTGGCCGCGGCTATCAAACAATTGCAGAACAGTTCGGCACGTGTCGTCGGGGAGTACCACTCTGACCAACAAAAAAGCGGAGTCATGGGCTACCTGCAGAGAAAAGCGCTGAGCTGCCTGGACCTGCTGCTGTTCAGTAATACAGCAGACGCAGACAAGTGGACAGATTGGCTCGCTCCCAATTGCCCCCGCACAGGACTTTCCATAGAGGCTTCCAGCCGATTCTGCTACGCGCCAAGGCATTCTGCCAGAGTAACAACCGGCTTCGCCGGAGAACCGGTATTTCTATGGAACAGCAGGCTAATATCGCGGCGCCACCCACTGTGTGTTCTCGCTGGTTTCAGGCAGGCACTTGAAAAGCTAAGTGGTGCCCGTCTGTATATGATGATACCCGACTGGGAACCCTCCCTGTTACACAAGTTGATGAGCGAGGTTCATCGCGACCCGGCATTGGAGCGTGCCGTCACCCTGATGCCGGGAAGGCGGCCTCACAGCGAGATGGAGACGTTCTATAACAGCGCGGACTACCTGCTGTCAGCAAGCGAAGGCGACGCCTACGGCTTTGGCGCAGCTGATGCCATGTCGTGCGGGGTGATACCGATCGTGCCGGACCTGGCCACCTTCCGCGACATAACGGACCAGGGCAGCATAGGCGGCTTGTGGGAGCTCGGCAACACTGCCTCACTGGCTGACGCGATTATCACTGTGGTTGCAAGGACGTACGGATCAATTGACAGCGAAGCCAGGCGAGCGGCTCAAAGCTTCGCCACGCGACTGAGTTATCCTGTGATCGCCAAAGAGCTGCTTGGCCAATACCATAGCTGCCTGAAAGAATAGGCAGGCCATTTACCGCCCGTGCTCCACCGGACCCGGACTATCACAAGAGAGCAAGATGCTAGCAGAGCAAGCCATGACGCAGCGTAACGCGAAGTTGAATCACCGTTTGGAAAAAGGCCCCAAGTGGCTGGTGCTGGGCGTCAACAATACCTGCAATCTACACTGCAAAATGTGCGATGTGGGCACTAAATCCAATGACACTATTTTCTCGACCAACCTCACCGGCACGCGACCACTGGACATGCCGCTTGAGCTCTTCGAGACCATTGTCTCGCAAGCTGCCCAACAGTACCCGGACATCAAGCTGGGCTATGCCTTTACCGAGCCGTTGATATACAGATACCTTGAAGAGTCCCTGGCACTGACCCAGCGCCACGGCCTGCACACCAGCATTACCACCAATGCCCTCAAGCTCCGCGAAAAAGCCGATCAGATAACCCGTTTCGGCGTGCAGGAGGTGTTCGTTTCCCTGGATGGTACGCAGGATATACACAACGACATCCGTGGACACAGACACTCCTTCCAGCGCGCCATAGAGGGCATGGAAACGCTGTTCAGCCTGGCCAATGCACCACGAGTATCCGTCTTCTGCGTTATCACGGAGTGGAACATTGGTACGCTGGCTGAGTTCGTCTCCACATTCCAGCAGTACCCGCTGGAGCACATTGGCTTCATGCATCCCAATTTCACCAGCAGGGAACTGGCCGCGCAGCACAATGCTGTATACGGCGACAGGTACGTTGCAACACACTCAAACATTGAAGAGATGTCCATAGATAACATGGACCTGGACCTGCTATGGGACGACATGCAATGCATAGAGGCGATGCAGGGCACCTGCCCCGTCACCTTCTCTCCCGATCTGCAATCCAGGGCCGCGCTGGACACCTTTTACAAACAGCCCAGTGTTTTTATAGGCCGCCAGTGTCACGACATCTTTTCGAACATGATGGTCAAGTCGGACGGCTCGGTTATCCCCGCCCACGGCCGATGCTATAACTACACCGTGGGCAATGTATACGACAATGATCTGCGCGACATCTGGAACTCGTTACCGTTTTCACAGCTCAGGCAGGACGTGCTGGGCGCGGGCGGATTCCTGCCCGCCTGCTCGCGTTGCTGTAGCGCATTCTCTCCCTGAAATCCTTCCTGACCAACTGAACCAGAGAGCACATCGCCCCAGCCACCCTCGTGCCCACATCAAGGCAACATCGGCCTCGGTGCATCTCGGCGCATAAAGCGCCTAAGAACTGGCTGGCGGAACGATGGTTTTATTGAACGTGTCGTCATCGCCCGGTGGAGTGGATTCCGGACCTTTGAGGGTATAGCTGTACTGTTCAAACCTTACCTGATCACCACTTCTGGCAACGGCCCGCTGCACTCTTTCACCGTTCAGATAGGTGCCGTTGGCAGAGCCCAGATCCTCAATGTGAACGCCTTCAGGCTGAATGGTCAGGCGGGCATGTTTACGCGACAGTGTCCTGCAATCAATAAGCAGATCACAGTCTTTACCACGGCCCACCACGGTGACAGATTGCAGCGTATAAAACTGATTCTGGAGCAGCGTGGAGTTTGAGTATAGCGCCCAGTCTGTAGGACGGCGCAGGCTGGGGTCGCAGACCTCCAGCGTACATTTACCAATATCCACCCTGTCCCAGGGCCGCAACAAATGTTTGGCACCCACCAACTGGTGGTTAACCAGGGTTCCCCCACCACTGAACAGGTCGGATAGGTAGTAGTCTTCACCGATGCAGAGAATCTCTGCATGAAAATCTGATACCAGTTCAACATCCAGAGTCAGGTCGTTCGCAGGATCACTGCCAATCGTAATCTTCTCCGAATTAAGGTTCACATATACATCCGGGCGCCCCATCACCTGCAGTCTGCGCATCACGTGCCTTCTTTACTTGTCTGGACTGACGCCCCCATTCTTAACAGCACTGCCGTGGGTGTCAATCACTGGTGACTATGCCCGAAAATTGCCCCGTGTTAGAGTTCGTACCGAGCCTGCGTTCAATATTGGTTTGCGCCATGAACAGAAACGAAGAGTTTGACCGGATTCTGGAGCAACATAAGCTGTGGCTTACGTCTGACCAGCAACAGGGCACACGTGCGGATTTTTCCGGCTCCGATCTTACCGGGATGGATTTTTCAACCGCTGATTTACGGGCGGCGATTTTCCGAAGCGCAACGCTGAAAAATGCAAACTTTCGGTATGCAAACCTGGTTCACGCAGATTTTAGTGATGCCGACTTACGCGGCGCTAATGTCTCGGGCGCGCAGTTGTCGCTGACCAATTTTTCTGCCGCAGACCTGCGAGACGCCGACCTCTCCAGCACGCAACCCAGCCTCAAGACAGACAGCCCTTCATGGCGCAGAGGCCCCTCCTTCAAGGACTCTGACTTACGTTGTGCCAACCTTGAACAGAGTTACTGTGAGCATTCAGATTTTTCCGGCTCGAATATGCATGGCGCGGTACTGACACGCGCGCGACTTAACAGCTCCAACCTGGAAGAGTTGAACCTTGGCTCTATTTCAATGGCCGGCGCGGACCTGGAGCACGCCGTGCTATCGCGCTGCAATCTCGACAAAGCGGATTTCAATGGGGCTAACCTGCATAACGCCAACCTGTCGGGAGCACTGCTCACCGGAGCAGACTTGTCGAACGCCTGCCTGATGGCAGCAAACCTCGCTGAGTGTAAAGTTGATGGCATTCACTACAATCGCAGCACCCGTTTCCGTGGAGTTCGCGTTGACAGCTGCTTTGGCAGCAGTCGATTCAAACGTTTTGCCATGGACCAGGACTTCATCGAGGAGTTCAAGGAGGACCACCCCTACGCATTCTATTTATGGTTTGCACTGACCGACTGTGGGCGATCTTTATCCAGAGTGGGATGTTGGGTCATCGGGCTGATCTTCCTGTTTGCATTTCTTATCTATCTCCAGGGAGAAACAGCGCTTGCTTTTAATGTGGACGAAGGCCTGGAGTGGAGCTTTGCAACAACGCTCTATTACAGCACCGTTATCTTCACCACCCTGGGTTTCGGTGACATCACTCCGCGCACGCCAATGGCCGCACTACTGGTTGTAGCCGAGGTAACTGTAGGCTACCTCATGCTGGGAATACTGGTCTCGATCCTGGCGTCGAAAGTTGCCAGACGAAGCTAACGGTTTTGCAAAAGCGAGCGCTCAAGTACACCCTCTTCACCTTCGTGCTGACGCTGGTCATGATGCTGGCCGCAGCCGGCCTGGTGCTGTCGCGCGTGCCGGCCAAGTGGATAACGGTCGATGCCCGGGTAACCGCTGCATTCATTGAACCACGCTCAGACGGCGGCCCACCCGACTGGGCTCTGCTTGTTGACCTTGAGTACCGTGTTGATGGCCTGGCGTACAACGCAGAAAAGCTGAGGGTGTACACCAACGATGAACGGGAGAAGGTTGCGGCAGAGCGGGAAAACTGGCCCGCCGGCAAGCGCTTTACTGCCTACAGCAACCCCGATCACCATGAGTCAGTATCGCTGTACGAAGACGGCGGCCGACAAGGTCCCGCAGTGGCCGCAGCACTACTCACACCGGCATTCGTGATTCTGCTGATGATCTTTGTATACAGATTGAGAACCCCGGGACCCAAAGCCGGGCATTAGCGTTGCCATCGGTTATGTGCTGGCATGGCCGAGAGCATCCGATTGTCAGAATCATGACAGTAATAAAGACACGCCAGAGCTAAGGTGAGCGGCATATCTTCAGGGCGAGAGTGTACGTCCTGGTGACAACGGTAAGCAGTAAGCGAGGACACAGAGAATGAGGCTGGACCATATCAATATCGCGGCACCGATGGTGAAGTTGACTGAAGTCAGAGACTTTTACTGTGACGTGCTGGGCCTGGAAGAAGGTCCGCGCCCGGATTTCGACTTCATGGGCTACTGGTTGTATGGAGATGGCAGGCCAATTGTTCACCTGATGGAAAGCGACCACCATTATCCCACAGACAGGCCCCACCACATCGACCACATCGCGTTTCAGTTGGAGGAACTTCCCGCGTATTTGCACCGCCTGCAGGCAGCGGACGTAGAATACCGCCTGAACTACATTGCAGACTTCAACTTGTCTCAGGTTTTCTGCCAGGACCCCTGTGGTAATGGCATAGAGGTGAATTTTCCCGGCGAACGGGTATGATCATGAAACACCTCACAGCGGGAAAACGATGGGTTGCCCGGTGTATCAGCGTGCTCTGCATGCTGCCGGCCGCGTCGATTCAGGCCGGCCCAGCGAAAGACACTGCGCTCGTTACACTACCGGTAACCGAGGAACCGCTGCACCTTGTCAAACATAATAGCGAGCAATTCCTGATCTACACCAACTGGATTGAACCAGGCTGAAACAGCCCTGCGCGTCGTCTGCTCAGGGCGTGTACCAGATGGGAGAACTCCAGGCCCGCTCCTGTATGGACACTGGCAAGTCATCGCGAGGCGCTATACCCAGGGTTTGCGCATCGTAGGTAGACCAACGAGGAGTGGGGATCTGCAGTACCCTGGCGTAATAAACGGCCCCAACCTTCGGGTCGAAATCGGGATCACTCCACACTGCCCGCAACTGGACATCGCCGATGCTGTTGCGGTAGCTGGCGCTCTTCGCGTCTACGGTATTGCCGACAGGTGCAACGGAACCGACTGCATCGGATTGGCGCTCATCCGACAGGGCAACATTGTAGATTTTTTCCATGGACCTGCCGTCCTCAACCCAGCCCTTGATAATCTGGATGCGATCCAGGTTGGCGCCGTCGGGCTCCTTTGCCGCCATCACCAGGAACACAGGTGCCCCGCCCTCGCCGTCTGCGCTGAGTTCACCACCCATCGGCACACCTGCACTGTAGGCTCTTTTCAGCCAGTCGCTCGCATCCAGCGCTTGCTCAGTGAAGTCATAGCCGGCGAAAAAGCGCAAGGTCATCCGCGGCCCTGACGTGGCGTAGGTCTCTTTGCGACTAACCGCGTCAAAGATGGCTTCACGCGTATTGGATTCGGCCCAGACTGCAGCAACGCCACCCGAGCTGAACTCCCGCACCTGGGTGTTGTTGGCTTCAGCAAAGCCCGGAATACCGTTCAGGCGGTGCGCCGGATCGTTCTCCATGCCGAACTTGCCGCGGTAGTTGTCTTCCTCGATCATTGACGCGGAGTTATGGGTATCCGAATCACCGATCACACCGAACTTGTAGGGATTGCCGTTGCCCTCTGCTGCCAGTTTCAGGCCTGCTATCCAGGCTCCGCGCGCATAACCTCCCCTGCGCTTTTCCGGCGGTTTGGCATCCGTTGACAGAGTGTAATCCCAAAGCTCGAAGCCGGCGAATTCGTCATTGGGTGACAACATCGGGTGAGTCTCTGAAGTGCCCTTGATCTGGGTGAGTTCATAAACAGGCTCATTGCGCATGCGCGCTTTGGCATACTGGCTGTCAAGCTTGCTGCCGCCGTATGAGACAGTTTCAGGGAACATCAGGCCATTACTGGCGTTGCCATTATGGGGGATGGCCAGCACCTCAGCCCCCCTGTTGCGCTGCTCGTCCATCCACTGCCACAGGTCTTCCGGGCGATCGGAGTCGATGGCCGAGAACGGGAGCGCCGGGACTTTTTCCGTCCCTTCGAACACCACCACCCGATGCAGGTTCTGCTTGCCCGGGTTGGAGGTCCACTCGAAGCCCGCGAAGGTGGTGAAGCTACCCGGTTGATAGTGCTTGTCCGCGGTGTCCACCACTTCGCGCCAGATGGTGCGGCCGATCTCAGGATCATTCAGTTCAGGATCGGGCTTGCCCGCACTCATATTGTTGAGTACATCAGAGTAGGCTCTGAAAGCGACGGTCTGGTCATCCGAGGTGACTCGCTTCGCGATATCGAGTTTGCTTAGCGGACTGGAGGGATCCGCCATCATCGGAAATACCCCCAGGAACTCGGCGTGATCAGAAACCATGTACCAGTCCAGTGGCCGCTTGATCCTGAGTAGTGAACCATCGCCACCACCCGGAATCGCCTCCCCCCTCGCCCAGCGGTAGGCATCGTCGGGACCGGTCACGCTGCCATTGGAATAGCCGTCAAAAGAGTAGCTGGTGTGCACATGGAAGTTGCCAAAATAAACTTCCCTCAAAGGATTTTTCGCCACATCGCCTGGCGCAACATCCTCACCCTGTGCGGGCATAGTGCCAACCGTTGCTAATACGACCGAAGCCAGGGCTTTTCTCATATCGACGCTCATGGATTGTTTTTCTCCTGGATAATCACTGCTTCAATTTTAGTTGCGTTGTCGCGCTGCTGCTTGATACGGGTAATACGGTTGGTCAATGACTGCGCCATAACAATATAAACCTGTTGAAGAATACCGCCAGTTACGACAGTGAGTATGTAATTATTCAGAAGACGCTGACCGATGTTGGCATGATGATGGGCTGACTTTCGGGGCGTGTCATCACAACCGATTTATGGGTTTGCATGCTAGAATCACTGTTACCTTGGGTTAACCGATTTCCGGTAAATAATCGCAAAAAGCAGGAGCACTCGGCCATGAAAAACGTGTTCAAGCGCGCATTCTTACCGCTGGTTATTCCCGGCCTGGTAACGACTGGCGCGAGTGCGCAGGAGACCAATGTCTACTGGGGTGATACCCACATGCACACGGGCAACTCCTTCGATGTCTACCTGTTCGGCACGCCGACCTCCGACTGGGACACGGCCTACCGTTTCGCACAGGGATTACCGGTCATCAACCCGACCACGGGCACACGTTGGCAGTTGCACACGCCGCTGGATTTCCTGGTGATCTCCGATCACGCCGAATTGATGGGCGCCTTGCCAAGACTGTTCTCTGACGATCCCGTGCTGAATGAGACCAGGAGCGGCAAGATCATCCGCAAGATGGCACCCCGGCAAACAGAGGATGAACTCTTGCAGGTTTACAAGATGTTTGTCCGAGCAGGATCAGGGGAGCCGACTGAGCAGGGCGTGAGCGCCGCCGATCTGGTCCAGGACCTGCACGGCGGTGACAAACGCAAGGCCGCCTGGGAGACCTATACCGATTTGGCCGACGACTACAACCAACCGGGCCAGTTCACCACCCTCATCGGCTGGGAATGGAGCGCCATGCCCCGGGGCGGCGGCAATATGCACCGGGTGATCTTTACCCCGCAGGACGCAAAGGCTGCCCAGCGTTTTCTGCCCTACAGCCAGTTTGAAAGCGAGAACGAAGAGGACCTGTGGGCCTGGTTGACCGAGACCTCGGAGACACTGGACGTGGATTTTGTAGCGATCCCCCACAACCCCAACATTTCAATGGGGCAGATGTTCCCGCTGGTGCGCTACAACGACGAGCCGGTGGACGCGGATTACGCCGGACGACGCATGCAGTGGGAACAGGTTGTGGAGGTCACCCAGATCAAGGGCGATTCGGAAGCGCACCCGCTTCTCTCGCCAACAGACGAGTATGCTGATTATGAAACCTATCCCTTCGTGCTGACGGCCGACGGCGGTAGCCCGGACCCCACCGAGGGCGACTACCTGCGCTCAGGCCTCAAGCGGGGCCTTGAGTTCAGGCAGCAGTTCGGCGTGAATCCCTACAAGTTCGGCATGATTGGCAGTACCGATTCGCATACCGGTATCAGCGCCATAGGGGAGGACAACTTTGCCGGCAAAGGCCAACACGACGCCATCCCGGAACGGCGTCAGCATCCCACCGGTCTCGGCACCTCAAAAGGCTGGGACATGGGCGCTGCGGGTCTGGCCGGTGTATGGGCCCGGAAGAACACGCGGGACTCGCTGGTAGCGGCATTCAAGCGCCGCGAGGTCTACGCCTCTACCGGTCCACGCATCACATTACGTTTCTTTGGTGGTTTCAACTTCAACAGCACAGATGCCAGATCCGGCAGCATAGCCGAAGTGGGTTACAGGAAAGGCGTGCCTATGGGCGGCGACTTGTCCCCGCAGGGCAAGAAAGCGCCCACCTTCCTGGTGGCCGCGGCCAAAGACCCGATTGAGGGCAATCTCGACCGCATCCAGATCGTCAAGGGCTGGGTAGACAGCCAGGGTGAAGCGCAGGAGAAGATCTACAACGTGGCGTTGTCGGATGGACGTCAAGACGGCGCGCAGAAGGTGGGTAACACGGTTAATCTGAAGACGGGTGAGTACAGCAACACGATTGGTGCAGAGCAATTGACCGCCTTCTGGGAAGACCCGGACTTCGACCCGGCACAGAATGCCTTTTACTACGCCCGTGTGCTGCAGATTCCCACGCCGCGCTACTCACTGCTGGACAGCATCGCCCTGGGCATCGACTGGGCAGACACCAACCGCCCTGCCACCATCCAGGAGCGGGCCTACAGCTCGCCGATCTGGTTCAGTCCCTGATGTATTCTGCGGCGTTAGCAACCCGACGGGGCCAGCGGGCTCTGTGGAACACGATCAAAGCAGTACCCGGGGAAATCCGGGCCGTGTCAGAGGAAGTCCAGAAACGACAAAGCCCCGGCATTGCGGGGCTTTGTAAAATGGCGCGCCTGGCACGATTCGAACGTGCGACCGCCTGGTTCGTAGCCAGGCCTGCCAACTTAAGCCATTGATTTTAAAGGCCTAAAAATGGCGCCCGTTGCTCAATTTGCACGACAATGCATTACAGCGCAGGACTAATGTCGGAAATTTGTCGGAAAGGAAGATGTAGCCATTTCAGAAATCACGACCGGAACAAGAGGGTTGCCCCCGGCTGCCCTCTCTAAATGCCTGACCTTGATTCCGCGTGACTTAAAAGAACTGCTCCCGGGGATATTCCATTCAGGCAATGGGGAGATATTTATGATCGTCCCCCCATTACTGATTAGTTGAGACGCCTCTACAATCAGGGTTTCCACGCCCTGCACATAGTCACAAACCGAGTTAATTTGCTTCCTTTCTGCACCCCTCTCCACCAAGTTGCACAACAGATCAATACCGTAGGGCAGCGAATTCACAGCCCTGGAAATGCTATTCAAATCCATCATATCCATCCGGAAAAAAAGATCCGATGCTGCAAGCGGTTGACGCAAATCTAATGCTATTACGGTAGCGCCACGGGCTTTGAGCTTTCGCACCACCAGTTCACCGAGCGATGTTGCGGCACCTGTAACAACCGCGGTTTGCCTGACTAGACTCATACCCAGCCTCCAATATAAGTGAATCAACCAGTATTGCGCATTCCGGCGGCTATTCCCGCGATTGTGACCATGATAGCCCGCTCAAGTTTCTCTTCTTCCTCCTGCCGATTGCGCTGCAGTAGTTCTGCCTGCAAAAAATTCAGCGGGTCAGTATAGATATTGCGCAGGCGTATCGACTCCACGGTCCATGGCTGGCCAGCGACCAGCGTATCCCGGTCGAGAACAGATAGCACCGTCTCTATGTCACGCTGCAACTGCCGCCTCAACTGTCTGCCGATACCCTGCAGTGCTTCCGGTACCAGTAGTTCATCGTAATAGGCTGAGAGTCCCACATCTGCTTTGGCGTAAACCATTTCCAGCATGGACAACCGTGTGGCGAAAAAAGGCCAATTCTCGGACATTTCACGCAGCAACCGGGCACCGTCCTCGTCCAGCGCTTGACGCAAAGCAGCCCCCGCACCCAGCCAGGCCGGCAGCATCAAACGATTCTGCGACCAGGCAAAAATCCAGGGGATGGCCCTCAGGCTTTCAATGCCCCCACCTCCCTTGCGCCGTGCCGGCCTGGAACCCAGCGGCAATTTTGCAAGCTCCTGTTCAGGCGTTGCGTGGCGAAAATAAGGTACGAATTCTTGCTCCCCCCGAATTACGTCCCTGTAGGACTTGCAGGAATGCTCCGACAGGAAATCCATCATCTCGCGCCAGTCGTCCCTGGGAGCAGGTGGAGTCATCAGATTGGCGCGGCAGATCGCTACCGTATAGAGGGCCAGCGTCTTTACTGCGAGTGATGTCCAACCCAGCTTGGTGCGGATCATCTCACCCTGTTCTGTCACCCTCAGGCCATTCTTCAGTGAACCGGGCGGCTGGGACAACAGCGCCTCCTGCGCCGGTGCGCCACCGCGCCCTATCGTACCGCCGCGGCCGTGAAACAGGGTCAGCTGCACATCGTGCAGGGCACACACGTCCAACAGGGACTCCTGGGCCTGGTACTGCGCCCACGATGCAGCGAGCACACCGGCATCCTTCGCAGAGTCGGAATAACCGATCATGACCATCAACTGCGAATCGATATGGTGTCGATACCAGTCGTTCTCCAGCAGGGTACTGACCACCTCTCTCGCCCTGGACAGGTCATCCAGGGTCTCAAACAACGGCGCTACCGGCAGAGGCTTCCCCACCCCGGCATCCTGTAACAAGAGGTGCACCGCCAGCACGTCGGAGGGTTGCCGGGCCATGGAAATCACATAGGCACCCAGGGCATTGGAGGGCTGGCTGGCGGCCACCGCGCAGGTATTCAGCACTTCCTGCACCTCAGCAGAAGGTTGCCAGTGCCGTGGCACCAGTGGTCGCGGGCTGCTCAATTCCTCGAGCAGGAAGCCCTGCCGCTGGCGCTCCCCCCAATCGGCATAATCGCCCAGGCCCAGGCAACGAGTGATCTCGGACAGGGCCTGCGTATGGCGCGCGCTATCCTGGCGGATATCGTGCTTTACCAGGTGTACACCGAAACAACGCACACGACGCAGGGTATCCAGCAAGGCGCCCCGCGCAATCACTTCCATCCCACAATCCACCAGGGACTGGTAGCAGGCCAACAGGGGTTGCCAGAGCTGTTCGACGTCAGCGAGCAGCTCCCCCTCTGGCGTGGGCTCACCTTCGAGTTGCGCTTCGATCGCGGCGCGGCTGCGGCGTAGCAAGGCTCGTAACTCCCGCAACACCTGCCTGTACGGTTCGTGGGCCCCACCGGAGAGCTGGCGCAGCTGTTCGTTACAGCGTGTCATGGAGAGCTCTTCCAGCAGGCTGGTAACATCTCCGAGATAAAGCTCCGTCGCCTGCCAACGACTCAACAACAGCACCTCCCGGGTAACAGATGCGGTAACATTGGGATTGCCGTCCCTGTCGCCGCCCATCCACGACACAAAGGATACGGGCGAAGCATCCAGCGGAAGCTGGAGACCAGTATGCTCCTGCAGACCATGGTCCAGGCGCCTGAGAAATTCAGGTACCGCGCGCCAGAGGGATTCTTCCACCACAGCGAAGCCCCACTTGGCTTCATCCACCGGGCTCGGGCGTTCCAGGCGGAAATCATCCCCATACCAGATCTGCGCGACCAACTCCCGCAGGCGAGTGTGCACTGTATCCCGCTCCCGCGCGGTTAAACCATCGAGCTCCAGCTGGGCCAGGCAGCCGCCTATTTCACTGTGTTTATGGATCAATGTACGCCGGGTGATCTCCGTGGGGTGGGCCGTAAGCACCAGCTCGATGTTCAGTTCTGCGATAGCAGCCGCGATGTCCTGGGAGGAAATCCCCCCCTCCGCCAACTCCCTGAGGCTGCCATTGATATGGCGAGAGGCAGATAACAGAGGGTCCATCTCGCGAGATACGAGGTGGTGTTGGTCGGCGATATTGGCCAGGTTGAGAAACTGGGCAAAAGCTCTTGCGACTGGTACCAACTGGTTGTTATCCAGGCCACGCAAGGTCTCAAGCAACGCCTCTTGCGCTTGTTTCCCGTCCTCTCGGGCGTCCTTGGAGAGGCCGCGAATGCGCTCGATCAGTGCGAGAAAGTCGTCGCCCTCGGCGGCGGCGACTGTGTCTCCGAGTATACGGCCCAACAGGCTGACGTTGGCTCTCAGGCTGGCCTGGTCGGCCAGAGGGTGCTGCTCACTCACCAGCTGTCGATCCTCGCCAACAGGTCACAAACCCGGGAGGAGTAACCCCACTCGTTGTCGTACCAGTTCAGCACGCGCAGGTAGCGGTCGGCGGTGACAGCACTGAAGCTTGCGTCATATATAGATGAATGGGAATTGCCGATGATATCGGAAGAGACCACCGGGGTATCGCTGAATTGCAGAATCCCCTGCAAGCGATCCGATGCCGCAGCCTCGCGAACCACGGCATTCACATCATCGACTGTAACGGATTTACCCAGCTTCACGAAGAGGTCCACCACTGAACCGTCTGGCACCGGCACTCGAGCCGCGATACCGTGCAACTTGCCCTGCAGCTGGGGTAGAACCGCACCTACAGCCCTGGCAGCACCCGTGGAGGTGGGAATAATATTTTCGGCCGCAGCCCGGCTGCGGCGCCAATCCGAATGAGGCACGTCTGCCAGTCGTTGGTCATTGGTGTAGGCATGCACCGTATTGATCACACCCTCTTCTATACCAAATGCATCGTTGAGTACTCGGGACATGGGCGCCAGGCAGTTGGTGGTGCAGCTGGCATTCGAGATAATGCGATGTCCGGGCTCCAGGCCCTCGTCGTTAACACCCAGTACCACGGTGTAATCAATCTCGTCCTTGGCGGGGACGGTGAGCACGACGTAATTCGCACCTGCGGCCAGGTGCTGCTCGAGTTGCTCACGCTTCTGGAACACGCCCGTCGATTCAACCACGACATCCACACCCAGTTCACCCCAGGGAATGTCGCTGGGACTGCGTTCATTGAGCAGTTTGACGCGGCTGTTATCGGTCACAAAGTGACCGTCCTCGAGTTTCAGGTTCTTACCGAAGGGGCCCATCACCGTGTCGTAACTCAGCAGATAGCGCAGCGCTTCGTTATCGAACAGGTCATTGATGGCAACGACCTCTATTCCCTCGACTTCTTCCAGGATGCGAAACACGGAACGACCTATACGGCCGAAACCATTGATACCAATTTTCATTACGCGGCCTCCTGCTGCCGATCAAGCTTGCTGTAAAGACGAACCACATCGAGCAGTCGCGCCGCATGACCCTGGTTCTCGTACCAGCTCAAAGTCTTTATGGTATTGGAGCCCGCCTTGATAGTACCCATGGTATCGAATACAAGTGAATGCGAATTCCCGATGATATCGGATGACACGATCGGATCTTCGACCACGTCCAGGATGCCAGGCAGTTTTACCGCGGCTGCGCGCATTGCATCATTCACGTCTTCAGCGCTAACTGCGCTGTCATTCATTACCAGGTTGACGTCCAGAAGGCAGCCTTCTTGTACTGGTACATTCAGGGCGGAGGTCAGTATCTTGCCTTCAAATTCGGGCAGGATCCTGCCCAACCAAAGAGACGCCTCGTGACTGTTGGGAATGATATTCTTGGCAGCGGAACGACTGCGGCGAAAATCGCTTCCCGCGTAGTCCTGCAAAGCCTGGTCCGAGGTGAAAGCATGTATGGTGGTCATGGCGCCACAGTCAATATCAAATGCGGACGACAGGCTGTCGATTAGCAGCGCCAGTGCGCTGGTCGTAGCTGAGCCCGCTGACACCATGCGGTCGTCCGCCTGAGCAGTGCCCTCATTGATACCGGGAATCACTATCCGGTCAATGTGATCAGTTGGCAAGGTACGCAACAGGACACGTTGTGCACCGTTGGCCAGGTGTCCCTCCATCGAGTTACGATCCCGGTACTTTCCGGTTGAATCTATCACCACATCGACATTGAAAATATCCCACGGCATCTCCGCTGGCCTGTCGATTTCCATTAGCCGGGCGCGGAACCGATCATTCACCAGGAAATTACCCTCCAGCCGGTGGCGCTGGGGCTCGTTCACTTCGGCACACAACAAGTAGTGCAGAATCTCGCGCTTGCCGATGTCGGCTATCGCCACAATTTCAATATCGTCACTGCGGGAGGCCAGCTCGAATATCTGCCGCCCGGTTTGGCCAAAACCCATTAAGCCCACTCTAACGGGGTGGTGCTGTGCCATCATTTACCTCCAGGAATATGTTACTGTTCTGTCATGGCCTCGCGGGCCAACTCTTCAATGTAATCCCAGCGCTCAGCGGCCACCAGGTCTGCAGCTACCATCCAGGAACCACCGCAGCAAATCACATTGGGTAGTGCCAGAAACTGGCGATAATTTGTGGGACCCAGGCCACCGGTTGGACAAAAGAGCACATCAGGGAAGGGCCCGCCGAGAGACTTGAGCATGGTCTCCCCGCCAAGGGCTGTGGCGGGAAAGAGCTTGCAAATAGAAAAGCCGTGGTCCAGGGCATTCATTACTTCAGAAGCTGAAGCCACACCGGGAACAAAATCCAGTGGCGCTTTCGCCGCTTCTTTCAAAAGCGTACTGGTTGCCCCCGGGCTCAAGGCCAATTCCACGCCCGCATCCACTACTTGCTCGAGCTCTGCCGGCGTATTTACAGTACCAGCTGCGACCAACAAACCAGGCACTTGCTGCTTGACCGCTACGATCGCATCCATCGCCGAGGCAGTACGCAAGGTGATCTCAATTGAAGTCATGCCGCCACGCTGCAAGGCCATGGCCAGTTTTACGGTAGAATCCACATCCTCTGCCGTGACGACCGGCAGTACCCGGCTGACCTTTAATTTTTCACGCAATGTCATATCAACCCCGAAAATTGTTTTAGTACATTTTTCATGCTTTCTTCAGCTCAAAAATAAGCGTTGCCAGCGGTGGAAGTGATATCTCCAGGTAGCAGGGCTGTCCGTCACAGGGCTCGGCCAGCGCATGCACGCCGCCGAAATTACCCACATTACTGCCGCCATAAGCCTCGGCGTCTGTGTTCAACCGTTCGACGTAGTAACCGTGGTCTGGCACACCAACTCTGTAACCGTGGTGCACCGTGGGTGTGAGATTGCTCACCACCAGTGCGGTGGAGGAACCGTTCTCGCCCCGCCGCAGCCATGCAAAAACGGATGTCTGTCTGTTGTCCACCTGTACCCATTCAAAGCCGTCACTGTCACAGTCCCGCTCGTACAACGCGGGCAATGAGGTGTAAACCTGGTTCAGGTCACGCACCAGGGACTGAACGCCCCGGTGTGCGTCGTGTTCCAGCAAGTGCCATTCCAGTTCGCCATTGTGATTCCATTCAGCGCGCTGGGCGAATTCACCGCCCATGAACAACAGTTTCTTGCCCGGGTGTCCCCACATAAAGCCCAGGTAGGCGCGCAAATTCGCGAATTGCTGCCACTCGTCCCCGGGCATTTTGTGTAGCAGTGAGTTTTTGCCGTGCACAACCTCGTCGTGGCTTAAGGGCAAGACGAAGTTTTCACTCCAGGCGTAGGTAATGCCAAAGGTCATTTCGTTGTGGTGGTACTGGCGGTGGATGGGATCCCGTTCCATGTAGTTCAGGGTGTCGTTCATCCAGCCCATGTTCCACTTGTAGCCGAAGCCTAGACCACCATTGTCGATCGGCTGTGACACACCCGGCCAATCGGTGGACTCCTCCGCCGTCATCATGATCCCGGGGTGATTGAAGTAGATCCGACGGTTCACTGTACGCAGGAGTTCCATGGCCTCCAGATTCTCGCGCCCGCCATGCTCATTCGGTATCCACTGCCCCTCTTCCCTGCTGTAATCCAGGTAGAGCATGGAGGCCACAGCGTCCACCCGCAGGCCGTCCAGATGGTACTCCTCGATCCAGTACATCGCATTGCTCAGCAGATAGCTGACTACCTCACCTCGACCGTAGTTGTATATCAGCGTATTCCAATCTGGATGAAAACCCTGGCGGTCATCCTCATGTTCGTACAGGCAACTACCATCGAAGCGACCGAGACCGTGCTCATCAGTAGGAAAATGACCCGGCACCCAATCCAGCATGAGGCCAATACCTGCCTGGTGACAGCGGTCGGCGAAGTACTTGAATTCCGCTGGCGTGCCAAAACGAATGCTGGGGGCATACATGCCGATTGGCTGATAGCCCCAGGAGCCATCGAAGGGGTATTCGCTGATAGGCATCAACTGCAGGTGGGTGAATCCCATATCCACTACATAGGGAATGAGTTCGTCCGCCAGTTCCCGATAGCTGAGATAGCGGCCATCCTCTTCCCAGCGGCGTCGCCAGGAACCCAGATGCACCTCATAAATACTCACTGGTTTACGATAGCTATCGCTCTCACGACGGCGCGCCATCCACTCAGCATCACCCCACTGGTAACCATTGTCCCGGTGTACTGTTGATGCCGTCTGTGGCGGATGCTGCATGGATCGCGCGTAAGGGTCCGATTTAAGGGCCAGGACTTCACCCTGCGCATCGATAATTTCGTATTTGTAGTTACTGCCCTCCGGAAGGCCCGGTATAAACAACTCCCAGATTCCCGACGCAGGATGCAAGCGCATCACATGGCCGCGACCATCCCAATAATTGAAATCCCCTACTACGGCAACCCGCTGCGCAGCTGGAGCCCAGACCACGAACAGGACACCGTCTACACCCTCTATGCAGCGAGGGTGAGCGCCCATCCACTGGAAGGAACGCTCCTGGGTGCCCTCGCCGAACAGGTAGAGATCATTTTCACTCAGACAGGAAGGGAAGCGATAGACATCTTCAATATCCACCTGGTGGCCGTCGTAATCGACTCGCAGAAAATAGTCGAATTGGTTTTTGCGGTTACCCAGGGTTTTCTCGAACAGGCCATCGACATGGATTTGTTCCAGGGTCGTCACTTTTCTTCCATTATGGCGAGCAATCACCTCTACCGCGCTTGCCCCGGGGAGGAAAGCGCGGATAACCAGTCCCTTGCCCAGCGGATTGGCGTGAACGCCAAGCACGGAAAATACATCTCCATGCCTGCCGGCAACCAGGCTCGCCACGCATTCCGGCTCCACAGTTCCGTTTGCTATCGGGTGTATATTTTTCAACTTTCCTCCTCGTGGGTCGCACCACTCCGCAAGCGACAAGTGCACCTAAAAAAAAGGCACGCCACGTTGCCATGACATGCCAAGAAAGCTGGCTTTTCACCGCAAGAAAGAGCCAACTATATGCGCCAGGGGTTGATGCGCATGTGCTTCACTGGACCTGGAGCCCCTGAACTGGTAGCAGCCAGAGAGCATATATCCAAACAATAAAGCCATTCTATTGCAATCGATTGCAAAGTGTCAAGCATTTAGCCAAAGATAACAAAATTTCGCGTCAAAATTGTTTTGCGATCAAGTTGTTTTCATTGTTCCCGGCCTCATCTACAATCGGTTGTAGTCACACTACTTTACGAGCAGGATATGCCGCAAAAAAAGCCCGGGCAGAGCAACATCGACATGCAGCAGCTGGCGGATATGGCCGGGGTATCCAGAGCCACCGTGTCACGGGCACTGAATGACAGCCCCCTTGTCAACGAGCGCACAAAAGACAAGATCCGCGAGTTGGCTGAAAAACATCACTTTGTGATGAACGAGACGGCGCGCAACCTGCGGCTACAGCGCTCCAATATGATCTGCGTGGTCCTGATGCACGACGTTGAGCTGAGCCACCACTTGTCAGACCCCTTCTTTCTCAGAATGGTCGGATCCGTTGTCGATCACCTGGCTGAATCCGGGCACGACCTCATGCTCTACCACAAACCCGTGACTTCCGCCGCCGAGTTCCTCGCCGCCAGGGTATACAGGCAGTGTGACGGCGCGATCTTTATCGGCCAGGGTATGATCCACGAAGAATTGAACAAGCTCGCCGGTTACCAGAAACCCATCGTCGTCTGGGGGGCTGATCTTCCGGGTCGGGACTACCGCATAGTGGGTTCCGATAATGTCATGGGTGGCGAACTGGCCACCCAACACCTGTTAAGCCAGGGGTGCAAACGGATCGCCTTCTTTGGCGACATAAGAAAACCGGAGCTGGCCCTGCGACATGAAGGTTATACAAACGCCTTGCGCCATGCGGGAATCGAACCCGATAGCAGTCTCCAACTGGACCCGCCAATGGAGAGAGGCGCCGCGGAGAGCATTATCGACAACTTCCTCGAGAACAAACCCGGTATTGACGGAATCGTGTGCAGCAGTGACATGCTCGCCGCCAGCGCCATCTCGTGCCTGCAGCGGCACGGCATATCTGTTCCCTCCCAGGTCGCCGTTACCGGATACGACGATCTGGAAATCGGCGCGCGGATCAACCCGACCCTGACGACCGTATCCCAGGATGTATCAGGCGGAGGGAAACAGCTGGTCAAGAAAATGATGGGGCTGCTGGCAGGCAAAAAAGTCCGGGACTCTATCCGTGATACGTCCCTGGTCATCCGCGAGTCAAGTTTGCGTAAGGGTTAATGGAGTACCTTCAGTTCCCGACTGATCCGAGGCAGGCATCAAGTTTTTCCATTAATCCGCTGGTCGAACGATCCAATTCCGTGTCACCTTCCAACAGACTATTCGCCAGCGCCTTGCCCAGTTCAACGCCCCACTGGTCAAAAGAATTTATGTTCCATAGGCAGCCCTGAACAAACACCTTATGCTCGTATAACGCGATGAGTGCTCCGAACGTTTCCGGCGTGAGCTTTTCCATCAGCAGTACATTAGAGGGCTTGTTACCGGGGTAATTTCTGTACAGTGGGAGAGCCGAATCCTGTTTGCCGGACATCAGAGCCGCAGATTGCGCAAGCATATTCACCATCAGTACCCGGTGGTGTTCCGGCGAACTGAGATCGTCGCCGAGCAACCCGATGAAGTCTATGGGAATAAGATGTGTTCCCTGGTGTAAAAGCTGAAAGAAGCTGTGCTGGCCGCTGGTCCCGGTCTGTCCCCAGATAATCGGCCCGGTCGAACAATTCACTGGTTTATTATCCAGAGTCACGCCCTTGCCGTTACTCTCCATGTCAAGCTGTTGCAGGTAAGAAGGCAGGCTCAACATCCGCTCGCAATAGGGAATAACCGCATGACTCTCGGCAGCCAGGAAATTGCTGTACCAGACTCCCAGCAGCGCCAGGATAACCGGCATGTTCTCGCGGGCGGGCGACTCCCGGAAGTGGATATCCATTTGCTGCGCACCGGCAAGCATGCGCTCGAAATTATCGTATCCAATGCAGATCGCAACGGACAGACCGATGGTAGACCAGAGTGAGTACCTGCCACCTACCCAATCCCAGAATTCAAGTATATTTCCCTCCTTGATTCCCAGCTTTATTGCGTTCTGCCTCGAGGCTGTCACGCCGATAAAGTGGGGGGATGCGTACGCGTTTACCAGCCCAAGGCGCTGCTCGAACCATCTGGCCGCAGTCTGGGCATTGAGCAGGGTTTCCTGGGTGGTGAAGGTCTTGCTGGAAACCATCACCAGCGTCGTCTCCGGCTCGAGCATTTTCAAGGTGCTGTGAATTGACTCCCCATCTACGTTTGATACGAAATGGCAGTTGATTCGCTCGTGTGAAAATTCCTTCAGGGCTTCGCAGGCAAGTTTTGGCCCGAGGTCTGATCCACCGATACCGAGATTGACGATATCCGTTACAGGTTTACCCGTCGACCCCAGCCAGGCCCGCGAACGAATCTGGTCGCTGAGCGCTTTGATTCGAAGCTTTTGACCGGCAATCAGTTCACTGGAGCGATCGAGTCCGTCCTGCTGCAACCGAGCTGAACTCGCCCTCAGGGCCGTGTGTAGCACGGGTCGCTGTTCGGTAATGTTGATTTTCTCCCCCGTAAACAGTTTTTCGCGCTGGTCCTCAAGCGGCGATTCCGCCACCAGTTCCAGCAGGAGTTCCATCACCTGATCAGTGACCAGATTCTTACTGTAGTCGAGAAACAGTCCTGCAGATTCCAGGCTGTAATTATCAACCCTGTCCTGGTCCTGCTGGATGAGGTCGGAAATACGGATGCCCGGGGCCGCTTCAGCCAGCCGCTGCAGGGCATCCCATACACTGGAAGCCGTTATATCGTAGTTTTGTGAGTTCATAGTAAATCCGTGCCTGAGGTTAGATTCCTGTACCAGATATCATCCCGATACTCGCGAATGGTTCGGTCACTGGAAAACCGGCCACTGTACGCAGTGTTCAGGATCGCCATCTTTGACCAGCGCTCCCTGTCCGCATAGCATTCGCTGACCCGTTGCTGGGCCTCTACATAGCCGTGAAAGTCAGCAGCAGTCATCCAGGGGTCAGAGGGACAGCGAATCGCGGAGGTCACCGAGTGGAACAGGCCTGCTTCGCCAAAATCAAAGTGCCCCGAATCCAACAGCCTCATTACCTGCGACAGATCCGGGTCGGCATCGATAACGTCCTGGGGGCGGTAATTCTCCCGGGTGGCCGCCACCTGCTCCGCTGTCAGCCCGAACAGAAAGAAATTGTCCTCGCCAACAGCTTCCCGGATCTCAATATTTGCACCGTCCAGTGTCCCTATGGTCACCGCGCCATTCATCATAAACTTCATATTGCCAGTCCCGGATGCCTCCTTGCCGGCCGTGGAAATCTGTTCTGAGATATCCGTACCGGGACAAATAATTTCCATCGCGCTGACGCGATAGTCGGGGATGAAAGCCACCCTGAGAAGATCGCGGCAGCGCGGATCCGCGTTGATGACGGATGCCACGTTGTTTATCAGCTTGATAATCGACTTGGCCATGAGGTAGCCCGGGGCCGCTTTACCACCAATCAGCACACACCTGGGATACATGCCAGCGGTGTCGCCGTCACGGATACGTCTGTACAGGTGTATGGCATGGAGAATATTCAGTAACTGCCTCTTGTATTCGTGAATTCGCTTCACCTGAACATCAAACATCATGTCGGTGTCGAATTTCACCCCGCAGTCCTGCTCTACCAGCCTGGCGAGCGCCGCCTTGTTGCTCTGCTTGACGGCCATGAACTGCTTGGCAAACTCGGAGTCGCCCGCATAGGGGGCCAGTTTCTTCAATTCGTCCAGGTCCCTGACCCAGCCTTCCCCGATCCGGGAAGAGATAAGCGCTTTCAAACCGGGATTGCTGTGCGCGAGCCAGCGCCTTGGAGTGACGCCGTTTGTCTTGTTATTGAATTTTTCCGGCCAAAGCTCGTGAAAATCCCGGAACAATCCCTGCTTCAGCAGGTCTGTGTGTAAAGCAGCCACGCCATTGACGGAAGAGCTTCCAACGATGCCGAGGTAGGCCATTCTCACACAGGGGTAATCTCCTTCAGTGACAATAGACATCTTGCGCAGGCGGTCCACGTCCTCGGGCCATCTTTCCTTCACAGTGGAAAGAAAGCGAGCGTTGATCTCGTAAATAATCTCCAGCACCCGCGGCAGCAGTCGCTCAAACAGCTGTACAGGCCATACCTCCAGCGCTTCCGGCAACAGGGTATGGTTTGTGTAAAACATCACCTTGGTTGTGATCTCCCAGGCCTCTTTCCACTCGAGTTTGTACTCGTCAATGAGCAGGCGCATCAGTTCAGGTATAGCAACCGTGGGATGGGTGTCATTCAACTGAAAGCCGTTTTTGGCGGCAAATTCACTGAAGTCAGTACCGTGATCCCTCACCCATCGATGGAGCACATCCTGCAGGCTTGCCGAGGCCAGAAAGTATTGCTGGCGAAGGCGCAGTTCCTTGCCCTGCTCGCTCACATCGTTGGGGTACAGTACAAGCGTTATCTGCTCCGCGCGATTCTTCTCCGCGACCGCGTCGGTATAGCTGCCAGCATTGAATTCGTCCAGGTCAAACTCGTCCGTTGCTTCGGATTTCCAAAGGCGCAGTGTATTGACCGTATCATTCTTGTAGCCGGGAATGGGCAGATCATAGGGCACAGCAAGGACATCATGGGTGTGCACCCAACTGCTCCGCATCACACCGCTTTCATCCTGATAATGCTCGGTTCGACCGCCGAATTTCACCCTGCGGGTGTTTTCCGGGCTTTCAATTTCCCACGGATTGCCGTCCCGCAACCAGGGATCAGGTTGTTCTACCTGGTGCCCATTGTCTATTCTCTGGTGGAACATTCCGTACTGGTAGCGAAGGCCATAACCCGTGACCGGTATTTCAAGACTCGCACAACTGTCGAGGAAACAGGCGGCAAGCCGCCCCAGGCCGCCGTTGCCGAGACCTGCATCTGGTTCCTCGCTTTCCAACTGTTCCATATCGCAGGCCTGCTGAACAAGGGCGGTCTTGAGCTCCTCCTCGATATCCAGGTTAAGTACCGCGTTATTCAAGGTCCGGCCCATCAGGAATTCCAGCGACAGGTAGTTGATCCGCTTGGGCTGCTCGGAACGGTAGCTGTCGCGGGTTTCCTGCCACCTGGCGACCAGGTGGTCTCGCACTGTCAGGGCCGTGGCGCGATACAGATAATGGTGGGATTCGGCTGTTTCGTCCTTGCCGAGGGTCAACTGGTAATGCCTGGAAAGGCTCTCGGCCAGCTGCTCTTGTGAAAATACAGGTTCGATTTTGTTCATACTGTCTCTCTGAGATCTTTTGGTTCAGCTAATTCAAGCCAATGGGGACCGCCGGCCCGGGCTGTCGTCATAACGACCACAGAATGTGGGGCCAGGGTCAGTTGTTTTTCTGCCTTACCTGTCCAATACAGGTCAGTACTCTCTTCTTTCGCGGTATCAATGATTACTTGCCATTCCGATAGACCTGCCGTCGGCAGGCAAAAGAACCGACTCTCCTCTGTCGCGTTAAAAATCACCAGCAATTGACGGGAATCATTCGTTTCACGCCCGGTGCTTTCGGATAGAAGGTAACCAAGCACATGGGTGTCGCGTTCGTGCCAGTGCTCCTGGCGCATTGTTTTGCCGTCGCTGTTGAGCCAATGGATACTGTCATCACACAAATCATCCGACCGGTGCCGGTACACGGTTGCTGAAAGAACAGGGAAGGATTTGCGAATCGCAATCAGTTTCCCGACCAGCTTGCCTAGACTTTTCCCACCCACCGGTACATCCTGCCAATCGATCCAGTTGAGCGGATTGTCCTGGCAATAGGTGTTGTTGTTTCCCGACTGGGTCCGCCCCAACTCGTCACCCGCCTGCAGCATGGGAACACCCTGGGACACCAGCAGGGTGGTTAAGATATTGCGCTGCTGCTGCCAACGCTGTGCATTTATGTCCGGATTGTCGGTTTCACCTTCAACGCCGTGGTTGGAACTGTAGTTTTCCCGGTGACCATCGTTGTTGTCTTCAAGGTTCCCAAGGTTGTGACGAGAGCTGTAGCTCACCAGGTCCCGCAGGCTGAAGCCGTCGTGGCTGGTAACAAAGTTAATGCTGGCGGATGGCTTGCGCCCGGCATGTTCAAACAGGTCCCCGGACCCGTGAAGCCTGCGGGCCAGTTCAGGCAGCACGCCCTCATCACCGCGCCAGAATCGGCGCACCGTATCCCTGAAGCGGTCATTCCACTCACTCCATCCCGCCGGAAAGTTTCCGAGCTGATAGCCACCGGGCCCCACATCCCAGGGTTCAGCAATCAGTTTGACTCTCGAAAGCACCGGGTCCTGGGCAATCGCCTGGAAAAAGGCACTGCGGGAACTGAATCCATGCTCTTCACGCCCGAGCGCTGCGGCCAGATCAAAGCGAAAGCCGTCAACGCCCATGGTGGTAACCCAGTAGCGAAGACTGTCCATCACCAGTTGCAGCACCCGCGGATGGCGAATATTCAAGGTATTACCACAGCCCGTGTCGTTGATGTAGTAATATTTGTCGCCGGGGACCAGCTGGTAATAGGAATGGTTGTCGATACCTTTGAAACTCAGTGTTGGCCCGAGGTGATTTCCCTCACAGCTGTGGTTGTAGACCACGTCCAGAATCACTTCGAGCCCCGCGTCGTGAAAACGATCCACCATATTGCGGAATAGCAGGGGATCGCTCCCCCCAAGGTAATCACTGTGTGGCGCAAAAAAATTCAGCGTGTTGTAACCCCAGTAGTTCGTCAATCCTTTCCTGAACAGATGATATTCGTCCGCAAAGGCATGAACCGGTAGCAGCTCAACACAGGTCACACCCAGCGACTTTATATAGTCGATCACTTTCGGGTGACTAACGCCTGCGAACGTTCCACGCAACGCATCCGGGACGTCGGGGTGTAAGCGAGTGAACCCCTTCACATGGGCTTCGTATATCACGGTTTCATGCCACGGCACAGCAGGGCTGCCACCGATCGCCGAAAGGGCGCTGTCCTCTATAACGACGGCCTTGGGCATATAGGCCTGGTTATCATTGGCGCTTGCCAGTGAGCTCCGCTGTACGGGTTCTTGCTGAACATCGTAATCCAGGTGTGAAGGGTGCCATTCGAAGCGTCCTTTCAGTGCCCTGGCGTAGGGGTCAAGCAATAACTTATTCGCATTGAAACGGTGCCCCTCGTGAGGGTCATAGGGGCCGTGTACTCTGTACCCGTAGCAAAGACCGGGGGTAGCTCCCTCAACAAACCCATGCCAGACATCGTGAGTTTGTTCGGGCAGTTCCAGTCGCGCAATCTCCCTTACTCCCTCTTTGTCGTAAAGGCAAAGCTCCACGCGCTCGGCATGGGCGGAAAATATCGCAAAATTTGTCCCGCCTTCCCGATACGTGGCGCCGAGAGGATAGGAAGTACCAGAGCTAATATTCATCGGTTGGACCTGGTCTTTCGTGTCAGCCGAGCGTCAATGACGGGAGTCGATTGAAGGATTCCCGCACTCACTTCCAGCTAGGCGGGATCTGTCCGAAACCACTGGAACTGGAAGGGTTCCAGGTTCAGGGATCCGGTTGAATGGAAATTCACATGCTCACCGGAAATCAGTTCTATTGCCCGACCTCCCAGACCCATAGACTGAAGAACGCCCTGATCAAGTATCTGCGGGTGGTCGCTGAAATTGCAGATTACTGCCAGATTTTCAGCCTCCGGATGAACGCGCTGATAGGCGAACAAGTGGTCATTGCCGGTGGAAATAATGCGAGTCTTGCCGGTACCGAAGACAGCGTTAGCTTTTCGCAGGCTGATCATTTGGCGCAATGCCGCATTTATCCTGTTCTGAGGCGTGCCAGGCCTGGCAGCGGCTGCAAGTGCCTCCTCGGTAATACGCGGTCTGTTTACCCAGCGCGCATCGTGTTTCTTGGTGTCGTCATCCTGGAAACTGTAGTCGTTGAGCATCGCCAACTCATCGCCCGCATAGAGCAATGGAATCCCACCAATACTGAGAATAATACTGTGGATCAGCAGTATCCTCGCCACAGACATATCCACAAGTGAGTTGTCGCCAGCCTCAATGGCCTGCTCCAGACCGGCCAGTGAAGCGAGGGAACCACACACCCTGCGGTCCCCGTTTTCAGGATTGAACTGGAAGCCCAGACCGGTCGCAAAAGAGCCCTCAAATCCACCGGTATAGTAGCGATTCAGGAACAGCCTGTGATCGTAGCCGTTGAGCCCCATCGCTGCAGCGTCACCGTCGTCAAATGTCCAGCCGATGTCATCGTGGCAGCGGGCATAATTAACCCAGGAGCAGTCGGGGTGGATGGCGAACCGGTGCGAAAGTGACTGGTTCAGCAGTCGCGTCTTCCTGGTGGCCAGACTGTTCCAGATCAAGGCCATCAACAGGGGGTTATAGGAGAGCTGGCACTCTTCCGGCTCAATGTACTTGACCACATCGTCCGGGTGGACAATGGCTTCGGATTTAAACACGACTGCCGGCGCCGCAATCTGCAGGCAACAGTTAAAGGCCTGGATAAGCTTGTGCGCATTGGGCCTGTTCTCACAGGTAGTGCCCAGTTCTTTCCATATGAATGCCAGCGCATCCAGGCGCAGCACCTCTGCCCCGGCGTTGGCCAGGTACAACATTTCACTGGCAATAGCGCTGAATACGGATGGATTTGAGTAGTTCAGGTCCCACTGAAAGCTGTTAAACGTGGTCCACACCCACTTATCCATGTCTTCGAGATAGGTAAAACTTCCCCGACGAACCTGGGGAAAAATTTCCCGCAATGTTGTTTCGTAGGCGTCGGGGACTGAACGATCATCAAACAGATAGTAGAAGTCAGCGTACTTCGGGTCGCCCGACCGCGCCGCCAGGGCCCACTCGTGTTCGTCAGATGTGTGGTTGAAGACAAAGTCGAGCACCAGGCTGATACCGGCCTCACTCAGGGCTTCTGAAAGATCCCGCAGGTCATCCATGGTTCCCAGGGCCGGGTTCACCGTTCGGTAATCCGACACCGCATAACCGCCATCGCTGTCACCCTCTGGAGATTTGTACAAAGGCATCAGGTGGAGGTACGAGATCCCCAGTTCTGACAGATAGGGGATCCTGGATTTCAGTGTTTTCAGGTCATTCGCGAGCAGGTCGACGTAGCAGGCCATGCCCACCATATTTTCCGACTTGAACCACTGCGGATCGTCCAGGCGCTGGTCATCTTTTTTCTTTAACCTTTCCGGGCGATCCTGGTAGCTGTCTACCAGTGTTTTCACCAGGCTTTCCATCACCTGGTCGAAGTCTTCCACGTCGTGATAGACGTTGCTCAGCAAGTCGTAGAGGCGCGGAAAATGCTGCCCGAGGCGCAGCAGAAACGGTACACTTCCGGCCCCAAGCAATTTTTCAATATCCAGCTTCTTTTCGATACGCTGCAGGCAGCGTTGACTTTCAATCCGGGAATTCATCCACGCCTCCTGGTGTGCGCTATCAGTCTTCAGCCGCGGCTATGTATTCGGTTACTTCTTCATGGGTGGGGGGCGAGCAGCCCGCGCGGGAAACATTAATGGCGGCCGCCGCACAGGCGTACTTCAGCGCCTCCCCCAGCGATTTGACCGGAATTTCTTCCAGTGCCTTTGCCAGTTCACCATTGCGCAAAAGGCAGGCGAGGAACGCAGAGTGGAAGGTGTCACCCGCTCCAACCGTATCGACAACATTCGGCACCCGGTAGGAATTCTGCGTCACCCGGCCATGGTCGCTGTACACAACCGCACCGCCATCACCCTCGGTCAGAACCAGCACACCGCCACCCATCTCTTCATAAACCATTTCAGCACTGCGCCCGGCATTTTCGCTCAGGCCCAATGCCAACAAATCCTCATCGCTGGCCTTGACGATGTCGGCGGACTTGAGCAGGGAGCGCACGCCTTCCAGGTACTTCTGCTTGTCGATACTCGCGCGAATTCGTATGTTTATATCCACGCTGACCAGGACGCCCCGTTCACGCATCAGCTTGAATACACTTTGAATTTTTGGCAGCTGACTGGGCGTAATAGCCAGTGACCCGGTATGGAATACGCGCAGGTCGGCAGGAAGATTATCTACGATTTCTTCATAGGACGTGTCTTTGTCAGCTATCCCCTCCCGATACAGGCGATAAGAAGGATGGCCTTCACTGTTCAGCGTTACCAGAGCCAGGGAAGTTGGCCAAAGGGAGCGCCGTTGCAGGGGCAGATTTACGCCCTCGCTCAACAGTGACTGGTAGAGTTGGTCACCAAAACTGTCGTCAGACAGGGAAGACAAATAGCTGACATCAACGCGCTGCCTGGCAAGGCCTATGGAAACGTTGTACGGCGAGCCTCCCAGGTGGGGTCGGTAAGCGCCGTCATCACCTGCGATGAAGTCAATCAAAGCCTCACCCAGAACAGCAATTTTCATGACAGTCTCTCCTCTGGCCCGCTGTAGGACCAGGAAATTATCTTATGCATCCATGCTATTGCAATCGATTGCATTTTGTCAACAAACAGTGCCGATATCGTTACTCATTAATCTTGTTTCCGCATCAGGGCCATCACACCCCCGAACGGCGGTGATGAAGTTCGTGCTCTATTGTGGCGAGCGTTGCCTTGTCGATTCTGTAGAAAAGCATAAGCAGCCCCCCTGCCAGGAAAAAGACAGCAGGTAGCGCGTTGAACATGAGACGAATGCCGTTCAAAGCCAGATCAGTTTGTACCTCGTTAGCAACGAAGCCAAACCAGGCCAGCATAAAGCCCGGCAGCGCGCCGCCAACCGCCGAACCGAACTTGAGCGAAAACATGGATGCGGAAACAGTGAGGCCCGCGGTCTGCTTGCCCGTCTTCCATTCACCGTATTCAGCGCAGTCGGTATACATGGAGAACAGCAATGTAATGATAACGCCGAATGTCATAACTCCAAGGCTGTGCACCACTGTTATCAGGGCAAACTGTTCAGGAGGGATGACATAACAAATCGCCAGTAGCACGGCATGAAAACAGTTCATGCCTATAATGAGATGGTGTTTCTCAAAACGCCGGGCAAGCATTGGTGTCATCAATGCACCGATCAACTGCCCGATTAACCCACAGGACGTCAGCAGCGCGGTACTGTCGAATATCAGGAACACCTTGGCGCCATCGTCGCCGAGATAATACTTCAGATAGAAAACAATGGACGCAAATCGAGCAATCAGCCCAATAACGACCAGAATTCCGGTTACTACAAGGATGATCCAGGAGGCATTCTGGCTCAAGGCGGCAAAGTCATCGCGAATACTCGAGTCATGCTTCTCGAGACTGATGCGCTCACGGGTCGTTGCAAAAGTGATCCAGAACACCAGCACCGAGAGCACTGCAAAAAGGATAATAGTGAGGCGAAAACCCAGTAGTTCGTTATCCCCTCCCAACCAATGTACCAGGGGAGTGGCAAAGGCGCCGACACAGAGCGTTCCGAGCGATGCAAATACAAACCGGAACTGGGTCGCCTTCGTGCGCTCTTCAGATACGGGAGAGATAACTGCGAGCAAGGCGGAGTACGGTACATTTATCGCCGTATAAGCCAGCATCACCAGTGTATAGGTGACATAGGCATATATGAGCTTGCCCGTGGCTGAGAAATCCGGACCGAGAAACAACAGGTAGCCAAGAAGCGCATAGGGTACGGCCACCCACAGCAGGTAGGGGCGGTACCTGCCCCACCGCGAAGATGTGCGGTCGGCGATCAGGCCCATCGCGGGGTCGCTGATAGCATCCACAATCTTTGTGACCAGCAACATCGTGGCGGCAGCTGCCGGCGATATACCGAACACATCGGTGTAGTAATACAACAGGAACAGGCCAAAAAATCCCATGTAGAAATTGGAGGCCATGTCTCCCAAGCCGTACCCTACCTTCTCACCGAACGACAAGGGCGCCGTGTTGGACTTTTGGTTCATGCGATACCCTCTATTTAATTATTGGCCAGTCCTGGGACTGTAATGGGTAGATCAATCAATTACTCGTGAATTCACGAGGTGGAGAAAAAAGGCCGGACCAAAAGGCCCGGCCAAGCTCTTCACGAGGGGTAAATCAGAAGATGTACTGAAGCGTTACAGAAGATGTCCGTCCATTGATCGGACGAATTCTTACGTAATCACCCGGTGCTGCAGAACCCTCTTCACCTTCAGTAAAGCCTTCTTCATCGAACATATTGTTAACATTCAAGCCAAGCCTGATACTGTCGTTGAACGTGTAGTTGAAAAACAGGCTGACTGTCACAAAGCCGTCGAATTTCAGGTCATTGTTGTCCTGAACATACACCTCATCAGTGCCGAAGATACTCAGACCCACATCCCAGTTCTCTGCAAAATAGTACGGAGTGATGTTATACAGGTAGTCGGCCTGGCGACGGGGTGTATTACCCTCATTCGCTCCATCACGGGATTTCTTGATTTCAGAGTCAGTGAAGGTCGCGTTCGCCCTGATACCAAATCCGTTACCCATCTCCCAGGAACCCTCCAGTTCTATACCGTCGGCTTCGTAGGTATTTTGCTTGAAAGTCTGTGAGGTTACCTCAAATTCACTGGCCTCGGTTGTCTCAGCAGTGAAGTAGGTCGCATAGAAAGAAGCGGTGTCGCCAGTATACTTGAAGCCAATTTCAGCCTGCTCTACCTCGTTGTACCCGGAGTCATTGAGCATATCACCGTTGTCCTGGATGCTGCCGGTCACGCGGTCAGGCGACGACAGGCTACCACCCTCGGATATGTTCGCGAATACTGCCATATCGTTTCCAATGACATAGTTCGCACCGACGGACCATGCATCGTAATCAATATCGTAATCAGCGCGCCTTGAATCCCCAATCGTCGGCACCTCCTGTTCGTTCTGCCCAATAGCACCATCACCATTTACATCGAGTGGCATCAGCACCGGGCTCTCTGCAAAAGTCCCATCGACTTCGTACTGGTTGTCGCGATAACTCGCATCCCAGCTGAAGTTGTCGCCCAACTGCCCGGTAAATGCGATGTAGGGCGCTGTTCCATCAATCTCAAAATCGTACTCGCGTGTACAGCAGTTACCAAATGCCGGGTTGCCATACAGCACACCATCGACAGAATTACCCTGATCAAACACAGTCAGGTTGCCGTCGAGGCGACGGTAATACTGGTTGAAATTCCAGGTGGTCGCAAGATTCTGGGACGCAAATGCCACACCTGCCCTGGCCTGGATCATGTCCCAGTCTGCGGACAGGTTCAGGTCGGCAAAATCATTATCTTCGTCATTTGACTTGGTATTGAAGTAGACAATTTCTACAGACGGTCCTGCGTCTCCATCATCATAAACGTTGGCAGGAAACGGAGCGGCAAAATTGCCCTCGATCGTTGCAGTCCGGTACTTGAGGTTCGCGCTGAAGGTATCGTTAAAATCAAACGTGCCGTCAAATGCGATGGAGGTCATCTCGGCTTGAAAGCTGTCCCCATCCACACAGTCAATTTTGTTACCCTGTCGCGGCGCGCAATCGGTGACACCTTCAAATAGAGTGCCATCACCGAAGTCGACCTCGACTTCGCTAAAGTTGCTTGATCCCTTGTACACTGCGGGAATCGGCAGGTAAGTCGGCACCTCGTCATCCAGGTGCTTGAAATGAACCTTGACACTACCACGATCGAATTCTCCGGCCAAAGTAGCCTTGATCTGGTAACCTTCTTCCACTCCGTCCTCACGAACACCCTCGCCATCACGATAAAAACCGCCGACGTGGTAAGTCCAGGCATCCGTCAGAGCCCCACCGTAATTGGCATCCACGCGCGTACTATCGTAATCCAGGCCGGCAGTTACACCGATTGAACCGCCTTCCTGTTCGCCGGTTTTGGAGATGAAGTTGATGATGCCGCCAGGAGCATTCCAGGCAGTTGTAGCAGCGGTACCGCCGCGAATGGACTGCACGCTACCGACGGTGCCATCCATACGCAACCAACTCTCAGCAGTGGCAAAGGCGGCGTCGCCCACCAGCAGCATGGGAAAGCCGTCTTCCTGAATGGACACGTAGCGGGAACCACCGGCACTGATCGGCATGCCGCGAACTTTGATATTCGCGTTGGCATCACCGGATGAGGCCTCCGCGTGAATACCCGGCAGACTGCGGAATATTTCCGCCGTTGAGCGTGGCGCAGCCTCAATGATCTCGTCGGCAGTCAGCGCAGTGACCGATGCCGTCGACTCCAGCTTTGAAGTAGCCTTGAGAACACCGGTAACGATGACCTCTTCAAGCACTTGCTCCTGCGCGGCCACTCCGCCCGCCAGAGACAGGCTGTACAGGCTTACCACCGTGGGAAGAATTTTACGTTTAATCATTTCAGAGCCTCCATATGGGCAATCATTATCATTTTGGACCAGAATTCACTCGTATTATCTCGCCCTATCAGTCGTCAGACCCGGCAGTTGATCTCATTTGCGAGCGGTTCGGATTGTATTTATAGTTCATTTTGCAATCGTGTGCAAGTCTTTTATGCAATCGTTTGCATTTTAATTGCAATCGATTGCATTCCTCTCTTTGCCTACCTATACTCAAGCGCACCACAATAAAGAGATATTCCGAGTCAGCACTGGAGGAACGATCTACATGGGTCAGTTAGTCGATCTGGTTATATTTGGAGGCACCGGGGATTTGTCGACCCGTAAGTTGCTGCCCGCCCTGTTCCAGCTGCACCGCCACAAGTTGGCGGATCGCTTGCACCGGATTGTAGCGACGGGCCGTATAGAATTGGAGACCTCTGCCTTTCGTGATGAGGTCATGCATAACCTGCAAAGGTTTCTCCCCGACGGCAGCTGGGACGATACAGTGTGGGACACATTCTGTGACAGGCTGCACTACTGCAAGGTAGAGGCAGACGCCCCCGAAGACTACCGGGAGTTATCGTGTTTGCTGGACGATGGCGAAGCACCCGGGCGTCTGTACTATCTCGCCACCCTACCCTCTCTCTATGGCGAGATCTGCCGGCAATTGCAGGGGGCAGGCGCAGTCAACGATGCCAGCCGCGTCGTCCTGGAGAAGCCTCTGGGCCACGACCTCGATTCCTGCCGGGATATCAACGAGCAGGTGGGTACGGTTTTCGAGGAAGAAACCATCTTTCGCATCGACCATTACCTGGGCAAGGAAACGGTGCAGAACCTGCTCGCACTGCGCTTCGGTAACCAATTATTCCACCCCATGTGGAACAATACTTTTATCGACAACGTGCAGATAACTGTGGCAGAAGAAATCGGTGTGGCAGGTCGTGGCAGTTACTACGCTGACACTGGCGCCCTGCGAGACATGGTGCAGAACCATTTGCTGCAGGTACTGTCTCTGGTGGCTATGGAACCCCCCTCTAGCCTGAAGGCAAGTGACATACGCGACGAAAAAATGAAGGTGTTGCGCTGTCTGGAGCCGATCCTGCTGGAGAACGTCAAAGAACGAACAGTTCGAGGCCGCTACGCTGCTGGAGCGGTAAGTGGCGAAGCTGTTAAGGGCTTTCTCGAGGAGGACGCCTTCCACGACGCACACGACACAGAGACTTTTGTCGCGCTCAAGGCCAGCATAAATAATTGGCGCTGGGCCGGAGTGCCTTTCTACCTGCGTACCGGTAAACGCTTGAGCAGCCGGTACTCAGAAATTGTTATCGAGTACCGTCGGCAATCTTTCTCCCTGTTTGCCAATGATCCCCAGGAACTCACCAACAAACTGGTTATCCATCTGCAGCCAGAAGAGAGCATCAGTCTGCATACGGTGAACAAAAAGCCCGGACTGGCCAGCAAGCTCAAATTAAAGCCCGTAGAACTACACCTAACCGACGGCTCCCAAAACAAGCAGGATAGTTATGACGCTTACGAGCGACTGCTACTGGACGCCATCCACGGAGACCAGACCCTGTTCATGCGCCGGGACGAGGTGGAGACCGCCTGGCACTGGGTCGATTCAATCATCCAGGCCTGGGAGGAAAACGGCACCCCCATCAAATCCTATAACGCGGGAACCATGGGGCCCAATGCGGCAACGGCGCTGATTGCAGTGGACGGGCGTCACTGGCATGAGTAAGCTCCATGAATTTACGAGCCGGCAAGCCCTGGACCAGGCCCTGGCGAGCCACATCGCGCAGTTGTTGAGTGCAGATATCAATCGGCGCGGCACTGCCAGCCTGGCCGTCTCCGGGGGCAGTACACCGGTGGGAATGTTTGCCCGCCTGGCGCAGGAACCACTGGACTGGAACAGGGTCTACATCACCCTGGTGGATGAACGCTGGGTGGATATAGGCAGCGACGATTCCAATGAACGCCTGGTGCGGCAAAACCTGTTACAGGGCCCGGCGGCCAGCGCCCACTTCGTCAGCATGAAGACGCAACACGAAGATGCCGATGAGGCCCTGGCAGAGCTGAACGCCAGGCTGGACAACATCCCCCTGCCCTTCAGTTGCGTAGTACTGGGGATGGGTAACGACGGCCACACCGCCTCCTGGTTCCCACAGGCAGGCGACCTGGAAGCACTACTGGACCCTGAATCAGAACAACGGCTGGGAACCTGCCAGCCAGTGACGGCACCACACCAGCGTATCACCCTCACCGTGCGGGTGGTCCTGGCTGCCGGCAAGATTATCCTGCACATTACAGGCCAGGGGAAACGCGCCGTGCTCGCAGAAGCCGCGCAAAAGCACTACCCCATCGCCGCAATTACAACACAGGACGAAAATCCAGCAAGCATCTGGTGGAGCCCATGATGACCGATCCCCGACTGACAGCAATTACCCGACGCATCGTAGAGCGCAGCGCTGACACCCGTGCCCAATACCTCGCCCGCATGGAGGCCCAGCAGGCCCAGGGGCCCCTGCGAGGCTGCCTGTCCTGCTCCAACCTGGCGCACGGTTTTGCCGCCTGCAGCGCTGACGACAAGCAGAGCCTCACACTCATGGAGGCCGCCAACATCGGCATCGTCAATGCTTACAACGATATGCTTTCCGCCCACCAACCACTGGAGAAGTATCCCGCCCTGATCAAAGAGGCGGCCCACGCCATGGGTTGCACCGCCCAGGTGGCCGGAGGCGTACCCGCCATGTGCGACGGCGTGACCCAGGGAACCCCGGGCATGGAACTGAGCCTATTCAGCCGTGACGTGATTGCCGGCGCCACGGCCATTGCCCTGTCCCACAACATGTTCGACGGTGTCCTCTGCCTGGGTGTCTGCGACAAGATCGTCCCGGGGCTGTTGATCGGCGCCCTTTCCTTCGGCCACCTGCCGGTGATCTTTGCCCCGGCGGGGCCGATGAGTTCCGGCTTACCCAACAAGGAGAAAGCGGCCGTGCGGCAGCAATTCGCCGAGGGCAAGGTGGGGCGCGAGAAGCTGCTGGAAGCGGAATCCGCCGCCTACCATGGCGAGGGCACCTGCACCTTCTACGGTACCGCCAACAGCAACCAGATGCTGATGGAAGTGATGGGCATTCACATTCCCGGGGCCGCCTTCGAACCCCCGGGGACAGAGCTGAGGGACGAACTGACCCGGGGCGCCGCCGAGCGCCTCTGCAGAATCACGGCCCTGGGTAATAATTACACACCCCTGGCGAGCATTATTGATGAGAAATGCCTCGTCAACGCCATTGTTGCCCTGCTGGCCACCGGGGGATCCACCAATCACAGCATCCACTGGATTGCCATTGCCCGGGCGGCGGGAGTCATTATCAACTGGCAGGACTTCAGCGACCTGTCAGCTATCACCCCACTGGTGGCCCGGGTCTACCCCAACGGCAGCGCCGACGTGAATCACTTCCACGCTGCGGGCGGCAGCGCCTACGTCATCCGCACCCTGCTGGATAACGGCCTTCTGCACGAAGACGTGAAAACCAACTGGGGCGAAGGACTGCGCCACTACACCAAAGAACCTCGCCTGGAGGCCCGGGCACTCACGCATGTAGAGGGCATTACCGAAAGTGCAGACATCGAAGTGCTGCGCCCGGCCGACAATCCCTTCGACGCCGAGGGCGGCCTGCGCCTGTTAACCGGTAACCTTGGGCGCTCTGTCATAAAAGTCTCTGCGGTGGCATTAGAGCACCAGGTGGTGCAAGCTCCCGCCCGGGTGTTCGAGGACCAACTGCAAATGCAACAGGCCTTCGAGAATGGCGAACTGGAACGGGATGTCATTGTGGTAGTACGATTCCAGGGCCCCGCCGCCAATGGTATGCCGGAATTGCACAAGCTGACGCCCTACCTCGGCATTCTGCAGGATCGCGGCCACAAGGTGGCTCTGATAACAGACGGGCGTATGTCAGGCGCCTCGGGCAAGGTCCCCGCAGCCATTCACCTCACACCGGAAGCGCTGGCTGACGGCCCGATCGGAAAAATTTGCGATGGCGACATACTGCGCCTCGACGCAACCACCGGAGAATTGAGCTTCCTGGTACCGGATGAAGAGTGGGCACAGAGAGATCAGGCCAAACGTTTATCCCGGGAGGCCGAGTACGGTACCGGCAGGGAACTGTTTGGTCAAATGCGCAAGTCCGTCAGCGATGCCGAGTCGGGAGCTACTGTCTTCAGCAATACTTGAATCTTTCCCTTGAGCGTAACATGAGGAGTGTTTGGGTCACATGGATGAACCCAGTATAAGAAGTATTGGGGTCCTTCACCAAGATCAACACTTGGTCGGGGTGGTTCATGATTAGAGTCTAATCAACTACAAATCCCTAAAAAATTATCAAGCCAGGGAATACCAGGTACCCCGTCCGGCACCATGCCGCGTCAGGTGTCCGGCTTTAGTGAGAGCGCTAATATGATCCTTGATGGTATTTCGATTAGCTCCAGTCGCTGCGGATGCCTCTGCGACCGTCAACCGTCCCCGCTCTCGACAGATTTCCAGCAATTGCTGTGACAACTCGGGCAGGTTCCCAAGGATCAAACGCTCCCGTTGAATCTTCCGCTCCAGGCCATCTTTTTGTGCCACCAGCGAGCGGAGGAAGAAAACCAACCACGGCTGCCAATCGGGGTTATCACTCCGGATGGTCAGCTGGGTCTGCCGCAACGCAAGATAGTACTGCTCCTTGCTGCGCTCAATGATGCTTTCGAGGGAACTGTAAGGCACGTACGCATAACCGGCCCGGAGCAACAACAGCGTGGTCAGAATCCGGGACAAGCGACCATTGCCATCCTGAAACGGGTGGATTTCCAGAAACACCACGATAAAAATGGCGATGATCACAAGGGGGTGAAGTTCAGCTGCCTCCAGGCTCGATCGCGCCCAATGGACCAACTCTTCCATCAAACGCGGCGTATCGAAAGGTGTGGCTGTCCTGAACACCACCCCCAGGCTCTCACCATCTGGACCGAAGGCCTCGACGTGGTTATCCAGCGTCTTGTACTCCCCGCAGTGGCGTTGATCTTTAGATGAATACTTCAGCAGGTCCCGGTGGAGATGCCTGATATGATTTTCAGTCAGCGTGATTTCGGGCCAATTGGCGAAGACCAGTTCCATAACGTCGGCGTATCCTGCGACTTCCTCCTCATCGCGGGAGGCAAAATCCTCAACGTTTAGATTAGCCAGCAGACGCTCTACCTCCACGTCAGTCAGCCGGGCACCCTCGATTCGCGTGGAAGAGCCGATGCTTTCGATGGTGGCTACCCGGCGCAGGGAAGTCAGTTGTTCGGGTGCTATACGCCCAATGGCCGCCCAGGCACCCTTGAACTCATCGATCTCGGCGATGAGTTTCAACACTTCCGGCGTGATGCTCAAAGTGTCAGTTTGCATGCTGCCACCCATTTATCCATCCATTTCCACCCAATTAGACTGGCACAGCAACCTCCATTTGTCCATCCATTTCCATCCAATTTTAGCTGGAGCCCGGGACAAGATACCGGGGATTACAAACTAGGTGACAGGCCATCGCCCGCGTCACTAGCAAGCGCAGCGGGTAGTGACGTGGGCGCCCGCACTCAAGAGCAAAAACGCAGTGGCGCGCCTGCTCCACGTAATTTCGGGGTGGTTCCACTGGAAGCATCCCGCAAAGTAACAGTATCTGAGGATTTTCGGGCTCGAAACTGCTTTCAGAGTAGCCAATGCATAATTTCGGATCGGCTCCGGATAATCAGCACATCAGGTATCCGAGAAAAACCACCCCCGTTTCGGGTCGAATTCTTTGTGACGCCCGTATTCCGTGTTCGTATAGTGGACCCACTAAAACGCGGCCACTGCGGAAAAGTGGCAAGGAGGACCCCACCTTGCATTCGCAAACGGGGCAGGCAGAGTCCGGTAGTTTTGGAATCCGCCGAAAGCGTCAGTCAGGACCACATGTGACGCAGCGGTCAGTGATGACCGGGTCCATCTTCGAACCATCGGGTGCCGCAAGTCCGGGTACCGCGCCTTCCAATCTCTCCCGCTGGTTACGGGGATCTGTTACACAACCGCTGTTGGTGACAGGGCACTCGTGCCCTGGATATTCAACAGTTTCTTCAACCCTGCAAACGCGCTGGCGGTCAGTGCGTTCTGTTTTTCTAAGAAAGGAGGTAAATCTATTCCGGCCTCAGGCTGGATAACCGTTGGTTGGCACGGGCCAGTTTCCATTAGGAAACACACCGTGTTGTCTATGGCCAGACACATTCAGGTCAACCGGGATTGGTGTCCCGTGATCGTACCGCACAGCGGGCCTGCGCAGCTTCTGTTGCCAGGTGATCAGAAACACTTACCGAAGGAAACCACACTATGCGAAACCTGAACTACCAACTGAAAATGTTATGCAAGCACAGCCATGAAGGCAGCTTCAAAACCCGGGTGGGCCGGGAGCGCCAGTTAAGCGCCATCGCCAACCAGCTACACGACCTGGGCTTCCGACAGATGAAGGCCGCGTCACTGAAACAGAAGCATGTCCGGGCCCTGGTGGACCACTGGCTGGGCCAGAACCTCTCCCCCGGGACCATCAAGAACCGGATGAGTTGCCTGCGCTGGTGGGCCGAAAAGGTCAACAAGCGGGCCGTGGTGGCCAGCTCCAACGATCATTATGGGATACCGGACCGGCAATTTGTATCCGACCAGAGCAAGGCCAAAGACCTGACCCGGGAACAGCTCACCCGGGTCAAGGACGAACACGTGAGAATAAGCCTGCGCCTGCAGCAGTCCTTCGGGCTCCGAAGAGAGGAGGCCCTCAAGATCCAGCCCCGCTGGGCGGATCGGGGCGACCACCTGCAGCTCAAGGCCAGCTGGACCAAGGGCGGGCGGGAACGCTCCGTTCCCATCCGCACCCAGGAACAGCGCGCCCTGCTGGAACAGGCCAGGCGCCTGGCCGGTTTCGGCTCACTGATTCCCCGGGGCAGGCAATATATCGAGCAGCTCAGGATCTACGAGCGCCACACCGCCAATGCCGGCTTATCCAAAATGCACGGCCTGCGGCATGCCTACGCCCAGCAGCGGTACCAGGAACTCACCGGCTGGCCCTCGCCCCATGCAGGCGGGCCGACCAGAGAGCAGCTGACTGAGGCGCAGCGGCAATCCGATCAGGAGGCACGGCTGATTATCAGTGCAGAAATCGGACACCGGCGGGAGCAGATTACCGCGGTGTACCTGGGTCGATAGCCATGCACATCCAGCCCCGCCTGATCCGCCTCCGTGATGCCCCGGCCTACCTGGGAATGGACCGCAACCGCTTTAATCTGGACGTGCGCCCTGCCCTGTCTGAAATCCGCATTGGTCAGCAAGGCGTCGCGTTCGATCGCCTTGAAATAGACGCCTGGGTGGATCACTATAAGCGGTGCAACGGGCGTCGTCCGAAGGCCTCGAAACTAGAGGACGACGTATGTCAAAACGCAACAAAATGCCAGGCCTCCGCCTCAAAGGTGGAATCTGGCAAATCGAGAAACGCTGTAAAGAAGCCGAAGGTGGCTGGCTCCGCGAAAGCACGGGATGCGCTAGCCGCACTGAGGCAGAAGAAGTCCTGATCCGTCGCCTGGCGGCGATCAGGGAGGAGGCGAGCAGGAAGGCCCACGGTATTTTTACCTTCGAGGAAGCGGGTTTGCGCTACCTGGAGGAGATCGCCGAAAAGCCTTCTGCGGACACCATGGCTATGCACCTGGACCAGCTGATTCCGTTCATCGGCAGCCATCCGCTCACGCAGGTTCATGACGGAACGCTCAAAGGCTTCATCGATCATGAGACAGCGCGCGGATTATCCCCCAAGTCTGTAAATAACGCGCTTTCGGTGACCTCGGCTGTGCTGAACAAGGCGGCGCGGGTCTGGCGCACCGAGGACGGGACACCCTGGCTCACCCAGGCGCCACCGCGGCTCACCCGGCTGAGTACGGCAGGCAGGCGGGCCCGGCCCTATCCGCTGTCATGGGCGGAACAGGACCGGCTGTTCAAGCGCCTGCCCCGGCACCTGGCGGATGCGGCGCTGTATGCCGTGAACACCGGCTGCCGTGAGCAGGAGGTCTGCCAGCTTCGCTGGGAGTGGGAGGTGAAGGTTCCGGCCCTGGATACTTCGGTATTCATCCTGCCGGAGTCACTGACCAAGACCAGCACGGAGCGGGTGGTCGTGCTAAACAGCATCGCCAGTCGAGTGGTGAAGGCAAGGCGCGGGATCGATAAGCACCATGTCTTTACCTATCGCGGCAAGCCGCTGGGTAAGCTGCGGACCAGTGCCTGGCGACGGGCCTGGGACAAGGCGGGATTACCCACCGAGGACGGCATCCTGAAAGGGGTGCATAACCTGCGCCACACATTCGGGCGCAGGCTGCGGGGGGCTGGCGTGCCGCTGGAAACCCGCAAGGCCCTGCTCGGTCATGCCAATGGTGATATCACCACCCACTACTCGGCAGCCGAGCTGGGAGAGCTGCTTGCCGCCGCTCAAAAGGTAACCAACAGGGGCCTTAGTGAGGCCCCAACCCTGGCAGTGATTACGCGTGAAACGGGAGGTGTCGGAAAACTGTCGGAAACAAAAAAGGGTTAGCGATCTGAAAATCAGCTAACCCTTTGAATTGGTTGGCGCGCCTGGCACGATTCGAACGTGCGACCGCCTGGTTCGTAGCTGAGCAGCCAATTTTTAATTAATTGATTTTATTTAACTTTTGTCGGTGGCGCCCGTTGCAAGTTGCACCGAAATGCACAACAAAGCAGGACTGATTCCGGCAAAAATCCGGCAGTGGCTACTTGATGGATTACCACTACCTGTCCACAGTCCATACAGGCTTTTTCCAGCGGTCACCGAAATCGTTCCGCACACCACAAGGTAAAAAAATGTAAGTTAACGGCTGGGAACGCCACCTGCCGTGTTATTCCCGGTTGCCAGCCCTAGGCCGAACCGCGCGTAAGACCAAGTACGCGCCTGCAATAAGTTCTTAGCTCTTCTACATTCGTGTCTTCAACGGCAGCACCTTCTACGGGTGCATGATGAAATGCGCGCGTATATCTGTTGACCTCATTAAGATCATCCAAAGCGGCTTTATAACGATACGCAGGGGGAGCGGCCTCGATTTTGGCAATGATGCTTCCAAGTAAATCATCCGGCAGAAACAAGTCTGGATCGGCTTGCCTGTAGAAACCTTCAAGGACATTGCGCAGAAGGCGGCGAATATGTGGCGGACTGCCGATTGACTGCTGGCAGAACTCTTCTACCTCCATTCGTTCGGTAAGGTGGCGGGGCTGTGTTGCCGCTTCAAGGTCAAAGCGGGCGATGCTTGCCAATCCGGGAGCGCCAGTCTGAATAGACAAGGACGTGACTAAATCCCGATCTACCGTATCCCATATTGAACGCAAAAAGCCTTTCTCATGAGAAAGTACAAATATCTGACTAACATGATCAGTGAGCTTGTTGATCTCATTAACGGTAAAACTGCGGCGAAAATCATCCATACTTGTAAACGGGTCATCAAGAACGACAATCACTTCATTCAGATCGTCTCTGGATTTCAAGGTGGCAAGGAATATTGCCAGCGACAGAACTGACTTGTCGCCAGCGGAGAGTGTGTTCTTGAAACAGGGTGTACCTATGTCATCCTGCGCTGTTCGCGGCTGCACCGGTACGTCATTGATCAGAATGTTGTAAGCTGCTGCCGGTTCGTTTCCGCGATAATTTGGCTGTTGGTAGTCGATTCTGAACCCGGCACCCAGTCGATCCAGATAGGCGTTAATCGTTGCTCCCAAACCTTGTGTAACTGCTGTCGTGTGGGCCGTAAGCTCGCCCCTCTTCGTCACTTTATCAGCGGCAAGAGCTCCTTTTTGAATCTGCGCATCCAGTAGCTCCTGAATACTCGCGACCATATCCGGTTCAAACCGTCGTTTCCTGGCCCTCAAAATAGATAGCGCAGTCTTCTGCGCGGGAAGATCAGCGGCATCCTGTGCATCCCGGATCGCGATTAACCGGCTCCGGTAGTCCGTGATCTGCCGGTTGATCTCCGTGATAACGGCGACAATCTCTTCCCACTGGGTGAGAGCTCCAGCAATGTCCTGTTCGGGAAGTGCGGAAACAAGATCGCGCTGCTTTACTTCCAACAGTGCATCGACAGCATTGGCCGCTTCAATTAATTGGGCAAACGTCTCTTCCGGCATTGCAATAACCGGCTCTTCTACATCTGCAAGCGCTCGCCAATTGGACTCAATTGTTGCGATACCGGTCATTGCCCGGCGAATAGTATCTGCGTACTCCCCGGAGACATGTCTCTCAATCGTCGCGCGGCTGCGCTGAACGCGGGCCGCGAGTTCCTTGTATGCATTACTGAAAAAGTCGCGATAGGCGTCCACGAGAGATCTGTCTTGCAGTTCCTGGCCACAGAACGGGCATGGGTCATCCGGTTCATATGACAGCCCGGCTTCAAGCCATACCTCGTGGGCCATGGCGCGATTTCCTCTCCCCTCGGCTGCATGGTAACGCTCGATATGGACACGAAGAGTCCTGTGCGCCTCTGTGGCAACACCGTCAACACTGCTTGCAAGCAAGGATCGAAGGGACTCTGTGCTTGAAGGTTCTGGAAGTACTTCAGGCAGGGGCGCACGTCCGATTTGGTCGATCTGCTCCAGTCTGCGAACGGCGGCCTCCATCTCGGCAATAGCCTGATCGCCATTATCCAATTGCCCCAGGGAAATGAACTGGTCAACAGACAAGCTATTGGCACCCAATGTAGCGATTGTGCTCTTCATCGTCCGATCGTACTGGCCGATCGTTGTATTGACTGCTCTTAACTCTTCGTCGATCCGGACGATATCCTGAATCAAAGCAACACCGGTTTCTCCTACAACAAGACCATACTGCTTTTTGAGGTGGTCGTGTGAAACTGAGTCTCCCGAAAAGATATTCTGGTTTACGAATATCTGGTCATAGACTGCCACTTTCGGGCACGAGCCTTGCCATGCTTGCCCATTGAATTCTACCTGGTTGCCGTCTACCAGAAGAATTACTTTTTGGTTTCCTGCCGAGGCGAGCGTTTCACGCCCGGTGAGAATCTTCGGCTCCCCCGTAGAAACGGAGCGCAAAATATCAGCAATCGTCGATTTTCCCCAACCGTTTTCACCAAAAATCAGTGTGAGCTTTGAAAATCTGATGCCAGTCGGGACATGAAGCTTTTGAAAACGTCCGACCTTCTGAACATCAATAATTTTATCAAGAGGCATTATTCAATTCGTCCCAAAATATTTCATCAAGGCGGTTACAATTGACGCGCCACTAATCCGCAACCTCTTCCGTCAACCGAGCCAGGACATCATTGCGATCTATTTTTCTACGATATCGATACGTGCCGCACGAAACATCTGGAGCATCCGACCGACTTCGGTAGCAGCAAGTGTCGTTCCTAGATCATTATAGATTTCGCTAATCATATCCTGAAAAGTAATGAGCCGGATGGGATTACCGCCCAAGCTATCAAGAAATGGCTGATGGCTCTCCCAGACAGTTTTGTCACCCCGGACATGGGCGACGGCCAAAGCATAGGTGAATGCATCGGCACCGGTGGCATCACGTACCGCTTTGATAAATCCCTCCGACCATTTCGGCACACAGAGCTCGCGGAAAGCCTGCCAGGCTTGTCTTCCACGAATTTTCTTATCATTTACTATGGCATCGATTTCTGAGGCCGGATTAAACCCGCTCTGCCAGCTTTTGCAGCTCACGGCAATGACAGCCTCAGGACCGCTTAGCTTGGGATGAATGGCAAGCACGTCTATATCACTGTGATTTGAATCCTTGTTCGAAACAAAATCAGGATGGTCCCGGCGCGGCAGAAACTTAATATTGTGCTGCACGAAATATCCCTTATGGACGAGATATTCCTCGACAATCTGCTCTAAGATATCTTCTTTGGTCGCCATTACCTTACAGACTCTACTTCTGGATTTCCTGATACTTGGTCCTAATGAATCGCTTTCCCTCTGCCTTGGTATATGTAGCCCTAACAGCAGGCTTTAGCAGATAAAGCAGTTCAGCATCCACTATCGTATTCTCAAGGCGGTCAGCGTTCAAAGTCAGAATATATTGTTTATCGCCTCCAAATCGCGCCTTGTTGACGAGATAACCAAGGCTCCTGGTGAGCGTATCCTGGTCAACGTCAAAAATATTGTCGTGAATCAGGAATCCAGGATGATCGGCAGAAGTTTGCTCATTGAGTAAAAGACATATGTCATATATGAAGACTTTTTCACGTTCGACACTGTGACTACCGTCATCATCTATACGCATGATTATTTCGACGACCTGCTTTTTCGAAGTCGGCTTAACTTCGAAAGACGCCTTGCGGTTTCCTTGTATATATTCGTGTGTCTGCAAAATAGTTTCTTCCAGTGAGTCCAGTGTCTCGTTAGATTCCTGAATGGCAGACTGCAGATTTAGTAACTCCTGCTCCTTTTTAGTCTTAGCTCGCTGTTTCTGCAATTCAAGCTCATCATACTTTGAGATAAAGGCTTTCAACTGACTTGCCTCGTCGAGCTTGGACTGATAGGCAGCATAAGTTTGCTTTAGATTCTTTAGATCACCTTGCTGATCAAGAACCGACAATTTTTCCTTATATTTTGCATCCAAAGTATCGAGTTCGGAGTCAATAGCTTCGATACTTTTCCTGATTTCATCTCTTCTTTGATGGATCAACTGATTCTGAAAGTCGTCAATTTTCTTCTTGAACCGATAGACCTCATCAAGCTCTCGCTTGATTTGATCCCCAAGACCTTTTCGCATCTGCTCATAGAACTCCCTGATTTCACTGGAATCGATTTTGCTAGCGTCAACGATGGGATTGGTTCGTAGATATTTTGACCTGAGTATCGATTTTTCCCTCCTCAAATCATCAAGTATTTTTTCGAGCTGAATGATGTCCTCTTTTACGAACTCATATCCCGAAATATTCTCTAGTGCATCGATACTACGAGAAATTTCTTTAACTTCGCTTTCAAGCTCATTCATATCCGAGCGCGCGTCATCAATGTCTTTTTGCCGGAGCAACTCGACATCATCTTTGATTTTCTTTATCTGCTTCGAAAGCTCATCGATTTCATTTATGACGAGCTTGATCGTGGCGTATATCTCTATGTCTATACCCAGCAAGTACAAATGAGGGGCATAATCGTCCGGAATCTTCTTACTCGTATCATAACAAGCCACCAGAGACTTAAATTCTGAGCGCTCATCTCTTATCAGAGGCCCCATCATTGATCTAAAGCTGGGGCTTTTTCTTTCCTTGCTGTCGAAAAGCATTTTTCCAAGATAAGACGTCGCGTCTTCAAGTTTTTGAAACTCTATGGAGCGTTCCTTCAAATAAAATATAGGCCGCTCCGCATTTTGAAGAGAGCGCTTTATCGTGATTGGCTCGCCTCCCACAATAATATCGAGACATATTTTCGTTTGGGGCGAAAATATCGCTTTCGGAATCTTTTTTACCCGACTATCGCTCGCCTGCTTTAAAAGCGCAAAGTTGATGAACTCAATACATAACGACTTTCCGACACCATTTGTTTTATTGCTGCTCTCGTCTCTTTCACCCAAAATAAGGTTCAAGCCCTCTTCGAACACAACAGGGTCAATGATTTCTGGTTCCGTATAAAGTTTTCTAATTTTCAACATCTTTAACTACATATGGTTCGTCAAAATCTATAAGGCCAGCGGTATACAAAAAGATCAGTCCTAACACAATGTTGTTGTACGAGAACCATTTTTCCTTTCTAAACCCGTCAGTAATATCGAAGATACTTACCTTCTCATCCGCTTTAGCCTCAATCAGCGACATAATTTTATAAGCAACGATGGGAGGCGACGCCTCCACCTGCTCACTAGCGAGAAAGAGACTAGGCATTTATGGGCTCCTTGTTAGGGAAGACGTTGCATCTGAGCAATTCGTCAACTAGAAAAAACCTGATTGCCGTAACGTCATAGTCTTTCACCTTGCTTTGTATCACGTCCTCCAAATTTATCGTAAGCTGCTTGAGCGCTTCTTTGGGATCACCATTGCAATCCGTTAGAATCTGATCGCTATATGATTTGAGATACATTCCAAGTCTTCGGAGCTTTGTTTGTCCTAGCTCAGAGTGCTGCCGGACATCGGAAAGCACCTCACCATATTCGCTGTAGAGGTCCTGAAATTCACCGGTCAATAGATCGGCATGATCTGCAAACCGTTCATTAATCTTGCCATTGGGATCAGGCTCTTCCAGAAACCCGGAACCAACAGCGGGGTGGTCTTCGTCGCTAAGAAGAAGAATGAGATTTTCAAAGGTGGAAATCTCTTTGGATACATGATTTTTGGAAATGAACTGGACTTGTTCTTCAAGGAACTGCCTGACCCCTTGTATCTCCTGTAGGCTCTTATCTCCAATTAACTCAACAAGCGCAGATATATCCCAAACATCTTTGGCGACATCCAATTCGTGTTTGGACGAATCTCCTAGTTTCTTCTTCTGGTACTTCTTCTTGTTCCCGACGATTACTATTTTCAGCTCATCATATGTTTTGTGGAGATTTTTCTCATTGAACTTCGTCACCGTTTTCTGAATTTTGGAAAACTCATTTGTGGAGGTAACTTGAATGGCAATCTTCGCGGCCTTGTCGCCTAAGTCAATCGCCGCCGCATTTTTCTCATCAATGTTGATATTCTGAAGATGGTGGCCCAACACCAAATTCAGCAAATCCCTGAAGAAGTTCTCGGAATAAATATTGATATCGGTGAGATTTTGAGACGTGGATATCTCCACCTGAGCTTTTATGTAGGATAGGCGTTCAATTATGGAATCCATGCCAGCCTTTCTTGTAACGACCATCTAACTTTCCTGCCTTTCGTTGATCAATATTTGATCATTTAGCTCTCGAAATCCTATTCATATTAAAGACTTGTATCGCCCAATACAGAATTATTAGCGCCAGATCAACGCTTACCTTTTGCTACCTGTAGCCTTCTCAAGCAGATCATCAAGTGAAATCCTCCAAAAATTCTGACGGTATATCACCGCTCGTCACCAGAAGCCGGTCCCTCGCCCTGATGCAAGCAACATAATGATGGGTTGGATACCCGTATGGCGAATTCAGAATGGGTTTTTTAAAAAAAAACGCGTCCGTCATAGCTTGTTCTTTATTCCTTTTATTTATGGAGCCCCAATGTGGCTATTTTTTTAAAAAAAGGCCATCTCATCCGATGCGTCCCATCATAACGAAAATCTCGTTAGTCGTCGGTTAGCAACAGGCACAAAAACGACAATCACCCGCCAGGTTGCCGTCCCTAGCTTGCAAAATGCCCAAAACCCTCTCTCCTCTTCCTTATTTATAAAGAGGAGGAATCTAATAGCAAACGATTTTACTTGCATAAAGTATCACTTATAGATACTTTGTGGTAGTGAAATCGAATATGGACCCTATAGCAGCAAAAGACCTGATCGAGACATTAGCCTCGAAGGGACGCTATAGCTTTACCTCAGAGGAGGCACGAGACGGGTTGAGAGTCTCGCCGGATGCCAGCAAACTTGCTCTAAACCGACTCACCAAACAGGGGCTGATTGCCACACCAGCACGTGGATTCTACGTCATCGTCCCACCGGAATACCGATCGTTGGGCTGTCTGCCTGCCGAGCAATTCATCCCCGACCTTATGAAAGTCAAAGGGCTAAACTACTACGCAGGACTTCTCTCAGCCGCGCAATATTATGGCGCGGCACATCAGCGCCCGCAGGAGTTCCAGATTTTCGTGCAAAAGAACCGCAGACCGATCCACTGCGGCAAAGTCCGGGTCAAGTTCATTGCTCGGAAGAACATTGACGACGTGCCGGTACGAAAATTCAACACCTCACGAGGCGAGCTCAGGGTTTCCACGCCGGAAGGTACGGCTATTGATCTGGCCGGGTATCCGGAACATGTCGGCGGGCTGGACCAGGTCGCGACCGTCCTATCGGAACTAGCTGGCGAGATTGATGCTTCAGCACTGGTAAAAGCAGCCGCAACCGCCCCGATCACCTGGGTCCAGCGGCTCGGCTATATGTTGGAACTTGTTGACGCGGAGAATTGCGCTGCAGGCTTGAGAGATTATGTCGACCAATACGCGCGTGAATACACCATGCTCATCCCGGGTCGAAAAAACGAAGGGGGACAACGCCTGCAGGACTGGAAACTCATCGTCAATGCAGAGCTTGAGCCGGACATATGATCCCACGCGACTACATCACGGAGTGGAGGGAGCAAGCACCGTGGGTAGATGATGCCCAGGTCGAACAGGATCTGGTCATCAGCCGCGCGCTGATTGATATCTTCTCCCATGAGACTCTTCACAATGCTCTTGCGTTTCGTGGCGGCACTGCCCTGTTCAAGCTACACCTGCCTGCCGCTAGATATTCCGAAGATATCGACCTTGTTCAGGTGAATGCAGAACCAGCCGGTCCAGTAATGGATGCCTTGAGGGAGGTATTAGACCCTTGGCTTGGGGAACCCAAACGGAAACAGAATAACGCGCTTGTGACCTTGGCCTACAGGTTCCAGTCAGAGGATGGACAACCACTTCGCTTGAAAGTCGAAATCAACACGCGCGAACATTTCGCAGTAGAAGGGTTCAAGGAAATTCAGTTTGCAGTGAACTCGCGTTGGTACAAAGGATCATGTTCAATACTCAGTTACGAACTGAACGAGCTTCTGGGTACAAAGCTACGCGCGCTTTATCAGCGCAAGAAGGGGCGTGATCTCTTCGATCTGGCACTTGCACTGGATGATAAGGCCGCAGATCCCGAAAAGATTATCGCGGCGTTCTACACCTACATGGAGCACGGCGAACACAAGGTAACCAGAAAGCAGTTTCAGGAAAATATTGCGGCAAAACTAAATGATAGGAACTTCGCCAGTGATATCGGGCCGCTACTAGCTTCGGGCTATGAGTGGGACCTTGTCGCCATGTCAGAGAAAGTAAACGAAGCCTTGATATCGCGCTTGTCCGACTGATGCTTAAAACGACACGGACGTACTGGAATGTACCGCGATATTAGATTCAGAAGCCCAAGTCACTGCCAAGCGCAGCGGGTAGTGACGTGGGTGCCTGCGATCTACAGTATTAATCTCAATATCACGTCTGCTCCAAGTGTTTTCGAGGGTGGTTCCACTGGAACCACCCCTTCAAATGGATATCTGGGTTCAAAAATGCTATCAGTACCGCCGAGGTGCCATTTTCAGACCGAGTCCTGACAATCAAAGCACCAGACGTCCGAAAAAAACACTACCGATTTGGGCTGAATTCTCTGTGACGCCTGTATTACGGGTTCGTATAGTAGGCCCACTTGTCGCTACCACTGCGCTTAAAGTGGTAAGGAAAACCCCTCCTTGCGCAAGCGAACGGGGTAGGCAGAATCTGGATGTTTTTGAATCTGCCGAACGCGTCAGTCAGGACCATTTTTGACGCAGAGGTCAGTGATGATCGGGTCCATCTTCAAACTATCGCAGTGCCGCTTCGTCTGGGTACCGTTCCTTCAAATCTCTCCCGCTTGTTACGCGGATCTGTTCTATAACCGCTGTGATAGCCGGTCAAAGTCGACCGGGCTGTTCCACAGTTTCTTCAACCACGCGAACGCACTGGCGGTCAGTGTGTTCTGCTCAATCCAATAAGGAGGTAATTCCACCCCAGCCTCAGGCTGGATAACCGTTGGTTTGCACGGGCCAGTTTTCTTGCGAAAACACACCGTGCTGTCTATGGCCAGACACATTCAGGTCAACCGGGATTGGTGTCCCGTGATCGTACCGCTCGTCGGACCTGCGCAGCATTGTTGCCAGGTGATCAGAAACACTCACCGATGGAAACAACACTATGCGAGACCTGAACTACCAACTGAAACTCTTGTGCAAACACAGCCATGAAGGCAGCTTCGAAACCCGGGTGGGCCGGGAGCGCCAGTTGAGCGCAATCGCCAACCAGTTGCACGAGCTGGGCTTTCGACAATTGAAAGCCTCATCACTCAAACAAAAGCATGTTCAAGCACTGGTGGATCAGTGGCTGAAACAAAAACTCTCTCCCGGCACCATCAAGAACCGGATGAGCTGTTTACGCTGGTGGGCGGAGAAGGTGAACAAGCGGGCCGTGGTGGCCAGCTCCAACGATTTCTATGGGATACCGGACCGACAGTTTGTATCCGAGCGGAGCAAGGCCAAAGATCTATCGAAAGAACAACTCGCTCAGGTCAAAGACCAGCACGTCAGAATGAGCCTGCGGCTACAAGAGGCGTTTGGTTTGAGACGGGAGGAAGCACTGAAACTCCAGCCTCGTTGGGCAGACCGAGGCGAATACCTGCAGCTCAAGGCCAGCTGGACCAAGGGCGGGCGCGAGCGCACGGTGCCTATCCGCACCATTGAGCAGCGAACCGTACTGGAAGAGGCCCAGCGACTTGCTGGCCTTGGTTCCCTGATCCCTCGGGATCGAAGCTACATCGAGCAACTCAGAATCTACGAGCGCCACACCGCCAATGCCGGGTTATCGAAAATGCACGGTCTACGCCACGCGTATGCCCAGCAGCGCTACCTGGAACTCACCGGCTGGCCCTGCCCCCACGCTGGTGGGCCATCCAAAGGAGCGCTGACTGGGATTCAACGCCAGTCCGATCACAAGGCCCGACTGACCATCAGCACAGAATTGGGCCATGTGAGAGAGCAGATTACTGCCGTCTACATAGGGAGATAGGCGATGCAAATCCAGCCCCGTCTGATCCGGCTTCGCGACGCACCCAGTTACCTGGGTATGGATCGCAACCGCTTTAACCGCGAGGTGCGCCCAGCCCTGACGGAGATCCGCATCGGTCGGCAAGGTGTCGCCTTCGACCGCCTTGAAATAGACGCTTGGGTAGACCAATATAAAGGGTGCAACGGGCGTCCCGAGTCTACTTTGAAAGGAGAGACATTATGGGACGCAAGCGAAGCCCGGGGCTTCGGAATCGAGGCGGGATCTGGCATATCGAAAAGCAGATCCTCGGCCACAAGATTCACGAAAGCACTGGAACAAGCAACCTCGAAACGGCGGAATTAATCCTGGCCCGCCGCATTGAGGAAATCAGGCAGGCCACCGTATTCGGGGTCAGACCGCGCAGAGTATTCCGGGAAGCTGCAGCAAAGTTTCTTGAGGAAAATCTGCATCTGGCCAGCATCGCGGATTACGCGACGCATCTGAAACAGATGGATCCCTATATCGGGGACCTGCCAGTGGAAAAGGTGCATCTGGGAAGTCTCCAGTCGTTTATAAAAGACCGGCGACAGCAGGGCATTAAAACCAAAAGCATTAACCTCGCACTCAGCGTGGTCAGACGGATTCTAAATCTGGCCGCACGACTCTGGCGCGATGGCAACGGAATGACATGGCTGGACACACCGCCACTCATCCAGATGCTGCCGGTAACCGATGCCCGACCGCCCTACCCACTATCGTGGGAAGAGCAACGTACGCTGTTCAAGGCGTTGCCCGATCACCTCGCCCGTATGGCGCTGTTCAAAGTCAATACGGGCTGCCGGGAACAGGAGGTGTGCCAACTACGGTGGGACTGGGAAGTCGAGGTACCGCAGCTGGACACATCGGTATTCATTGTGCCGGGAGCAGTGGTCAAGAACCGGGAGGATCGGCTGGTGGTGCTGAATCGAGTTGCCGCGTCGGTGATAGAGCAGGTGCGGGGCAACCACCCCGAGCATGTCTTCACCTATAGGGGCAAGCCAGTTCTAACCATCAACAACAGCGGGTGGAAAACGGCGCGCAAGAAAGTGTGCCTATCCCAGGTCAGAGTACACGATCTGAAGCACACATTCGGTCGCAGATTGCGCGCCGCCAATGTGTCATTGGAAACCCGGAAAGTGTTGTTGGGCCATCGCAACGGTGACATCACGACACACTACTCCGCCCCCGAGCTAGAGGAGCTTTTAGCGGCGGCAAACAAGGTCTGTGAGGAAAAGTCCGGCAAAACTCCGGCACTGGTTATGCTGAAACAAAAAACGGCTGGCTCATAATGGGCCAACCGTTTGATAGTTTTGAAGATATTTGGCGCGCCTGGCACGATTCGAACGTGCGACCGCCTGGTTCGTAGCTCAACAAATGAAATTTAACGTATTGTTTTAAATAGCTTTTCTGGCGACGCCCGTTGCCGACCAAGCACGACAACGCACCACTGAGCACGCTGATGTCGGAAATTTGTCGGAATTGTAAACGTTGTCGATCGAGCTATTTTCGCAGGCTCAATGCACCGTAAAAATACTGACTTTACAAGGTCCATCCCCAGTATTAATATTTAATACATAGTTTTTCAGGTACGCGCACATGGCCAGAAACACCTCCGTCACCCTCGGTGATCATTTTGAAGCGTTCATCACCAGTAAGATAGAACAGGGTCGCTTTCAATCTGTCAGCGAAGCAGTCCGCGCCGGGCTGCGAAAGCTGGAGGAGGATGAAGCCAGGCTTGATATGTTGAGGACTCGACTAAGGGCGGGGGAGGACAGCCCCGTTGCTGAAAACTTTGATAGCCGGGAATTTCTGGAAAAACTCCATAAAAAGCCTCTTGGGTGAAGAAGCGCTATTTCATTCGCGAACTCGCTCTAAGAGATTTGGAGGAAATTTGGCTCTTTACCCTGTCGGGGTGGAGTCTAGAACAGGCTGATGCCTATACCAGTTCTATCCTTGCCCGCCTGAATTTGCTGGCCGACAACCCCAGCGTTGGCTACTATCCATTGAACAACTGGTTCGTAGCCACAATTGTGGCAATTTAGACCCTTGTAAATCGATCACCTGGATACGGCCCGCCCTCATTACACCCCGTATCGACCCGTGTTCTCTAGTAGATACCCTACGGTTAAGCTTGAGGCCCCTCCTTTCCTTGGCACTTCTTTCAAGCCATTGTCGGTGGCGAGCTCGCTTTGAATACAGATAGGGAATCCTGCTGAGCTGCCGATGAGAATGTCACATCAAGCCGCAACTACCCCCTACTCCCTCTTTGACTGCATCCTCCATAACAAATCTGCTCGTAAACTTTTTGGGAATTTCATAAAGACGCCGCTGTATCTTATGCGACGAGGCACAAGGCATACACGAAGTGCTGCAGAATAGCTGTCTGTGAGCAGGGTAGCTGAAGTATTACCCTGCCCATGGGAGGAGGTGGTATTACATTGAAACTTTGCAATATCCGTCATGACGCCACTTCAAGGGCCCCGACATCAACAGACATCGGTAGCTTTACCCAGCCGCTAAGTATCGGGACAGGAATTCGTTTACCATTCTCAAAATCCAGTTTCATATGAGGAAGTAGATCGATGAGCCATTCGAAAGCGACCTTCGCTTCAAGCCGTGCCAGCGCGGAGCCCATGCAAAAATGTATACCTTTCCCCAACGCTAGGTGATCTTTGTTGCGTCGATGCAGATCAAAAGTCTCTGGGGCTTCATAAGTATCAGCATCGAGATTCCCGGAGGAGAAAAGCAACCAAAGCGTATCACCCTTACTGATGTTTTTGCCTCTGAACTCAACATTTCTGGTTGCAATTCGAAAAAGGCCCATTACAGGGCCGTCATAACGCAACATTTCTTCAACGAAATCAGAAATCAATGTCCTATCATTTCGCAAGTCCGCCAGCACATCGGGATGATTCAATAAGAACACTACCCCGTTGCTGATCAAGTTGGTCGTTGTTTCATTCCCTGCAAGCCACAGCAGTTTGCTTAAACCTAGTATTTCTTCTGTACGTAGATTCTCACCTTCCTCGGAAGCATCAAGCATGGCGCTGATAAGGGTATTTGCCTGTGGATTATGACGCGCCGCAGAGATGATTTCGCTCAAGCCTTCCGTCATCTCTTTACGTGAGCCGAGCTGCTGCTGAATGGAATACCCTTCTCCAGCACCAATGGCCAGGGAATCAGACCACATGCGCAAGCGATGACGTTCCTCCAACGGAATCCCCATCATCTGAGCAATTACATACACCGGCAGCGGACTGGCAAAATCATCTACCAGATCCAGCGCTTCACCATTGCGAATTTTCTGGTGGAGTTCGTCCATTAGATTTGTGGCTATTTCCACCACCGCTGGTTCCATTTCGGCGATGCGTTTTGGCGTGAAAGCCTTTGCAAACAGCGAACGAATTCTGGTGTGTTCTGGCGGATCATGCTGAATCAAGGGTAGGAAACCCATGCCGCCATTGTCATCGCGCTGTTCGCCGTCTTCTCCTGCTACGAGGCCCCCACCGGGTCCGGCTGCGGACGAGTATGTGTATGGGTCCTTGAGCATCTCGAGGATATCCTCATGCTTTGAAATAACCCAAAACCCATACTCCTGCGCATAGTAAACTGGATCGGTCTCTCGAAGATTCTTCCAAAAGGGTTGTGGCCGCGCAGCGTATTCTGCAGAGAGAAATGGAAATTCATTAGACATGGTATATTTCTCCTATTCGGGACAACCACCCACCAAATCGGCTGGCATCTTGTCCAACTTCCAATACTCTCAGTTTTCCGACAGCAAATTCGCATGTACCAATTTGAGTAAACGGTAAAATTCCTTGGCCTCTTTAGCAGACATGCCGCGCGTTGCCGCTCTGCCAATATCGCCTACCAGATCTTCAAGCGACTTCAGCATGGGGTCGATTTTATCCGTAAGGCGAACCATCTTCGCACGGCGATCACTAGTATCCTGATGTCGCGCTATCCATCCCGCTGACTCTAGTCGGTCCAGAACTTTGCCCAGTGGTGGTTT